>Ga0136846_1221179_pt1 | contig 81706 bp, 73 predicted proteins | sample HopSoiMetagenom2_FD_96841 | JGI IMG/M metagenome (GOLD analysis project Ga0136846, IMG submission 96841) | Grasslands soil microbial communities from Hopland, California, USA - 2 Assembly 2016 (version 4) | ecosystem: Environmental > Terrestrial > Soil > Grasslands | place: USA: Hopland... | reverse complement strand
TTGAGGGATAATTTATAGTTATCCATGTTTTGCGATGGATTCAAGTACCTTCAGCCTAAGGTTAATTATAACACAGTTGGTGCTTCTTGCGAAAGGGGGAGCGTGTTATCGGAATGAAGACATTGAAGCTCACAGAATTGTCATAGACGGAATACAAAGGGATTGAAATCAGTGTCCAACGCGCGCCCCGAGCGGGTGATTAGAGTCCCAGAACCAGAGAACGGCGCTCTAGCTCCTCGGGTATGGTCCACTACCATTCCACTAAGTGTGCGACCACGTTCTCTCAGCTCACTACGCATCTTCCTGATTGGGATGCTCGTGACGTCAGTATCCGCCCTGCCCGTCCTGGATCTGCGTGCCGAGGTCTCAACTTCGCGGTTGCCATAGATCTCCTTTCAGAGGCCATCAAGAGTCAGAGGCGGTATTCGCCCGCATCTTCCTCCTGGGATGCCGCGCCGTCAGCATCCGCCGCTGATGCCCGTCCCTCACCTCCGTGTAGATCTGCGTCGTCGTTATCGAAGTATGACCCAGGAGAGTCTGGATGTAGCGGATGTCCACTCCTTCTTCCAGGAGGAGGGTCGCCAGGGAGTGCCTCAGCATGTGGGGAGTCACCTTACCCTCCAGCCCCGCCCCCTTGGCGCTGCGGCGGAGCATGGTGCGGACGGACTGCTCGGTGAGGCGGCCTTTCAGGCGGTTGTGGAAGAAGTAGCCGTTGTCCTCCGTCTCGGGCTGCCAGAGCGTGCGGTAGTCCCGGAGGGAGGTCAGGGCCTCTTCGTCGCAGAGCTGGAGGATTCTCTCCCGGCCCCCCTTGCCCAGGATGCGGACGCGGCCGCGGCGCAGGTCCACGTCCTTGTCCAGGAGGTGGCAGACCTCGGCCACCCGGGCGCCGGTCGAGAAGAGGATCTCCAGCACGGCGACGTCCCGCACCAGGGCGCGGTAGGCGTAGGAGTCGCGGTCGGCCTGGTCGCTCTTCTGGCGGTAGAGGTGCTTGAAGAGGCGCTTCAGGTCGGCCAGGGCGATGGTCCGCGGCAGACGGCGGGTCTCCTTGATCCTCACCTCCATCTTGCGGAAGGGGTTGACGGCGATGGCGTCCTCCCGTTCCAGGAAGTGGAAGAGGGCCTTGAGAACCGCCACCTTGCGCTTGACGCTCTTCTCCTTGAGCGGGCCGAAGAGGCTCTTGATGTAGGCGCGCAGGGCCGTCTTGTCCACGGCCGCGAGATCGGTGATCTCCAGGTGCGCCGCCAGGTACTCCTCGAGCTGCCGCAGGTCGATGGAGTACGCCTTCAGCGTCTTGGGGCTCAGGTTCTTCTCGTAGCGGCAGTGGAACAGGAACTGCGAGACGGCTTCCTGTAACTTCATGCGCGGATTCCCCCCTCCAGGTCGCGACCGTGCGGATGATAGCGTCGATTTCCGTCATGGGATGCGGAACGCGGGAGAAATTCGATAGGCTCCACAGTCGTGAAGAGACGGAGAGATCGCGCCAAAGGAAGAAAATGAAGATGGCCATCCTCGCGGCGGGCCGGGGGACGCGCATGCGGGCGGTCAGCGGCGGCCGGCCGAAGATCCTTCTGGAGGTCGGCGGCCGGACGCTCCTCGACCGGTTCCTGGAGATCGCCGCGCTCGTCGGGGCCGAGCCGCTGGTCGTCACCCGGCCGGAATTCGCGGCGGAGTTTCGTCCACTGGGTCTGGAGGTGGTGGTGGAGGAGGCGCCGCAGGAGTTGCTGGGGACGCTCTACCACGCCCGCGGCTCTCTCCCGGAGACCTTCTGCTGGGTGGGGGGTGACATGCTGTTCTCCGATCTCGCGCCGCTGCGGGAGCTGGCGGCGGCGCACCGGGAGCAGGGAGCGGTGACGTCCTTCTTCTACTGCCGGACGAGCCGCTTCAAGGCCAAGCTCCGCCTCGACCCCGGGCCCGAGGTGGTGGTGACCCGCGAGCCGGGACATCCGCTCAGCATTCCCAATTTCCTGGTCTGCGAGCCGAGGATCTTCCGCTACATGACTCCCGATCCTCACGGCAATTTCCTCCAGCGCGCGATCGACGCCGGCGATCCCGTGCTCTTCCGGGAGTACACGGCCCAGGTCTTCGAGCTCGACACGCCGCAGGACCTGGAGGAGGCCCGCCGGTTCTTTGGATGAGCCTCTCCATCCTCACGGCGGTCTCGCTCAATGGCATGATCACCCCGGCGCACGGCGCGACGGGTGAGAGCCTCATTCCCCTCCTCGAGACGCCGCGCCGGGTGCTGGAGTGGAAGTGGCGCATCCGGCGCCGGGCCCACGCCGTGCTGGCGGGCACCGGCACGGTGCTGGTGGACAATCCGAGCCTCACTTCCCAGAGTGCTCCCCGGGCGCGGCCGCCGGTGCGCGTGACCCTCGATCGGGAGGGCAAGATCCCGCGCCACTACCGGTTCCTCGACGGCTCGGCGCGCACCCTCGTCGGAGTCTGCGAGACGACCCCGCGGGAGTACCTGGACTTCCTGGCATCGCGCGGGATCGAGCCCGTGGTCGCGGGCGAGACCTGCATCGAGCTGCCGCGCCTGATCGCGGGGCTCGCCGAGAGAGGCCTCTCCGACCTGATCGTCGAGGGGGGAGGGACGCTCAACCGGGCTCTCCTGCGGGAGGGGCTGGTGGACACGGTTTATCTGATGCTGTTCGCCGCCGTCCTCGACTCGGGCTCGGTGAACCTCTTCGCGGATGGCGGGCCGCTGGTCCGCTTCCGCCTGGAGAGCTGCGAGCGGATCGGGGATTTCATGCTGTCTCGGTATGGGGTGGTGCGGTAGGTTGGATTGAAAAAGACGGAGTTAGAAGCCGGCGGGACGCCGGCGGTCCCAGGGGCCCCAGGGCTACACGAAGAGCACGCTCTCGGGGTGCTTGGTGAGCACCAGGTAGAGGCCGGTGGTGATGACGTCGGCCACGGCGTCGGGGCGGCCGAGCTCGGGGAGGAGGAAGTTGTAGATCAGCTCGGTGGCCTGGAGGATGCCGGTCTCGAGGTTGTGCAGCAGGAAGCGGTAGACCTGGTGGGAGTAGGGGAAGCCCTGGATGAGCTCGCGCACTGCCTGGTTGTCCGGGAAGCCGTGGGCGGCGTCCCAGACGTTGGCGTACTTCCCGCGCAGCAGCGGGTAGCGGGGCGGCTTGGGACGGCCGATGCGGACCCGGTGGCGGGCCGAAATCTCGTAGCCGAGGTGGATGAACCGCTCCATGCTCGCGACGTCCTGCTCGGTGGTGGCACGCAGCACGTCCCCCGTCCGCCGGAGGATGGCCTCGACGTCTTCGTGGGTGCCGGATTCGAGGTACTCCAGAGCCTGGGCGGTGATGATGGGGACCAGGAGCATGATGGGGCCGTAGTTGATCTTGCCTCCCAGGCGGTTGCGGACGCTGGCGCTCTGGGCCTCGTAGGCTGCGTCGAAGATGCAGTCCGGCTGGCCGCGGTGGGTGAGCACCCGGTCGGCGAGGTCGTAGAACGGCCACGAGCTGTTGACCCCCGCGACGACGAAATACTCGATCTTGTGCGCCGAGGTGGGCTCGTCGGGCGGCAGGTTGCGGTCCGGGCGCGTCCCCAGCGGCTCCAGCGACTGGCAGAGGATGACGTTGCGGAGGATCTCGCGGCGGATGTCCATGGGCCGATCGCTGCCGGTCAAGAGGAGAGGTGCTCCTGCTCGGCCTGGTGGAGGACCTCGGGGTCGCCGGTCAGCTCCACCAGCTTCGCGAGCTTCTCTCGCGCCTCGCCGCTGGCGATGCGCCCGAGGGCGGTCTGGACGCCGTCCGCCACGGACTCGGCGCGGTCGGAGATCCACAGGGCGAGGCCACAGTTGAGGACGACGAGGTCGCGCTTGGGCCCCGTCTCCAGGCCGTGGACGATGCGCAGGAAGTCGCGGGTGTTGGAGTCGGCGTCGACCGGCGCGATGGAGGCCACCGGCGCGGTGGCGAGGCCGGCGGCTTCCGGCTCGAGGGTGAAATCGAAGCTCTGGCTGCCGCGGAAGCCGCGGACCCGGCTGGGGCCGGCGATCGTCGCCTCGTCCAGGCCGTCGGAACCCTGGACGACCAGGGCGTTGTCGTAGCCGATGCCACGGAAGAGCTCGGTGAGCATCTCGAACTGGCGCGGGTTGTTGAGGCCGAACATGCGATAGGTCATGCGCACCGGGGTGAAGAGGGGGGCCATGAGGTGGAACGGTGTGCTGACGCCCACCTCTTTCACCGCCAGCGTGCGTCCGAAATTGACCAGGTTCCCGAGCTCGGGGCTGACGAACAGGGGGGAGTAGAAGGCGACGCCCACCTGCTCGACGGCGCGCTGGATCTGGTCCAGAGTCACGGCCGGGGCCAGGATGCCCACCGCCGCCAGCACGTCGGCGCTGCCGGCGATGCCCGTCACCTTCCAGAACGAGTGCTTGAGGATGGGCACGGCGGGCTCGCCCACGATCAGGGCCATCAGGGTGGAGACGTTGATCTTGCGCACGCCGCTGCCGCCGGCGCTCGATACCTCCATGGGCCGCCGGCCTTCGAGGCCGAGAGGATACTCGCCGGTCAGGGTGAACATCGCGTCCCACATCCCCAGCAGCTCATCGATGGTCTCGCCCTTGGTCTGGGAGGCGACGGAGTAGGCCAGGAGCCTCCACCCTTCGGTGTCCTGACGCAGCAGGGCCTCGAGCAGGGCGGCGCTCTCGGTGCGGGTGAGGTCCTGCCGGGTCATGAGCTTGCGCAGCAGAAGGGTTTCGGGAGTCATAGGGGACGGGCCTCCTGGGAAGGGCTGTTCCAGTGTTTGTGGAATTGTATATGAAGGTCTCACCCCGGCCGGGGGTGGTGAGGGCCGCGTTGCCAATCTTCAGCCCCCCGCGATAGCATGCCTCGCTGGCCTTTCGGGAGCCCTGGAGGAGAGGAAGACCGTGGACTTTTCCCTGACCGACGAGCAGCGCGCCATTCAGGAGACCGCGCGGGAGTTCGCCCGCCGCGAGGTCGACCCCATCGTCGACGAGATCGACGAGCATCAGAAGTACCCCCGCGAGCTGATGAGGAAGGCGGGCGAGCTGGGCTTTCTCGGCATCCTCTTCCCCGAGGAGTATGGCGGCGCGGGGCTCGGCTACGTCGAGTACGTGATCGTCGTCACCGAGCTGTCGCGCATCGACCCCTCGGTCGGCATCAGCGTCGCCGCGCACAACTCGCTGTGCACCAACCACATCTTCAAGTTCGGCAATGAGGAGCAGCGGCGCCGCTGGGTGGTGCCGCTGGCGAAGGGCGAGAAGATCGGCGCCTGGAGCCTCACGGAGCCGGGCGCCGGCTCGGATGCCGCCGGCACCCGCTCCCGGGCGGAGAAGGTGGACGGCGGCTGGATCCTCAATGGCTCCAAGACGTTCACCACTCACGGCAGCGTCGGCGACGTGTGCGTCGTGTTCGCCGTGACCGATCCCGACGGGCCGCGCGGCCACAACATCTCGGCCTTCGCCCTGGACAAGGGAATGGAGGGGTTCCGTCCCGGCAAGAAGGAGAACAAGCTGGGGATCCGCGCCTCGGACACCGCCGAGGTGGTGATGGAGAACTGCTTCGTCTCCGAGGACCGGTTGCTGGGCGAGGTGGGCGATGGGTTCGTGCAGGCGCTGCAGATCCTGGACGGCGGCCGCATCTCGATCGCGGCCCTGGGGCTGGGCACGGCCATGGGTGCCTTCGACGTCTCGCTCGCCTACGCCAAGGAGCGGGAGCAGTTCGGCCAGCCCATCGCCAGCTTTCAGGCCATCCAGTTCGCCCTGGCGGAGATGGCGGTGCGCGTCGCCGCCGCCGAGGCCCTGACCTTCGCCGCGGCCGAGGCCCTGGACCGCGGCCAGCGGGTGAGCCGCCTGGCCTCCGAGGCCAAGCTCTACGCCGGCGAGGCGGCGGTCTTCTGCTCGGAGCGCGGCGTCCAGATCCACGGCGGCTACGGCTTCATCAAGGACTACCGGGCGGAGAAGTATTATCGCGACGCCAAGATCTGCACCATCGGCGAGGGGACGAGTGAGATCCAGCGGCTGGTCATCGCGCGGCAGTTGCTGAAGGGGAAGTAATGCGCGCCCGCCACACCGGCGACCTTGCCGCCGCGCTCGACGAGCTGGTGCCGCGCGTCATGGCGCGCCAGCCGCGGGCGCTGGGGCGGGCGATCTCCATTCTGGAGGACGGCGGCGAGGGGCAGCGGGAGCTCATCCGCCGGGTCTACGCCGAGACGGGCAAGGCGCGGGTGGTGGGCATCACCGGTCCGCCCGGCGCCGGCAAGAGCACGCTGGTGGATCGCCTCGCCCGCCACTGCCGCCGGCGCGGGCAGACGGTGGCGATCGTCGCCGTCGATCCCACCAGCCCCTTCACCGGCGGCGCCCTGCTGGGCGACCGCATCCGCATGCAAAGCCTGTACACCGATCCCGGAGTGTTCATCCGCTCGATGGCCACCCGCGGCGCCATGGGCGGCCTCGCCCGCGCCTCGCGCGACGCCGTCGACCTGCTGGACGCCGCCGGCTTCGACTGGGTGCTGGTGGAGACGGTGGGAGTCGGTCAGGACGAGGTGGACGTGGTGCGCACGGTCGATACGGTCGCGGTCGTCACCGTCCCCGGAATGGGGGATGAGATCCAGGCGATCAAGGCGGGGATCCTGGAGATCGCCGACGTCTTCGTCATCAACAAGGCCGACCGCGACGGGGTCGAGCGCACGGTGCGGGATCTGGAGATGATGCTCTCGATCGGCGAGCACGGCGCCTGGCTGCCGCCCATCCTCAAGACGGTGGCCTCGCGCGAGGAGGGAATCGACCGCCTGCTGGAGGCGATCGAGCGCCACCGGGAGTTCCTGCAGACGAGCGGCGAGATCGAGCGCCGGCGCCTCTCCCACCTGCGGCTGCGGGTGGAGACCATCCTCAAGGAGCGGGTGGTGGTGGCGGCGGACCGTGTGCTGGGGGTGGACCGCGAAGTGGAACGGGGCCACCGGCAGCGGCTGGACCCCTACCGGGTGGCCGACCGGCTGTTCTCCGGCGTCCTGGAGGACGCCCGTGAGGAGACAGCCGCGGCAACCGAAGCCGTGGACGCCGGTCCGGCCGGCCTGACCGAGGAGCGCATGGCATGATCGAGCGCATCGAGCACGTGGGGATTGCGGTGCGCTCCATCGCCGAGGCGCGGGGGGTGTACGAGGCCCTGGGGCTGCACGTCGAGGCCATCGAAGAGGTGCCCCACGAGGGGGTGCGGGTGGCGCTCATCCCCTGTGGCGAATCGCACATCGAGCTGCTGGAGCCCCTGTCGGACGACTCGCCCATCGCGAAGTTCCTGGAGAAGCGGGGTCCGGGGCTCCATCACCTGTGCCTGGCGAGCGGCGACGTGCGCGCCGACGACGCTCGCCTGCGCGAGGGGGGCTATCAGGTGCTCCGCCCCGAGCCCACCCGCGGCGCCGGCGGCTGCTGGGTGCAGTTCGTCCATCCCAGGAGCGCGGGGGGCGTGCTGATCGAGCTGTCGGAAGGGGACCCTCACCCCCCGGGAGGTCCGGCGTGATCGGCCCCGGCGCGCTGGTCATCGTTCACCTGGTGAATCCCACGGAGAAGTTCTGGGGAATCCTCCAGGAGCTCGGGATCGCCGGGGTGATGCTGCGTGGGATCAACGTCTCCAGCTTCGACGACTGGATGGCCCAGGCGGCGCGGCGCGGCGATCAGTCGCTGGGCCTCTCCACCATGTTCGTCCCCCTGTTCCGGGTGGAGCGCGTTTTTCTCGACGAGGCGGTCGGGGAGGTGGAGAGCTATCGCCAGCGCTTCCAGAGCCGTGTGGGTGTGCCGGTGGAGAGATACCTGGGATTGGAGGAGGAGACGGCCGGGGGCGAGGAGTCGTCGGAGGTGCCTTCCTGAGCCCTCACACCCAGGGATGAGGGCGCCTACCGCCGGTCGGCCAGGTTGACGACCTTGCCTTCCGTCTCGTCTTCCTCTTCCGCGGCACCCACGCCCCGGATCTCCGTAGCGCGGCCCGAGTGGTCGAGGCCCATGACGCCGAAGATGTGATCGCGCAGGCGGCGGCACTCCGGGTCGTCCAGGTCGCGGGGGCGCGGGACCTCCACGGCCACGATGTCGCGAATGCGGGAGGGGCGCTTGCCCATCACCACCACGCGGTCGGCGAGCTGCACGGCCTCGTCCACGTCGTGGGTGACGAACATGACCGTCTTGCGCTCGCGCTGCCAGATCTGCGTCACCTCGGCCCGCAGGCGCAGGCGGGTCAGGTAGTCGAGCGCGCCGAAAGGCTCGTCCATGAACAGCACGTCGGGCTCCGCCGCCAGGGCGCGGGCGATCTCCACCCGCTGCCGCATGCCGCCGGAGAGCTCCCGCGGATAGGTCTTGCCGAAGCCGGTGAGCCCCACCATCTCGACGTAGTGCTCCACCACCTTCTTCCTCTCCGCCATCGTAGAGCGCTTGACGCCGAAGCCGACGTTGTCCTCCACGTTGAGCCAGGGGAACACCCCGTTCTCCTGGAAGATGAAGATGTGCCGCGAGTCAGGCGCGGTCACCACCTTGTCCTCGATGCGGACGGCGCCGCTCGTCGCCTGGAAGAAGCCGCCGGCGATGTTCAGCAGGGTCGACTTGCCGCACCCCGAGGGACCCACGATGCAGACGAACTCGCCGTCGAGGATCTCGAGGTTGATGTCCTCCAGGACGTGGACGTCCGGCTTCGTCTTGTCCGGGCTCTTGAACGTCATCCACAGGTCGCGGACGGCGATCTTGGCCCGCGGGCTGCGGGTCTCAGTCGAATGCGGATTCATCTGCATGATCATGACTCAGTCTCCCCTCCATGGTAACACTCCAATCAAGGCAATCGACATGGGCCTTCGGATTCTTCAGCGGCTCAGACCCCAGCGCACCTCGTCCAGGGTCTCCATGCGGCGCACCAGGAAGTCGAGCCCGAGGCCGATGAGGCCGATCATCGCCATGCCGGCGACCACGAGGTCGTAGCGCTTACCGGCGTTGCGGGCATCGATAATCAGGTAGCCGAGCCCCGAGTTGACGGCGATCATCTCGGCGGCCACCACCACCAGCCAGGCGACGCCCAGGGCGAGGCGCAGGCCGGTGAGGATCTGCGGCAGCGCGGCCGGCAGGACCACCTTCTTGAACAGCTCGAGCCCGCCGATGCCGAAATTGCGGGCCGCCCGGATGTAGACGAGCTGGATGTTCTGCACCGCGGCCATGGCGGCGACGGTGATGGGGAACAGGCTGGCCAGGAAGATGAGGAAGATGGGCGCGACATCGCTGACCCCGAACCAGAGGATGGCCACCGGGATCCAGGCGATGGGCGAGATCGGGCGCAGCACCTGGATGGCCGGGTTCAAGGCCATGCGGAAGCGGGTGAACCAGCCCATCAGCAGCCCCAGGGGGATGCCGACGAACACGGCCAGCAGATAGCCGGTCGCGACCCGGAACAGCGAGGCCACGATGTACTTGAAGAGCACGCCCTTCTCGACCAGCTCCCAGGTGCCGGTGAGCACCTGGCGCGGCGTGGGGAAGATATCGCTCCCCGTCCACTTGACGGCGAAGTGCCAGCAGGCCACGAACCCGAAGGCCACGGCCAGCGGCAGAAGCAGGGACTCCAGCCTGGCTCTCATTTCCCCTCCCAAGAATAAGGACCGACTCCAGTGGTATTGTCCGAAAAACGAGGATCGGCATACTCCTCGTAAGCAATGGGTTTCTTCAGGATGCCCGCCTCCAGCGCAAGCTGGGAGATGTACTGGAACTCCTGCTTGGCCATGCGCAGGTTGCCATAGGTCACCCGGTCCGGCGGCTTGCTGAGCACGAAGCGGAGCAGCCGCGGGTTCTGGTGGTAGTACTGCGTGGCCACGACTTCCGCCGCCTTCATGCGGTGGTCCATGCCCCCTTCCAGCCAGAGGCCGCTCTTGGCGATGCCCGTCACCAGGTCCTGAATCTTGTCCGGATGCTGCTTGATGAACGTCTCGTTGGCCACCATGACGCAGGAGATGAAGTTGGGCCACAGCTCCTTGGCCTGGTAGAGCACGCGGCCGTAGCCGTCGAGCTCCGTCTGGCCCATGAAGGGCTCGCCCGAGATGATGGCGTCCACGGCCTTGGCGTAGAGCGCGGCCGGCATGTCCGGCGGCGGCATCTCGACGAGGTTGATGTCTTGCATCGTCATGCCGCGATCCTTCAAAGCCTTGAAGATCAGCAGGTACTGATTCGAGAACCGGTTCGGCACCGCCACCCGCTTCCCCCTGAGGTCGCGGAAATCGTGGATGTCCGACTCCTTGCGCACCATCAGGGCGGAGCCGTCGCGATGCCCCAGGAACACGATCTTCACCGGCACTCCCTGCTGGCGCAAGGCCATGGCCATCGGCGCCAGCATGAACGTCGCCGGCGTCGATCCGGAGATGTGCGCTTCCTTGAGCTCGGGCCAGCCGTTGAACCTCACGGGTTCAAACAGCCCCTTGCCGCTCAGATTCGTGCGAATCCAATCGGAGACGGGGCACGTGAGGTGTCACGTCACGGGGAGGAAGCCGACCCGGAACCGGGCCTCCTCCGCCACCGCCTTTTTCTTCAATCCCACGAACTGCAACGGGTCGAACCCGAGGTTCAGCCACGCATGCGTGAGAGCGAGCACGGCCGTCGCCAGCAGCGTGCCCAGGACCACCTTCTTCAGACCACTCATCGAGACCCCCTGAAATAGAGTGGCAATCACCGTACCCGAAACCGAGCCGGCTGCCACCCGCAGGATAGAGCTTCAGGACTCCGCAGGAAAGGTGTGCCTGGTGGGATGATATGGGACAAGCAGGAGCGAAACCGTTGGCGCTCCCCCGGGAGCACTCGCGGGCTCCCAGGGGAAGGACGGCTCAGCTCTGGGGCTTCGGGGGAGCCCAGTCGTACTGGACGGCGCCCACCGTCTGCTCCGAGAAGCGGGGGTCCGCGTACTCTTCGAACTTCATATGGCGCTTCAGCACCCCGGCCTTGAAAGCCAGGTCGGCGATCTGCTGGAAGTCGTCCCGGGCCAGCCGGAGCTTGTTGTACCGCACCCGGTCCGGCGGCTTGCTGAGCACGAAGCTGAGCAGGCGCGGGTCCTGGTTGTAGTAGCCCGTCGCCACCGCCCGGGCAGCCGCCATGCGGTGGTCCATGCCGCCCTCGAGCCACATGCCGCTCCTGGCGATGCCGTCCACCAACTGCTGCACCCACTGCGGGTGCTCGTCGATGGTCTTCTGCGAGACCACCAGCACACAGGAGATGAAGTTGGGCCAGATGTCCTTGGCCTGGTAGAGCACCCGGCCATAGCCGTCCATCTCGGTCTGGGCCATGAACGGCTCACCCGAGGTGATGGCGTCCACCGCCTTGGAATACAGCGACGCCGGCATGTCGGGGGGCGGCATCTCGACCATCTCGATGTCCTTGAGCGTCATCCCCTGATCGCTCAAGGCCTTGAGCAGCAGCAGGTACTGGTTGGAGAAGCGGTTGGGCACCGCCACCCGTTTGCCGCGCAGGTCGCGGACGCTCAAAACGTCCGAGCCTTTGTTCACCATCAGCGCCGTGCCGTCGCGATGGCCGAGGTAGACGATCTTGATCGGCACTCCCTGCTCGCGCAGCGCCATGGCCATGGGGGCCAGCATGAATGTGGCCGGCAGGTAGCCGGCGATGAGCGACTCCTTGATCTCCGGAAAGCCGTTGAACCTCACGGGTTCGTAGAACCCCTTGCCGACCGCGTTCCTGTTGATCCAGTCGGTGACGGGGCAGGTGAGGTGTCACGTCACAGGGAGGAAGCCGACCCGGAACCGGGTCTCCTCCGCCACTGCCGTTCCCTTCTTGAAGCTCAGCACCCGGGCGGGATCGATCCCCAGATTCAGCCAGCCGTGCAGCAGGGCGAGCATGACGTTCACCGCCACCGCACCCAGCGCGATCTTCCCCAGCTTGCTCATCGCAGATCTCCTTTGGGAGGTAGAGTGTCGCTGGGCGATCATATCGTGACAGGATTGTTTTAGTGTCGTGGAGCCGCGGGCCCTCGTCATCCCGGCCCCGGGGTGACGGCCTAGAACTGTACGTTGCGGATGAAGAAGGCGGAGAGATCGGTCTTCTTGGCCGCCAGCTCGGAGGCCTGGTCGGGCGTCAGCACGAACTGGCCGGCCCGCTCGCGACTGGGCATGGTCATCAGCAGCTCGAGGGCGCCCACCTTGTTGGGATAGAGGTCGCGGACGCGCAGCAGGGCGTTGGCGGCGGTGCTCAGCGCTTTGAAGACGGAGCCCTCGGAGTTGGTGGTGATGGCGAGCAGCGGCCGGTCGCCCTGAGTGCCCTCGTAGATCTCCACCTCCTCGAAGCCCTGGCTGTGGAAGGCCTGCTGCAGCTCGGTCGAGACATCGGCCTGGGGATAGGGTTTCTGGGGCAGGGTGGAGAGGTCGTTGAAGCCTGCCCTGGTTTTCATCAGGCGGCCGGGCATGGGCGCGTTCTTGTCGCGGCGGCTGGTCGGCAGCTCGCGTGGCGCGGCCTCGCGGGACTTGATGAGGTCGGCCAGGGTGCGGTCCTTCGCCGTCTTGGGGGCGGCGGTCACGTCCTGGGGAGCGCCGGGGAGGACGACGGCGTTGCCGTAACCGTCGCGGTTGGCCTGATCGGTTTTGGCGACGTCGATCTGGACCAGTGGAATGAACGACTGCGTGCCGTTGAGCAGGGTGATGATGGCCTTGTCCCTGTCGACCCGGTACTTCTCCTTGGCGGCGATCGTGTGGCCGTCCTTCAGGTAGACGATGTAGCCGCTGGCGGCCAGGGCGGCCGATCCCTGAAGGCCGAGCAGACCGATCAGACTGATCAGCGCCAGGAAGCGCAGGTGACGCGACATCCGCATGCCGTTCCTCCTCGTGGGCAGCTCCGGGGTCAATCCAGGGCTGCCATGATACCCTGTCGCGCACCTTGGCGGCCACATGGGGCCGCCCCTGCGAATCTGGATTCCACGGCCTTGAAGAATCCCGCGCTCCAGCCCGGACTGCTGCTGCTCGAAGACGGCTCCGTCTTCGAGGGTGAGGCCGTGTCGCCGGGCACCCGCTTCGGCGAGGTGGTGTTCAACACCTCGATGACCGGCTACCAGGAGGTGCTCACCGACCCCTCCTACCGCGGCCAGATCGTGGTGATGACCCAGCCTCACATCGGCAACTACGGCACCACGACCGAGGTTGCCGAGTCGCTCCACCCCTGGGTGGAAGGGTTCATCGCCCGCCAGTTCACCGTCCGCCCCTCGGGCGCATCGCCGGAAGAGAGCCTGGTGACCTATCTGCGGCGCTACGGCGTGCCGGCCCTTCAGGGGCTCGACACGCGGGCGCTGGTGCGGCGGCTGCGGGAGAGGGGGGCCCTGCGCGGCGTGCTCACCACCGAGCGGTCGGACGCCGCCGGCCTCGCCGCCGAGCTGGCCGACTTCCCCACCATGGCCGGCCGCGCCCTGGTGGACGAGGTCACCTGCGACTCCCGCTACGAGATGCCGGCGGTGGGCGAGGAGCGCCGGCACCTCGCGGTGTACGACTTCGGGGTGAAGGCCAACATCCTGCGCTCGCTGAGCCTGCGTGGCACCCGGCTGACGGTGCTCCCCGCCCGCACGCCGGCAAGCGAGGTGCTCGCCCTGGGAGTCGACGGCGTGGTGCTCTCCAACGGCCCGGGCGACCCCGAGCCGCTGACCGGGATCGTCGACGGCGTCCGCGAGCTGCTGGCCGCCGGCCTTCCCATCTTCGGTATCTGCCTGGGACACCAGCTCCTGGGCCTGGCTTTCGGCGGCCGCACGTTCAAGCTCAAGTTCGGTCATCACGGCGGCAATCAGCCGGTGCGCGACCTGCCCACGGGCAAGATCGCCATCACCAGCCAGAACCACGGCTTCGCCGTCGATCCCGCCTCGCTGCCCGCCTTCTGCAAGGTGACCCAGGTGAACCTGAACGACGGCACCGTGGAGGGCTTCGCCGCCGAGGGCCGGCCCGTCTACTCGGTGCAATATCACCCGGAGGCGGCTCCCGGCCCCCACGAGGCCGCGGTCCTCTTCGACCGATTCCTGGAGGCCGCGACGCGGAAGTGACGCCCTCATCCCCCGGCTCCGAGCCCCTCCTCTCCGGTCCCCTGCCCTGGCTCATCGCCTGGCGGTTCCTGCGGGGGCGGCGCAGCCGCCTGCTGGACGGCACGGCGCGGGCGGCCCTGCTCTCGACCGCCCTGGGCGTCACCGCCATGGTGATCGCCATGGCCCTGATGACCGGTTACCGGCAGGACCTGCAGAGCAAGCTGGTGCGGGGGAACGCGGCGGTGATCGCCTATCCGGTGGGGGGCGACGCCGCCCTCTCCGAGGCGAAACGCAAGGCGCTGCTGGCCATCCCCGGCGTCCAGCGCATCGGCCGCGTGGCCTACGGCCAGGGCTCCCTCGCGAGCTCCGGCCGCCCCTCGGGCCTGGAGGTCGTGCTGCGCGGCGTCGACGCCGGCGGCGGCCAGCTCACGGCCAGCGCCGAGCAGCTCCGGCCGGGAGCGGACGGCCTCCCCGGCGCCGTGCTGGGAAAAGACCTGGCCGACAAGCTGGCGGCTCACCGGGGGGACGTCCTCCGCCTGGTGGCCCTGGGGTTCCACGACGGCCGGCCGCGCTTCCGCTATCAGAGCGTGCGGGTCTCCAGCACCTTCTCCACCGGCTTCGCCGAGTTCGACCGGAGCTGGGTGCTCCTCGACCGCCCCATGGTGGAGACGCTGATGGGCGGCCCGGCCTCGGTGGACCTGCTGGAGCTCACGGTGGCCGACGCCGACGAGGCGCCGCGCATCTCCACGGCGGCGACCCGGGTGCTGGAGCCCGACTTCATCGTCACCGACTGGCGGCAGCTCAACCACGAGCTGTTCACCGCCTTGAAGCTCCAGCAGGTGGCCCTCTTCCTGGTGCTGGGGCTGATCGTACTCGTCTCCACCTTCAACGTCGCCTCGACCCTGGTGGTGCTGGTGCGGGAGCGGATGCGCGACATCGGCCTGCTGGGGGCCCTGGGCCTGCGGCCGGGCAAGCTGCGCCTGGTCTTCCTCATCTACGGCGGGTTCCTGGGAACGCTGGGGACGCTGCTGGGTGTGGCGGCCGGCTCAGGCGTCTGCTGGGTGCTCACCACCTTCGAGCTGGTGCGCTTCGACGCCGAGGTGGCGGCGATCTACTTCATCAGCTCCGTGCCGTTCCGGGTCGCGCCGCGGGACCTGCTGGCGGTGGTGGGCTTCGCCCTGCTCGTCACCCTCCTCGCCTGCTTCGCCCCGGCTTGGCGGGCGGCGCGGGTGGATCCGTCGTCGGCGCTGCGGTACGAGTAAAAGGGACAGCAGGGACTTCAGGGACAACAGGATTTTTCGGCGGTTTTCGTCCCTGCTGTCCCTGGAGTCCCTCTTGTCCCTTTCTTTCTTCCCCCCTACGCCGACACGCTCTCGTTCCGCTCGCCCGACATGATCCTCCAGCCGATGACCTTCTCGTCGATCTCCCGCAGGCGGCCGGCGACGAGGCGGCAGAGGAGCTGGAGGAACTCCAGGGCGGCGTGGGGGTCCATGGCGAGGATCTCCCGCACCGTCCCCTGATCCAGGGCCAGCACGGTCAGCGGACCGCCGTGGGCCTTGGCGTCGGCCGAGCGGGGCTCGCCGTCGATCAATGACATCTCGCCGAAGAAGTCCCCCCGCTCCAGGACGGCCAGGGCCTCCTCGCCGGCGCCGGGGATGAACTTGGAGATCACCACCCGGCCTTCCAGCACGACGTACATCTCCGAGCCCTCGTCCCCCTCCTGGAAGAGGTAGGCGCCGGCCGCGAAGCGCTTCTCCTTGGAGAAGGTGGCGAGCGTCATCAGCTCGCGGCGGGAGAGCCCCTGCTCGCGGAAGAGGCGGATCTTGTCCGACGGCTCCACCTTGACGCTCGCGGCAGCCCCCGTCGGCTGCTTGCGCAGGCGCAGGAAGCTCTCCGGCAGCGACTCGTCGGAGAAGAACGTCTTGAGCTGGTCGTTGGTGGCCCGCAGCTTGCGCGCCAGGCTGTGCCAGAGAGTCCAGTAGACCTGGACTCCCATCTCGGGCGAAGCCTCGACGAGGTTGTCCATCACCCCGGACTCCAAGCGGAAGACCTGGCTGGCGGTGGCGGCGAGCGCGTCGGAATTCCGCTCGTGGGCGGTGAGGAAGCCCCCCTCGCCGAACAGCTCGCCCGAGTCCACCACGCCGAGGGTGAAGGTGCCGTAGGTGGTGGTGCGCTGGAGGCTGACCTCCCCCCGCTCCAGCACGTAGAGGTCGCGCCCCTGGCTGCGGTGGGCGTAGACCAGGTTGCCGACGTCGTGGATCTCCTCGCGCACCGCCTGGGTGAGGCGGAAGATCTGCTCGTCGGAGAAGTGGGCCAGGGGCTTGAGCCGCCGCAGCCGGGCCGCCAGCTCGATCTGGCCGCCGGCCTCGCGGCGCGACGACGGCGGCGCCGTGAGGCTGAGGTTGGCCCCGGGCAGGCCGCCCTGCTCCAGGAAGCGCTCGCGGTGCCACTCCAGGCGGTCGAAGGCGGTGTGCACCATCTCCTGGCGCTCGCGGAAGAGGCGGGAGAGCTCGCGGTTGCCCCAGCCGAGGATCTGCTTCAGCGTCTGGATGCGCCGCCGCAGCCGCCGCACTCCCTCCTCGTCGCCGTCGTTGAGCAGCAGGAAGGCGTGCACGGTGGCACCGAGGGCGGCCTCGAACTGCTTGCGCTCGTACTCGGCGCGGCCGAGGTTCTCGGCCGTCTCGCGGTCGAACGGGTTGTAGCGCAGGGCGCGGCCGAACTCCTCGGCGGCGCCGTCGAAGTCGCGGCGGCGGAAGAGGAGCCGGGCATGGAGCTTGTGGTTGGCCGGGTTCGCCAGGTCCTTGGCCTTGGCCACCTCGATGCAGTCGATGGCCCGGACGTTCTCCCCCTTGTCGGCGTAGAGGTGGGCGAGGCCGAGGAAGTGGGCGGCGTCGATGGCGTTGCGCCGGTGTCCCTCCCGCAGCAGGTCGCGCAGGCTGCGGGATCTCCCGCCCTGAAACTGCTGCTGGCGCTTGCGCACCTCGGCCAGTCCCAGCTTGACACTCAGGTTCTTGGGGTCCAGCCGCAGGGCGAGCAGCAGGAGGTCCGCCGCCTCCTCGTGGCGTCCGCTCTCGCTGAAGCGCCGCGCCAGATCGGTCAGCTCCTGGACCTCGCGGTTGGAAGGGGAGCTCTGCGGGTCACTCATACCGCGCCATCCTCAGGTTGAAGCAAGGGGTGACAAGTCTAGCACGACGGAGAGCTTGAACACCGGCTCTTGTTTATGTACATTTACCTATTATCTTGCTGGGAGGAGTTTTTCACCATGGCCGCGAGTGCCGAGCTGCTCACGACGATGCGGAGGGGGATCGACTGCTGCCGGCGGGGGGACTGGAACGAGGGTCTCCGCTACCTGGGGCAGATCGCCGAGCGGGGAGACACGGGCCTGCCGGGGATCTTCTACTCCTACCTGGGCTACGGTATCGCGTTGCGGGAGCAGCGGGTCCGGGAGGGGCTCAAGCTCTGCCGCCATTCCGTCAAGGTGGAGTTCTACCAGGCGGACAACTACCTCAACCTGGCCCGCACCTGCCTGCTGGCGCGCCAACGCTCCGGCGCCGTCCGCGCCGTGCGCGACGGGCTGAAGATCGATCCGCACCACGCGGGGCTCCTCGCCCTGCAGCGGGAGCTCGGGGTGCGCGGCCGGCCGATGCTCCCCTTCCTCGACCGCGCGCACTTCCTCAACCAGTTCCTCGGCCGCCTCCGCCACACCTTGCGCGGCGACGGCTGAGCTCGCCCTCCTGCCAAGGCAAGCAAATCCCCCCTCGCCTTCCGGGACGAGGGGGGATCGGGAGAAGCGCTGGACTTTGCCGCCGACGACAGCGACGACCTACGGAGCGCCGGCGGGGGAAGCGCCGCCGCCGGCCCGCAGGTCATCGAAGACGATGCCCAGATTGTCCGCGCCGTTGTTGCGGCACAGGTCCATGAAGTGGGCCACCTTCTCGTAGGGCAGCTCGCCGTCCGCGGCGAAGAAGACCACCTTGCTCGCCCGGCCGGTCATCGCCTCGCGGAGCTTGGCCCCGAACTCTTTCTCAGGATACATCGTCTTGTTGATGAACATGTTGCCCTGCCCGTCCAGGCGCACGATCACCTGATCGTCGGACTGGGGAGGAGGGGCCGCCGTCTCGACTTTGGGCGGCACCTGCACGGGGTATCCCATCTGCAGCAGAGGCACCGCCACCATGAAGATGATCAGCAGCACGAGCACCACGTCCACCAACGGCGTGATGTTGATATCACTGCGGACGCCGCCACCGGCACCTGAAACGTTCATAGCCATGGTCGTTCACTCCTGCGGGAGGCCGCCCTAAGCGGAGCCGCCCTGCTTTTTTTCCTTCTCGGTGACCAGTCCGACGCGGCTGAACCCCGCCTCGTTGATGATCTGCATCACCTTCCGGACCTCTTTGTACTTCAGCCGCTTGTCCGCCTTGATGACCACCGACTTGTCCGGCGTCTGGGTGTGGATGTCGGTGAAAGCGGCCTTGACGTTGTCGTTGGGCACCCAGTTCTGCTCTACGAAGACGCTGCCATCCGACTTGATCGCCACGTTGAGCTGCTTCTGACCTTCCGGCATCTTGTCCGGTTTCGTGGTCTCGGGCAGCTTCACGTCGACCCCCTTCTGGAGCATCGGGGTGACGACCATGAAGATGATCAGCAGCACCAGGCAGACGTCGACGAGAGGAGTGACGTTGATGTCGCTCCGCACCCCTCTCACGAGGTTGAGCTTCTCGTGTTTAGGCAGCATGCTTGCTCTTCTGGCGCTTCATGAAGAAGTCGACCAGCTCCGAGGACGAGTTCGACATTTCGATCTGCAGCCGCTCCAGCTTGTTGGTGAAGTAGTTGAACATCCAGGCCGCCGGGATGGCGACGCCGAGGCCGAAGGCGGTGGCCACGAGCGCTTCGGCGATACCGGACGACACGGTGCCGATACCACCCGAGCCGGCGAGCGCGATGCCGTGGAAGGCGTTGATGATGCCGATCACGGTGCCGAACAGGCCGATGAAGGGGGTGATGGTGGCGATGGTGGCCAGCGAGCCAATGCCCCGCTTCAGGTCCGAGGTGGTGAGCAGGGTGGCGCGCTCGACGGCGCGGGTGGCGGCCTCCACGATCTCCTGCTCGGAGAGCGGGCTGGTCTGACTCTCGTACTGGAACGACTGGAGGCCGGCGGACACGACGCGGGCCAGGTGGCTCTGGGGGTACTTGCTGGCCGCGTCGATGGCAGCCTGGGGGCGATCGTTCTTCAGGTGCTCGGTCGCCTGCCGGGCGAACTGCAACGACTGCTTGCGCGCCTTGCTGAACATGATCACCCTCTCGACCGAGACGTAGAGCGACCAGATCGACAGGAGGATGAGGATAATGATGACCCCCTTGTTGAGGATGGTCATCTGTTGCCACAAGGTAAGAGGACTCAGATCCATGCGCTTCTCCTTTTCCCTTTTCTGAAGACCTAGGCGCTCACTGCACCTGGAAATTGACCGTCAGCACGTAATAGACCTTGACCGGCCGGCCTTCGAGCGTAGCCGGCTTGAACTTCCACTTCTGCACCGCATCCACGGCGGCGTGGTCCAGGCCCATGGGCAGGCCCTTGAGCACGCGCACGTTGGTGACGTTGCCTTGCGTGTCGATGATCGCCTCGACGATCACCGTGCCGGTGACGCGCGCCCGGCGGGCGAGCTCGGTGTAGACCGGCTTGATCTGATTGATGATCTCCGGCCGGGTGACGGCGCCGCCGACGCGCAGGGGAGCGTCGTCCGACGGCACGCCGCCCGGCGTTCCGCCCACGACACCGCCCGGCACGCCGCCGACGACGCCGCCGACGACGCCACCCACGACACCGCCGGGCACGCCGCCCTCGACGCCTCCCGGCACGCCGGTGTCAACGGCGCTGGGCTCCGGGTTGGTGTTCGCCTCCGGCACCTTGTCCGGGATCTGAACGGGCTGCACCGGGGTGGTGGGGACGATCTTCGGCACGTCCTTGGGCACCGGCTTCGGGGTGGCGGCGGCCGGCGGTGGCGGCGCCGGCGGCGGGGGCGGCGGCGGCGGCGCGGCGTTGATGAACACCACGTTGATCGGCGGCTCGGCCACCTCGGGGACGTTCCAGTACTGCGCGAACAACAGCGCGCCGCCCGCGACGATGTGGAGCACCAGCGCCACGGGCATCAGCCACCAGCGCACGCCGCGCTTGTGAACCGTGTCCAGATCGATCAGAGAGTTCTCGAACATGGCTTCCTTCCCACCTGTGGTCAGGTTTTAGCGGGGGTCTGCTGGGGCTGCGATTTCTTGCGCAGCTCGATCGCCTTCTTCAGCCACTGGTCCGCCTGCGCCGTGTAGTCCAGGCGCTTGGTGGCGTCGATCTCCGCCTTCGCCTTCTCGCGGAACAGGAGGCTGTAATAGGCCATCGCCTCGAAATAGTCCGGCTTGACGTCCAGAGCCTGCTTGAGCGCCTGCAGGCCCATGTCCACCACCTTCTGCCGCTCCTCGTAGTTGATGGAGGGGTCGCGATAGGCCTTGTCCCACGCCGAGACGCCGATCGAATAGAGCGCCTCGGCGCGCTCCTGCCCCTGAAGCTGGGAGGCGAGCTGGAACGCCTGGTCCAGCCGCCCGGCCTGGGTCAGGATGGTGACCCGGTACTTCGAGAGCTTCGAAGCCTCCTGGGGCATCTCCTTGATCCGCCGGTCGATGAAGGCGAGGGCCTCGTCGTACTTCTTGGCGTTGACCAGGGTCGACATCAGATACTCTTCGACCTTTTCGTCCTTGGGGTATTCGGCGAGATACTTCTCGAAGGCGTTGATGGCGGTGTCGGCGTACTCGACGTTCTGCGGGCTGTCGTCCCCGGGGCGGTAGAGAGCGAGCGCGGACAGTCCCAGGGAGCGCCAGGCGAACGTGGCGTCGGGGTCCAACTGGAGACCCCGCTTGTACTGGCTGATCGCCTTCGTGTACGACTCTGCCTGGTAGTACGAGTTGCCCTTCTTCAACTCGGCCCGGGCCTGGACCTTGCCGCAGCCGAGCGCCGGCAACAGGATCAGAAGGGCTGCGACGGGGAGTATCACAGTTCTCTGCATAGTCACCTCTCCACCACTTAGAAGGAGGGAGCTCCAAAAGAGTTCCCGGAAAGATCTCGGCCCGAACGACAGGAGGGTTCGGAGGGGCTCACCACCTCGTTGACACCCCCCTGCTCGCGGTGCCGATGCAACAGTCGTACCGGCTTCTGCTATTCCCCGGGCCGGCTCCTGGGAAGCGGAGCCCCGGGTCTCGTCACACCCCCGCTGCGGGAGAGTGGGTCTCAAGGAGGAGCGGGTGGGCAGCGGTCTTCCTTTTCCCAAGCATGAAACGGGTCGGAATCCTAGAGGAAAATTTCCCGGATGCCAAATGGCGAGTCTCGACGGGGTGGAAGTAGGGCGGAAATTGCGCCCCCGCCCCCCGCCATGTCAGACTCCGCGCCGCACTTTCCATTCCCAGGAGCGGGCCCCGAAGGCCCGGAGCTCCCGAAGGAGGCCCTGCTTGCTCCGAGGCATCTTCCAGATCAAGAAGCTGGACGACATCATGGCGTCGGCCGAGAGCGGGCCCTCGCTGCGCCGCGACCTGGGCGCCTTCCAGGTCACGCTGCTGGGGATCGGCGCCATCGTCGGCGCCGGCATCTTCGCCACCCTCGGCACTGCCGCCGCCGGCGACGCGCACCGCCTCGGGGCGGGCCCCTCGCTGATGCTCTCCTTCGTGATCACGGCGGTCGTCTGCGCCTTCACCGCCCTGTGCTACGCCGAGTTCGCCGCCCTGGTGCCCATCTCCGGGTCGGCCTACACCTACTCCTACGCCACCCTCGGCGAGCTGGTGGCCTGGATCATCGGCTGGGACCTCATCATCGAGTACGCGGTGGGCAACGTGGCGGTGGCCATCAGTTGGGCCAACTACTTCCGCACCCTGCTCGAAAGCATCGGCATCCCCGTCCCCTTGTGGCTGGCCACGGACTTCCGGACGGCGGCCCACATCCCCGGCCTCTTCGCCAGCGCACCCCACGTCCTCGGCGTGCCGATCGTCTTCAACCTGCTGGCCTTCCTGATCGTGGCCCTGATCACCATCATCCTCGTCCTCGGCATCCGCGAGTCGGCCCGCTTCAACGCCGGCATGGTGCTGATCAAGATCGTGGTCCTCCTGTTCTTCGTGGCGGTGGCCCTGAAGTACGTCACCCCGTCGACCGTGGTGGCCAACTGGCACCCGTTCCAGCCCAACGGGTGGAAGGGGACCTTCGCCGGCGCGGCGGTGGTCTTCTTCGCCTACATCGGCTTCGACGCCGTCTCGACGGTGTCGGAGGAGACGCGCAACCCCGGCCGCAACCTGCCCATCGGCATCATCGCCTCGCTGGTCATCTGCACCATCCTCTACATCGGGGTGGCGGCGGTCTTCAGCGGCATCCTGCCCTACAGCGTGCTGAAGCAGAAACTGGCCACCGAGCAGGCCGAGCCTCTCACCATGGCCCTCGACTACGTGATGAAGGGGAAGCAGTCGTGGGTGATCGGCTTCGTGGCCCTCGGCTCGGTGATCGCCCACACGGCCGTGCTGCTGGTCTTTCAGCTCGGCCAGCCGCGCATCTTCTTCTCCATGGCCCGCGACGGCCTGCTCCCCCAGTCGTTCGCCCGCGTCCATCCGCGGTTCCGCACGCCGCACGTCACCACCATCCTCACCGGCGTCCTGGTGGGCGGAGTGGCGGCCTTCGCCAGCATCGACGAGATGGTGGACCTGACCAACATCGGCACCCTCTTCGCCTTCGTACTGGTCTGCGTCGGCGTGCCCATCCTGCGCCACACGAACCCCAACGCCCAGCGGCCGTTCCGGGTGCCCTTCGGTCCGTACCTGCTGCCGCTGCTGGGAGCGGCCTCCTGCGTCTTCCTGATGTATTACCTGCCGCCGGCCTCGTGGTGGCGGTTCGTGGGCTGGCTGGTGCTGGGCTTCGCGATCTACAGCGCCTACGGCTACACCCGCAGCACCATCGGCCAGGAGATGGGCCGGCCGCGGATCACCCCATGGACCCTCAAGGTCGCCTCCCTCGGCTTCCTGCTGACCGCCGGCGGGCTGTTCACCATCCCCCATGACGCGGGGCTCGGCACGCTGATCGCCCAGGCGGGGAACGCCGCCGAGGCGGACCACGGCCGGTCGCTCCTCGGCCTGTCGCTGATCGTCGTGGGGCTGGTGCTGGGAGTCGCCGGGCTGCTGATCGAGACGGGGGACCGGCGGCGGGCGTAGGGCTCAGGTGTCCCGCGTCAGGCCGAGGCTGCGCTTCACCCGGAACCAGGCTTTGCGCAGCTTCCAGAACCAGCTCGCCTCCATGCCGGCGATGTGGGCCCGCAGGGCATCGCCCTCCTGCCGCAGCTTCCGCGCCCGGACCTCCAGGGCGTAGCCGTCGAGGCGGGCCGAGCGCAGGAGGGCGGCGTGGAGCGGCTCCTCGTACAGGCGGGAGACGCCGCCCGCCGCGTCCACCACGTCGAGCGCCACGACCGGGCCAGCCGCCTCGGTGCCGGGCGGCAGCTCGGCGGCGAGGTCCCAGCCGTACGGCGTCACCTGCTCGTAGGGGAAGAGGATGCCGACCTCGGGCCGCGGCACGAAGTCGCGATGGACGAGGACGGTCTCGGAGCCCATCGTCAGCCGCAGCTCCCGCGGGGCATCGCGCCGCGCGCGGTCCGCCACCCAGCCGGTGAGGCGCAGGCGGCCGCGGATCAGCGAGCAGTGCTCCACGAACCCCTCGGGCTCGACCCGCAGCGCCAGGCCGGAGAAGTCGGCACCCGCCTCGGGGACCACTACGTAGAGGTCCTGGAAGCGCAGCATCCCGCGGGGGACGCGATGCACCGAGCTGCCGGGGGCGGCCTCGGCCACCTTGCGGCGGACGAACGCCTCGTCCACCCACATGGTGCCGTACTGCTCGGTGGAGAGCGAGCCGCTCTCGCTCTCGGCGTCGAAGAGGAACCCGGCCGGCGGCAGCTCCCTGCCGGGGAGCAGCAGGTCGCGGTCGTGGACGCTGAAGACGAGGACGCCGCCGGGCCGCAGCAGCCCCCACAGCCGGCGCAGCCAGGAGCGGAACGTGGTCTCCGGCAGGTGGGTGAAGAGGGAGGAGACGACGATGGCGTCGAACGTCTCGGCGCAGGCGAGCTGCTCTGGGTCGGCGTGGGAGACGATGCCGTGGACGCCGAAGGCCGCCTCCTGGAAGCGGACGCCGCCGGCGTAGACGTCCGACACCCAGAAACGCTCCGGAGGGATGTCGAGCACGGCCCATCGCGTCACCCGGCCGTAACCGCTGGCGAAGTCCAGGAGCTGGAATCCGGGGGGCATCTCGCCGAAGCGCCAGCGCAGGATGGTGGCCAGCGTCTCCCAGATCCGGCGGCCGGAGTCGAAGTAGAGGACGAGGGCCTGGTCCCGGTCATTGGCGTGGAGATTGAGGTAGTGGAGGAGCATCTCGTCCTCGGCGTGGACGTCGAGGTTGGCCGCGGCGAGGCGCCCGGAGGTGAAGCCGAGGGCGGTGATGAGAGGATTGACCTCCGAGGTCTGAAAGAGGAGGCTCATTCCGGGTCTTTGGGGGCTGGCGAGCCGGGCCAATGGGCTGCCGCAGCCAGGGCCATGGCGCGCTTGGAGTCGCGGGCGAACCGCTTCTGGAGCAGGCGGGTGAGGGGATAGCCCAGCCGCGCCAGCGGCAGGTTCGGCCGCGAGAAGGCGAAGAGGTCGTACCACACCGAGTTGTCCTCGTGGTGCCACTCGACGGAGAAGCGCTCCTCGCCCCGCTCGCCGTGATCCGGCAGCGTCCCGTAGGCGAACCCGAAGCGCACGACTGGCCCTTCCTCGTCGATGCGGTAGACGACCCGGCAGGCGTTGAGGGACCAGAAGCCGAAGTGCCGGACCCGTACCGCCACCGTGGTGCCGGGCTCGAGCGGGGCCGCCGGCGGGTAGGTGGAGAGCCAGCCGAGGTCGAACATCCGCCAGCTCCGCAGCGCCTCCACGGCGCGGGCGAAGGTGGCCCGCCCCTCGCCGAGGCGGACGCGATGGTGATCGGCCCTGAAGCCGGCCGGCGCGCCGCGGCGGGAGTGACCGACCGCACGATAGGAGAAGGTGCGGCTCCTCTGCTGCGCGAGGAACCTCTCGACGAGCTGCGGAGAGGGTTTCATCACCAGGAACACGCGGCGGGTGAGGTTACCACTGCGGCGGGTCCCGCGCCATGAGGCGCCATGAGGATAGACTCGCGGCGCCATGGCGCGGTTCCTCTGGATCTGTCTCGGCGGCGCGGTGGGCACCGGCGCCCGCTACCTGTTGTCGGGCTGGCTGCTGCGCACGGCGGGGCCGGGCTTTCCATGGGGCACGCTGGCGGTCAACGTCCTCGGCTCCTTCCTGCTGGGGCTGATCATGCAGGTCGCCGTGGCCACGGACCTGCTGTCGCCCACCCTGCGCCTCACCCTCACCACGGGCGTGATGGGCGGCTTCACCACCTACTCGACCTTCAATTACGAGACGCTCCAGTACCTGCAGCAGAACGACTGGCTGATGGGTTCCCTGAACCTGGCGGTCACCGTCGTCGCCTGCCTGGCCGCGGGGACCCTCGGCCTTTTCGCCGGCCGGCTGCTGGCGGCGACCTGAAGGAGGACGATCGGATGCGCACCCTGGACGGCGAAGGCACCCTGGTCCGCGTTTTCGTCGGCGAGAGCGATCAGTGGCGGCACCGGCCGCTGGCCCTCGCCCTGGTGGAGCGGTTGCGCAAGGAGGGCTTCTCGGGGGCCACGGTCTTCCGCGGCATCGCCGGCTTCGGCGCGCGCAGCGTGCTCCACACGACGCAGATCCTGCGCCTCTCCGAGGACCTGCCGGTGCTGATCGAGATCGTGGAGTCCCACGACCGGGTGGAGCCGCTCCTCGCCATCCTCGACGAGATGGTCTCCGAGGGGCTGGTCACCATGGAGAAGGTGCGGATCGTGAAGTACTCGCCGGGGACCCGGCGCCTTGATAATTCTTGACCTTACGCCCGCTCGGGTCTATCGTGGGAAGGTCTCCCGTCGATCGGATTTCCAGATCCCGAGGTGCCCGATGCTCTGGCCCGCTCTCTCCTTCGTGCCACGACCCTGGAGTCGAACCTCCGCCACCCTGTCCTTCCTGGCGCTGGCGCTGCTCCTGGGGACTCCCTCCCTGCGCGCCGCCTCGACCGGCCAGACGGCGCTCTACACGCCGCAGGGGAGCGCCGCGGGCACGACCGACGGCGACTTCGTCACCTCGACCGCCCCGGGCCTCAACACCTTCTACCGCTACTTCATCGAGGTGCCTCCTGGCCTGGGGCGGCTGGTGGTCGAGATCTTCGACGCGGACATCGGCCGCGGCGGCGCGAACGAGGACACCGCCGGCCGCGACCGCAACCGCGGCAACAACTACACCACGAGCGTCTCCTACACCCTCCTGCGGCCGGATGGCACGACAGCCGCGACCCTCAACAACTGTGACGACAATACCTGCAACGACAACGTCTGGACTGCGATTCTCGACAGCACGACCGCGACCAACACCGTAGCCGGGCACTGGGAGCTGCGGGTGACCATGGCCACCGGCGACGACATCAACGCCATCGGCATCCGCGCCCATGACGGCAACTCCGGCACCGGCGGCACGGAGCTGAACGTCTACTACGATTCACAGAATCAGTTCGGGGTGAATCCGCCCGCCAACGGCGCCGGCACGCGGAGCTACACGACCTACCCCTACATCACCTCCGGCTGCTCGGCCGGCAAGAACGATTTCGACTACGACAGCAACAGCGGCAACACCGGCTCGCTGACCTTGACCAGCCGGACGGGCGCCTTCACCCAGAGCTACGCCAGCACCGCGCTCTCGGTCGACAACACCTGGCGCCGCGACACCTTCAGCGGCTGGACTTCGGATACCAGCTCGGCCGATTACGGGATCTGGGCCGCGGCGATGACGATCAACACCTATTCGGTCAATGGTGTCGTCAACGGTAACTACGCCAACGTCTACTTCAGCAACTTCCAGGCAGCCGCCAACCCGCCGGCGGCCAATCCGACGCCCAACGCCTTCCGGGTCTATCTGCCGACGGACGCCGGCACGGCTCCTTCCAAGCCCTACGTCGAGCAGTTTGCGACCTTCAGCGGCTGCGGCACCAGCAGCGGGCCGAACCCGCCGGTGGTGGGGCAGACGAGCTGCTACACCGTCACCGTCCAGGTGGTCAACCCGGCGGCGCAGGCCATCACCTTCTCCGCCGCGCATCTGGTGACCGCCAACGTACCCGGCGGCGGCACGGTCTACGCCGGCCTCGGCCAGGTGAGCCAGGGCTCGATCACCGCCCAGCCCGCCGTGGGCGGCACGGGCAACGTCACCTGGAACCCGGGCACGGTCGCGGCGGGCACCACGGCCCTGCTGGCCTACCGGGTGAAGGTGACGCCAACCTCGGCCGGGCAGCGCATCCCGCTGACGGCCACCCCCGCCTCGGCCAACGGCACGCGGGCGCAGTACGTGGACGAAACGGGGGCCGCGCAGGCCCGGGCGACGTTCCTCTTCGGGCCTTTGTGCGAGCTGGCGGTGACGCAGGGCCTGCTGACCGAGGCGGTGGTCTCCTCGTTCCACGCCTCGGCCGCCGCGGGCGGCGGCGTGCTCGTGGAGTGGCGCACGGCGTCGGAGGCGGGGACGGCGGGCTTCTACCTCCATCGCTGGAACGGCGAGAGCTGGCAGCCGGTCCACCGCGAGCTGCTGGCGGGCCTGATCCACGAGCCCCAGGGCGGCGTCTACCGCTACCTGGACGGCGGCGCCTCGCCGCGCGAGCCCCAGGTCTACCTCCTGGAAGAGGTGGAGTCCGGCGGCCGGCGGCGGATCCACGGCCCCTTCGCCGTGACCGTGGACTGGAGCCGCGACCGGCGCGGCTGGGAGACCAGGGAGCTGGCCGCGGAGTATGAGCGCGAGGCCCACGCCGCGCCCGGCCGCCGCGCGGCGACATCGGCGGCCGGCCGCAAGGATCTGATCCCGACGATCCCCACGAGCCCCACGGGCAAGCCGGGCGCGAGCGCCGCAGGGGTTCACCTCGCGGTGCGCACCACGGGCCTCCACTACCTGCGCAGCGCGGACGTGGCTGCCTGGTTCGGCATGCCGCAGCCCCTCGCCGAGGTGACGATCGGCCAGGGCCTGCTGGCCCTGAGCCGCGGCGGCCAGCCCGTGGCCTGGATGCCGGACTTCACGGCCGGCCTCGGGCCGCTGAAGTCGGCCCAGGGCCTCTTCTTCTACGGCCAGGCCTCCGATAGCCTCTACAGCTCCGCCGCCGTCTATCGCCTCGAGCGCAAGCCCGGCCTGTTGATGGCGGTGACGGCGGTGGGTCCGGCTCCGGCCGGCGCTCCGGCGGCCGCTTTCCCGGAGACGCTGCACGTCGAGCGCGACGTGTTCGCGGCCACCCTGATCTCGCCGGACCCCGAGTCGGACTACTGGTTCTGGGAGTTCCTCCAGGGGGACGACCCGACCTACGGCCACCGCACCTTCCCCCTCGACGCGCCGGGCCTCGCCGCGGGCCAGGCCGGCACCCTGGGAGTTTCGCTCTACGGCGCCACCGACAGCGGTGTGGCCGGCGAGCACCGGGCGGTGGTGGCCGTCAACGGCACCGTCCTGGGCGAGACGAGCTGGCAGGGAGTCGCGGCCCGGCAGGCGGCGTTCGCCGTCCCGGCCGGCGTCCTCCAGGCCGCGGGCAACCAGGTGGAGGTCACGGCGCACACCGGCGCCGGCGCGCCCTACAGCATCTACTACCTGAACGGCTTCGACCTCGCCTACCCGCGGACGTTCCGGGCCGCGGGCGACGCCCTCGCCTTCCCGGCCTCGGGCGCGATAAAGGTGACGGTGACGGGCTTCACCAGCCCCGGCATCCGCCTGCTCGACGTCGGCGACCCGCTCCGCCCGCGCTGGATCTCCGGCGCGGCGGTGGAGGCGGACGGCGCCGGCGGCTACCGGCTGACCTTCGCGCCGGCCGGCCCCGGCCCCTTCCTGGCCGCGGCCCCCGCCGCCCTCCAGGCGCCTGCCGATCCCCGGGCGTGGAGCGCGCCATCGCTGCCCTTGCGCTCGGCGGCCAACCGCGCCGCCTGGCTGGTGATCGCGCCGGCCGGCCTCCATGCCGCCGCCGAGCGGCTGGCGGGCCTGCGCCGGGCTCAGGGCCTGGAAGCGCGGGTCGTGGACCTCGAGGCGATCTACGATGAATTCGCCTTCGGCGCGCCGAACCCGCACGCCATCCGCGACCTCCTCACCTATGCCTGGCAGAGCTGGAGCCTGCGGCCCCGCTACGTAGCGCTGGCCGGCGCCGGCACGCTCGACTACCGCAACCTCCTCGGCTTCGGCGACGATCTGGTACCGCCGCTGATGATCCGCACGCCGAGCGGCCTCTTCCCGTCGGACAACCTGCTGGCGGACGTGGACGGCGACGGGCTCCCCGAGATGGCCGTGGGGCGCCTCCCCGTGCTCTCGGCGGCGGAGCTGGACGCCTACACGGCCAAGATCGCTGCCTTCGAAGCCGCCGCTCCGGCGGGCTGGAACGGCAACGCCCTGTTCCTCGCCGACGCCGCCGATCGCGGCGCCGATTTCGCGGCGGACAGCGGCGGGGTGGCCGCCCAGCTCCCGGCCGGCTACGCGGTGGAGCGGGTCGACCTCACCTCCACGCCCCTCGCCGCCGCCCGCTCGCAGGTGCTGGCCGGCTTCGCCAGCGGCGCGGCCTTCGTCGACTACCTGGGGCACGGTGCCCTGGACCGGCTGTCCGCGGGCGGCCTGCTCACCAGCGACGACGTGCCCGGGCTGACCAACGGCGAGCGGCTGCCGGTGCTCACGGCCATGACGTGCACCATCAACCGCTTCGAGCTGCCCGGCATCCCGGCCCTGGGCGAGCTGCTGGTGAAGCGCGGGGCCGGCGGCGCCGCCGCGGTCTGGGGCCCCTCGGGGCTCTCGGCCCACGGCGACGCGCGGCTCCTGGCCACCCGTTTCTACCACGCCGCCGACGAGCGGCTGGGCGACCGCATACGCCGGGCGATCGCCGAGCTCCGGACCCTGGGCGGCGACCCGGACCTGCCGCGGATCTACATCCTGTTGGGAGACCCCGCGCTGCGGCTCAAGGCGCCGGTCGCGCCGCCGCCGGCGCCGGCGGGGCCGGGGGAATAAACGGGCGTTTGGGCCGGCGGGTGACGCCGTAGACGAAGAAACGGACGAGATCCGCCGGCCGCAGGCCGGCCGCCACCAGGGCCAGGCCGAAGAGGCGGCCCGAGCGTCCCGCGAACGAGCCGCAACGGCGGAAGGCCGTCACCAGCAGGCGCAGCAGCCCGGCCCGCGGACGGGAGATCCCCAAAGCCGCCATCGTCTCCAGCGCCATTTCCGCAGGCAACTCGGCGCCGAGAGTCCCGCGGGCGGCGGCGAGGGCCGCGTAGACCACGCCGCCGCAGCGCCCCTCGCGGGTGATGGCGGCCAGCCGGGCGACGGCGAACGGGCCGCCCCGGCGAATGGTCTCGGCGACGTCGAACAGCCCCTTCAGGCGGAAGAAGCGCTTGCGGCAGGCGTTGACGCAGAGGGAGACCAGGAGGTCCTCGGGCGACATCACCCAGGCCGGCTGGCCGCGGAAGCTCAAGGGCCGGGCCTCGCGCCAGATCCTGCCGAAGTCCAGCGGCAGCAGGCCGTTGAGGGTGAGGTCGTGGTGCCCGTCGAGATCGCACTCGACACCATGGGTGTAGAGGGCGCGGCGGACCTCCTTCTCCCTCCCCTTTCCCCTCCCCCACCCGGGCCCGCTGGGCCGCAGCGACAGGTCGATATCCTTCGACACGGCGACCCAGGGCTCGTCGTAGACCAGCAGGTCGAGGGCCGTACCCTTGAGCAGCAGGGCTTCGAGCCCGACCTCGCGCAGTGCGGCGAGGCCGGCGGCGAGGCGGTCGGCGTCCCGCTCCTTCACGGCGGCGTTCTCGAAGATCGCGAGCTCCAGCCGCCCCGCCACCGCCGCCGGCAGCGGGGCGCCGCAGCGTTGCAGGTTCCACCCGACGATGGGCAGCACGCCATGCCGCTCCGCCGTGGAGAGGAGGCAATCCCAGCGGATGGCTCCGGTCGTTCCGGTCGTTTCGGCGCGGCAGATCGCCGCGGCAGCCTCCTGGTGCTGCGGCGTGAAGTCCTGCCGGGCGCAGAGGAGGAGGAGGCGATCTTCGGCGGTCATGGCGCGGCTCCTTCCCCGTCAGAGCGCCCCCTCCCAAGATCCTCATCACCCCGGCCCTCTTCTCCCGCCCCCTCCCAACCCCCCTCCCCGGGAGAAGAGGGAGAAAGGCAAGAAATCTCCAACCGGGTCCCCCTCTCCCGGTGAGGGGGGTGGGAGGGGGCGGGAGAGGGGGTAGGGGGTGAGGGCTCCGGGCGGGGGGCGTCGCCACCCATCAGCTCCGTCAACACCCGCACCGCCCCGCCGAGGTCCGTGCCGGTGGCCAGCCGCCAGCACTCGCTGCGCTCCACCAGCCCGGCGAGCGCGTCGAGATGGGCCTGGGAGGAGCGGGGCTCGGTGAGGAGGACGTTGGGCGCCAGCTCCAGCAGCGCCTCGCCGCGGTCCATGGGCGCGAGCGTGCTCTCCGGTGTGCCCGCCACCCGGGGGAAGACCAGCAGCGCCGGCGCCGCCCGCCAGACGACGCCGGCCCCCCAGGCCCGCTCCGGCCGCACCTGCCGCTTGCGCCAGCCGTCGGGCCGGTCGGCGTCGAGGAGCGCCCGCAACTCGGGGAAGAAGGCGACGGTCTCGTCCGTCAGGTCGAACTCGTCGGGGAAGGCCAGCACCGCGAGCCCCTCCGGCCCATCGCGCAGGAACCGCAGGAACAGGGTGTCGTCTCCCAGGAAGCCGAGGCCGGCGCGGGCCAGGGCAAGGGTGAGGGTGGTCTTGCCGGAGCCGCTGGTGCCGGGCAGGAGCAGGGCCCGGCCATCGCGGCAGACGCCTCCGGCGTGCAATCCGTACAATCCCCGCCGCTTCAGCATCTCGACCAGCGGCAGGGTGAAGAGCGGGTGGGAGAGCGTCCAGAGGTCCCTCTCCTCCAGGCCGTCGACCGACGCCCGGGTCCACCCCAGGCCCGCCTCGCAGAGCACCGCGAGGCGGGACCCCAGGCCGATGTGGAGGAGGTCCGCGGCGTCGTCGTAGACCACCTCACCGAACGGCGGATCGTAGACCGGCCGCGCCCGGGCCGGCCGGCCGAAGGAGTGGCCGCCGGCAATCACCTCGAAGGTCACGTCCGGCGGGCCATCATCTCCCTGCGGCAGGCCGGCCAGCCGGGCGCGGATGCCCGCCGCGGCCCGTTCCGCCTCCGCCGCCGCCGTCACGGCCAAGCGCACGCCGTGGAGCTGATGGGTGGAAGCGGTCATGGAATGCTCCAGGTCTCCGCGAACAGGAGCCGCGGGTCGCGCGGCTCGGCCAGGGGCTCGCCCTGGTAGACGAGCCAGCAGTGGGCCGCCATCCGGCCTCCCGGTTGACCTCCGATCACACCCACTCCGAAGCGCAGGGAGACCTCGGCCCCGGCGCGGCGCAGGACGCGGTAGAGGGTCAGGCCGCGCACCAGGCAGCCGGAGCGCACCAGCGGCCGGCCGGCCGCGAGCAGGCGGTCGACGCGGGCCACCTGGGCCGCGACCGCGGCGGTAGTGGGAGCGGGCGGCAGCGGGCCGCGCGGTTCCAGGAAGGCGTGCAGGCGGTCGAGGGCGCACCAGCGCAGCAGCAGCGGCACGGCCGCCGCGAAGAGGACGGTGGAAACCCCGCCCGGAGCCTCAGGATTCCTGGACCACCAGGAGTTTCTCATCCAGCATCTCCTGGAGGAACGCCATCACGTCCTCGCGGATCGTCTCCACCGGCGCGTCGTACTCGGAGCCGATGGCCTCGACGATCGCGCCGATGCCGTGCTCGCCGTCGCACAGCTCCCAGACGCGGGCGCTCACCTCGTCGAGGGCGAAGTACTGGCCGCCTTCCAGATCCAGCAGGACCAGCGTGCCGACCGCGCGCTGGATCAGCACGCGGTCGCGGTGCCGGAGGCGGCTGTCGGCTCCGATCATCGATTCCCTCCGTATAAACAGAAGCCGGCGAGACCCTGGGAGGGGCCGACGCCGGCGCATCGCGTTGAGCGCGACTAGAAGCTGAACCGGGTGATCTGCCGCAGCAGACCGAGACGTCGCAGGGACGGCTTCCTGTACGTCTTCTTCATGGGTTCCTCCTCGCTGGTTGAAAAGACGCCCGGCGTCGGCCTCCGGGGACAACGCCGGACAAGGGTTCAAGATTCGTGCCCGTTTACTTATCTCCCGCCACCATCCCAGACGGTCACCTCGGCCCAGCTCCCCGCCGGACCGCGGCCCAGCAGGCTGATCGTGTTCTTGTCGAGGGTCATGAGCTTCGAGATGTCGACCGTCCGCGTCTCGCCCTTCCGCAGGCCGGTCACCTTGTACTTGACGCCGTTGACGCGCAGCTCCAGGCTGGCAAACCCCGGCCTGCCGTTGTGGATCGTGACCTTGTTCTCGATCCGCGCCACGTCGGCGAGGACGTCCTTCGGCGGCTGGCCGCTGCCGCGCGCGAAGAGGAGGAGGATCGGGTCGCAGATCGCCACGTTGCCGGCGCCGTCCGTCGCCTGGATGGTGACGTGCGCGCTCTGGCCCTGATTGATCTTGGTGGCGGTCACCACCACCGGCTGGGTCGTGCCGGGCGTGAAGGGCGGCACCGGCGTGTCGGCGTTGTCCGACTGCGTCACGACGATCGAGGCCAGCCCCGAGCCGCCGTCCTGGATCGTGGTGATGGCCTGGGTCGGCGGACCGGAGATCACGGTCGTCGGGCAGGTCGGCGGCGCCGGGGGGGTCTCCTGAACGATCCCTCCTGGCAGCGGCACCCGCAGGGCAGCCACCTCCCAGAGCAGGGAGTCGGGGTTCTGGCCCGGAGGCTCCGAGTTCATCTGCACGACGGTGTTGCTGACGTTGGCCGGGACGTCGATCGTGAACGTCAGGTTATTCCACTGATCCCCGTTCGCGCTGTTGAGGATGTTGAAGAGAGTGGGGTTGTTGCTGATGGTGGTGTTGTCCGGACGGCCGGCCTCGCCGTCGCCCGCGATCAGCCAGAGCTGCCCGGCGCGATCCGCCGAATACGCTCCGTGGCCGAAGGTGACCGGGCTGGTGACGCGGTTCTCGCCGGGCGTGGGGTCGTCGCCGTAGGCGAAGTCCAGGTTGTCCCAGACCATCAGGCGATAGAAGGTCGAGTCTGAGCCGTCGGTGTAGGCGACGAACAGGCTGACGCCGTCGAGACGCCAGAGGTTGCTCGCCGTGTTGTTATCCGCGAAGGTGAAGCTGTGGCTGCCGGGACCCGCCGCAGCCACCTGCGAGGTGACGTCGGAGAAGTAGCCGATGTTGAGGATTGGGCCGCCGGCCGACGTCGGCTGGCTCTCGGTGCCGATGACGGTGCCGGTGAGCGGGGTGCCATTGAAGATCATCTGCTGGTCTTTGTAGGGCTGAGTGAAGGCGCAGGTGCTGCCGTTCCAGTCGCAGGGACGCTCGCGGCCCGCCCAGTACAGCAGGGCGAAGCGCACGTTGCCCCCGACGTTGACGTTGAGGCTCACGGGCGTGGTGTGGTCCCAGGTCATCAGCCCTTTGCCGTCAGAGACGGCGCTGAGACCCCGCTCCTGCAGATCGATGAACGGCGCCAGGGCCGTCGCGTTGCCGGCCACGGCGCAGGCCAGCAATCCGGCCAGAATCAAAAGGGTCAGTCTCCGATGGAATTTCATGGCAGATCTCCTTTTTGTCGGTCGTTCCTATCGGTTATTTCAACGACGTATCAACATATGTTCAACAAGTCCGGGGACGGTGGTCCGGACGATTACGGAGCCCGACTGCTGGGTAAAAAGGAAAGGTGCGCAAGACCCGGAAACATCGATTCGGCCCCCTCGGTTGAAGCTACGCGCGATGACGTATCTGTCTGGAGGGCTTTTCGGCGACCGGGCGATCTCGGCGGGAGACCCCTGGCTTTGCGGCCCCGCCTCACGGCGGGTGTGCCTTGATCCAAGCCGGTCAAAGCGTATTGCAAGCGCCGGGCCAATCTCGGCCACGCGGTGAGCGCGAAGGCTCTTCTCATCAGGCTCTTTGCGGGAAAGTTGAATGCAAACAAGAACTTACAGGACGCACGGGCCGCCTTGACAGAGGGCGGCCGGAGACTTACCCTGAAGATCGGAGTGGAAAAATGAGACGAGCGCCGGTCGCCGAAGAGGGAGCCAGGCCCGAGCCGGGCCGGCGCTGGGAGAGGCCGCGAATCCTTTCCCGCGAGCCTCTCGAAGCGGTGGCGGCCGTCTGCGCCCCGCACCCGCCCGCCAAAGGCAACCCCGGGGTGTGCCCCTCGGGCCCCATCTCTTCGTAATCGATTTTCTTAGCGCACCACGGGCAGGAGGGGGCGCCGGGCCTCCGCCGCCAGCACCTGCTCCAGCAGTTCCCGGCGCTGCAAGGCCGCGGGGTAGACGGCGAGCGGATCGCCGGTGTGGGCGGCGGCCGCGCCGGGGCAGAAGTTGAGGAGGAAGCCCCGCGGGCCATGGCTTTCCACCACGCCCTTCGCCCGGGTCGTCAGCTCCCGCACCGCCGCGAGCCCCGCCGCGCCCTGCCAGATCTGCCGCAGGCTCTGCGAGTGGAGGTTGCCCACCGGCCACCGCCACTGCACGCACGGATAGATGTTGCCGAAGGGATCGACGGCCAGCCCCGAGGAGCCGGCGCCGCAGTGCTTGTCCGTCGGCACCGGGACGTTCTCGTCCGCGCTGCGGGCCGATGCCGGAATGATTGCATCGCTCGCGCGGCCCCGCTCGGTCTGGAGACGGAAGAGCCGCAGCACCCCGTCGCGCGACGGCGTCACCGCGAGCGGCTCGCGGCCGCCGTCGTCGCGCGGTGTCACCTCGGGATCGACCTGGAGGGGCAGGCCCAGGGTGTCGGCGAGGGCGAACATCGCCTCGATCTCCCCCTCGTTCCAGGCCGTCAGCGTCGAGTTGAGCTTCACCCGCAGCCCCAGGGCCCGCACCTCGGCGAGGTTGGCCAGCAGGCGCTCGAAGCTGCCCGGCACCCGGGTCTGCCGGTCGTGGGTGGCGGCGGTGGCGCCGTGCAGGCTGACTTCGACGAGGAAAGGATCGATCTCGTCGCGGATGCGCCGGGCGAGCTCGCCGCGCAGGGCGTGGCCATTGGACTTGATGCGCACCACGAAGCCCAGCTCCCGCGCCCGCGCGCCCAAGGCCAGGAAGTCCGGATGCGCCAGCGGCTCGCCGCCGGAGAGAGCGAGATGCAGCACCTCCAGGTCGCGCAGCTCGTCGAAGAACCGGAAGTACTGCTCCCGGCTGAGCGGCTCCCCCTTGAGGCTGAGGTCGTTGTAGCAGAAGAAGCAGTCGAGGTTGCAGCGGTAGGTCAGCTCCACCAGGACGGAGACCAGGAGGTTCTGCCGCCAGGCCGTGGCCATCAGGCGCGCCAGGCTCATCCGTCATCCTCTGCCGTCACCGGCTCCAGCAGCCCGGCCGCCGCGGCCTCGGCGGCGAAGTCCAGGACGTCCCGCATCACTGTTTCGCGATCGACCTCGCGATCGGCGCCGTACTCCCGGGCGAGAACGTCGATCCACTCGCCCACCGGCCGCCGGCCGTCCGCGAGGTCGAGCACGTCGGCGCCCACGCCGTTGAGCACCAGCACCTCGGCCGCCGACTGGCGCAGCACCACGGCCTCGCCTTCGATCCGGCGGTAGCGCACGTCCGGCCGCCGGCGCAGGACGGTGGATGGATGAATGTCCGTCATTTTGAAAGCGTCTTCAGTATAGACCAGAGGTCGGCCCGCAGCGAGAACGTCAGCTCCCAGGCCGGCACCGCGCGCGCCAGCCGCTCGAGCACGGCGAGCAGGGCCTCGCGCCGGAACGGGTCGCGGTTGACGTAGGGCGCGGCGGCGGCGAGCGCGGCCAGGGCCGCGGCCGGCGACAGGGGGGCGAGCTCCTCGCGAGGTCCCTGGCGCAGGCGGAGCACGCCGCGCAGCGGATACGTCCCGGGACCGTCATCCCTTGAGCCGAGGTCGCCGGTGAAGGGGAGCCGCGCCACGACGGGGCCGCCGCGATCCATCAGCACAGCGTTCAGGTCATCGGAGAGGACCTCGGCGCCGGCCGCGAGGCAGAGCCGGGAGGCGGTGGTCTTGCCGGCGCCGGAGGGGCCGAGGAGGAGCCAGGCCGCGGCGCCATCGCCATCGCTCCCCTCGGTCCCCCCGGTCACTCCGGCGCTGTGCAGCACCACGCCCCCCGCCGCCAGCAGGCGGTAGGCGGCGAGCAGGCGGAGGTAGTTCTCGCAGACCGACGTCCACTCCTCCCCCGCCGCCTCCGAGGTCCAGAGGCCGCCGGCGAGCCCGGGCACCCAGTCCAGCCGCGCCATCAGGCGCAGCCCGGCGACGCGCACAGAAAGAGGGGTGTGGTCGAGGTCCAGGGCGTACTCCCAGCCCCGGGTGTCGATCTCCAGGAAGTCGGCGAGCGGGGCGCGGAAGACGGCGGTCGCGATCCCCTCCCCCTCCCCCTCCTCCTTCACCACCGGCCGGCAGAGGCCGCCGAAGCGGCGGCGCACGGCCTCCTCCTGAGCGGCGGTGAGGCCGGAGAAGCGGTAGGGGCCGCCCGGCACGTCGAGGGTGACACCGCGGTCCCCCCAGGCCTCGCCGCTGCGGCGCCCCGGGAAGAGGTCGGGGTGGTGGAGGAAGCCGCCGCCGAAGCTCAATGCCGCAGACACCGCAGCGCCAGCGCGCAGAAGCGGCCGAGCGCCGCCGCACGGCCGGCCAGGCCCGGGGACGCCGCGGCCACGCGCCCCAGCACGCGGGCAAGGGGCACCGGCGCGTCGTGCACGGCGCAGGCGTCGCCGCGAGTCACCAGGGCGAGGCCGCCGCCGTGGAGGCGATAGCCCAGCAGGCGATGGGCGAGGAGGCGGCCGTCCGGCGCGCGGAAGACCACCACGTCGCCGGGCCAGTAGAGGTGGGCGGCGGCGACCCGCACCCGCTCGCCGCCGGCGAGGAGGGGGGCCATGCAGTCCCCCCGCACCCGCACCTCGACCGGGGCCTCGCGGGCGAGCTCGCGCAACGCCGCGAAGGTCCGGTCCTCGACCGCGGCGCCGGCCTGGCCGGTTGGAGAGATCATCGCGTCACCAGCGCGACTTTCTCGGCGAGCCAGGGATCGACGCGCACGGCCAGGCCGAAGTCGCGCTGCGCTTCCGCGGTCCGGCCGCTCGACCACAGCGCCTTGCCGAGGTTGAAGTAGCCCTCCGGCCGGGGCTCCAGCGCCTGGGCCTGCTCAAAGGCGCGGACCGCCAGGTCGAACCGGGAGAGGAAGAGGTACTGGTTGCCCAGGGCGTTGGGAATCCCCACCTCCACGGGGTCGAGGAGGGCGGCCCGGCGCAGGCTCTGCAGGTTGGCGGCGACCATCCCGCCCGGCACCCGGCCAGAGCGCACCGCCGACAGGCTGAGCGCCTCGACCTCGCCCAGCAGCCGGCTGGCCGTCAGGCGGTTGCGCCAGCGGACGGACTGGCCGGCCAGTGCCACGGCGAGGAGCAGGGTCAGGAGCACCGCCAGGGTGCGGCCCTTCATGCCGCCGCCTCCGGGGGTTGGAGGACCCAGCTCAGGAAGAGGAGGGCCGGGAAGGCCACCAGGGCCACCCGGAAGGGAAAGTCCACGAGCGAGAGCACCGCGAGCGCCGCCACGCCCGCCAGGGCCAGGGTCCGCTCCTCCGGCGGCTTGCGGCGCAGGGCTGCCGCGAGCACCCACAGCCCCCAGGCCAGGGCGAGCAGGCCGGGAATGCCCCACTCGGCACCCGCCTCCAGGAGCTCGTCATGGGCATTGCCGAAGAGCACCAGGCTCTCGTCGGGGAAGAAGCGGACGCCCTGGTCCAGCAGCGCCAGCTTGGCGGGCACGAACTCCGCCTCGTAGGCGCCATGGCCGACGCCGGTGACGGGGTGCTGGCGCAGCATCCAGAGGGCCGTGCGCCAGCCGTCGAGCCGGCCCGTGAGCACGGCGTTCCAGTCTCCCGCCGCTGCCGCCCGCCCCTTCTCCACCACCCGCTGGCGCAGGGGGGGCACCACGGCCGTGAGCAAGGCGACGGTCACCGCCCCACCGGCGAGGAGGGCGACCGCTTGGCGGCGCGGCAGAGAGGCGCCCCAGAGCAGCAGGCTGCCGGCGACCAAGGCGGCCACGGCGGCGAGGGTCTGGGTCCACAGGATGGCGCAGACCGAGACTGCCAGGGCGAGCGCCGCTGCCAGGACCCTGGGGCTCCCCCAACCCTCCCCGGACCGCAACCGCCGCCGGAGGACGTCCTGCGCCACCAGACAGGGGAGCACCAGGTAGGCCGCAAGGTCTCCGGGGTTGCCGGCCAGCGAGGTTATGGCCAGCCGTGTGCCCGGCTTGAGCGTTTCGAAATTGAACGGCTGCCAGATGCCGAGGTATTGAGCGATGCCGAGGAGCGCCAGGGCGGCGGCCGGCCAGAGCAGGCCGCGCAGCAGGCGCTCCAGGCGGGACGACGGCAGGGCCGCGCTCCACCCCACCAGGGCGGCGGCGCCGATCCAGAGGTCGATCAGCGCCTCGCGGACATGGAGCGGATGGCCGGTGGTGACGAGCCCCGCTGTGGCCACCGCCAGACAGGGGACGGCCAGGCGCACGGCAGGCAGCCGCCAGACGCCGGCGAGGCTCACCTCCCCCACCCGCCGCAGCCCCCAGGCGAAACCGACGAGGGAAGCCAGAGCCAACCATTCGCTGGTCAGCAGCTTCGGCTGCCGGAATGCCTCCCTGGCCGTCGGCGCCCACAGGAACGGCGGCACCAGCACCAGGAGCCAGAGAAAGAAAACCCCCAACCGGAAGTCCAGCGGCGGCTTCGGCGGCGCCTTGGGCGAGCGGTTCGCGGGCTTCACGGCGGAGGAGTATAGCCGGCCCGCAGCTTGAGCCAGCGGGTGCCGTAGATCCCGAGCCGCAGGAGGAGGTCGAAGGGGCGGGCGAGGCGGCGGCCGAGGTAGCCCAGGCGGGTGCGCGGGCGGCCCGACGGGCGGCGCTTCGGAGGCTTCGGAGGCTTCGGAGGATAGATGGCGTCGATCTGGGCGTCGGAGAGGGCGACGGCGTCCCAGACGGCGCGGGCCAGGCGGACGGCCGGCGGGCGATCGCTCGGCTGCGGCCGGAACAGGCCAAGGCGCAGGGCCTGCGCGTAGTCCGCGTCCAGGCGGCCGGCCAGGACGTGCCGCAGCAGCGTCTCTTCAGAGCCGCTCCAGGCGCCAGGGTCCTCCCCCGCCGCCAGCCGCGAGCAGAGCCGGCGGACGGCCTCGGCCTCGGCCGGCGGCACGTCGCGGGCCACCCAGCCCAGGGCGCGGGGAGTAAGGGCCTCGGCCCCGAGGTCCAGCAGGTCGGCCACCATCTTCAGCAGCGAGTAGGAGGAGGGGAAGAAGCCGTGCTGGCCGAGGCCGTGGACGAGGACGTGCGCGGCCTGCACCTCCGGCACCGGCGCCGTGCACCGGCCCGCGAGGCCGAGCGAGGCCGGCAGGGGGACCAGGAGCCCCGCCCGCTCCAGGTCCTCCCAGGTCGCCGAGGTGGCCGAGGTGCCCGAGACAAGGCCGTCCAGGCGCAGGCCGGGGACGAGGCGATGGACCTCCACCACTCCCCGCTCAGGGTGCGACAGCGCGGGGAGCTGGTGCTCATAGCCGGGGTGGTCCGCGCCCCGCCAGCCGGCCGCGGCCAGGGCCCGCCACAGCTCTTCGGCGCGGCCGGCCGGCGCCAGCACGTCCACGTCGCAGGCGCCCCGGCTCCCCGCCGCCAGCAGCCCGGCGCCCTCCAGGCCCGCGAACTTGAGGAAGGCGAGCGGGATACCGGGCGGCGCCGTGGCCGCGGTGGCCGCGATCATCGCCACCTGCCCGGCCGCCGCCATCAGCCGCATGGACACGGCCGCCGCCGCGACCCGGTCGCGGACGAAGCCGGCCGCGGCCGCGGCCCCCAGCTCGGCTGCCAGGCGCTCCCGCCCCTGGCGCGCGGCGATGCGCGCCGACACCTCGAACCGCCGCGCCAGCGCCAGCGCTGCCGCCGGCTCGGCCGGCGCGGCAGCCGGCGCCGCCACCGGGCCGAACGCCCGCAGCAGCATCCAGCGGGCCTCCGGCGACACGGCCAGGCGCGGCGGGCGAAAGCGCAGGGACATGGGAGGAGGATACCGCGGCAGAGCGGAGCCTGCGCGTAGAACGCAGACAGGGACAGCAGGGACACCAGAGACTTCAAGGACAAGGGGATGCCGCGCGAGACTGGCTTTCGTCCCTGAAGTCCTTGCTGTCCCTGTTCCGGCTTCTGCCGTGCAGGCTTCTGGGAACAGCGCCCTGAGATACCATCTCCCCATGACCTACCCACCGCCCGCCGGGCGCCGCTGGACCGACGGGGTCTGGCGCGCCGGTCTCGCGCTCATCGCCCTGGCCCTGGCCCTCGCCGTGGGCGCCGACTTCCGCGGCTTGCAGGCGAGCCGCGAGGAGGCCTTCGGCTGGCTGCAGCAGACGCGGGTCAACCTCGACGCGGCGGTCCTCGACCGCGAGCCCGACCCGCAGCGGGTACGGCTGCGCACGGCGCGGGCCCTCGTCGCGGCGGAGCTCGACCCCGCGCACGGCCAGGGTCTGCCGCCGGATCAGGCGGCCCGCGAGGCCGCGCAGCGCATGGCGGCGGCGGCGCAGGTGGGAGAGGAGGTCCTGGCCCGACGGCCCGCCTCGTGGGAGGCGGCCCAGGTCTTGGGAGCCGCCACCTACATCGGCTGGGCGCAGGCGCACGATCCGCGGCTCTTCACCGCCTACCGGCGCTGGGAGGCGCCCCTGGAGGCCGCCCGCCGCCTGGCGCCGGCCCACCGCGAGCCCACGCTCCTCCTCGCCGCGGCGTATCTGGAGGTCTGGCCGGCGCTGTCGCCGCGCAAACGCGACGTCGCCCGCGGCCTCCTCGCCGCGGCCTTCCAGAACCCGGAGGATTTCGGCCACTTCCTCGAACCCTGGCTCGACCGTGCCGCCGACCGGCAGGAGGCCTTCTCGGTGCTGCCGGACGACCCGGCCGCCTGGGAGCGGGTGGCCGACGTCCTCGGCCGGCGCGGCGACTGGCCGGGCTACGAGGCGGCCCGCCGCCGGGGCGACGAGGCGCTGCTCTCCACCCTCAACCGCGACCTCCTGAAAGCCGACCGGCTGCGCAGCGACGGCGCCCTGGACGAGGCCCGCACCCTCTATCTCGGGGTCGCCCAGCGGGCACGGCCGGAATTCCGCTTCCAGGGCCTGCTGGAACGGGCCCTGGAGCGCTGTCCGCCGGGACCGGTGGACTCCCGGACCTCGCAACGGCTGCAGCCCTTCCTGGCCCAGGCCCTCGACCGCTGCCTGATGGCCGGCTGCGAGATCAAGCCCGCGGCCTTGAAGCGGCTGTCGCGTTTCGTCCGCGAGCAGGAGCCGCAGCAGCAGGCCCTGGCCGCCCTGTTCGCGGGCGACCTGCCCGGGGCGGCCCTGTTCGAACGGCGGGCGCAAGGGCTGGGCACCGAGTCGTGGGCACCGTATCTGCTGGCCAAGGCGCGCCTACTCGCCGATCACGGCAAGGTCGAGGACGCCCAGGAGGCGCTCACCCTGGTGCACCTCTCCTGGCAGGGGCGCCCCCTCTACTGGCAGGCCCGGGCCGCGGTAGCGAAGGCCGCCGAGGACCCGCGCGCCCTGAGCGAGGCGCAGACCCGCCTGGCGGCCCTCGCCCATCGCTCCTGGCCCGCCACGGCCTGGACCTGGCGCCAGGGGATCGCCCGGCTGGAGATGCTGACCGACGCGCCGGCGGCCGGCCTGAGCGTGGAGCTCGACCAGTTCCCCAAGGGCGGAGCGGTGCTGGAGCTACGGCTGGACGGCGCCGGCCTCGGCGCCTTCCCCGTGCTGCCGGCGGCCGGCACGCCGCCGCTGCGGCTGGCGGTGCCGCTCGGCCCCGGCCTCCACGTCCTGGAGATCGTCGGCGCGCAGCAGAGCCAGGTGCTGCCCGGCGCGGTCGTCCTGCGCTGAGGTCGCGCTCCGCTTCGCCGCCGTCGCCGCGCCCAGGAGGACGGCCAGGGTCGCCGTGTTGGCCGGCATGGTGAGGCCGAAGTCCAGACACTCGTGGAGCCCCACCGAGACCAGGACGCCGAGCGCCGCCAGGCCGGCGGCCCGGTCCTCCGAGCGGCTGCCGGCGCGCAGCACCCGGGCCGCCTGCCGGACGACGGCCCCAAGCCCCACGGCGAGGAGCGCCGCGCCCACCACTCCCGCCGTCACCAGCACCTCCAGGAAGTCGCAATGGGGGTGCCACCAGGAGCCCTGGAGGCTGGCCGTCTGCACCAGGGGGAAGCCGTCGCGGAAGGTGCCGAGGCCGGAGCCGGTGACCGGGAAACGCGTCCACAGGCCCAGCGCCGCGCGGTACTCCTCCAGCCGGCCGCCGAGACTGACGTCCGCCGCCGAGGTGGACTCCAGCCGCTTGAACCCCTCCTTCACGCCGATCGCGGTCACCAGCGCCAGAGCTCCCAGCGCCACCAGCGCGCCCAGGGGTGCCAGCCACCACCGCCGCCGGCTGCCGGCGGCCAGCGCCCCCTGCACCGTCACCGCGCCCATCGCCGCCAGCAGCCCGGCGCGCGAGCCGGTGAGCGAGAGGCAGGCGAACACCAGCAGCCAGATCAGCACCGGCGCCGCCAGCAGCAGCAGGCGGCGCTCGACCGCCGCCGTGTCGCGGGCGCGCCGCGCCGCCCACCAGGCCCAGGCGAAGGCCACGGGCAGCGCCATCTCGAGGTAGAGGGCGAGGTGATTGGGGTTGACGAAGGTGCCGCGCAAGCGCGCCGAGGTGGCGACGTTGTGCAACTCCACGCCCCACAGGCTGGTGGTGTGGGCAAACCATTCGCGGGTGCCGAAGAAGGCCTGGAAGAGAGCCCCCGCGAGCACCGCGCCGGCCAGCGCCCGCCGCTGGCCCCGCTGTCGCCCGGCGACCGCGGCGGCGAGGAAGGCCGCCGCCGCCGCCGCCCAGCCCAGGGCCGCCGAGCGGCTGGCGGCGGCGGCGAGGGTGAGGCGCGGCGCGACGCCCTGCTCCGGCACCAGCCCGGTGGCCTGCCGCTGCAGCGCCGCGTGCCCCGGCGCCAGGATGGCGACGACCCCCGCCGGCAGCGCCGCCGCCTGCAGCAGGCCGAGCAGGGCGAAGGCGGCCAGCACCGCCGCCGGCACCGCCGCCGGCCGCAGCGACGACAGGCCCTCGGCCGCCACCGCCGCCACGGCGAGGGCGAGGAAACAGAGGGCCCGCAGGGCGGACTCGGCCCACGGCGTCACGCCGCCGAAAGGCAGCGGCGCGAGCAGCACGGCGAGGGCGAGCAGAGCGGTGAGAACGAGGCCCGAATGGCGTATCATGGCGCTCACCTGGATGGTTTCAACAGCGGAGACCTCGCTGCACACGGGCATGCCCGCCGGGGAGACTTCATGCGCGCCAAGATCCGAGCCTCGATGACCGTGCTCCTCTTCCTGATGGCTGGCAGTGCCGGTGCTCAGTTCCAGTATACGCCGCCCGGCGGCCCCGAGGAGAAGCCGGCCAACCGCCGGGAGGCCCTCGAGCGCGAGGTGTCGCAGGCGCGCTACCACCTGGGGCCGGTGCGCATCGCGCCCTGGGCGGCCCTGCACGACATTGCCTACGTCCGCACTCTCTTCGCCTCCGACAACCAGCGGTCGCCCACCGACTTCACCGCCACCGCCGGCGCGGGTTTCCGCGCCTACCTGCACGACACTCCGAAGGTGACCTGGAGCCTCGGCGTGCTCCCCGAGTACGTGTGGTGGCACCGGCAGTCGGAGCGGCGGCGCCTCAACGGCCGCTACCAGCTCGGCCTGCACGGCTTCTTCAACCGCCTCACCCTGGAGGCCACGGCCGGCCGCGAGCAGCGGTTGCAGATCGTCACTCCCGAGGTGCCGGTGCTGGCCAGCGCGCGGGCCGACGGCGGCGAGGTCCTCGCCGAGGTGGAGGTGACCCATGCCGTCTTCGCCTTCACCTCCTTCGCCGCGACGCAGCAGACCCACCTGGTGGATACCAACAGGGATCCGCTCATCCAGAGCCTGACCCTGCTGAACCGCCGGGAACGCGTGCTGCGGGGAGGGCTGCGCTGGCAGCCGCGCCCGCAGTGGTCGGTGGCCCTCGGGGCCGAGGGCTCGCGTGCCGACTTCGAGCGCACCGCCCTGCCGCGCTCCAACAGCGGCACCTCGCCGCTGCTCCAGATCCGCTTCCGCGGGCACGACCTGAGCTTCGACGGCGAGGTCGCCGACCGCTCGCTCAACGCCCGGCGCGGGGCCGACTTCGTCCCCTTCCACAAGGTCACCGGCAGCGCCGCCGTCCTCCTCGGCACCGCCAGCCGTCTGCGCGGCTCGGTCTACGGCAGCCGCAACCTCATCTACTCGCTGGCCACCGGCTACGCCTATCTCCAGGATGACCGGGTGGGGATGTCGCTCATCGTCGACCTCGGCTTCCATACCGGCGGGCGCGTCTTCGCCGAGACCGGCAGGAACGAGTACACCGCCTTCGCGCCGGGCATCCCCCGTCGCGACGACAACGTCTCCTCCCTGGGGGGACAGTTCAATTTCGACCTCGGCGGCCAGACCGTACTCGGCCTTCAGTTCCTGCGCTCCCGTTTCAACTCCAACCTGCCCGGCGGCGACCGCACCTTCTCCTCGGCCGGTCTCACCCTCAACGTGTTCGCCGGCCGCTGAAAGACCCCGCTCTAGACCCCGAGCCGCCATTGCAGTACCATACGAGGCAGTAAAGCAAGCGTCATGAAGAAGATAGCTGTCTATTTCCCGCTCCTGCTCCTGATCTGTGCGGCGGCGGGGCGAGCGCAAGGCAAAGAGGCCTATCGGATCGGCCCGCGCGACCTGATCCAGGTCAAGGTCGACGAGGACACCCGCCTCAACGGCAGCAGCCGGGTCGCCGAGGACGGGACGATCAACTTCACCCTGCTCGGCGACGTGCAGGTCGGCGGCAAGACCACGGCCGAGGTGAGCGCCGTCCTCAAGCGGCTGCTGGAGGAGAAGTACATGCAGCGGGCGACGGTGGACGTCGCGGTGCTGGAGTTCCGTTCCCGCCCGATCGCCGTCATCGGCGCCGTCAAGGCGCCGGGCAACCTCGGCTTCTCCGGCCGCTGGACGCTGCTCGAGGCTCTCACCGCCGCCGGCGGCCTGGGGGAGAACCACGGCAACGTCGCCTACATCCTGCGCCGGGCCGACAACGGCCTGTCGGACCAGGTGACGATCGACCTCGACGACCTGCTGCTGCGCGGCGACCCGAAGCTCAACATCCCGATCTACGCCAACGACCTGATCAACGTCCCGGCGACGATCGAGGTCACCGTCTACTGCCTGGGCCAGGTGAGCCGGCCGGGGGCGTTGCTGCTCAAGAGCAGCGAGCGGATCAGCCTGCTGAGCGCCATCGCCCACGCCGGCGGGCTGACGGACCGGGCCTCGAAAAAGATCCTGATCAAGCGCTCGCCCGGCGCCTCCGGCCCCCGCGAGCTCACCGTCGACTTCAACAGGATCCTCGCCGGCAAGGAGCCTGACGTCGAGCTGCGACAGGGCGACGTGATCGTCGTCAAGGAGTCCTTCTTTTGAGCACTCTCTCCTCCGTCCCTCTCGAAGACGAGCCCGCGGCTCCCCCGGAAGCCGGATCCGAGCTCCACCTCGGCGAATACGTCGCCATGGCGCGCCGGCACTGGAAGCTGGCGGCGGTCTTCTGCGTCCTCGGCCTGGCCGGCGCCAGCGTCCATTACTTCATCACCCCCAAGCAGTACCAGGCCACGGCCACCCTCCAGATCGAGCGCCGCAGCCTGACCCCCTTGAGCAGCGCCCAGAACCCCTGGCTCGAGAACTACTGGAACATGGAATTCTATCCCACCCAGTACGAGCTGCTGCAGAGCCGCGGCCTGGCCGAGCGGGTGGTCAAGAGCCTGGACCTGATGGAGGACCCGGCGTTCAACCCCGGCGTCACCACGGCCAGGGAGAGCGCCCACGGCCCCACCGCCGAGGACGACGAGGCCGTGCTCGGGCGCCTCGCCAACCAGATCCGCGGCGGCCTCTCGGTGGCGCCGGTGCGCTCCACCCAGCTCGTGCAGATCTCCTATGTCTCCGCCTCGCCCGAGTTCGCCGCCAAGGCGGCCAACGGCTTCGCCGAGTCGTTCATCGACCTCGGGGTGCAGGACCGCTTCGCCACCGCGGGCAAGGCCTCCAGCTTCCTCACCACGCAGATCGGCACGCTCAAGAAGGAGATCGAGGACAAGGAGGCCAAGCTCCAGGCCTTCAGCCGCCGCAGCGACATCGTCACCGTCGATCCCCAGGCCAACGTCAACCTGCAGCGCTTCGAGGCCCTCAACGGCAGCCTCATGGAGGCCAAGAAGATACGCATCGAGAAAGAGGCCCGCTACCACGAGGTGACGACAGCGCCGCGGGAGACCGTCGCCGACAGCCTGTCGGGCGGCATGGTCACCGAGGTCCGCCGCGAGCAGCTCAACCTGGAGCGGGAGTACGAGACCAAGCTCAAGACCTACAAGCCCCAGTTCCCCGAGATGGTGACCCTCAAGTCCAACATCGACAAGGGGCGCGAGCACCTCGAGCAGTTGATCCGGGAGCAGGTCGAGAAGGCCCGCAACGACGCCTACGCCGCCTATCAGACGGCGCTGCGCCAGGAGCAGTCGCTGGAGACGGAGCTCAGCACCCTGCGCAGCCAGTTCCTCAGCCAGAACTCCGCCGCCGTCGAGATCACCAACCTGCGGGTGGAGATCAAGACGCGGCGCGATCTGCTCGACGAGCTGATGCGCAAGCAGTCGGAGACCGACGTGGCCGTCCGCCTCCAGGACACCCGCGAGTCCAACGTGCGGGTCATCGACAAGGCTCTCGTCCCCGGCGGCCCTTTCCGGCCGTCGCTGCGCCAGGACCTGAGCTACGGCCTGCTGCTGGGGCTGCTCGCCGGCATCGCCGTCGCCGTGCTGATCGAATTCACGGACCGCACGGTCAAGTCGCCCGAGGAGGTCGAGCGGCGGCTGGGGCTGCCGCCGCTGGCGGTCATCCACGACGTCGCCGAGATCGGCAAGGCCTACGGCTACGCGGGCTACGGCTATGGTTACGCCTACGGCGACGCGCCGGTGGAGGGGCCGGCGCGGACGCGCCCCACCCGCACCGGGCCCGAGAAGCGGCTGGACAGACAGAAGAAGAAGGATGCCGCCGCGGCGGCCGCCGCGCAGCCGCTGCAGATCGAGATGGTGCCTCACGAGCGGCCGAAGACGCTGATCTCCGAGGCCTACCGCTCGCTGCGCACCGGGCTGCTCCTCTCCTCGGCCCGCGAGCTCAAGACCGTGGCCGTGACCTCGGCCGTGGCCGGCGAGGGCAAGACCGCCACCGCCGCCAACCTCGCCATCGTGCTGGCCCAGCTCGGCCGTCAGGTGCTGATCGTCGACTGCGACCTGCGCAAGCCGCGCCTGCACCAGGTGCTGCGGGTCTCCAACCGCTACGGCCTGGTCAACCAGCTCACCGCCGCGGGTGAGCCGGAAGCGATCTTCCCCACCGAGGTGCCGAACCTCTGGATCACCCCATCGGGGCCGATCCCCCCCAACCCGTCCGAGCTCCTCTCCTCAGACCGCATGCGCGACTGGCTGCGCGCCGTGCGCGCCCGTTTCGACTACGTCGTCCTCGACACGCCGCCGGCCCTGGCAGTGACCGACGCCACCATCGTCGGCCGGCTGGTGGACGGCGTGGTGCTCACGCTGCGCAGCGGCAAGGTGACGCGCGAGGAGGCGCAGATCTGCCGCGACCGCCTGCGGCAGGCCGGCATCAAGATCTTCGGCGCCGTGCTCAACCGCTACCGCTCGCTGCCGGCGGTCGGCAAGCGCTACAAGTATTACGAGTCCTACGGCGCCGAGGAGAGCGAGCCGAAAGCCGGTTCGGCCGCCTGATGATCGACCTGCACTGCCACATCCTGCCGGGCGTCGACGACGGCGCCCAGAGCCTGGAGGAGGCCGCCGCCATGTGCCGGCTGGCCGCCCGGGACGGCTGCGAGGCCATGGTCGCCACCCCGCACCAGCGCCGCGGCGAGTGGTGGAACGCCGACCGCGAGGCCCTCTCCGCCCTCGCCGACGAGCTGCAGGACGCGGTGGAGCCCGGCTTCCGCGTCTACCTGGGCGGCGAGGTCCACGTCGACTCCGAGCTCCTCGCCGAGGTGGAGAAGCTCCCCGGTGGCGGCATCCTCCCCCTCGCCGGCTCGCGCTACCTGCTCGTCGAATTCGACTCCCTGGGCACGCCGAAAGGGGCCATCCACCTCGTCCACGAGCTGTCGGTCGCCGGCTGGCGCCCGATCATCGCCCATCCCGAGTTCATTCCCTGGCTGGCGCCCGATCCGTCCCTCGTGGCCCGCCTGGTCGCCCTCGGCGCCACCGTCCAGGTGACGGCGATGAGCGTCACCGGCGACTTCGGCCGCCGCCCCCAGAACGACGTCTTCACCCTGCTCGACGCCGGGCTCGTCCACTTCGTCGCCAGCGATTCGCACGGCGTCCGCCGCCGTCCCCCCGGCCTCGGACGCGCCCACCGCCTCATCGCCGGACGCTGGGGCGCCGACGTGGCGCAACGCCTGGTCGCCGACCATCCCCGGGCGGTGGTAGCGGACCTTCCGCTGCCGGTCGCCGTATGAGATCCGCCGTATGAGATCCAAGCTCGTCCCGACCCCGCTGTTGATCCTGCTGACATTGCTGCTGGCGGGCTCGCCCCTCGCCGCCGCCGTCGATCCCTTCTACCTGAGCCTGCTGCGCGACGGCCAGCTCGCCTTCGACCGCAAGGACTACCCGGCCGCCGCCCGCCACCTGCGCCTGGCCTGCTTCGGCATGCTGGAGGAGCCGCGCCCGCTGGCCGACTGCCTGGCGCGGCTCGCCCTCGCCCAGGACCGCGCCGAGGACCTGGACGGCTTCCGCGAGACCTTCAAGCGCCTGGCGGAGGTCGAGGAGCGCTTCAACGCCTACACCCAGGGCGGGGTGTCGCCGGAGCTGCGGGCCATGCTCGAGCCGCGGCTGGTGGCCCGCCTGCCCGCTGCCACCCTGGAGAGCGAGGCGGCCTTCCGCCCGCTGGTGGCGAAGAAGCCGGAGGCGAAAAAGCCGGACGCCGTGGTGGTGAAGAAGACCGGCCCTCAGCCCCCCGCCGCCGCGGCGAAAACGCCGGACGCCCCCGCGGCCGTGGCGAAGAAGCCGGACGCCGTCCCGGGGCCCGTCATGGGACCGCCCGCGCCGCCGGCCGCCGCCGGCCCCGCGCTCAAACCGGAGACCAAACCGGAGACCAAGCCCGAGGCCAAACCCGAGACGAAGCCGATCACCGCCGCCGAGCGCAAGAAGATGGACCAGGCCCGCCAGCTCCTCTCCCAGGAGCGCCCCGCGAAGGAGCTGAAGCAGGCCTTCCAGCTCGCCAAGGAGGTGGCCGATGCCCACCCCGAAGCCCGGGACGCCCAGCACCTGGCCGCCGAGGCCGCCTACCGCATCTCGCGCTGGAGCGACGCCGCCACCTACTTCCACCGCGGCGGCGACCCCAGGGATGACGAGCCCGAGCGGCTCTTCTACATGGCCGTGGCCCTCCACGAGTCGGGGGACGCCGCCGGCGCCGCCGCCGCCCTGAAGCGCGCCCTGCCCAACCTGCGCCGGACGCCTTACGTGGACTCCTATGCGAAGACGATCCTGGGGCAGTGAGGCCGGAGGCGCGGATCTCGGGTATAATAGGCTCACGGAGGAATCCAAGATGAGAGCGCGCATCCTCATTGCCACCGGTCTGCTCCTCGCCGGCGCGGTCGCCGCCCGGGCGCAGAACCCGCAGAACCCGCAAAATGCCACTTTGGACAAGACGGACTGCCTGCCCCGGGAGCAGAACGGCGTCGTGCGCGCCACCCTCCCCGCCCTGACCACCGGCCAGTCCCCCCGGCTCTACTTCCGCTGGCGGGAGCACGAGGACTTCTACTGGGTGGCCCTCGAAGCCGAGCCCGGCAACCGCTACTGGGCCATCCCGCCCAAGCCCGAGCACCGCAACGAGCAGGTGGAGCTCTACTCCGCCGTGGTCGATGCCACGGGCCGGGCGGTCGCCCGCTCCGAGTCGCAGCTCGTCAAGGTGACGGACGACTGCAAGGTCCGGCTCAGCGAGAAGGAGCGTGGAGTGGCCGAGAACCTCACCATCGGCGAGACCTCCGCCAAGCAGCAGGGCCAGAAGGTGCTGGCCTTCCTCTGCGACGGCGTGGTGACGCGGATCAACCATGCCGGCATCCGCCGCTCCGACGAGGTGTGCCGCGCCTGCGTCATCGCCTGGTGGCAGCGCAAGGCCATCCTCATTCCCGCCGCCATCACCGGCATCGGAGTCGTCGTCGGCGAGGCGCCCGAGCCGTCGCCCTCCCGGCCGTAGGCACCCTGTCTCCTTTCACCGCCCTCTGCGCACTGTAGACAGCGGGTGCGCTCGTCGCGCCCGGAGGGGCCGGTGTGTTGGCCCTGTTCCTGAATCGCCGATTCTCCTGGCCCGTTCCAGGCCGTTCCGTTTCGCAACTACCCGAGGAAGCTCATGACGAACGTCTCTGTGTTCCCTGTTCCCCAGCCCGATCCGCGGCCCGCCGACGCCGCGAGCCACCTCATCGAGCCCCACGGCGGCACGCTGATCGACCCGATGGCCTCTCCTGAGCGCGCCGCCGAGCTCAAGGCCGCCTCCCGCGACTGGCCCTCCTGGGACCTCACGCCGCGCCAGTTCTGCGATCTCGAGCTCATTCTGAACGGCGGCTTCTCCCCCCTGACCGGCTTCATGAAGCGGGCCGACCACGACGCGGTCTGTGAGCGCATGCGCCTGGCGGACGGCACCCTGTGGCCCATCCCCATCCTGCTCGACGTCACGCCGCAGGTGGCCGAGAAGCTGCGGGTGGGTGGCCGGCTGGCGCTGCGCGATCCCGAGGGGGTGATGCTGGCGGCGCTCGCCATCGAGGAGATCTGGGAACCAGACCGCGAGGCGAGCGCCGAGGCCACCTTCGGCACCACCAGCTCCGACCATCCGGGCGTCGCGCACCTGCTGCACAAGACTAACAGCGTCGCCGTGGGCGGCCGCATCGAGGGGCTGCAGCTCCCCATCCACTACGACTTCCGCTCCCTGCGCCAGACGCCCGCCGAGCTGCGGGCCGAGTTCGCCCGCATGGGCTGGCGCCGGGTGGTGGCCTTCCAGACCCGCAACCCCATGCACCGCGCCCACTGCGAGCTCACCCTGCGCGCCGCCAAAGAGGTGCGGGCCAGCCTGCTCATCCACCCGACCGTCGGCATGACCAAGCCGGGCGACATCGATCACTACACCCGCGTGCGGTGCTACCAGGCCGTGATGCCGCGCCTGCCGCAGCACACGGCGAAGCTGTCGCTGCTGCCGCTCGCCATGCGCATGGCGGGTCCACGCGAGGCGATGCTCCACGCCCTCATCCGCAAGAACTATGGCTGCACCCATTTCATCGTCGGCCGCGACCACGCCAGCCCGGGCAACGACCGCCACGGCAAGCCGTTCTACGGCCCCTATGACGCCCAGGTGCTGCTGCAGAAGCACCAGGACGAGCTCGGCGTCGAGATGGTGCCGTTCAAGATGGTCTCCTACGTCGAGGACCTCGACACCTACATGCCGCAGGATGAAATCCCGCCGGGCTCCCGCACCCTGGATATCTCCGGCACCGAGCTGCGCCGCCGGCTGCAGGAGGGGCGCGACCTGCCCGCCTGGTTCACCTTCCCCGAGGTGGCCGACGAGTTGCGGCGCACCCATCCGCCGCGCAAGCAGCAGGGGTTCACGGTGTTCTTCACCGGCCTCTCGGGCGCCGGCAAGTCGACCATCGCCTCGGCGCTGCTGGTGAAGTTCATGGAGACGGGCGGCCGGCCGGTGACCCTGCTCGACGGCGACGTGGTGCGCAAGAACCTCTCCTCGGAGCTCAATTTCTCCAAGGAGCACCGCGACATCAACATCCGGCGCATCGGCTTCGTCGCCTCGGAGATCACCAAGAACGGCGGCATCGCCATCTGCGCCCCCATCGCGCCCTACGACAGCGTGCGCAAGGAGGTACGGTCGCTCATCGAGCCGGGTGGCGGCTTCGTGCTGGTCCACACCGCCACCCCGATCGACGTCTGCGAGCAGCGGGACCGCAAGGGGCTCTACGCCAAGGCGCGGGCCGGCCTGGTGAAGGAGTTCACCGGCATCTCCGACCCCTACGAGGAGCCCGCGGACGCCGAGGTGGTGATCGACACCACCGTCCTCTCCCCCGAAGAGGCGGCGCAGGAGATCCTGCTCTACCTCGAGCGCGAGGGCTACGTCGGCGGGTCGCTGGAGGAGAAGTGAGCGGCGAGGATCTCGCCACCGATCTCGCTGCCGACCTGGAGCGCATCGGCGAGGCGCTGGAGCGGGCGAAGGCCGCGCTCCAGCGCTTCACCCCCGGCGACGTCGAATCGCGCTTCAAGCAGGGGGACGATCCCGTCACCGAGGCCGACACCACGATCGACACCCTGCTGCGCGAGCTGCTCCCCCGGGACGGCGAAGGCTGGCTCTCGGAGGAGACCCGGGACGACCACTCCCGTCTCGGCCGGCGCCGTGTCTGGGTGGTGGACCCGCTCGACGGCACCCGCGAGTTCGTCACCGGCATCCCTGAATGGTGCGTCTCGGTCGGCCTGGTGGTGGATGGCGAGCCGGTGGCCGGCGGCCTCCTGAACCCCGCGACCGGCGAGACGATTCTCGGCGCCCGCGGCCTGGGGGTGACCTTGAACGGCCAGCCGGCGCGGGTGAGCGCGCGGCCGTCGCTCGCCGGGGCCACGGTGCTGGCGAGCCGCAGCGAGGTCAAGCGGGGCGAGTGGCAGGGCTACCGCGAGGAGCTGTTCGCCATCCGCCCCACCGGCTCGGTGGCCTACAAGCTGGGCCTGGTGGCCGCCGGCCGCGCCGACGCCACCTGGACCCTCACCCCCAAGCACGAATGGGACGTGGCGGCCGGCGTCGCCCTCGTCCTCGCCGCCGGCGGCGCCATCGTCACCGGCGCCCCGGCCGAGACCCGCTTCAACCGCGAGACCCCGAAGCTCTCGCGGCTCATCGCGGCCCCGCCGGGGCTGCTGCCGGAGATCGAGGCGGAGATCGCGCGGCGGGGGTAGGTCAACAAGGGACTTCAGGGACAGCAGGGACACCAGGGACAAACTGAAGCTTCCTCGTCCCTGCTGTCCTTGCTGTCCCTGAAGTCCCTGCTTCGGCTTTTCTGCAGCCGCTCTGCTTCAAAATCGCCTGCGGATTCCTCTCATCGGCTGCGACGGCGGCTCAAGGCGCTAGGGGCGGGGCCCCGCGAAGGCCTCCGGCCCTTCACGGCCCACTCGGGGAAGAGTTCACGGTCGGCGGGGTTGAAGGCACCTTGGTAGATGGAGAGGCCGGGGCGGGCTCGCTGCTCCGAGCCCGCCGGAAACACCACTTCACCGAGGAGGACACGTCCCATGCGCAAGAAGCTCGCCCTCGTCGTGCTCGCCCTGGCCGCGTTCGCGGCAGCCAGCACCCTCCCGCCCGCGTCAGCCGATACCACGACCTGCCCGCCGAGGTCGCACCTGATTTACTGCCCTCCCCACAGCTTCTGCTGCCCCGACTTCGCCTTTTGTATTTGCGGTAGCTAGCCGAAAACCGAAAACACCCTTTACCGAGGAGGACCCTCCATGCGCAAGCTCGCCCTCATCGTGCTCGCCCTGGCTGCGTTCGCGGCAGCCAGCACCAGCTCATCCGCATCCGTCACCACTTCGCCCTGCCCACCGGGCTCGCACCTGTTCCGCTGTCCCACCCGCACCTTCTGCTGTCCCAACGGCGCCTTCTGCATCTGTGCGCCAGGTACTTAGCTCAGGGCTTGTAAGGTAGCGCCGCCCCCAGCTTGCGGGCGGCGCGGTCCTGGATCCAGTGCGGGTCCCACCATTCCACCGGCGTGACGGCGAGCCCCTGGAGCAGCATCGTGAAGTGGAGATGGTCGCCGCCGGCGAGGCCGGTCTGGCCGGAGCGGCCCAGCTCCTGGCCGCGCTGCACCATGTCCCCCTCCTTGACGCCGAGCGACGAGAGGTGGCCGTAGAGGCTCTGCAATCCGTAGCCGTGATCGATGACGACGGCGTTGCCGTAGATGCCGAAGAAGCGGGCCAGCACCACCTTGCCGCTGTTCGAGGCCGGCACCGCGTCGTGGGTCACCGAGGCCATGTCGAACCCCAGGTGGTCCTCCTGGTCGATGTTCTTGCCGTTGTAGACGTAGGTGCGCCGCTGGGCGAAAGCGGCGGTGATCTTGGCGTTGGGCATGGGCAGGAAGGGCTGCGTCCAGAGGAACTTCAGCTCCGACTTCTTGCCCAGCTCCTTGAGCGTCGCGGCGTTCTTCTTGCGCAGCTCGCGGTTGATCCAGAGGTAGTTCTTGAGCAGGTCCCCCTGGTCCGCGACCTCGGGCGACTGGCCCATGATCTCCGGCACCACCTTGTTCATGAAGGCGTCGGTGACCTGGATGGTGTCCGTGGTCATGGGCCGCGGGGTGAACTTGTCGATGAAGGCGGCCTCGGCGCGGTTGCCCACCTCGTCCTCGGCCGTCAGGCGCACGCCGGAAGGGTCCGTCGTGTCGTAGGGAATGGCGAAGAAGGCGAAGCGCGCCTGCTTGTCGGCGCCCGGCATGGGGAAGCTGGGGAACCACCAGTCGCCGGAGCGCACACCGTCGCGCACGGCGCCCTCCCCTACCCGGTAGACCACGGTCTCGCAGCCGCCCTGATTGATGTAGTGGAAGGTCGAGGAAATCTGCAGCGTCGGCGGCGCCAGGCGCACCGGCAGCTTGATCTCGGCCGTCACCGGATCGGGGCTGCGCAGCAGGGAGCCGGCCCGCTCGGCCGTGACCCGCACCGTGGCCTCGCCCGTGCGCAACCCCTGGACCGTCTCGCGGCCCACCTCGGCCCGTAGCACCAGCGGCGGCGCGGAGCCCAGATGCCACAGCGACCGCGGCTGGTACGTCTGCTCCAGCACCGGCTTGACCTCGGTGTTCTGGACCACCTCGACCTTCACCTTCTGCACCCGCTGCGGGTCGTCGATCCGGATCTGGATGGGCGTCCGCCGCCCGATCCCCGGCAGGGCCGACTCGACCACCACCTTCGGTGTCGGCCCCGTGTAGAACGTGGCAAACAGCGCCACCACGACGACCAGCAATCCCACCACCAGCAGCGCCTTCAGGAGGCACCCCGCGGCGTTCCGACTATCCCGATCCCGACGAGCCATCGACGACCCTCTTTCCTTAGAATTCCCGGCCGAGCCGGCGGGGCGGAGCGCCTACGGGCAGCACCTGCGGAGGACCCCACCGGCCGGGGCGGGGGAATCATAACCGGAGTGGAGGGAAAACGCTGGCCGGGCCTCAGAGGGGATAGACGCCCTGGTCGATGGCCGACTCGATCTCCTCGACCATCTCGTCTTCCTCCCGGATGAACTGCTGGAAGAGGGGCTGGTCCTTGACCTTGGCGAGGCGCCGCCAGTCGACGAGGACGCGCCAGGCGTAGCCATAGCGATCTCGCAGCGCACGAATGAGTTTCAAAACCTCGCCGACACCCTTCTCCTCCTTGATCACGCTGAGCGCAGAGATCAGCAGGGATTCCGGCCAGAAGCCGAAGGGAGCCAGATCGGGCCGAGAAAAGTCGCCCGTCAGCAGTTCCTTCGGCAGCTTGGAGACCGCCCGCTCAAGACCCTTGAGCTGATCCCGATTCAAATCACCGGCGAGGAGCAGGGACAGAAGGTCCACTCCATTTCGGCCCCACCACTCCGGCTGAAATTCCGGCTGCGAGAACCAGGACTGCGTCAATTTGAGAATCTCCTTGTCGATCTCCGGGTCACCATAATCCAGGAGATGCAACGCCAACAGATATTCGAGCCGGAGGTCATTGCGCTGATCACGATCCTGACCGATCGACCGAATCGTCTCGACGTCTTCCGGCGAGCCCCTGAAGGTGCCGAAGATCCGGAGCTCCAGCAAGGCAAGCTTGGAGATCGTCGGGGACAGGCGCATCGCCACACCTGAATTCAGGAGATCCCAGGCACGGCGAAAAGCCCTGTCTGAACCGGCCCGGTAGCTGGCCACCGCGGCAGCGAGCGCATAAGGCTCCGGTTGAGGCGCGGAGGAGTCGCCTGCCGGCATGCCCGCCATGGCGCTCGCGGTGGGAAATCGGCAGAGAGCGCTCCCCGGTCGCTCCAGCGGCCAGACGCGCCGGCGTCGCAAGTATTCGATGAGCGCGCGTGCGCGTGCGTCCCTGGAGTCGTGGATTTCATCCCACCCCAAGTCGAGCCGCCGAGGCTCCTGATCCGCCGCGCCCAGGAACACCCGCCGAATCTCCCTCGCCAGGGATCGGTAAGCTGCCGAGATGGCTTCTTCGGGCTCTTCCGGGTCAGTGACGAAAACGGTTTCCGCCACGGCAGCCGCAGGATGGTAAGGCACCTCGACGATCAGCTCTTTACCAAGAGACTGACGGATGGCCGAGATCCGCTCTCGCGTTTCCCGCTTCTGCCAGACCGGGACGGGCCCGGCCACGACGATGTAAGGCTTCCCTTTGACGCTCTCCAACAGGCCTGCCTTCTCGAGAAAATATTTGGCGCCTGCGATGTTCTGGCGGTTCAATCCGCAGCACACGACCAGCCCGTCGCACAAGGGACCGATACAGAGGCCCGCGATCTCGTTCAGCCCGGTCCGGGAGTCGATCAGGACGACGTCATAGGAGACGCGAGCTTCCTCCCGTATCACGAAGAACGGGTCGCCCGGCGCCGTGAAACGTGCTTGCCGGAAATATTCTCGAAGATGAGCGCCGAACTGATGACCGGGGCCGCCCGGCGAGAAGATTTCCGCCAGATCGAGATCGTCGAGCCGCTCCAGATAATCCTTGGCGGTGGACAGATCTGCCGCCGGGGAATCGATCCTTGCCGGCAGAAGATCCAGGCGGCCATTCAGGTAGGGGATCGTCTGCCGCCATTCCTGCGGCAGCCCCACCGTGACGACGAAATCTTCAAGAGAGTTGGGGATCTCGGGCGGATGGTCGCTGGAATCCGCTTCGGCCAGCGTCTGTTTGGCCGCGAGCAGCAGGTCGATGCTGTCACGAAGGCCCTTGCCCTTCTGAGATCTGATGGATTCGGCAAAGAAGTGCGTCATTCCCGGGGCTTCGAGATCGAGGTCCACCATCAAGACCCGATAGCCACCCTGGGCCAGCACGTAGGCGGCGTTCACCAACGCCATGGTGCGGCCGACGCCGCCCTTGTAGGAATAGAAGGTAAGGATCCGGGTCACGTGCCCACTCAGGCCGCTATCGCCGCATCGGCAATGGCGCTTTCATAAATGCGCCGCTTGGCTCGCAGACCCTCATTGATTCCATTTTTCTTGAGCGCGGAATCGACCGCTGCCTTGAGAGCGTCTGGCCACGATCTGGAATGACGGCGCAGGAGCTCACGGACCTGCTGCCTACCTTCCGTCTTCAGATTCGTAAAAACAAATTGGTTGATTTCTGCCTGGCGCTCGGGCGCCGGGCAGACTTGCCACCAATCCTCCATGTAGCCGAGGCTCGTATCGAAGGACGAAGCGAGGCCCATCCACGCCATGGTCGCGTATCTTGGCATCGTCAGGATTGCCCGCCAGCTCTCGTGCGAGGCTGCTCTGGGAAAGCCTGGAGACTGGAGGATGGCGCCATAGAGGATTTCCTCGGTCAGATCCGGCCCCCAACTCTCCTCGACCGCCTGCGGATCCATTGCCAGCCTCCGCAGCTCTTCCGTAAACCAGGTGCTCGTCCGTGGCAGCCGGACTCTCTCGCAGATCTGCAGGGCCGACTCCAGGTAGGGCGGAACCTGGGGAGCCCGTTTACGAGCCTCGTCGAGGAGGTCCAGGATGCCACCGCCAATGAGGTTGGTGGCGGGATGGACTGTGCCCGCGTCCTGGAGGATGGCTACGATGAGGCTTTCAGGGTCTTCGTCGCCCCTCTTGTCGATCGGGAAACAGGGGTCATGCCCACTGAGGCGTTCCTTGAGCCAGGCCGTAACCCAGCGCTGTCCCGCCTGTTCCAGGCAGTCCGGGTCGAAGGTGCCGTCCTTGCGTAGAGAGGGCCGGAAAGGCTCGCTCATGAGTTGAACCTCCCGAGGAACCGGGGAGGACGATCGAGGACCCTCAGCGACGCGTTGCCGTGCACCAGCTCCGGCTGAGGAGTCGAGGAGCCGCGTGGCCTCGTCTGCCCCCAGCAGGTATCCGGACGGGCCGGGTCCGGTCTTACTTCCAGGGCTGGCTGGAACTCCGGGACCCAGCCGGCCTCGGCCACGGTGGGGAAGCGATGGTTGGTGACGGAATCTGTGGGATAGGAGAATTCCAAAAGGAACTCGTCCTTCAAGGGCCCGCGAGGGAGCGCCAGCGCCTCCGCCATGCCTTGGGCGCTGTCCCGGGGAGCTCCGGCAGGATGCTCGAAGGTGGCGAACACCATCTTTCCTCTTCCGAGACGGTCCTCCTCTCCCATCCGCCGGGGATCCCAGGAGAAGGTGCTCAATCCGGCGAGCGCCTCGTCAATAGAGATCAGCTCTCGGTTCAAGCTCCCTTTCGCCTGTCGCCCCAGGGCCTTCTTGATGAGAGCACGAGTCACCGTATCGCTTCGGCTGTATCGAAGAAGACGATCCGGCAAGCGGTCCCGCTCGATCGGAAGCCCTTTCCCTTCAAAGGACGTGCACGAACCCTGGTAGCCCGTCCGACGTTCCTCGTCCGTCTCGACCTTCGCGTGTTCCCGAGAGCAACACCGCAGGAACTTCGCGAGCTCCGCGGGATCGCCCCACGGGCGGTCGCCGAGGAGGTGGGATTCGGACCGCAGGTTCTCGGGGAGGCGATCCGGCAGCCACGTCTCCAGCACGGTCAGCGACTCCCTCTCCTCCTCCAGAAGAGAGGCCACCGCTCTCTGGTACAAGTCGGACATAGGGAATGGATCGTAGCATGGAGCGCTCATGCCTTTCTCTGGACCCCGTTCGCCGAGTTTGGGGGGTACGGGAAGAATTTACAAATTCCCCGATCCGCGCAGCGGAAACCAGACGAGAAGACAAATTTCTTTTGAAAAGTTGGGCACAATGGGGAATGGACTCCCCAGTCCTGGGAGTTCAGACGGTTGGGGAAACCCGACCCGGCGTACAAGGCCCCAGACTTGGGCTGTCTGGGGATGACCCTACAACTCTGTCAGCGCAACCCTTGGGTCTGGAGGTGTGGCCGCGTGCCCGCAAAGTCTCTGCGTATCCGTCTCGGCGTCCTCGTCTTTCTGGTCGTCTCTTCTCTGCTCACCGTTTCGGTCCTCATCAGCTTTCCCCGCTCTGCGGCCCTCGTCGTGCCGGCGAAGGCTGAAAGGGGCTGGCGGCAACCGTCGTATCTCCCCAAGAACTTGTACGCCCCGGCCGCCCAGGCCCTCAGAAAACGGAACCTGCAAGAGGCGCGCCAGGAGTTGGAGAAGGTGGCCGTCCAGCACCCGGACCAGGCCGCTCAGACGCGGGTGATGGCCGGGCTCTACGCCCACGCGACGGGGGACGCCACGCTCGCCACCAACCTCCTGACGGCCGCGGCCACGCCCGGCGGAACCCTGGAGGACTGGCGGCTCTACCTCCTCGCCGAGAGCGCGGCCGCGCGCGGCGACGCCGCCCTCGCCCGCAGCACCTACCTCCGCCTCATCGCCGACTGCCCGGCCTCGCCCCTGCGCCCGCACGCCTTCCTGGAGGCGGCCCGGCTCGCGGCCGCCGGCGGCGACGAGCGCCTCGCCCTCGACCTCGCGGCCCGTGCGCGCCAGGCGGGGGTCGACGGCGACGAAGGAAAGGAACTGGACAACCTGGCCTGGCGGCTCGGCCTCAAGCTCGAGGATCCGCAGGCGCAGCGCGCGGCCGGCCTGCGGCTGCTGATGGAGGACCCCCTGTCCGCGGCGGCCGCGCAGGCCGTCCACACCTTCCGCCTCCAGGACGGCGGGCGGGACTGGAGCCGGCTGCTCTCGCCGGCGGACGTGCTGCGCCGGGCGCAGTCGTTCCTCGACGCCGACAGCGTGTCCGCCGCCCTCAGCACCCTCGACGCGCTGCCCGACGAGGAGCGCAGCTTCGAATGGAACCTGCTGCGCGCCCGCTGCCTCACCCAGTCCGGCCGCGGCCGCGAGGCCTTCGACCTCATGGGCTCCCTCCTCCCAGCGACGCAGGACGAGCGGACAGCCGTCGATTGGGAGCGGGTGCGGGCCATGGCGGAGTCCGGCGACGCACAGTCCGCCTCCATCTATCTGCGGCGGCTGTTGAGCTCGCACGCCCGGCTCCTGCTCTCGGAGACCTCGCTGCGCCGGCTGTACAAGGACTTCCTGAGCGCCAGCCTGTTCGAGCCGGCGGTGGACACCCTGCGCCTGCTGCGGCGGCTCGACCCCCAAGACGACACCGGCGCCGGCGCCCTCTGGGAGCGCGGCTGGCAGGACTACCGGACCGGCCGCAAGGCGAGCGCGGTGGAGTCCTGGACGGTGCTCGCCGAGCTCTATCCGAACTGCGGCGACGCCCACCGCGGCATCTACTGGAAGGCGCGGGTGCTGGAGGAGATGGGCCAGCCGGACCAGGCCCGCGAGCTCTACCGCGGGCTGGTGGCCACCTCGGACACCAGCGACTTCTACTCCCGCCAGGCCCTCGCCCGGCTGGGCGAGACGCAGGCGCGGGACGGCGTCGCCCTCGCCCAGGCCCCGGTGGGGGCCTGGCCGGCGGAGCCCGCCCTGAAGCGCGCCAAGCTGCTCACCGACCTCGGCCTGGACGACTTGGCCGGCGAGGAGCTCAACCTGGTGGCGGCCGGGGCGAACCGGCGGGACGTGCTGGCGCTGAAGGGCCTCATCCTCTGTCACAAGGGCGAGCAGCGCAGCGGTCTGGTGCTGCTGCGCGAGGCCTTCCCCGCCCTCGGCGGACCCTACCAGTCGACCGTTCCCTCCGAGGTCCTCTTCGCTTACTATCCGCTGCCCGAGAGCTATGCCGGCTCCATCCTCTCCTATGCCCGCAGCGCCGGCGTGCCCGCCAGTCTGGTGGCCGGCATCATCCGCCAGGAGAGCGCCTTCGACCCCCGCGCCACCAGCCCGGTGGGCGCCCGCGGCCTGATGCAGCTCATGCCGCCGACCGCGCGCGAGATGGCGCGGAAGGTCGGGGTCTCGTACCAGCCCGCGCGGCTCTACGACCCCGACCTCAGCGTGCGGCTGGGGACGATCTACGTCAAGGAGCTGCTGGCCGACTTCGACGGCAACGTGGAGCTGGCCCTCGCCAGCTACAACGGCGGGCCGAACCGCATCAAGCGGCTGTGGCAGGAGTCGGGTCCCCAGGTCCGGATGGACGACTTCCTCGAGACCCTGAGCCTCGACGAGTCGCGCAACTACGTCAAGCGTATCCTGGTGCTGGCGGACAGCTACCGCCAGCTCTATCCGTCGCTGGGGTGAGCCCGGGCAGAGGTTAGGCGCCCCCCCGGCAAGCGCCTTGCATCCCTCAACTCTCCGTCCTGGTGCGCCACAGGCACGCCAACCGGTGACGGCCAGGACGCTTCGAGGCGGATCGCAGCTTGGATATAATAACCCCCAGGGTTGTCGTCGCCGGTCTATGAAACGGCCCGTTGAGGGGCGGCTTTCCGTGCCCGTAATCGACATCGCGAAGGGGTTGTCCGAGGCGCTGATCCGTAGCAGCTTCGACGGTATTCTGGCCTTCGACCGGGACTTCCGCTACACGATCTGGAACCCTGCTATGGAGCGTATCTCGGGAGTGCCCGCGGAGCGGGCGCTCGGACGCGTGGCTTTCGAGGTATTCCCCTTCCTCGTGGAGACGGGGGAGGACGAGGCCTTCCGCGAGGCCCTCGCCGGCCGGCACAAGCTGACCCGGGACCGCGTCTTCACCGTCCCCGAGACCGGACATCAGGGCGTGTTCGAAGGCTCCTACTCGCCGTTGCGCGACGCGTCGGGCGGCATCGCCGGCGGTCTGGCGGTGATCCGCGACGTCACCGAGCGCCGGGACTCGGCGGAGAGCTCCCGACGGCTCTCCCTGCTCGCCGAGCTGGGGCGCCAGCTCTCCACCTCGCTCGACTACCAGGAGATGCTGAGCTTCCTGCCGGAGCTGATGGTGCAGGAGCTCGCCGACCTCGCCATCCTCGACGTCTTTGACGAGGACGGGGAGATCCGGCGGGTCGCGGTGGCCCACCGCGACCCGCAGCACCGCGAGATCGCGGAGGAGCTGCGGCGGCGCTATCCGCCGAAGGTGGGAGCGGCGGCCGGCATGGGCCTCGTCCTGCGCACCGGCGAGCCCGTCCTGGTGCCGGAGATCATGGAAGAGCAGATCCGCGCGGCCGCCCAGGACGCGCACCACCTGGAGCTGCTGTTGCGGCTGCGCACCACGTCCTCCATGCTGGTGCCGCTGGTGGGCCACGGCCGGGTGCTCGGCGCTCTCGCCCTGTCCATCACTCACAGCGAGCGGCGCTACGGCCCCGCCGACCTGGCCTTCGCCGAGGACGTGGCGCAGCGGGCGGCCCTGGCACTGGACAACGCCCGCCTCTACGCCCAGGCGCAGGAGTACGTCCGGCGGCTGGAGGCGGCGGACCGGCGCAAGGACGAGTTCCTGGCCATGCTGGCCCACGAGCTGCGCAACCCGCTGGGCGCCATCGCCAACGCCGGCCACGTCCTCGACCGCCGCGCCGAGGGGGACCCCCGCACGCGCGAGCTGGTGGCCGTCGTCGGCCGGCAGATCCGCCATCTCGCCCGGCTGGTGGACGACCTGCTCGACGTCTCCCGCTTCAGCCACGGCCACATCGAGCTGCGCAAGACGGCGTTCGAGCTGCGCCGCGCCGTGGAGGGAGCGGTGGAGACCGCCCGGCCGCTCGTCGAGCAGCGGCGCCACACCCTCGCCCTGTCGCTGGCCGACGAGCCGCTGTGGCTGGAGGCCGACGTCACGCGCATCGAGCAGGTGCTGTCCAACCTCCTCCACAACGCGGCCAAGTTCACGCCGCCAGGCGGCCGCATCGAGCTGACGACCCGGCGCGACGGCGGCGAGGTGGTGATCGCGGTGCGCGACAACGGCGCCGGCATCTCCCCCGACCTGCTGCCGCGGATCTTCGACCTGTTCGTCCAGGAGGAGCGGTCGCTGGACCGCTCGTACGGCGGCCTGGGGATCGGCCTCACCCTGGTGCGCAGCCTGGTGGAGCGGCACGGCGGCGCCGTCGCCGCGGCCAGCGCGGGGCCAGGCCGGGGCAGCGAGCTGACGGTGCGGCTGCCGCTCCATGTCCCGCCGGCGGAGACGGCAGAGCCCGCCCGGGAGGAGGCCGCGGCGGCGGGCGTGGCGGCGGCGGCGCACGTGCTGCTGGTGGAGGACAACCTCGACGCCGCCGAGGCCTTGGGTGAGCTGCTGCGGATGTGGGGCCACACGGTGCACCTGGCCCACGATGGCGCCTCGGCCCTCGAGGCAGCCCGGAGGCGCCGGCCCGACGTCGTGCTGCTGGACATCGGCCTGCCGGGCATGGACGGCTATACGGTCGCGGAGCAACTCCGCGCCGTCCCCGGTCACGATGGAGTGAAGCTGGTCGCCGTCACCGGCTATGGCCAGGAATCGGACCGGCAGCGCGCGGCGCTCGCCGGCTTCGACCACCACCTGGTCAAGCCGGTGGACGTGGAGCGGCTGCGCGAGCTCCTGACCCCGGAGACGGCGCGTTAATCGTTAACGAAAGCGGGCAGCAGTTTTGCTTACAGGGTTTACGAACCCATGCCAAAGGAGACGCCGATGAATCTGTATGTAGGGAACCTGCCCTACCGCATCACCGAAGACCAGTTGAAGTCCGCCTTCGAAGAGTTCGGCAACGTTTCGTCCTGCACCATCATCAAGGACAAGGTCACGGGCCAGTCGAAGGGCTTCGGCTTCTTGGAGATGCCGGAACGCTCGGAGGCCGAAGCCGCCATCAGCAACCTGAACGGCCGTGACTTGATGGGCCGCAAGATCAACGTCAACGAGGCCCGGCCGCGCGAGAGCGGCGGCGGCGGTGGCGGCGGCGGTCGTGCGGGCGGTGGCGGCGGCCGGCGCGACAACTACGGCGGGGGCTACGGCGGCGGGGGCGGCGACCGCTGGTAGCTCCCCGCTCGACGCATCAGCTTCCGGGTCCTGCGATCACTTCTTCGGGCAGTGCTTCCCCCGGCTGCCTGGGTGGACGTTCATTCTCGCCTGGGCGGCCGTCTGTTTTCGTGCCGGCGCGTAAAACTTTCTCCAGGCTTCTCTTTTTTTCCCGGTCATGGTCGTGCTACGAGGGGCTGGTCCCCTCCTGGTCCGGAATTCGCACGACCTCGGCGGTCATGCGATCCGCCTTCGTCCGATCCCTCCTCGCGCTGCTGGTCGTCGCCTGCGCCGCTCCCGAGCGGCCGGAGCGCAATCTCCTGCAGCAGCCTGCGCCCTCGGCTCCGGCGCTCGCCGCGGCACCGGCCTCACCGGCCGCACCGAGCGGCGGCCCTGCTCGCGTGCCGCTGACCGTGCGGGAGACGGCCGGGATCGGCCGCACGGGCGAGGTGCTGCGCTCCGGGGTGCCGCTGCCCCCCTCGCTCGGCGTACGCGATACGGCGCGGCTCGCGGTGGTCGACGCCGCCGGCCATCCGGTGCCGGCCGAATTCCGGGTGCTGGCGCGCTGGAACGCCGGCCGGGACGACGCCCCGGCGCCCATTCAGTGGCTGCTCGTGGCCTTCCCCGCCACCGTGCCGGCCAAGGGCGGCGCCGTCTACTCGCTGGTGACGGACGGCTCCGCCGGCCCGAACCCGCCGCCCTCCCACCCCCTGCGCCTCAGCCGCGAAGGGCGAGACGGCGAGCAGGTGGTGGTCGATACCGGCGCCGCCGTGTTCCGGCTGGGCGGCCGGGCGGACGCCCTGCTCGACGAGGTGCTGCTGCCGGGCGGACGGCGGCTGGCGGGCGGCGCCGGCATGGAGCTGCGCACGGTCCGGCCGGCGGCCGCGTCCGGCGGGCACTCCAAGCTGCGCGAGGTGCGCGTCGAGTCCGCCGGCCCCCTCTCCGCCGTGGTGCTGGTGGATGGGGCCTACGACCTGCCGCCGGTGGGCACGGGGGGCTTCGGCTCGCGCCGCCGCTACGTCTTCACCGCCGGCTCGCCGGTCGTGGTCGTACGCCAGGCCGTGGCCTGGGAGGGCGATCTCGGCGAAGGGATCAGGACGAAGGACGGCCAGCCCAACGGCGTCCGCGTCGAGCGGGCGCGCGACACGCTGGCGCTCGACCTCGGGGGACCGGCCACGGCGCTGATCGTCGGCAGCCGCGACGGCGCGCCGTTGACTGGCGCCGCTGGCGGGGTCGACGCCTCCCTGCGCCAGCTCCTGCGCGGCCAGCGCAAGGAGCCCCTCCGCTTCGAGATGACGGCCGGACCCCAGCGGCGGCAGGGCTCGCGGGCGGACGCCGGCATGCTGGCCGCCTCCGGCCCGGCCGGCGCGGTGGCGGTGGCCCTCAACCATATGGACCGCTACGAGCCCCAGGCCCTGCGCCTGTCGGCGGACGGCCGGCTGGCGATCGACCTGGTGGACGGCGCGGCCTGGCTCGCCTTTCACCAGGGTCTCTTCGCCACCTTCGCCGTGGCGGCCCTGCCCGCGGCGCCGGCGCGGAGCGACCTCGACCGGCTGCTCTGGGCGCCCCTCAACCGGCCGCTGCGGGCTTGGCCCGACGCCGCCTGGTTCACCGCTTCGCAGGCGGTGGACGAGGTCCCCGCCGGCGCGCTGCCGAAGCGCTACGCGGCCTACGACAAGCTCGTCCCCGCGACGCTGGAGAAGACGGTCAAGAGCGTCGACGCCGAGGGCCTCAACGGTCTCATGACGTATGGCCTCTACCCCCGCTACTGGGAATCCGACTACGCCGAGGTCGACTGCAAGGAGGATCCAACCCCGGGCGAGGCCTGGGACAACCCCTTCTGGTGCGCCACCTGGACGGACTACCACAACACCACCGAGACGGCGGCGATCTGGGCCATGCGCACCGGGCAGGTCGAGTGGCTCGACGAGATCGGCTTCCCCGCGGCGTTGCGCACGCTGCACACGCAGATCCTGCAGTGCGGGCCGGAGCAGAAGTGGTTCTACTGCGGCCAGTCGCCCATGGGCTACGGCGCCTACCGCGACGACTTCAACAGCTCCCATGCCTACTTCGAGAACCTCTTCCTCTACTACTGGCTGACCGGCGACTCGACGGTGGTGGACCTCGTGCAGCGCGGCGGCGACAGCATGCGCCGGCTGTTCTGCCCGGACCGGGGGCCCGGGCCGGTGACCAGGCCTCACGGTCCGGAGGGACCGGCCTGCGCCGCCACCCATCCGCCGGACAACGACTCCGCCAACTTCACCGGCCGCCAGCCCTCGCAGTGGATCGCCGCCTTCCGCTTCCTGGGTCTCGCGAGCGGCGACGCGAGCTTCCTGGAGGATTACCGCTCGGGCCTCGCCCGCGCCCTGACCCAGCAGTACGCCGAGCTGTTGCAGGGCGGCCGGCGCTACGGCCTCCTCGGCACCGAGGTGGTGAGCGGCCCGGGTGCCCACCCGGGTCCCCATGAGGCCGGACCGTTCTGGACCAACGGCTACTACGACGCCGAGAACCTCTACCGCTGGCAACGCGACACCGGCGACCAGCCGCTGGGCGAGCCGCCGCTTAAGGCCAGCGAGGTTCTCGCCGCCGTGGCCCGCACCGTGTCGGACCTCGGGCCCCGCACCGCCGGCGGCACACCGGACGGGCCGTGGCCCCGCCTCCTCGCCTACTCCTGGAGCGGGCCGCGGATCGGCGGCACCCTGACGGCGGTTGAGGCCAAGGACCGGGAGCTCTACGGCCCGGAGCAATTCGGCACCGTGGCCCTCCTGGTGCGGGCCGGCCGGCTGAGCGGCGATCCGGTGCTGATCGCGGCCGGCGAGAGGATGATCCAGACTATCCTGCGCAGCGGCGACAAGGAGATCCTGCCGCTGGGCAAGATCCAGGGGCAGACCCTCACCCGTCTCCACGCCGCCGTGGCCCTGGCCGCCTCCGGAGCAGGGGGGACGAAATAGCGGCAACGTTCTTGCACCGAGCGCAGACGATGCAAGAGGGCCTGTCGATCCCCCTGACTCCAGACACTGCGGCGAGCGCCGACCTCGGCGACTTCCTGGAGGAGAGCCGCGTCACCCGCGGTCGCCTACTTCGCGGCGGCGCTCTGTTCGGTATCAGCCAGTTCCTGGGCATGGCCCTCGGGTTCGGCAGCGGCATCGTCCTGGTGCGGGTGGCCGACAAACCCGCCGTCGCTTCCTACATGCTGTTGCAGCAGGCGATCCTATCCGTAGGGCTGGTGATGCAGCTCGGCCTGGGGCCGGCGGCCCTGCGCTTCGTACCGGTCTGCCGCGGGCGCGGCGGCGCGGCCTCGACCTCCCTGCTGCGCCGCCGGCTGTTCGCCATCCAGATCATCCTCTGGGCCGTGATCGTCCCGCTGCTGGCCCTGGCGTGGCCCCTCATCGCCCGCCGGCTCGACGCCCCGGAGCTCGCCAAGGCGACCGGCTTCCTGGTAGCGGCGGCGGTGCTCTCCTCGTTCGGCAACCTGGTGGACAGCTACCTGCGGTCGTTCCGGCTCTACACCCTCTCGGCCCCGCTCACCCACCTGGTGCCGCGGGGATTCATCCTGGCCGGTTTCCTCGTCCTGCTGCTGGCGGCTCCCGGCCAGCAGCCTTGGGAGATGCTGGCCTGCATCTACGTGGGCGCGATGCTGATGAACGCCCTGCTCTACGGCTTGGCGCTGCGGGCCACGACGTCCGGCGAGAGCTCCGAGCCGCGGGCGGCCCACGCGCCGCCACCCATCCGCGAGATCCTCGGCACCTCCACCGCCATGGGCCTGCGCAGCGCCGCCTCGGTGCTGTTCGTCTCGTCGAGCCTCTGGGTCCTCTCCTGGGCCCGGCCGCATGAGGAGGTGGCCGTCTACGGCGTCGCGGCGACGCTGCTGCAGTTGATGGCGGCCATCCCCAGCATCGCCAACTTCGTCGTGCCGCAGGAGTTCGCGGTGCTCCACGCCGACGGCCGCAACGCCGAGATGGAGCGGCTGGCGCGCACGGCGGCGACCCTGGTGGCCATCCTCTCGGCCGCCTGCCTCGCCGGCCTGCTGCTGCTCGGCCGGCCGCTGGTGCGGCTCGCCTACGGCAGCTCCTACGTCGGCGCCTGGGGGATCCTCCTGGTCCTCGCCGTGGGCAGCTTCTGGGACTGCGCCTCGGGCGGCGCGGGGTACGTGCTGCAGATGGCCGGCCACCACGTCCGGCTGCTGCTGCTGACGCTCGGCGGCGCGGTGCTGAACGTGGTGCTGAGCTTGGCGCTGGCGCCGCTCTGGGGGGGCTACGGCATCGCCGCCGCCACCACAGTCACGCTCATCGCGCTCAACGTCGCCATGGTCAAGTCGGCGAAGTCGCTGGTCGGCGTCCGCACCTTCGTCTATACCAAACCCTCGGAATGGCTGCGGGCCGTGCATCTGGTGCGGGAGAGCGGGAGAGCTTGGAAGCCGCGATGAGCTAGCCATGCCACCCCCTGCGGCCGATGACCTGTCCCGCGGCGCGCGCCTCGCCCTGCTCGCGGTCCTGCTGCTGGCCGCGCTCCTGCGCTGCTGGGGCCTGTGGCACGACTTGCCCTTCTCCTACTACGGCGACGAGCTGCACTTCATGAAGCGGGCCATGGCACTGGGCACCGGCGACCTCGACCCGCACTGGTTTCACAAGCCGGCCTTCCTCATGTACGTCCTCGTCTTCGTCTACGGGCTCTACTACGTGACGGGGAGGCTCGCCGGCTGGTTCGGCTCGACGGCCGAGCTCGGGGCGCGTTTCCTCTTCGCGCCCGGGCCGTTCCTCCTCCTCGGCCGGCTGGTGGTGGCGGCGTGCGGCGTCGCCACGGTCTTCGTCGTCGACCGCATCGGCCGCCGGGTCTACGGCACCCCGTGGGCCGGCGTCGCCTCGGCACTGGTGGCGGCGACGCTCACCCCCATGGTGGTCTCGTCGCAGACGATCAAGAGCGACGTCCCCTGCGGCCTGCTGATGGCGCTCTCGGTCTGCGCATATCTCGGCACGCGGGAGAGCCCGCGCCTGCGTCCCCTCGCCGCCGCCTCGCTGCTGGCCGGCACGGCCATGGGCACCCACTACTACGGTGTCGTGCTGGTGCCCGCCTATCTGGGGATGGAGGCGCTGCGCGCGGCCTCGGCCGCCGTGCCCTGGAAAACGGCCCTGTGGCGCGGCGCCCTGGTCGTCCTGCTGTTCATCGCCGGCTTCTTTCTCACCTCGCCTTTCAACTTCCTCGATCCGACGTGGACCCGGGACACCTTCGGCCACGTGGCCGGGAGCTTCGGCCTCACGCACGGACCCCGGGACCAGGGCGTCCATTACGACCCGGACACGGACCAGGAGTTCAAGCCCGGGGCCGCGTCGTGGGTGGGTGCCGCCGGCGCTTTCTTCGCCATGGTCGGTTCGGGCGAGGCGCTGGGGATCGCCCTCTCGCTGCTCGCCGCCGCGGGCCTCGCGGCGACTCTGGCACGGCGCGAGACCCGGTGGTACGGGCTGCTCGTCTCGATCCCCTGTCTGTTCTTTTTCCTGGCGGCCATCACCGTCGCCGCCTACCATGCGCAAGCGCGGCATCTGAACGCCCTTTACCCGCTGCTCGCGACGCTGGCCTGGCCCGGAGCCCTGGCCGCGTCGCGCCTCGTCCGGCTGAAGGAGCCCCTGGACCGCGCCGCCGCCCTGGGGCTCGTCGCTCTCGTCTGCCTCCCCCTCCTGGCGCGCAGCATCCAGCACGACCGGCGGATCGGCCAGGAGGACAGCCGCCGGGTCTCCTACCGCTGGGTGCTGGCCGGACTCCCGGCGGACGCCCGCATCCTGCTCGACGACTACGGCCCGCTGCTGAACCCGGACGCCCGGGCCGCGGCCCGGCTGGCGGCGCGCCTGCGGACCCTGCCGCCGGGCCCCTTCACCCAGCATCAAGGGCTGCGGGTCGAGCTGCTGCAGCGCTTCCCGCCCCGGGATGGCCGCGACCTGGACGAGCTCGGCCACCAATGGTGGCTGCCGCGCGAGAAGAGCGACGAGGAGTTGCGCCGCGACCCGAAAGACCTCGACATGGCGAGCCCCTTGGTCTCGCGCCAGCCCCGGAGCCTAGAGGAGTACCGGCGGGAGGGGATCTGCTACGTCATCACCAACAGCCTGGCCCGCGATCAGTACTTCCCGATCGGCCCCCGCGGCTCGCGGTTTCCATCCTTCATCCGCTTCTACCGCGAGCTCGATGGCACGCGGCGCATCCGCACCTTCGATCCCGCGGCCTGGGGGGGCAAGGGGCCCGTGGTCTGGATCTACGACCTGTCGCAGCCGGCGCCGCCGGAGCAGCGGCCGTTGCCGGATAATTGGGTGCGCCGGCCGTCGGAGGACCGGGACTTGGAGTAGCGGGGAATTCCCGCCATCCACTTTGTCATTTCTTCTTTCCGCTTCTAGAGATATCCCTCTTGGCGATACCACTCGGCCGTGCGGCGGAGCCCCTCGTCCAGCCCCACCTTGGGCGCCCAGCCCAGGTCGCGCTTCGCCTTGTCGATGCAAAACGCCCGGTTCTGCCGGTACCAGTCCACGCGGCGGGGGAAGATGGGCGGCGCGATGCCGAACGGCCGGCAGGCCTTCTCGACGACGTGCCCCACCGCCACCACCGGCCAGACCGGGAAATGGGGGACGCGGACCTCGACCCCCAGCGAGCGGCCGACCCGCCGCACCAGGTCCTCGATCTGCACGAACTCCTCGTCGGCGATGAGGTAGGCCTCGCCGTCCCCGCGGCCGTCCGCCATGGCGGCCAGGAAGGCGTCCACGAGGTTGTCGATGTAGAGCGGGTGGTAGAGCGTCCTGCCGTCGCCGAACATCGGAAACCGGCCGCCGGCCACGCGGCGATAGATGAGGAGGAAGCGCTCCGGATCGCCGGGGCCGTAGATGGCGGCCGGCCGCAGGATCACCGCCGGCAGGCCCTGCGCGGCGAGTTGGCGCACCAGGGGCTCGGCCTCGTACTTGGTGCGCTGGTAGTAGTCCGCCGGCTGGATGGGCGCGTCCTCGCCAGCCGGGGGATGGTCGACGTTGCCGTGGACGCCGCAGGTGCTGCAGTAGATGAAGCGGCGCACGCCCGCGTCCCTGGCGACCTCCAGGACGTTGCGGGTGCCGCCGACGTTGACCTCCCGGTAGTGGCGGTCCGGTACGTTCATCTCACGAAACGCCGCGGCCAGGTGAAGCACCACCTCGGCCCCGTCGACCGCCCGGCGGACCACTTCGCGGTCGGTGACGCTGCCCAGCACGACCTCGGCCCCCCAGTCCCGCAGCTCCCGGGTCCTAAGCCCTTCCTTATAATCCAGGGCCACGACCTCGTGTCCCTGATCGAGGAGCCTCTTCACCAGCGCCTTGCCGGTGAACCCCGTGCCTCCCGTGACCAGGATCCTCATGCGCGCTCCATTCTCAGCACCACGGGCGAGCCCAGCCGGCGGGTGAGGCTTAAGGCCGCGCTCACTCTCTCCACCGCCCGGGAGAGCCCGGCACGCCCCACCGCGCGGTGAACGACCATGGGCAGGAAGAGCTGCCGGCGCTCCGCCGGCCGGCCGAAGCCGTGGCGCGCCAGCTCGGCGGGCACCTCGCCCGGCGCGAAGCAGAGGAACGGGCGGGTGTTCCCCTCGACCGCCCGCTTCCAGCCGAAGAGGGAGCCGTAGAGCCGGTTGAAGCTCCGCGTGTCTGGGTAGTCGACGATCACCGCCCGGGCTGCCACCCGGCAGAGCTCGGCCACCTGCCGGCGCCAGCCGTCGAGATGGGTCAGCAGCCGGAAGCTCAGGACGACGTCGAACGCGCAGTCCGGGAACGGCAGCCGCTCCAGATCGCTGGCCAGGAAGGCGAACGATCCCCGCGGCAGCGCCCGGTCGAGCCGCTGCCGGCAGACCTCGGCGCTGCCGGCCACCGTGACGTCGAAGCCCCGCGCCACCAGGGGCGGCGCGAGCTGGGCATGGCCGCCGCCCACGTCCAGCACCCGCGCCCCCGGCCAGGGAGCGAGGAGCTCCAGCACCGCGGCGGCCTGGACGGCAAGGAAGTATTCCCCCACCGGCCCCGCGAAGCGGCGGGCGTAGCCCTCGGACGACGTCTCGACGTCCGGCGGCTCGGGCGCCGGCTGCAGGTCCGAGCCGGTGGCGAGCACCGCGAGAGTCCGCCGCGCCACCGCCCGCGCCGTGGTGAGCTTCACTCCGGAGACGCTCACCAGACCCCGGGGCCCACCCCGGCGGCCGTGATCCAGGATCACCGGGCGCGCGGCCGGGACCGTGGAGCCTTCGGCCATGGCGGGCAGCGCTCCCCAGAGCACGCGCAGAACCTCCCCGCGGCGGGCGTCGAGCCCCGGCACCGCGGCGTTGAGGTCGCGCAGGAAGCCGGCGATCCGCTCCTCGTCCGGCCCGTCCTCGCTGGCCAGAGCGTAGGCAGTGCCGGCCATGAGCTTCCCTTCGCACGGGACGAGGAACCACGTCTGGGCGCCCCGACCGGGAGCGGCCACCGCCAGAGCGGCCGGCGACGGCGGCTGCCGGTCGAGGAGGAGGTTGAAGGCGAGGAGCGGCCGGAACAGCTCCGGCGCATCGCGGTCGAACCGCCCCGCCAGGTGGCGGACCCAGGGACCGCCGCAGTTCGCCACCGCCCGGGTCCTCACCTCGAAGCGCTCGCCCGTCTCGCGGTCGGCGATCACCACCCCGGCCACCTGGCCGCCCTCCACGCGCAGCTCGACGGCCTCGGCATGGTCGAGGGCCGTGGCGCCGCAGCGGCAGGCCCAGCGCAGCAGCTCCTCGACCAAGCGCTGAGGGCTATGGATCACGGCGTCGTGCCAGAGCGCGCCTCCCCATAGACCGGCGCGGTCGACCCCCGGGAACAGCTCCGCCGTCGCCGCCTGGTCCAGGAGCCGGCCAGGGGGGATCTCCCGGTCTCCGGACAGCAGGTCGTTGACGGCGAGCGCCAGCCGGAGCATCGCCGGCCGGCGAAGACGACCGCCGCGCGGGGGATCGTAGAGCGGCATCAGACAGGGGAGAGGCGAGACCAGGTCCGGGAAATGGCGGAGGAACCAGCGCCGCTCGCCCACCGACTCGCGGAACCGGTGGAGATCGAGCGTCTGGAGATAGCGCAGCCCGCCGTGGAGGATGCGCAGACTGTTCGCCGTGGTGGCGCCGCCGAAGCCGTCGCGCTCGACGAGCAGCGTGGCGAGCCCCCGCCGCGCCGCCTCGAGCCCCAAGGTGATGCCCTGGATTCCGCCCCCCACCGCCACGAGGTCCCATCGCTGCGCGGCCGCGGCAGGGATGTCGCGGATGCCGCGCTCGATCACCGCGTCCATGACGACGGCGCGGCAGCTTGTTCCGGCCCGGGGACCGTGATCGCTGGCCGCCGAGGACCGAGCCGGAGAGCGAGCTGATCGCGGCAGAAACCGGCGAGGCTCGCGCGGCGGCCGAACGTCCGCGGCTGCGAGCTCAGCGAGCCGAGCGCCTCTTTCAGGCCCTCGGCGCTTCCCCGTTCGAGCACAAAGCCATAGGAACCCGCCCGGGTGGCGTGCTCGGGGAGCGGCAGGGGATCGGTGCCGGGAAGCACGGGGATACCCCGGGCCTCGGCCTCGCGGAAAAGTCGGGGGCGGACGGCGGACTGGGGACGGCCGGCCTGGTCGCCCAGGAAGAGGCCGGGGCCCGCCGTCCGGCGGATCGCGCCCTCCACCAGGGCGCCGCGGTAGAGCCACCATTTGCCGAAGCCCCAGGGGAGCACCGTCACGGCGCCGCTCCAGCGCACACGGGTCAGCGCATCGGAAAAAGGCAGGCCGTCGGGAAACTCCTCGCGGGTGGCCAGGGCCAGTATCTCCAGCCCCTCCCGGCTGCGCACCTGGCGGCCGGCGGCGATCAGCAGCGTCGCGCCATCGGCCCCGCGGCGCGCCGTCAGGACGACGTCGTCGCCCGTGGGCTTGAGCTGCCAGGAGCCGAACCGGGCGCCCTCCTCCTGTCGGGAAAGGCGGAGGAACCACCGGTCCTGCGCCGCCTCGGCGAGCATCAGGCAGCCGGTGAAGGGGCCCTCGATTCCCATCTCGGCGGCACCGCGGGCAAAATTCGCCAGGGCTGCGTCGAGGAAGGCGTCGCGTCCAAAGCCATGGTGGAAATGGACATGGGCGTCGATCAGGAGGGGCGAATGGGTGGGTACTGCAGCGATCTCGCTCATGGCCGGCGACTGCCTTCTTGAGCAAGTTCCGTGCCCTGTCGCTTTTCCACGAGGCTTGCACTAGAGTACCGGCCGCAACTGCAAGGAGGGCGGCCCGATGCAGGATCTGACCGCGGCCTCGTTCGAGGCCCATGTGGGAACGACGTTTCGGATCCATCTTGGAGGCGAAGCTCGCGTGGAGGCGGTCCTCCAGGCGGTCAAGCTCCTGGAGCCGCACCCGGGTCCACGCGCCCAGCCGTTCTCCCTCTTCTTCCGGGGACCTGGGCAGCCCGTCCTGCGGCAGGCCATCTATCCGCTGGAACACGAGGGGATGGGAACGCTCGACATCTTTCTCGTTCCCATCGGCCCCGACCCCAAAGCCGGAGGGATGCTCTACGAGGCCGTGTTCAACTGATCCCGCAGCCTGGACGGGCGCCACTCCATGAGGCGATAAGGCCCCCGCTCCTCGATGGGCCGGAATCCCAGCCGCTCATAGAGCCGCATCGCCGGGTTGAAGACCTCGACGTGAATGGTGACTGGCCTGTCCGACGTCTCCCCCTCGGCCAGCAGCTCGCGCAGCAGCGACGTCCCGATCCCCCCTTTGCGAAACTCAGGCAGCAGAGTGATGTCCACCAGCCGGATCTCCCGCGGCCGGCGATGAACGTAGAGCCGTCCCGCGGGAACGCCGTCCACGAGGATGATGTCGAACTGCGCCCCCTCGTAGTGGTCCTGATACCAGGCGTGCTGGGCGTTGAACTGCTGCTGGACGAAGGTGTCCTTCTGCTCGGCCGTCCAGTCCATCACCATGGCGAGCTCCTCCTCCCGGGTGCTGTGGTAGACCCGAAGGAGGAGCTCCATGTCGTCCGGCGCGATGGGCCGGAAGGTGACCTCCGCCGCTCTCATCAGCGTTCACTCTAATCTTATTTCAATACATGCAACCAACAGACGCTTCTCCCGGACCCCCGCCTGGCGGAAGAAGCCCGGGAGAAGCCGCGCTCGAAGATCAGGTTCGCGGAGGGTACACGCCCTGGAGGGCGATACAGAAGTTGAGGGTCAGGTATGGCTGCATGTCGTTGTGCGGCTGGTCACCGCCGGCGGGCGTAACGGCATTGTCGTTCATGTTGGCGGGCGCCGGTGTCGGGCTGGCCGGAACGTATGGGCCGCTCGTCCCCTGTACGCGGGCGATCGAGTTGCCGATTGGGGCGGTGCGGTTGGCCGGGGCCGGCAGAGACATCATCGTGTGCGAGTGGGCGGGAATCTCCGACTCGAGAAGGGTAACGGTCTCAGAGCCACCGGTCTCACCGAGGTCGTGCAGGGAGAGGCCCGGGCCCTGCCCAGGGTGCATCGGCACGTTGCCCTGCATATTGGGCAATGCAAAGTTCGACTTGCCGTCCCCCCCGTAGGTGGTCCCGAGGAGGGAGAACAGCGCCGTGTTCTGACTGAGCGGCAGGATCTGGCCATCGCAGAACGCCCATCCCTTGGGCGCGAAGTTGAACGGGAAGATGCGGATCTCGGCGACGAAAGGATCCATGGCTCTCTCCTATGTCTGTGACGGGAAGATCCCGAACAGCGAGATAATGAAGTCAACACAGAGATACGGCTGGAAGTTGTTGTGCGGCTGGCTTCCCCCGGTCGATGAGCAGGTTCCAGGGGCCATCGCCACGGTCGGCGCAGAATTGGTGAACTGCGTGAGAGTCGTGGACTCCGCCAGAACGTCGTTGAGCGGGCTGTTGTCCAGCCCGGTCGAGGAGGTTCCGAGGAAGGCGTGGGAGTGCGCCGGAATCTGGCTCACGGTCAGGGTCACGGTTTCAACGCCCCCCGTCTCGGCCAGTGTGAATCCGTTTCCAAAGTGCATCGGCACGCGGCCGCGCAGGTCGGGGAGTGCAAACGTGCTCTGACCGTCGCCCCCGTAGGTGGTGCCGATGAGGTTGAACAACGTCTCGTACTCGGAAATAGGAAGCAACTGTCCTTCACAGAACATCCATCCCGCGGGAGCGAAGTTGCCGGCGAACATGCGGATTTCTCCAACGTAAGGCTGTGCCATGTCTTCGTCCCCTTTTAGGTCTGGCTCGGAAAGATGCCCTGCAGCGCAATACTGAAGTTCAGCACCAGGAACGGTTGCATGTTCAGGTGAGCCTGCGATCCGCCGACGTTGGCCAGAGATCCAGCGGCCAGTGCGCCGAGATTGTTGTCGGCCGCATGATATGGCTGTTTCAGCGACTGGCCGAGATAGTTTGCTGCCGGAGTCGGCTGCGTTCCATCGACCGCCGCGGCAATGGCCGTGTGGGTGTGGGTCGGCAGCTCTGAGATCGAGAGGGTGTGGGCCTGCTCTCCTCCCCGTTCCCCCAATGTGTGGCCGCTACCCATATGGATCGGCACCCTTCCCTGCAGATTCGGCAGTCCGAAGTTGACCCTGCCGTCACCACCATAGGTGGTACCCAGGAGCGAGAAGAGCGCCTGGTTCTGGTTGATTGGCAAGAGCTGCCCATCACAAAGCGCCCAGCCTTTGGGGGGAAAGCCGAAACTCATGATCCGAATCTCGCTGAGAAATGGTTCTGCCATCTTGACCTCCCTCTAATTATCCGAACGTATGTTCGGGCCGGGAGCGTCCGTAGACGCTCCCGGTTACCCTTTGAACTTATGGGATCGAGTTAACGGCAACGGCGGTGAGCTGGACACCTCCGAAGTTGGTGATGTCTGCCCCCGCCGTACCAGCGGCTTGGGTGGTGGAGATCTCGGTATTTGCGTTGGCATGTCCGCCAAAGTTGAAAAGCTTCGCCACTGCCCCGGACGCGGCGATTCTGTAGTACAGCCACGGTGCATTGCCGTCGAACGTCGGGTAGTCGGCGCAGCCACCGGTAGGAAGCGTGTTCCCGTGGATCTCCGCGTTGATCTGCGCCGGTGAGCCTTGATTGTCCGCCGCAACGTAGATGGCGCCGAGCGAGGTGCTCGATGGGTCGTCGGTCCTGGGACTATTGCCGGTGATCAAGAGGTCCGTCACCGTAATCGGCTGACCGGTCGTCACCGGACCGAGGGCCTCGATGTCGATGGCACGCGAGCCGGGGGTCTGCCGGACGACGTTGTTGACGATGGTCACGGTGTTGGTCGTCTTGCCTTGCAGGAAGACACGGATGCCGGGGCCGAGGGTCGTTCCCGAGCCGCTCACGGCTCCGTTGCCGATTTGGTTGCCATCGATACGGACTTTCATCGTGCCGCCGGTCGCGCTCGACGACGTGAAGACGTTGATGGCCGGCCCGCCGTTTCCGGTGATGGTCAGGTTGTTCATGATGCGCGCGTACATCTGCCCCGCACCACCACCACCGCCCTGGTCGATGTCGATGGCCGTGTTTCCGGCGTTGTTGGTGAAGGTGCAGCCGCTGACCGTCACTGTACCTGTCGCCGGAGCGCCGACGCCGTCGCCGACGACTGAGTTGTCGTTGGATTGCACTTGCAGGCCCGAAGACGCATTGCCCGAGAAGGTCACGCCCGAGAACGTCGCCGTTTTCAAGGTGGACGTATGCGTCATGCCGACCTGGATTCCGCTGTTGGTGGCACTGCTGCCGTAGGTACCACCGGTGACCGTGAGCGAGTTCGTAACAGTGGTGGAGCTGACAGTTCCCCCGAAGAACAGGTTGGTCACATGCGAGCCGGTCACCGTGTCATTGGTGAACGTCGCCGTACCGCTGACGTCTAGCAGCTTGATGCCGTGGTCTACGTTGGCGGTCGTACCGTTGTTGAGCACCGAGGAATTGGCGAGCGTGAACCCGGCCAGAGTCGTTCCGTTGATGCCCAGGTGCGTGTTGTTCTTGATGGTCATGGACGAAAGACTGACGATCCCTGTGCTCGTCAGCGAAATCCCGTTCGCGGTGGTTTTCTGGATCGTCCCGCCCGAGACGGTCAAGCCGCCCGAGGAGCCGGTGTTGTTCAGCAGGATGCCATTCGCCGGACCAGAAGCGGCCGTTCCCGCCGACACACTGGCGAACTTGAGCCCCGACGCCCCGATCGTCGTGTTCGCCACGTTCACCGCGGTGCCTGTCGTCGTCACCACCGTGCTGCTGGTATCGGTCGCCATCACCGTACCGCCGCCGGTCGCCGTGAAGGCGTCGTTGGCGCCGGTGGTCAGGCTGATCGTTTTGGTGAAGCTGATCGTCGAGCCACCGTTGTTGTTGAGGAAGATGCCGGTGCCGGTGTCAGTGATCGCGCCGTTGAAGGTCGTCGAGCCGCTGCCTTTGCTGGTGACCGAGATCGAGCGGCCCGCCGAGTTGTTGATCGTGCCGTCGTAGCTGATCGTCGCCGAGCCGGCGTTGACGTTGAACGCCGTACCGGTCGCGTTGCTGATCGCGCTGCCGCTGCCGGCTGCGAACGTACCTGTGACGGTGTCGAGCGAGACACCTGTCGTCGAGCTGTTCGTGCTCTTGATGCTCGTCGGCTGCAGGTCGATCGTGGCGTTGGTGACGTCCACCGCCGGGCCGCCGATGGCCTCGAAGATGGCCACCCCCGTGCCCACGGTCACCCGCGTGCCGGTGCCGGCCCCGGTGTTGACGGCGCCCGTGCCGGTGATCCGCACGCCAGCGCCGCCATCGGCGAAGACGTCGAGGTCGGTGAAGGCGAGGTCGCCGGAGACGCCGGACAGCACCATGCCGGCCCCGCCCACGCCGTTGCCCGAGGCGCCGATCACCGTCGTGCCGCCGGAGACCTGGTCGTAGGCAACAGTGCTTGGCACCGCATCGAACTTGGCGCCGGTGATCGAGATACCAGTTCCGAGCGTGTTCTGGTGAACCGTGTTGTTCGCAAAGCCGGTAATCGTGATCGAGCCACCGCCCGAGGAGTCGACGAAGACGCCGGCGGCGCTCGAAGTGATGTTCGTGTTGTTGCTGAAGGATAGCCGCAGCGCCGCCCCGGCTGCGGCTGTCCGCGCGTCGAAGGCGTTGCCCACGTGGCTCGCCGCAGTCGTCGTCCAACTGTTGCCCTGTACGTCCAGCGTCAACGTGCCGCTGGTGCCGGCGTTGAGGTTGATATCCATCCCTTCGGTGCCGGCGCTCCGGACGATATTGTCCTTGATCAACAGAGCGGCGGAGGCCGGAAGCGCTACCCCGGTCGTCAAGTCAATCGCGTTGGCGCCACCGGAAAGGCTGAGACCGACGATTTCGACGGGGACCACGTCCGTCGCCGAGACGGCGTTGTTGCCGGCGCCCGACTTATCGATCAACGGCCGATTGCCGGGGACGGCTGTCACGAGGTTCACATTCGTCGGGGCCGGGGTTCCGTTGAAGGTGACCGCCGCGGCCGGAATCGTCACCGCCAGCCCTGCGTGCTCGCCGATCAGATGCTGTCCGCTCTTGAGAAGGATGCCGGCGCTCTGCCCGGTGGACGTTCCGTCTCCGAGGTAGACGAAGATGTAGTCGTTGAGGCTCGATGCCGTCTCCGCCTCCGTCAGGGTGTCGAACGGGTCGTGCGACCGCCCGAGGCCGCCGGCCGCGGCGTTGTTCTTTACGTACCACACCCGCTCGAAGCGTCTGAGCGTCACCGTCCCCGTGGCACCGGCGGGTGCCGGCGTGCCGTTGTCCTGGATGGTGTATTGGAAGCTGTCGGTGGCCGCCGTGTCTCCCGCTTTCGGCTTGTAGCTGAACCGGCCGTTGGATTCCATGACGACCGTGCCGCCGTTGGCTGTGGTGCAGGTCGGCGAGTCGCCGAAAGGCGCGGTGATGTCGGCGCAGCCAACGATCCCGGTGACGGTGATGGCGTTGCCTTCCACCGGGTCACTATCGTTGTTCAGCACGCCGAAGGTGCTCCCCGTGGTCGCGAGCACGGCTGGCGTCGAACCCGCTCCGAGATCCACCCGCAGCTCGGTGTTGCCGATGTAATCGAAGGTGTCGCTGCCCGCCACCGGGGGATCGTTGACGCAGATCACCGACACCGACACTGTCGCGATGGAGCCGCCCGGCGTCAGCGTGTAGGTGAACGTGTCGAACGTCCCCGGCGGGTTGTTGCAATAGTTCGCGTTCGGCTTGTAGGTCAGGCCCGTGCCGCCCCCCGTGACCACCACCACGCCGTTCGCCGGCTGCGTCACCGCAGAGATGCTCTTCGGGCCGCCGTCGACGTCTGTATCATTCGCCAGCACGGGGATGGCTGTGGCCGGATCGTCCTCGGTCACCGTGGCCGAGTCATTGACCGCCACCGGCGGGTCGTCTACACAGGTCACCGTCACCGTCACCGTCGTCGAGGAGCTACCCGGCGTCAGCGTATAAGTGAAGGTGTCCGCAGGACCCGAGACGCTGTTGCAATAGTTCGCGTTCGGCGCGTAGGTCAGGCCCGTGCCGCCGCCCGTGATCACCACTACGCCGTTGGCCGGCTGCGTCACCGAGGCGATGCTCTTCGGGCCGCCGTCCACGTCCGTGTCGTTCGCCAATACGTTGATCGCGTTGGCGCCCGAATCCTCTACCACCGTCGCCGCGTCCGCCACCGCCACCGGCGGATCGTCCACGCAGGTCACCGTCACCGTCACCGTCGTCGAGGAGCTACCCGGCGTCAGCGT
>Ga0136846_1226703_pt1 | contig 82721 bp, 72 predicted proteins | sample HopSoiMetagenom2_FD_96841 | JGI IMG/M metagenome (GOLD analysis project Ga0136846, IMG submission 96841) | Grasslands soil microbial communities from Hopland, California, USA - 2 Assembly 2016 (version 4) | ecosystem: Environmental > Terrestrial > Soil > Grasslands | place: USA: Hopland... | reverse complement strand
GCCGCGGGCCTCCAGCGGGCGCGCGGCCCAGGCGGGCGCGGCGTCGGCCGCGGCCTGCAGCAGGCGTTCGACCTCGGCCTCGCCGATGTAGTCGTAACGGTAATCGACCTGCCCGGTCCAGGGATGGATCAGTTCGACGGTCATCGTCGGTTGCCTCCGTGTGCGACGCCCTACTCGGCGTTCGATTGCAGCGCCATCTGGATGTCGCGCTGGCGACGTTTCTCTTCCCGGTACATCAGCCACCAGCCGACCAGCGCCGCGAGCGACACCGCGACCACCATCAGCGTGGCCAGCGCGTTGATCTTGGGACTCAAGCCCAGGCGCACCGAGGAGAAGACCTTCATCGGCAGCGTGGTCGAGTTGGGGCCGGCGACGAAGCTGGCGATCACCACGTCGTCCAGCGACAGGGTGAACGCCAGCAGCCAGCCGGAGATCAGCGCGGGCGCGATGATCGGCAGGGTGATCAGGAAGAACACCTTGATCCGGTTGGCGCCGAGGTCCATCGCCGCCTCTTCCAGCGACTTGTCCAGCTCGGCCAGCCGCGAGGACACCACCACCGTCACGAACGACAGGGTGAAGGTGACGTGCGCGATCCAGATCGAGACCACGCCCTTGGGGGTGATGCCGATCATCCCGCCCACCGACACCAGCATCAGCAGGATCGACAGGCCGGTGATGACTTCAGGCATCACCAGCGGCGCGGTGATCATCGCGCCGAACGCGGTCTTGGTCGGGAACTGGCGCATCCGGCTCATCGCCAGCGCGGCCATCGTGCCGATCACCACCGACGCGCTGGCGGTCCAGAACGCGACGCGCAGGCTGACCCAGGCGGCGTCGAGCATCGACTGGTCGCGGATCAGCTCGCCGTACCACTTGAACGAGAAGCCCGACCACACCGACGCCAGCCGCGATTCGTTGAACGAATAGACGATCAGCACCAGGATCGGCACGTACAGGAACGCGAAGCCGAGCGCGAGGATGGCCCAGCGCAGGACCCGCGCGCCGGGGGCGGCGACGGCGCTCATGCCAGCCGTCCTTCCAGCTCGCGCTGCTGGACCCGGTTGAAGATCAGGATCGGGATCAGCAGCAGGATCAGCATCACGATCGCCACCGCCGAGGCCACCGGCCAGTCGCGGTTGTTGAAGAATTCGTTCCACATCACCCGGCCGATCATCAGCGTGTCCGGGCCGCCGAGCATTTCCGGGATCACGAATTCGCCGACCGCGGGGATCATCACCAGCATGCAGCCGGCGATGATGCCGGCGCGCGACATCGGCAGGGTGATGGTGAGGAACGCCTTCCACGGCCGCGCGCCGAGGTCGTAGGCCGCCTCCAGCAGGCGATGGTCGAACTTGACCAGGTTGGTGTACAGCGGCAGCACCATGAACGGCAGGTAGCAGTAGACGATGCCGATGTAGGTCGCGACCGGGGTGTTGAGGATGTGCAGCGGTTCGCCGATCAGGCCGAGGCCGGTCAGCAGGTTGTTGAGCAGGCCGTTGCTGTCGAGGATGCCGATCCAGGCGTAGACGCGGATCAGGAACGAGGTCCACGACGGCAGCACCACCAGCATCATCGCGATGTTGCGCGTGGCGGTCGGCATCCGCGAGATGACGTAGGCCATCGGGTAGCCGATCAGCAGGGTCAGGAAGGTCGAGATTCCCGCGATCTTGAGCGAGCTGGCGTACGCCAGCAGGTACTGGCTGTCCGAGAACAGCACCTTGTAGTTGGTGAGGTTGAGCTTGAGCAGGACCTCGTCCTGCACGTACTCGAGGATCGGCGTGTACGGCGGCTGCGCGATCGCCAGCTTGGCGAACGAGATCTTCAGCACGATCAGGAACGGCACCGCGAAGAACAGCAGCAGCCACAGGTAGGGGACCGAGATCACCGCCCAGCGCGGCCCCGGCAGGAAGCGCTTGAGGGTGGCGAGGTTCATGAGGTGAGCACCACGCCTTCGTTGTCGCCCCAGGCCACCCAGACCTCGTCGCCCCAGGTCATGCCTTCGCTGGCCCAGCGCTGCTGGTTGGCGAAGTTCGCCATCACCCGGTAGCCGCTGGGCAGGCGCACGTGGAACACCGAGTGGCTGCCGAAGTAGGCGATGTCCTCGATCCGGCCCTGCGCCTTGTTGTGCGGCTGCGCGGGCTCGTCCTTGCTGATCATCACCTTTTCCGGGCGCACGCCGTAGCCGACCGCCTGCCCTTCGTAGCCGCTGACGCCGTGGCCGACGTAGATCGGCACCGGCAGCGACGGCGACACGATCGTGATGTACTCGGCGCGGTCCTCGTCGATCTTGCCGTCGAACATGTTGATCGACCCGATGAACTCCGCCGCGAAACGGCTGGTCGGCGATTCGTAGATCTCGTCCGGCGTGCCGACCTGGCGGATGCGGCCGGCGTCCATCAGCGCGATGCGGGTGGCCATGGTCATCGCTTCTTCCTGGTCGTGGGTGACCATCACGCAGGTCACGCCCGACTTCTCGATGATGTCGACCAGTTCGAGCTGCATCTGCGAGCGCAGCTTCTTGTCCAGCGCGCCCATCGGTTCGTCCAGCAGGAGCAGCTTCGGCCCCTTCGCCAGCGAGCGCGCGAGCGCGACGCGCTGCTGCTGGCCGCCGGACAACTGGTGCGGCTTGCGCTTGGCCAGCTTGCCCAGTTGCACCATCGCCAGCATCTCTTCCACGCGCTTGCGGACCGCGTCCTTGCCCAGCCCGTCCTGCTTGAGGCCGAAGGCGATGTTCTGCTCGACGGTCATGTGCGGGAACAGCGCGTAGGACTGGAACATCATGTTGATCGGCCGCTCGTACGGCGGCAGGCCGTTCATCACCTGGCCGTCGAGGTAGATCTTGCCGGAGGTCGGCGTCTCGAAGCCCGCGAGGCAGCGCAGCAGGGTCGACTTGCCGCAGCCCGAACCGCCAAGCAACGCGAAGATCTCGCCCTGGCGGATGTCGAGGTTGGTGTCGTCGACGGCGACGAAGCCGTCGAATTCCTTGCGGACGTCGACGATGCGGACGTAATCGTCCGCGCCCTTCTTCGCGGCGGCGGCGCTCTGCGGTCGATCGGTGGCGACTGCGGCCATGGGCGTTCCTCGGAATGCGTCGGGGGAATGCGGCGGGGCGGGCATCGCTGCCCGCCCCGCGGTCGGTCAATGGCCGGTCTTGAGCTGGGTCCAGATCCGGGTGTACTGGCGATCGACTTCGGGCGGCACGATCGCGAAGGTGAACAGCTTCGCGCGCACGTCGTCCGGCGGGTAGATCGTCGGGTCGTCGACGATCGACTTGTTCACCAGCGGCGTCGACTTGAGGTTGATGTTCGGATAGCTGACGGTGTTCGAGTTGTCGGCCGCGACCTGCGGTTCCAGCAGGTAGTTGATGAAGGCCAGCGCGTTCTCGGGATGCTTGGCGTCCTTCGGGATCGCGAGCATGTCGAACCACAGCGGCGCGCCTTCCTTCGGGATCGAATAGGCGATCTTGACCCCGTTCTTGGCTTCCTCGGCGCGGTCGCGGGCCTGGATCACGTCGCCGGACCAGCCGACCACCAGGCAGGTGCTGCCCTTGGCCATCGAATCGATGTACTGCGAGGAGTGGAAGTTGGTGATGTACGGACGGATGCCCTTGAGCAGGGTCGCGGCCTTGTCGATCACCGCCGGGTCGCGGCTGTTCGGATCCTCGCCCAGGTAGTTCAGGGCGATCGGGATCAGCTCGGACGGCGTGTCCAGCAGGGTCACGCCGCAGTCCTTCATCTTCGAGATGTTCTCGGGCTTGAACACCAGGTCCCAACTGTTGGCGATGTCGGTGCTGCCGAACGCGGCCTTGAGCTTGTCGACGTTGTAGCCGATGCCGGTGGTGCCCCACAGGTACGGCACGGCGTACTTGTTGTCCGGATCCTGCAGCGCGATGCGCTTCATCATCTCCGGATCGAGGTTGGCGAGGTTGGGGATCTTCGACTTGTCCAGCGGCATGAACACGCCGGCCTGGATCTGGCGGCCGAGGAAGTTGAGGGTCGGCACGACCACGTCGTAGCCGGTCGAACCGGCCAGCAGCTTGGATTCGACCATCTCGTTGCTGTCGAACACGTCGTAGACCACCTTGATGCCGGTCTTCTTCTCGAAGTCCGGGATGGTGTTCTCGGCGATGTAGTCCGACCAGTTGTAGACGTTGAGGAGCTTCTCCTCGCCGCCGGCGGGGGCCGGCTTGCCGCCGGCGTCGTTCGCGGCGGTGTCGCCGGCGGGCTTTCCGCCGCCGCAGGCGGCGAGCATGCCGGCGACGATGCACAGCCCCAGGATTCGCAGTTTCATGACGCTTACCTCCGCCCCGCGGGGCACGATGGGTGAAAGGATGCGACGCCTCCTGACGAGCGCACGGACCGAGGTCCCGGGAAGCGTCAGCCGATGCCGATCGCGTCCGCGGTCTCGTCGAGCGACTTCCAGGTCTTCTCGAACAGTTCGTCCACCTGCGCCCGGGTCAGGATCAGCGGCGGCGACAGCAGCATTGAATCATAGGTGGCGCGCAGGATCAGCCCGTTGCGGAGGGCATTGTCGCGGCACAGCACGCCGACCCGGCCGCGCTCCTCGAAGAACCGGCGCTGGCCCTTGCGCGGCACCAGCTCCAGGGCGCCGACCATGCCGGCGATGCGGGCCTCGCCGACCAGCCGGTGCTCGCCCAGCTCGGCCCAGCGCTGGGCCAGGTACGGGGCGACCTCGGTGCGTGCGCGATCGACGATGCCCTCCTCCTGCAGGATGCGGATGTTCTCCAGCGCCACCGCGGTGCAGACCGGGTGGCCGGAATAGGTGCAGCCGTGGGCCAGTTCGCCGCCCTGGGCCTTGAGCACCCCGGCGACGCGGTCGTTGAACATGGCCGCGCCCAGCGGGATGTAGCCGGAGGTGATGCCCTTGGCGAGGGTCATCACGTCGGGGGTGATCCCGAAGTACTGCGAACCGAACCACTCGCCGGTGCGGCCGAAGCCGCAGATCACCTCGTCGGCGACCAGCAGCACGTCGTACCGGCGGCAGATCCGTTCGATCTCCGGCCAGTAGGTCATCGGCGGGATGTAGACGCCGATCGCGCCCATGATCGGCTCGCCGATGAAGGCGGCGACCCGCTCCGGTCCCAGTTCGAGGATCTTCGCCTCCAGCCGGCGCGCGGCGACCAGGCCGTACTCCTCGGGCGAGAGGTCGCCGCCGTCGGCGAACCAGAACGGCGGGTCGATGTGGTGGATGTCGGGGATCGGCAGCCCGCCCTGCCTGTGCATGCCGGCCATGCCGCCGAGGCTGGCGCCAGCCATGGTGGTGCCGTGGTAGCCGTTGTGGCGGCCGATGAAGATGTTCTTCTCCGGCTTGTCCTGCACCGCCCAGAAGTGGCGGACGAGGCGCAGGATGGTGTCGTTCGCCTCGGAACCGGAGTTGGTGAAGAAGGCGTGATCGAGGTCGCCGGGGGTCAGCTCGGCGAGCTTGGCCGACAGCTCGATCGTCGGTTCGACCGTGCACTGGAAGAAGCTGTTGTAGTAGGCCAGCCGGTCCATCTGCCGGCGGGCGGCCTCGCCCAGCTCCGGGCGGCCGTAGCCGAGGTTCACGCACCACAGCCCGGCGAAGGCGTCGAGCAGCTTGTGGCCCTCGGCGTCCCAGACGTAGGCGCCCTCGCCCTTGACGAGGATGCGGGTGCCCTTCTTCGCCAGCGCGGCGTTGTCGTTGAACGGGTGCAGGTGGTGCTCGGCGTCGAGCTGCTGCAGGCGGACGATGTCGGCGTGGTCCATGGAGGCTCCGGCGGATGGGTCAGACGTTCAACAGCAGGAACTCGCGCTCCCAGGAGCTGATGACGCGGAAGAAGGTTTCGTATTCCTTGCGCTTGACCGAGATGTAGGCGCGGACGAACCGCGGGCCCATCAGCTCGTGCAGCGGGGTGCAGGTCTCGAGCGCATCGAGCGCCTGCCCCAGCGAACGCGGCAGCTCGAAGCCCACGTCCTGGGCGCTGGTCGCCAGCGGCGCGGTCGGTTCGAGCTTGCCGCGCAGGCCCAGCAGGCCGCAGGCCAGGGTCGCGGCCATGGCCAGGTAGGGATTGGCGTCGGACCCGGCGAAGCGGCTCTCGACCCGGGTGTTCTCCGGCGTGTCCATCGGCACGCGCAGGCCGCAGGTGCGGTTGTCGAAGCCCCACTGCACGTTGATCGGCGCGACCTGCCCCAGCGCGAGGCGGCGATAGGAGTTCACGTTCGGCCCGAGGAACGCCATCGCCTTCGGCACGTAGCGCTGCAGGCCGCCGAGGTAGTGCTCGAACACCCGGCTGTGCTTGCGCTCGCCGCGCGCGGCGAACACGTTGCGCCCGGTCTTCGCGTCGACCACGCTCTGGTGGATGTGCATCGCGCTGCCGGGCTCGTTCTCCATCGGCTTGGCGAGGAAGGTCGCGTACACGCCGTGGCGCAGCGCGGCCTCGCGCATGGTCCGCTTGAACAGGAACACCTGGTCGGCGCGCGACATCGCGTCGGCATGGATGAAGTTGACCTCGAGCTGCGCGGCGCCGGATTCGTGGATCAGCGTATCCACGTCCAGCTCCATCGCGTCGCTGTAGTCGTACATCAGGTCGAGGATCGGGTCGAACTCGTTGACCGCGTCGATCGAGTACGACTGGCGCGCGGTCTCCGGGCGGCCCGAGCGGCCGGCCGGCGGCTGCAGCGGGAAGTCCGGGTCGGTGTTCTTCTGCACCAGGAAGAACTCCACCTCCGGCGCGACCACCGGCCGCAGGCCCTCGGCGGCGTAGGCGTCGAGCACCCGCTTGAGCACGTTGCGCGGGGCCAGTTCGTGGCGCTCGCCGTCCTTGGTGTAGCAGTCGTGGATGACCTGCGCGGTCGGATCGGTGGCCCAGGGCACCAGCCGCACCGTGTCCGGGTCCGGCCGCAGCAGCATGTCGGCGTCGGACGGCGTGGTCAGGTCGTAGTAGTCGTCGGGGTAATCGCCGGTGACGGTGGTCGCGAAGATGCCCTCGGGCAGCCGCGTGCCGTAGTCGTGCGAGAACTTGTCGGCGGGGATGATCTTGCCCCGGGCGTTGCCGGTCATGTCCGGCACCAGGCACTCGACCTCGGTGATGCGCCGGTCCTTGAGCCAGCGCAGCAGCGCGTGTTCGCCGGCGGCGGCGGATGCGCCGGCGCGCCCGCCGCGCTGCGCCGAGCGCTTGCGGGCGGCGGTGGTCGTGCCTGTGGTCTTCTTGCGAGTCATGGCGTCATCCTAGCCGCTGCAAGGCGCGTTGTCGGCAGGCGTCGCCGAAGGCGCGGAAGATGCCGAGATAGAACGGGTCCTCGACGACGCGCCACTCCGGATGCCACTGCACCGCGAGCAGGAAACCGCCGCCGTCGCGGCGATAGGCCTCGACCAGACCGTCCGGCGCGGTGGCCTCGACCACCAGCCCGTCGCCCAGGCGCGCGACGCCCTGCCCGTGCAGCGAGTTCACGCGCGCCCGCGACCCGCCGGCGATGCCCGCGAGCAGGCCGCCGGGCGCGAGCGCGATCTCGTGCGCAGGCGCGTACTGCACCTCGAGCGGCTCGCCGGTGTCCTCGCGATGGTCGAGCATGCCGGCGACCTCGTGGACCTTCTGGTGCAGGCGGCCGCCGAAGGCGACGTTGACCTCCTGGAAGCCGCGGCAGATGGCGAGGATCGGCAGGCCGAGTTCGACCGCCAGCGGAATCAGGGCCAGGGTGTTGGCGTCGCGGGCCGGGTCGTGGAGGTTGCCTTCCCAGCTCGGCTCGTCCGAATAATGATGCGGCTCGATGTTGCTCGTCGCGCCGGTCAGCAGCAGCCCGTCCAGGCCTTCGAGCGTCTGCCGCAGGCCGACCGGCGGCTGCAGGCCCGGCAGCAGCAGCGGCAGGCAGCCGGCGCCGTCGACCACCGCCCGGACGTATTTCTCGCCCACCGCCAGGAACGGATGCGGCCCGATCGTCTTCCGGTCGGTCGGCAGACCGACCAAGGGCATCCGGGGGGCGGAATCGGGCATGCGCGACGCTCGTCGAGAGGTTCGTTGGCGTGTCCGCACGTTAACCGCGGCGTTCGATTTCTGCAACAGCACGTCCGCACGCGGGTCCGGAAATCCGTGATTGCTGCGCCGCACCACCCACATTTTGCGGTTTTCCGAGGATTCGTGGCAGGATGTGCGTTGAGTATTATTGACGCCTACCGAGCCAGGTTCATTGCTGTCACACTGCCGCCCGCTCATGAACGCCTCCCTCGCCATGCCCCAGAACCTGACGCCCGACGACCTGCTGGCCCTGCAGCAGGCGCCCGACTGCGAACAGATCGACCTGCTGCTGCCGGACATGAACGGCCTCCTCCGCGGCAAGCGCATCGCGCGCAGCGCCCTGGAGAAGGTGTACGCCGACGGCGTCTGCCTGCCGATGTCGCTGATCGCCACCGACATCACCGGCAACACCGTCGAGGAGACCGGGCTGGGCTACGACATCGGCGACGAGGACCGGATCTGCCGGCCCATCCCCGGCACCCTGCGTCCGATCCCGTGGTCGCCGCGGCCGATGGCGCAGGTGCTGCTCGGCATGGAGGACGCCGGCGGCGGCATGTTCGAGGCCAATCCGCGCGAGGTCCTCAAGCGCGTGCTGGCCCGCTACGCCGCGCACGGCCTGCGCCCGGTGGTGGCGGTGGAGCTGGAGTTCTACCTGTTCGATCCCCTGCCCGACGCCCACGGCCGGCCGCAGCCGCCGGTCAACGCCTACACCGGCGCCCGCAACACCAGCACGCAGGTCTACTACATCGAGGACCTGGACGATTTCCGGCCCTTCATCGACGGCGTGGCCGCCGCCTGCCGCGCGCAGGGCATCCCGGCCGACACCGCGGTGGCCGAATACGCGCCCGGCCAGTTCGAGATCAACCTCAAGCACCGCGACGACGCCCTGCTCGCCTGCGACGACGCGGTCTACCTCAAGCGCGCGATCAAGGCGGTGGCGCGGCAGCAGGGCCACCAGGCCAGCTTCATGGCGAAACCGCTCGCCGACCAGGCCGGCAGCGGCCTGCACGTCCACGCCAGCGTGCTCGACCGCGACGGCCGCAACATCTTCGCCTGCACCCCCGACAAGCCCGCCGACGCCCTGCGCCACGCGGTCGGCGGCCTGCAGCGCTGCGCGAAGGACTGCCTGCTGCTGTTCGCGCCCAACGCCAACAGCTACCGCCGCTTCGTGCTCAATGCGTTCGTGCCGCTGAACGAGGTCTGGGGCTTCAACAACCGCACCGTCGCCATGCGCATCCCGCACAGCGACGAGAAGAACACCCGCATCGAGCACCGGATCGCCGGTGCCGACGCCAACGTCTACCTCGCGACCGCGGCGGTGCTGGCCGGCATGCTCGAAGGCATCGAACGCGGCCACGACCCGGGCGCGCCGATCGTCGGCAACGCCTACGACCAGACCGAGGTCCGCACCCCGTACTGGCGCGACGCGATCGCCGACTTCATGGCCAGCGACTTCATCGCCCGCAGCTTCGGCGAGACCTTCCGCCACATCTACGGCCAGCAGAAGCTCAAGGAACTCCACACCTTCTATCGCGAGGTCACCTCGCTGGAATACGAGTGGTACCTGCGGTCGGTGTGAGCCCGGCCGCGTCCGTCCCGGCACAGCGAGGAACCGGCCGTTGACCCAAGCGTCCCCGTCCCCCTACCCGCCGAGCTGGTACGCCGCCAGCACCGACCCGCTGCCGCCGCAGCCGCGGCTGGAAGGCGACGTCGAGACCGACGTCTGCGTCCTCGGCGCCGGTTACGTGGGCCTGTCGGCGGCGCTGGAACTCGCCGAGGCCGGTTACCGGGTCGTGGTGCTGGAGGCGCAGCGCGTCGGCTGGGGCGCGTCGGGCCGCAACGGCGGCCAGGTGATCTTCGGGTTCGGCTGCGGCGAGGCGAAGCTGGCCGCGCTGCTCGGCAGGGACGACGCCCGCCGGCTGTTCGACTGGTCGCGTGAAGGCGTGCAGTTGATCCACGAACGCCGCGGCCGCTACGCGATCGACTGCGACTGGCGCGACGGCCACATGCACGTCGCGATCAAGCCCCGCCACGTCGCCGAACTGCAGGCCTGGCAGCGCGAACTCGAACGCGACTACGCCTACCCGCTGCCGTGGTGGGATCGCGAGCGGCTGCGCGCGGAACTCGACTCGCCGCGCTACCTCGGCGGCCTCTACGACGCCCGCTCCGGCCACCTGCATCCGCTGAAATACGCGTTGGGCCTCGGCCGCGCCGCGCTCGCCGCCGGGGTAAGGATCTTCGAGGGCAGCCCGGTGCTGTCGATCGAACACGGCGCGGCGCCGGTCCTGCGCACCGCGCACGGCCAGGTGCGCTGCGACTTCGCCGTGCTCGCCGGCAACGCGCTGGTCAGGGGCGTGGCCCCGGCGCTGGACCGCAAGATCATGCCGGTCGGCACCTACATCGCCGCCACCCGACCGCTGGGCGAGGACCGTGCCCGCGCCCTGATCCGCAACGACATGGCCGTGGCCGACGTGAACTGGGCGCTGGACTACTTCCGCCTGTCCGCCGACCACCGGCTGCTGTTCGGCGGCCGCGCCAGCTACTCCAACTTCCAGCCGCCCAACCTGTCCTGGGTGATGGCGCGGCGCATGCACAAGGTGTTCCCGCAGCTCGGCGGCGAGCCGTTCGAGCACGTCTGGGGCGGCACCATCGACATCAGCCTGAACCGCGCCCCGCACTGGGGCCGGATCGGCCGCGGCAACGTCTATTTCGCGCAGGGCTTCTCCGGGCACGGCGTCGCCGCCGCCGGACTGGCCGGCCGGATCGTCGCCGAGGCCATCCGCGGGCAGAGCGAGCGCCTCGACGTGTTCGCCCGGATCCCGCACCGCGACTTCCCCGGCGGCCGCGCTTTCCGCACCCCGCTGCTGGTCGCCGCGATGGCCTGGTACAAGCTGCGCGACGCCCTGTGGTGAGCGCGTCCTGGCGTCCCGCGCGGGCGCATGAAAATTCCGTTCACGAATGCTTGACGACCCCCGGGCGCGTCTCTAGAATGCCGCCTCTCCAGCAAGTGGGGCCATAGCTCAGCTGGGAGAGCGCCTGCATGGCATGCAGGAGGTCGCCGGTTCGATCCCGGCTGGCTCCACCAACTTCCGAACCACCCAGGCCGGTTCGCGAAGGCACGAAGTTCCACGACGTCCCCATCGTCTAGAGGCCTAGGACATTACCCTTTCACGGTAGCGACCGGGGTTCGAATCCCCGTGGGGACGCCAATTGATCAACGACGCAGGGCCGCCGAAAGGCGGCCCTGCGTCGTTTTGCACACCCTACCGGTGCTTTACGCTTGAGACCGCGCTTCATCGGATGTCGATGTCATGCACGGAAAGATGACCAAGGCGGAAGTCCGGCGACGGTTCCCGGCGTTGCTCGCCGCGTGGCGTGCATTGCCTGAAAATTCGCGAATCGAGGAGCAGGCACTGCGATTCAGCGACTTCTTCTCGTGGCTGAAGGAACACCATCCTACGGCGACGAAGTTCCGTTCGGTCATGGGCGCCGAAGAAGATCTCGAACAGTGGTTCGACTTCGCCACGCATCAAGGCTGGCGGAATTAGCGCGACGAGGCGGAACACGCACGGTCGCGTTTCGATACCGGTGTCGCGACCGCGCCGGAAATCGGCGCATGTGCGTTGTCTCGATGCGCCCTGCTTCAGGCGATGCGCGACACCGTCATCTCGTCCACATCCCCCACCCGCACCAGCGTCCCCACGCCGTGCCCGCGCTCGGCGAGGTACTGCAGCCACTTGCCGAGGAAGGTGTTCATGCGCAGGCGGTGGTCGAGGACTTCGGCCGGCGGCGGGTGCAGGCCGATGGCGTCCTGCCAGCGGCGGCCGATGTAGCAGTGCGTGGCCTCGACCAGTTTCGCGTCGCGGTACAGGCGCAGGAAGGCGGACGGGTCGGGTTCGCCGGTCACCGGGTCGAGCAGCGCGTAGCTGAGCCGGTATTCGACGGTGTAGGCGTGGCGCGCGATGACTTCCAGGTGGAGGTCGAGGCCGTCGCCGACCGAGGAGACGTAGCGGCCCGTCTCCAGGTCGGCCGGCGCGAACAGCCGGTGCAGGCGCTGGTGGTTTTCGGCGTACAGCGCCATCAACCACGAGAACCGGTTGATCTTCTGGGCTTCGACGGGGCGGGAGACGACGTGCGACATGGACGGATCGTACACAGCGCGCCGCTTTCGCAACAGGATTGACGCCCGCGGCCGGCGACGGCGATGATGGACGGGCCCATCGCGCCGCGGTCCGCAACCGACCGCCGTCAGAACATCTCGCGCTGGATCCCCAACGTCGTCATCACCTTGCCCGCGATCTCCTCGATCGAGGTGTGGGTCGTGCTGAGCGTGGGGATGCGCTCGGCCCGCAGCATCGCCTCGGCCGCCGCCACCTCGCGCCGGCAGGTCTCGAGCTGGGCGTAGCGGGAGTTCGGCCGCCGCTCCTGGCGGATCTGGGCCAGCCGCTCGGGGTCGATGGTCAGCCCGAACAGCTTGCGCCGGTGCGCGCGCAGCCGCGGCGGCAGGCGGTCGTGCTCCAGGTCCTCGTCGGTCAGCGGGTAGTTGGCGGCGCGGACTCCGTGGTGCAGCGCCAGGTAGACGCAGGTCGGGGTCTTGCCGGCGCGCGAGACGGCGACCAGGATCACGTCCGCCTCGTCGTAGTTGGTGGCGATGCCGTCGTCGTGGGTCAAAGCGAAGTTCATCGCGTTGATCCGGCGGTGGTAGCTGTCGAAATTCACCAGGCCGTGGGCGTGGCCCACCCTCGACTGGCGCTGCTCGCCCAGTTCGCGCTCCAGCGGTTCGATGAACGGCTCGAACACGTCCAGCATCAGCGCCCCGCTCTCGGCCAGGGCCGCGGTGAGGCGGGCGTCGACGCAGGAATTGACCACGATCGGGCGGCTGCCGCTGGCCTCGCCGGCGGCGCGGATGCGCGCGGCGGCCTCGGCGGCCTTCTCCGGGGTGTCCACGAACGGGATCCGGTCGGTGCGGAACTGGGTGTCCGCGAACTGGGTCAGCAGGCTGTGGCCGATGGTTTCGGCGGTGATGCCGGTGCCGTCGGAGACGTAGAACACCGGGCGGGCGAGGCTCATGCGGGCTCCGTGAGGCGTCGGAAGAAGGTCGGGGGGCGGCGCGGGAGCCGGTGTTGTTAAAATACCGCTTTCGCCGGCCCTCTGCCGCGCCCGTCCGGAGCCCCCCTTGAACGAGAACATCCTCTGGCTGCAGGCCCTGCGCCTGTCCGACCTCGCCCGCGTCGGCGGCAAGAACGCCTCCCTCGGCGAAATGATCGGCCACCTGGCCGGGCTCGGGGTCTCGGTGCCGGGCGGTTTCGCGACCACCGCCGAGGCCTTCAAGGCCTTCATCGCCCACAACGACCTGCACCAGCGCATCTACGACCGGCTGGCGACCCTGGACGTGGACGACGTGCCCGCCCTGACCGCCGCCGGCACCGAGATCCGCGGCTGGGTGATCGACGCCCCGCTGCAGCCCGACCTCGACCGCGACATCCGCGCCGCCTACGCGCAGCTCTGCGCCGACAACGGTGCCGGGCAGGACATCGCCGTCGCGGTGCGCTCCTCCGCCACCGCCGAGGACCTGCCCGACGCCTCGTTCGCCGGCCAGCAGGAGACCTTCCTCAACGTGACCGGCGCCGACGACGTCGTCCACAAGGTCAAGGAGGTCTTTGCCAGCCTCTACAACGACCGCGCCATCGCCTACCGCGTCCACCACGGCTTCAAGCACGAGGACGTGTTCCTGTCCGCCGGCGTGCAGTTGATGGTCCGCTCCGACGTCGGCGCCTCCGGCGTGCTGTTCACGCTCGACACCGAGTCGGGCTTCCGCGACGTGGTGTTCGTCACCGCCAGCTACGGCCTGGGCGAAATGGTCGTGCAGGGCGCGGTGAACCCGGACGAGTTCTACGTCTACAAGCCGACCCTGCGCGACGGCAAGCCGGCGATCCTGCGCCGCGCGCTGGGCAGCAAGGCGCTGCGCATGGTCTATTCGGACACGCCCGGCGAGCGCGTGCGCACCGAGGACACGCCCGCCGACCTGCGCGGCAGGTTCTCGATCTCCGACGCCGACGTGCAGGAACTGTCGAAGCAGGCGCTGGTCATCGAACAGCACTACGGCCGCCCGATGGACGTGGAATGGGCGAAGGACGGCGTCACCGGCAAGCTGTTCATCGTGCAGGCGCGCCCGGAGACGGTGAAGTCCCGCGCCCATGCGACCCAGATCGAGCGCTACAGCCTCGACAAGCGCGGCGAGATCGTCGCCGAGGGCCGCGCGATCGGCCACAAGATCGGCAGCGGCACCGCCCGCGTGGTCCGCTCGCTGGCCGACATGAACCGGGTGCAGCCCGGCGACGTGCTGGTCGCCGACATGACCGACCCCGACTGGGAGCCGGTGATGAAGCGCGCCGCGGCGATCGTCACCAACCGCGGCGGCCGCACCTGCCACGCGGCGATCATCGCCCGCGAGCTGGGCGTGCCGGCGGTGGTCGGGACCGGCAACGCGCTGGACCGGATCGAGGACGGCCAGGTCGTCACCGTGAGCTGCGCCGAGGGCGACACCGGCTTCATCTACGCCGGCGCCCTGCCCTTCGAGCGCATCGTGACCGACCTCGACAACATGCCGCCGGCGCCGCTGAAGATCATGATGAACGTGGCCAACCCCGAGCGCGCGTTCGACTTCGCGATGCTGCCCAACGCCGGGATCGGTCTGGCGCGGCTGGAGATGATCATCGCCAGCCACATCGGCGTGCATCCCAAGGCGCTGCTCGAGTACGCCGACCAGGACGCCGAGACCAAGCGCCGGATCGACGCGCGCATGGCCGGCTACGCCAGCCCGGTCGACTTCTACGTGGACCGCCTGGCCGAAGGCATCGCCACCATCACCGCCTCGGCCGCGCCGAACCCGGTGATCGTGCGCCTGTCGGACTTCAAGTCGAACGAATACGCCAACCTCATCGGCGGCGCGCGCTACGAGCCGCACGAGGAGAATCCGATGATCGGCTTCCGCGGCGCCAGCCGCTACGTCGATCCGTCGTTCCGCGAGGCTTTCTCGCTGGAATGCCGCGCGGTGCGCAAGGTCCGCGAGACCATGGGCCTGACCAACTGCTGGGTGATGATCCCGTTCGTGCGCACGCTGGAGGAAGGCCGCAAGGTGGTCGAGGTGCTGCGCGAGAACGGCCTCGAGCAATCGAAGAACGGCTTGAAGATCATCATGATGTGCGAGGTGCCGTCGAACGCGCTGCTGGCCGACGAGTTCCTCGACATCTTCGACGGCTTCTCGATCGGCTCCAACGACATGACCCAGCTCACCCTGGGCCTGGACCGCGACTCGGCGATCGTCGCCGACCTGTTCGACGAACGGAATCCGGCGGTCAAGAAGATGCTGTCGATGGCCATCCAGGCCGCCCGCCGCAAGGGCAAGTACGTCGGCATCTGCGGCCAGGGCCCGAGCGACCACCCCGACCTCGCCCAGTGGCTGATGGACGAAGGCATCGAATCGGTGTCGCTCAATCCCGACACCGTGGTCGACACCTGGCTGAAGCTGGCGAAATCGAAGGCCGGCTGAAGCGGCGCGGACGGACGGAACCGTCGCGGACGCGCGCGCATCGCGCGTTTCGCGGCGGAACCACCGCGTCCGGCGACGGTCCAACGACGCTCTGCTAGGGTAACGGCATGTACGAACGCTGGATGGCATGGCTGGACAAGCGCGACTGGCTCGCGGTGATCAGCGACTGGGGCCTGCGCGCGCTCGGCGCGCTGCTGCTGCTGTATGTCGGCATCCGCCTGGCGCGGAAGGTCTCGCGGCTGGCCGAGAACGCGCTGCTGCGCGCCGAGGTGGACGTCACCGCGGCGATGTTCCTGCGCAAACTGGTCTATGTCGGCCTGCTGGTCGTGGTCGTGCTGGCGGTGCTGCAGGTGTTCAACGTGCCGGTCAGCTCCGCCTTCGCGGTGCTCGGCGCCGCCGGCCTGGCGATCGGCCTGGCGCTGAAGGATTCGCTGTCGAACGTGGCCTCGGGCGTCGGCCTGGTCACGCTCAAGCCGTTCCGGGTCGGCGACACGGTGACCATCTCCGGGATGACCGGCAAGGTCGAGGCGGTCAGCATCTTCCAGACCGTGCTGCGCGGCGCGGACAACCAGACGATCACGCTGCCGAACAGCCTCATCACCACCGCGCCGATCGTCAACTTCACGCCCGGCAAGATGCGCCGGATCGAGCTGGTGATCGGCATCGACTACGGCGACGACATCGAGACCGCGCGCAAGGCCGCGCTGGACGTGATGCTCGCCGACGCGCGCGTGCTGCGCGATCCGCCGCCGGACGTGCTGGTGTATGCGCTCGCCGACAGCAGCGTCAACCTCGGCATCCGCTGCCACGTCGCCAACGACGACTATTTCCAGACCAAGTGCGAGCTGCTGGAACGGATCAAGCGCGCCTTCGACGACGGCGGGATCAACATCCCGTACCCGCAGCAGGACATGCACCTGTTCGTGCGCGGCGCGGACGGCGAGCGCGTGGAAGTGGGCAAGGCGCTGGCGCGCTAGGCCGGCGCGCCGGCCGCCGAATCAGGCCCGGACAGCGGCGAGCTCGCCGAGACGGGCGCGGTAGTGGCGCAGTTCGGTGATCGAGTCGCGGACGTCGCTGAGCGCGGTGTGCGCCGATTCCTTCTGCACGCCCTGCAGCACCTGCGGCGCCCAGCGCCGGGCGAGTTCCTTGAGCGTGCTGACGTCGAGGTTGCGGTAGTGGAAGTAGCGTTCCAGCTCGGGCATCAGCCGGTGCAGGAAACGCCGGTCCTGGCAGATCGAATTGCCGCACATCGGCGACGCCTTCGGGCCGACCCACGCCTGCAGGAATTCGAGCGTGCGGCGTTCGGCCTCCGCCATCGGCACGCCCCGGGTCAGCACCCGGTCCCACAGGCCCGACTTGCCGTGCTGGTTGCGGTTCCAGTCGTCCATCGCCTCGAGGGTGGCGAGGTCGTGGGCGATCGCGAACTCCGGACCTTCGGCCAGGATCTGCAGGTTCGCGTCGGTGACGACGGTGGCGATCTCGATGATGGAATCGCGGTCGGTGTCGAGCCCGGTCATCTCCAGGTCGATCCAGATCAGGCGGCCTTCGGAGGGCAGGCTCTCGTTCGCGGTCGGGGTCGCCATGCGGCTCGCAAGAGAAGTCGTAAACCCGCATCATAGCCCACCTCCCCGTCCCGCCACGGACCTCCCATGGCGCTGTCCATCCCGACCGACCACCACACCATCCTGACCGCGATGCTGGCGCCGGCCCTGCTCATGGCCGCCACCGGCTCGCTGCTGGTGTCGGCCAACGCGCGACTGGCGCGGGTGGTCGACCGGCTGCGTTCCCTGATCGTGGCCTGGGAACAGGACGCGCCGGACCGCAACGAGCGCGACACCCAGATCAGCCGCCATCGCCATCGCGCCGCGCTGGTGCTGCACGCCTGCCGGCTGCTGTACGCCGCCCTCGCCTGCTTCATCGGCACCAGCCTCGCGCTCGCCGCCGATGCGCTGCTCGGTTTTCCCATCGTCGGCGCGGTGCCGACGGTGCTGGCGGTGCTCGGCATGCTCTGCCTGCTCGGCGCCAGCCTCAACATGGGCCGCGAGGTCGGGCTGTCGGTAAAGAGCTTCGACGAGGAACTCGACCACGAACTGGCGCGCCGGCGCGGCTGAGGCGCGGCGGCCGGGTCAGCCCCGGCAAGCCCGGCACGCCCGGCACGCCCGGCACGCCCGGACGCGCCCGGACACGCCCGGTAGAGCGGCCTTCAGGCCGCTGCTTTCGGGTTCATCTCGGAACGGACCCATCTCGAGGCGGACTCGACTCGAAACGGCAGCGGCCTGAAGGCCGCTCTACCAAGGGCGCAGGCGTGATCGGGGGCACGGGCGCCGGCCGGCCGCGTGATCGCGGCGCGACACGCGGCTACAGCGGCGGTTTGCCGCGCTTGCGACGGAAGTAGTTGGTGAGCATCGTGCCGGCCTCGTCGGCGAGCACGCCGCCGGTCACCGCCACGCGATGGTTGTGGCGCGGGTCGGCGATCAGGTCGAACACGCTGCCGGCGGCGCCGGTCTTGGGATCGGCCGCGGCGTAGACCACCCGCGCCAGCCGGGCGTGGATCGCCGCCATCGCGCACATCGCGCAGGGTTCGAGGGTCACGTACAGGGTGCAGCCGACCAGGCGATGGTTGCCCAGCGCCCGCCCGCCGGCGCGCATGGCGACGATCTCGGCGTGCGCGCTGGGGTCGTGGTCGCCGATGTTGCGGTTCCAGCCCTCGCCGACGATCCGCCCCTCCGCATCGACCAGCACCGCGCCGACGGGGATCTCGTCGTGCTCGCGCTCGGCCCGCGCCGCCAGCGCCAGCGCGTGGCGCATCCAGTGGAGATCCCGGGCCGCGGCGTCCTGCCCGGCAGGCTCGGAGGACGAGAGGCCGGACGACGGGAGCCCGGGGGATGAAGGCGGCGGCTCGGGCGCGCTCATCGGGTCGATCCGCTCGGGGGCGTGCGTGGGGGCATGCGTTGCATCGCGCCATGATGGGCGTCGGCGGACCCTGTGTCATCCGGCAGGTTTTCCCCGCCGGCCGTTGCGGTTAGGCTCGAACCGGAAGGATTCCGCGCCCAGCGCACACGACAGGGGAAGTTCGATGACCGCACCGACCGATCCGTCCATCGCCACCGCCGGCGAGAGCACGCACACGCCCGTCCGCCTGCCGCCGACGCTGCCGCCGGAGCCCTGCTGCTGCGACGGCGACCCGATCGAAGGCCTCAAGCAGCTCTTCGTCGACTACTTCCAGGGCCGCGGCATGGCCGCCGGCCGCGACCCGGCGACGCGGCCGGTGTTCCTGCGCCTGCACGGCGTCGCCCACGGCCGGTTCGTGGTCGATCCGGACCTGCCGCCGGCGCTGCGCGTGGGCGTGTTCGGGCAGCAGGCCGAGTACCCGGCCTGGGTCCGGTTTTCGTCCGACCTCCAGCCGGGCGCGCCCGACCTCAAGGGCACCTGCGGCATCGGCATCAAGCTGTTCGGCGTGAAAGGCGAAAAACTGCTGGCGCCCGACGAGGCCGCGGTCACCCACGATTTCATCCTGCAGAACCACGACGTGTTCTTCGTCGACACCGCGCAGGACATGTGCGAATTCACCTGCGCCTCGCTGCACGGCAAGGGCGACGCCTACCTGGCGGCGCATCCGGTCACCCGGCAGGTGCTGGACGCGATGGAGAAGGTCGTCGATTCGGTGCTGGCCACGCCGTACTGGAGCGTGCTGCCGTACCGCTTCGGCGACGCGCGCTACGTCAAGTACAAACTCGAGCCGCTGGACGCGCCGCCGGCGGAAGCCGCGCCGGACTTCGACGACCCGTTCTACCTGCGCGCCGACCTGCACGCGCGGCTGCGCAAGGGCGTGGCCCGGTTCCGCTTCCTCGCCCAGTTCCGCACCGACGAGGCGACGATGCCGCTCGACGCCGCGACCGTGCGCTGGGACGAGGACGCCAGCCCGCCGGTCGCACTGGGCATTCTCGAACTGCCGCTGCAGGACCTCGACGCCCGCGGCCAGTCCGCCTACGGCGAGAATCTCGCCTGGAACCCGTGGCACGCGCTGCCCGAGCATGCGCCGGTCGGCAGCCTGTCGGACGCGCGCAAGGTCGTCTATCGCGCCTCGGCCGCGAACCGCCGCAACGTCAACGGCGTCGCACAGGGCGAACCGGCGGCGCCGCGCCCGGCGGAGTACGCCCCGGGCGTGCCCTACCCGGCGGCGAAGGACACCCGCATCGTCCGCGCCGCGATCCACCCGGCGATCGGCATCGCCCGCGTCGGCGACAGCCGCGACGACTTCTTCATCGGTCCGCAGGTGACGACGCCGCCGTGCGCGCCGGAGGGCTTCTATCGCGACGCCACCGGCGCGCTGAAGCGCGAGGCCGCCGAGTTCCGGATCTACGGCTACAACGCGGCCGGTGAGGTGGTCCGCGAACTCACCGCCGACTGGGCCGACATCGCCTGGACCGTCCACCTCGCCAACCGCAAGGCGGCCTGGTACCAGTGGCAGATCGCGATGGACATCCCCGAGGCGGCGAGCACCGTGCTGCCGCTGCGCAACGCGAAGGTCAAGGATCGAGACAGCCTGGTGATCGACGCCGGCCCGCAGCGGATCGCCGGGCGCGGCGCGGCGCCGGTGGTCTGCGGCGGGACGTTCACCGACGTGCCGGTGACGCTCGGCGAACTGCGCACCGACGCCAGCGGCCGGCTGCTGGTGCTGGGCGGCCACGGGGTCTCGGCCTCGCCGACCGGCGCCCCGATCTACATCCCGACCGACGGCAACTCCTTCATCAACGCCGACGGCTGGTACGACGACACCTGCGACGGCACGGTGGACGCCAGCGTGACGATCGAGGGCCGCGCGATCCCGGTCGCATCGGCCTGGGTGGTGACCGCGCCGCCGAACTACGCGCCGCAGGTCAAGGCCGAGCGCACGATGTACGACCTGCTCCACGATCTCTACGTGCAGGCCGGGTGGCTGCCGGCACCGGCGACGGTGTCGTTCGCCGAGGACGTGTATCCGATCCTGCAGCGGCTCACCGGCCTGCAGTGGGTGAACCAGGGCTTCGCCACCCAGTTCGGCCACGGCGGGCAGTACGACTTCGAGTCGCCGGCGCTGATCGCCCGCCTCTGCGCGCTGCCGCCGCCGGGCGAATACGATCCGAACGCGGAATTCCGCCGCCAGGTGTTCAACAGCTTCCGCCCGCCGAATCCGCCCGACGGCAACCAGATGCCGTGGCCGTGGCTGTACGGCGACGCGATGGAAGTGCCCGCCGGCGAGAGCCCGCGCCAGAACGCCGCGATCACCGCCACCCAGTGGACGGTCCTGCAGCGCTGGGCGAACGGCGATTTCGTGCCCGACTGGGACCCCGCCCGCAAACCGCCCACGTCGATCGACGCGGTGCCGCTGGCGCGGCAGCCGGCGATGCTCGACCGCGCCGCGCTCGACTACTGCCTCGCCGACGCCTTCCATCCGGGCTGCGAGATGACCTGGCCGATGCGGCACCTGACCCTGTACGACGCGCCGTTCCGCATCCGCCGCCGCCCGGCCGGCACCCCGGAGCCCGATTACGGCGCGACCCTCGACCAGGCCACCGCGCTGTCGCCTGGCGGCCCGCTGTACGCGCAGGGGCCCGGCGACATCAACCGCTGGATGGGCCTGCCATGGCAGGCGGACACGGCCTACTGCCGCGCCGGGTACGACCCCGACTACGATCCGTTCGCGCCGACGTTCTGGCCCGCGCGCGTGCCCAACCACGTGCTCACCGACGACGACTACCGCATCGTCGTCGACCCCGCGCAGCCGCGGGCGCGACGGATCGAAGCCTTCGTCAATCGCACGAGCTGGAACAAGCCGCTGCACGGCAGGACCGCCGAACAGATGCTGCAGATGGTCCGGATCTTCGGCTCGATGGGGCTGCTGGAGGTGCGCGACGGCGTCCACGAAGACCCGGCGTTCCCGACGACGATGCTGGTCGCCTCGTACGGGCCGGACGTGGCGCCGGCCGACGCCGGCAGCATGAGCGAGGCCGCGCGCGCGCAGCCGATGCTGAAGGCGGCGGTCGCGGACGACGCGCATCCGAAACTGCGCAAGCTGCCGCGCGGCGCGAACTTCGCAAGCCGCGAGGAGGCCGACGCCGCGCCGCTGCCGGTGCGTCGCGGCAAGCCGCACGACTGAGGCCGGCATGCGGCCGGGCGACGTCGATGTCGTGATCGCCGGCGGTGGCCCTGCGGGCGCCGCCGCCGGCCTCGCGCTCGCCCGCGCGGGCCTGCGCGTGCGCCTGTGCGAGCACGACCCCGCGCGCCCGTTCCGGGTGGGCGAAGGCCTGCCGCCGTCGGCACGCTCGCTGCTGCGCGATCTGGGCGTGCTCGAACGCCTGTCCGCCGACGGGCATCGCCCCAGCCCCGGCACCCTGGCGTTCTGGGGCGGCGACGCCGCGCATGCGGAGAACACGCTGTTCGGCGTCGGCGGCCACGGTTGGCAGCTCGATCGCGTCCGCTTCGACGCGATGCTGCGCGATGCTGCCGCCGCGGCCGGCGCGGACGTGCGCCGCGCGACGCTGCGGCTCGATGCCGCCGGCGATGCCCGCACGCCGCATCTGGTGTTCGCTCGCGACGGACACGGCATCGAAACGCGCTTCGAGGCGCGCTGGCTGATCGACGCCAGCGGCCGCGCGGCGACGTTCGCGCGCGCCATGGGCGCCGCGCGGATCGCGCACGACCGCCTGTTCGCCCTGCACCAGCGCCTGCACGGCGGCGCCGCGAGCGATCGCGACGGCCGCACCTGGGTCGAGTCGGTCGAGGACGGCTGGTGGTACAGCGTGCTGCTGCCGTCTGGCGAGCGCCTGGTCGCCTTCCTCTGCGACGCGGATGCGGTCACGCGCCGACGCCTGCTCGGCGATCACGGCCTGTGGCGCCACCTCGCCCGCGCGCCCCGGCTCCATGCCCTGTGCAGGGCGCACGCGTGGAGGCCGCACGGGCGCGCGCTCGGCGCCGAGGCGTCGAGCGCGGAACTCGATCCCGTCGCCGGCGAACGCTGGCTGGCGGTCGGCGATGCCGCCCTCGCCTTCGACCCGCTGTCGTCGAAGGGCATCGCCAGCGCGCTCTACACCGGCCTGCGCGCCGCGGACGCGATCCTCGCCTGCGATCGCGGCGACGCCGCCGCGACCGGCGCCTATGCGCGGCACCTGCACGACATCCATCGCGTCTATCGCGAACAACTGCGCGCCTTCCACGCGATGGAAACGCGCTGGCCGCACGCGCCTTTCTGGCAGCGACGGCGAACCGCCGCGGTGGCTTGAGGGCGGCTCGGCGGGGAGATCGTTCGACCGGATCGGCCGGTTAGACCCGACCGGCCGCCTCCAGCGCCGCGAACTCGTCGTCGCCGAACAGCCGCGAGCGCACCAGGAAGCGCACGCCCTCGCCGTTCTCCAGCGAAAACATGCCGCCGCGGCCCTCGACCACGTCGATGACCAGTTGGGTGTGCTTCCAGTACTCGAACTGCGGCCGGCTGATGTAGAACGGCGCGCCGCCGATCTCGCCAAGCTGCACGTCCTGGTCGCCGACGATGAAGTCGTCCTGCGGGAAGCACATCGGCGACGACCCGTCGCAGCAGCCGCCGGACTGGTGAAACAGCACCGGCCCGTGGCGGGCGCGCAGCTTGTCGATCAGCGCGAGCGCCGGCAGGGTCGCGATGACCTGCAGCGGAACATCGGGCATGGGCCGCCTCCGGAGGTTTCGGTGGGGAACGCCCGCGCCGCCGAGGGGGGAGGATCCCGGCGGCGCGGACGTCGTTGGCCGCGGTCAGAAGAAGCCGAGCGCCTTCGGCGAGTAGCTGACCAGCAGGTTCTTGGTCTGCTGGTAGTGGTCGAGCATCATCTTGTGGGTCTCGCGACCGATGCCCGACTGCTTGTAGCCGCCGAACGCCGCGTGCGCCGGATACGCGTGGTAGCAGTTGGTCCACACGCGGCCGGCCTGGATCGCGCGGCCGAAGCGGTACAGGCGGCTGGCGTCGCGGCTCCACACGCCGGCGCCTAGGCCGTACAGCGTGTCGTTGGCGATCTCCAGCGCTTCTTCCTCGGTCTTGAACGTCGTGACCGACACCACCGGCCCGAAGATCTCTTCCTGGAAGATGCGCATCTTGTTGTGGCCCTTGAACACGGTCGGCTTGACGTAATAGCCGCCGGAGAGGTCGCCCGCGAGCGCGTTGCGCTCGCCGCCGATCAGCACCTCGGCGCCTTCCTCCCTGCCGATGTCGATGTAGCTGAGGATCTTCTCGAGCTGCTCGCTCGAGGCCTGCGCGCCGATCATCGTGTTCGGATCGAGCGGGTCGCCCTGCTTGATCGCGGCGACCCGGGCGATCACCTTCTCCATGAACTTCTCGTAGATCGATTCCTGGATCAGCGCACGCGACGGACAGGTGCAGACTTCGCCCTGGTTGAAGGCGAACAGCACGAAGCCTTCCACCGCCTTGTCGAGGAAATCGTCGTCCTCGGCCATCACGTCGGCGAAGAAGATGTTGGGCGACTTGCCGCCGAGCTCCAGCGTCACCGGGATCAGGTTCTGGCTGGCGTACTGCATGATCAGGCGGCCGGTGGTGGTTTCGCCGGTGAACGCGATCTTGGCGATGCGCGGGCTCGACGCGAGCGGCTTGCCCGCTTCCAGGCCGAAACCATTCACGACGTTGAGCACGCCCGGCGGCAGCAGGTCGCCGACGATTTCCATCAGCACCAGGATGCTCGCCGGGGTCTGCTCGGCCGGCTTGAGCACCACGCAGTTGCCCGCGGCCAGCGCCGGCGCCAGCTTCCATGCCGCCATCAGCAGCGGGAAGTTCCACGGGATGATCTGGCCGACCACGCCCAGCGGCTCGTGGAAGTGGTAGGCGATGGTGTCGTGGTCGATCTCGCCGACGGTGCCTTCCTGCACGCGCACCGCGGAGGCGAAGTAGCGGAAGTGGTCGGCCATCAGCGGGATGTCGGCGTTGAGCGTTTCGCGGATCGGCTTGCCGTTGTCCCAGGTTTCGGCGTGCGCCAGCAGTTCGAGGTTCTGCTCGATGCGGTCGGCGACCTTGTTGAGGATGTTGGCGCGGTCGGCGGCGGAGGTCTTGCCCCACGCGTCCTTGGCGGCGTGGGCGGCATCGAGCGCGGCCTCGATGTCGTCCTTGCCCGAACGCGGAATGCGGGTGAAGGCCTTGCCGGTGATCGGGGTGATGTCGTCGAAATACTCGCCGCCCTTCGGCGCGACCCACTGGCCGCCGATGTAGTTGCCGTACTGGGCCTTGAAGATGCGGGAAGGGTCGTGCATGTGCGGCTTGGCCATCGCGTTCATTGAGGGGCTCCGGGGAGGGGTGGTGCGCCCAATGGCGCAAGGCCGGTGCCAACTTCCCGGTGCTGCGCCGCAGCAACGACGAATGCGCGTGCTGGCGCGGAGTTGCGGCGTTGCATGTTGCAACGCACAACAAGCGGCGCTTGCGCGACGCGGCGACGTGTGCTGTTTATCGGAACAGCCGCCGCCGCGACTGTCGCAGAATGCGACACAGGAGCCGCCATGACCCGCCCGCGCCCCGCCGACGAACTTGCCCATGCCCGCCGTGCGTTCTTCGAGCGCGGCAACCCGGTCGGCGTCGGCGAACTGCCGCAGACGATCCTGCGCTCGTGGCAGCGCTGTCGCCGCCTCGGCCTGCCGGAGCGCGACACCCCGTCGATCGAACCGGTCCCGGAAAGCCGGCTGCACGAGATGCGCGAGCGCAACGAGCGCCTGCGCCGCCTGGCGCGCGCCGAACTCGAACTGCTCGCCGCCGACGCCGACGGCAGCGGCAGCATCGTGGTGCTGACCGACGACACCGGCTGGATCCTCGACGCCACCGGACACCCGCAGTTCCTCGACAAGGCCAGCCGCGTCGCGCTGCGGCCCGGCGCGTGCTGGAACGAGGCGCAGGCCGGGACCAACGCGATCGGGACCGCGATCGTCGAACGTCGCGCGGTCGAGGTGCGCGGCGGCGAGCACTACCGCGCGCCGCACGGCATCCTCACCTGCACCGCGACGCCGATCCACGATCCCTACGGCCAGCTCGTCGGCGTGCTCGACATCAGCGGCGACGCCCGCGCCCAGCACCTGCACGCGCTGGGGCTGGTGCGCATGGCGGTGGCGAACATCGAGCACCGGTTCTTCGAAGGCGGCCTCGACGGCTGCGAACTGCTGCGGCTGCAGCGCGACCCCGCCCTGCTCGGCTCGACGCGCGAAGGCCTGCTCGCCTTCCGCAACGGCACGCTGGTGGCGGCCAACCAGGCCGGGCTGGCGCTGGCCGGCATCACCCGCGACGACCTCGGCCGCGTCGCCTATGAGCTGCTGTTCGACGAGCCGCTGTCGCGGCTGCGCAGCGAGGGCGCGCTGCGCGACCGCTGCGGCCGCGCGCTGTACGGCCGCATCGACGGCGCGCCGGCGCGCGTGCAGATCGCGCTGCCGCCCGCACGCACGGGCGAACCGCGGCCACGCACCGCGGCGCCGCGCCCGCCGGTGGACGACGGCCCGTTCTTCGACGCCGCCTGCGCCACCGCGCTGGCGCGCGCGCGCCGGGTGATCGACGCCGGCCTGCCGGTGTTGGTGCAGGGCGAGACCGGCAGCGGCAAGGAAGTGTTCGCGCGCGCCCTGCACGCGCGCTCGGCGCGCGCCGGCAAACCGTTCGTCGCGGTGAACTGCGCCGCGCTGCCGGAAGGCCTGATCGAAGCGGAACTGTTCGGCTACGAGGAAGGCGCCTTCACCGGCGCGCGCCGCCACGGCAGCCCGGGCCTGCTCCGCCAGGCGCAGGGCGGCGTGCTGTTCCTCGACGAGATCGGCGACATGCCGCTGGCCCTGCAGCCGCGCCTGCTGCGGGTGCTGCAGGAGCGCGAGTCGTCGCCGCTGGGCGGCGGCAAGCCGGTGAAGCTCGACTTCGACCTGGTCTGCGCCACCCACTGCGATCTCGACGCCGCGGTCGAGGCCGGCCGCTTCCGCGCCGACCTCTATTACCGCATCGCCCACCACCGGGTGCGGCTGGCGCCGCTGCGCGAATCGGCCGAACGGGGCGACATCGTCGACGCGCTGTGGCGACGGGTCGCCGCCGGGCGCACGCTGTCCGCGGACGCGCGCGCCGCGCTGGCCGGGCATCGCTGGCCCGGCAACCTGCGCCAGCTCGACGCCTGCCTGCGCACGCTGGTCGCACTGAGCGATCCCGGCGACTGCGTCGGCATGGACGCCCTGCCCGTCGAGCTCCAGGCGACGGCCGGGACGCCCGCCGCGCCAGCGCCGCGCGCCGGCGGCATCGCCCCGCTGGAGACGCTGGAGGAAACGGCCATGCGCGATGCGCTGGCCGCCTGCGCCGGCAACGTCGCGCGCGCCGCGCGCCTGCTGGGGGTCAATCGCAGCACCCTGTACCGCCGCGTCGGACGCCCCAAACGGGCGTCGTGACCGTGGCGCGGCGACGCCCGCCGCACCGGCGCGTGGGAGCGCGCGATCAACGCGCCTTCGTCGTGGTCCGGCTCTCGCCGCCGAGGCTGCGCACCTCGCCCATGCTGCGGATCAGCCGCTCGGTGCCGGTGGATTCGACCGTCACCCAGCGGCCGATCTTCAGCGTCGAACGCAGCTTGACCGTGGCCTGCCGGTGGTCCGGCGACAGGGTCACCGATTCGATCGTGTACTTGACGTCCGGCGCGGTCCTGGTCGGCTTGGCGATCTTGTACAGTGCCTGCATCGCCGATTCGGTCTCCCGGCAGGCGGTCTCGCGGTCGAGTTCGACCCGGCCACCGCCGCCGATCCCGGAACTGGTGTCCACCAGGCGGTAGTCTTCGGCCATCGCCCGGCACAGGATCTTGGCGTCCAGCCGGCGCAGCGCGTTGACCTCGTCCTGGTAATGGGCGTAGACCAGCTCCTCGTCGAGCAGGCTCGCCTCCCTGCGGATCCAGAACAGCCCACCGATCGCGACGATCAGCACGCCCGCGCTCAGCATCCACTTGACCATCGCGAGCCTCCCCGGCTCCTCCATTCCCCGGGCGGGATCATAGCGCAGCGGCGAGCCGCTTCAGCGGGGTCGCGCCGCCGCCCGGCCGGCCCCGGAGACGGGGCCGCGGATCACTCCCACTCGATCGTCGCCGGCGGCTTGCCGCTGATGTCGTAGACCACGCGCGAGATGCCGCGCAGTTCGTTGATGATCCGGCGCGAGACCACGTCGAGGAAGTCGTACGGCAGGTGCGCCCAGTGCGCGGTCATGAAGTCGATGGTCTCGACCGCGCGCAGGGCGATGACCCATTCGTAGGCGCGGGCGTCGCCGACCACGCCGACCGACTTCACCGGCAGGAACACCGCGAACGCCTGCGAGGTCTTGTCGTACCAGCCGGCCTTGCGCAGTTCGTCGATGAAGATCGCGTCGGCCTGCGCCAGCAGTTCGGCGTATTCGGGCTTGACCTCGCCGAGGATGCGCACGCCCAGGCCCGGGCCCGGGAACGGATGGCGATAGACCATCTCGCGCGGCAGGCCGAGTTCGACGCCGAGCCGGCGCACTTCGTCCTTGAACAGCTCGCGCAGCGGCTCGACCAGGCCGAGCTTCATGTGCGCGGGCAGGCCGCCGACGTTGTGGTGGCTCTTGATGACGTGCGCCTTGCCGGTCTTGCTGCCGGCGGACTCGATCACGTCCGGGTAGATCGTGCCCTGCGCCAGCCAGCGCGCGTTGCGCAGCTTGTTCGATTCTTCCTCGAAGATCTCGACGAACAGGTTGCCGATGATCTTGCGCTTGGCCTCCGGGTCGGCCACGCCTTCGAGCGCCCTGAAATAGCGGTCGGCGGCGTTGACGCGGACGACCTTCACGCCCATATGCTCCGCGAACATCGCCATCACCTGGTCGCCTTCCTTCCAGCGCAGCAGGCCGGTGTCGACGAACACGCAGGTCAACTGCTCGCCGATCGCGCGATGCAGCAGCGCCGCGACCACCGACGAATCGACGCCGCCGGACAGGCCGAGGATCACCTCGTCGGTCCCGACCTGCGCGCGCACGCGCGCGACCTGGTCGTCGATGATGTTGGCCGCGGTCCACAGCGCCTGGCAGCCGCAGATGTCGAGCACGAAGCGGCGCAGCATCGTCTCGCCCTGCTTCGTGTGGGTGACCTCCGGATGGAACTGCACGCCGTACCAGCGGCGCGCCTCGTCGGCCATCGCGATGATCGGCACGCTGCCGGTGCGGCCGGTGACGCTGAAGCCGTCGGGAATCCGGGTGACGCGGTCGCCGTGGCTCATCCACACGTCCAGGCCCTTGCGACCGGGATGATCGGTGAGTCCGCCGAGCAGCCGGTCGTCGCCGACCACGTCCACTTCGGCGTAGCCGAACTCGCGATGGTGCCCGCCTTCGACCAGGCCGCCGAGCTGCATCGCCATCGTCTGCATGCCGTAGCAGATGCCGAGGATCGGCAGGCCGCTGTCGTAGACCTGCTGCGGCGCGCGCGGCGAACCGGCTTCGGCCGTCGACTCAGGACCGCCCGAGAGGATGATGCCCTTCGGGTTGAAGGCCGCGATGTCGGCCGGGTCGTGATCCCACGCCCAGATCTCGCAGTAGACCCCGATCTCGCGGATGCGCCGCGCGATCAACTGCGTGTACTGCGCGCCGAAGTCGAGGATGAGGATGCGGTGAGCGTGGATGTCGTCGGCGTGGATGTCGGCGTGCGTGGAGATTGTCATGTCGGAATCCCGGGAAGCTTTGTTCTGCCGTCATCCCGGCGAAAGCCGGGACCCAGCTTCGAATGACCACAGCAAAAGCGGGGTTCCGGCTTTCGCCGGAATGACGAACCGCTTTGTTCCGTGATGCTCGATCAAACCGATGTTCGACCGGACCTCACCCCATCCGATAATTCGGCGGTTCCTTGGTGATCTGCACGTCGTGGACGTGGCTCTCGCGCTGGCCGGCGCCGGTGACCTTCACGAAATACGGCTTCTTGCGCATCTCGTCGATGGTCGCGCAGCCGACGTAGCCCATCGTCGCGCGCAGGCCGCCGGCGAGCTGGTGCACCACGTTGCCCAGCGGGCCGCGGTACGGGACGCGGCCTTCGATGCCTTCGGGCACCAGCTTGTCGGCGTCGCTGGCGTCCTGGAAATAGCGGTCCTTGGACCCCTTCTCCATCGCGCCCAGCGAACCCATACCGCGGTAGCTCTTGTAGCTGCGGCCCTGGAACAGCTCGGTGTCGCCCGGGGCCTCCTCGGTGCCGGCGAACAGGCCGCCGATCATGATCGAGGACGCGCCGGCGACGATCGCCTTGCCGATGTCGCCCGAATAGCGGATGCCGCCGTCGGCGATCAGCGGGATGCGGTCCTGCAGCGCCTCGGCGACCATCGACACCGCGGTGACCTGCGGCACCCCGACGCCGGCGACGATGCGGGTGGTGCAGATCGAACCGGGGCCGACGCCGACCTTCACCGCGTCCGCGCCGGCCTGTTCGAGCGCCAGCGCCGCGTCGCCGGTGACGATGTTGCCGCCGATCACCTGCAGGTTCGGATAGTGTTTCTTGGCCCAGGCCACGCGGTCGATCACGCCCTGCGAATGGCCGTGCGCGGTATCGACGATGACCACGTCCACGCCGGCGTCCGCGAGCGCCTCGATGCGCTGCTCGGTGTCGCCGCCGACGCCGACCGCAGCGCCGACCAGCAGGCGCTCGCTGGCGTCGTAGGCGGCGTTGGGATTGTCGCGCTTCTTCTGGATGTCCTTCACGGTGATCAGGCCGCGCAGCTCGAAGCCGTCGTTGACCACCAGCACCTTCTCGATGCGGTGCTTGTGCAGCAGTTCCAGCACTTCCTCGTCGGAGGCGCCTTCGCGCACGGTGACCAGTTTTTCCTGCTTGGTCATGATGTGGCGGACCGGATCGTCGAGCTTCTTCTCGAAGCGCATGTCGCGGCCAGTGACGATGCCGATCAGGTGGCCGCCGTCGACCACCGGCACCCCGGAGATGTTGCGCGCGCGGGTGAGCTTCAGCACGTCGCCGATGGTGGCGTCGGGGCCCACGGTGAAGGGCTCCTTGATCACCCCGGCCTCGAATTTCTTGACCTTCGCGACCTCGGCGGCCTGCTGTTGCCAGGTGAGGTTCTTGTGGATGATGCCGATGCCGCCGAGCTGGGCCATCGCGATCGCGAGGCGGGCTTCGGTGACCGTATCCATGGCCGCCGACACGATCGGCAGGTTCAGCCGCAGGTCGCGGGTCAGCCGGGTGGCGAGGGAGACGTCCTTCGGAAGGACGGTGGAATGCGCGGGAACGAGGGAAACGTCGTCGTACGTGAGCGCTTCTGCCTGGATGCGGAGCATGGCCGGTCCGGAGGGGAAGAAGCGCGACATTCTACCTCGTCCGGCCCCTTCCCCGCACGCGCCGGCGTCCGCGACGGCGTGTCCGCGACCGGCCGCCTCCGGTTCCGGGCCGGGATGCCCCGTGATCGCCGCCGGGGCGACGCCCGGGCCGGCCAGCCCGGGCGCGGTCCGCGGTTCAGGTGGCGGAGCCGTCCGGGGTCGCGGGCCGCCCGGCGGTCCCGGCGCGCAGCGCGATGTTTTCCCAGACCGCGACGACGACGAGGATCGCGGTCGAGAGGATCGCGAGTTCGAGCGCCCCGAACGCATGGGCGAAGGCGGCGGGCGCGACCGCCGCGAACGCCAGCAGCCCGGCCAGGTGCGAGGCGGGCGGCCAGCGGCGGCTGTTGGTGACCCACTTGAACAGCCCCACGCCCAGCAGGTAGACCACGGGGCCGCCGAGGATCGCGGCGATGCCGGCATCGGTGGCGTGCCCGGGGTGCGCCAGCACCAGTTCGTCGCCCACGGCGGACACGAGGATGCCGGCCACGATCAGCAGGTGCAGGTAGGTGTAGGCCACCCGCGCGACCCGGCCGGGATCGTCCGCGTGCGCGATCCGGTGATGGCCGCGCACCGCGCCGGTGTCGAAGTAGATCCACCACATCGCGATCGACGCGAGCACGGCGGTCGCGAACGCCGGGAAGCGGTCCACCGACCACGCCTCGCCGGCGAAGGTCGCGCCGGTGACCAGCAGCGACTCGCCCAGGGCGATGATCACGAACAGGCCGCAGCGCTCGGCGAGATGGCCGCCGTCCACGTCCCAGTCGGAGGTCGGCGTCGCGCCCAGCCCCGGCGTGCGGAAGCGCAGCAGCGGGCCGAGCAGCTCCAGCCCCATCGCCACCAGCCAGCACGCCCAGCGCAGGCCGTCCGCCTGCAGTCCGCCGGCGATCCAGAATCCCGCCGAGAGCACCAGCCACGCCAGGATGCGCTGGAAATTGCGCCGGCGGCCCTCGCTGCCTTCGCGCTGCATGCACCACAGCGCGAACGCCGTCCGTCCGACCTGCATCGCGGTGTAGGCGCAGGCGAACGCCAATCCGCGGGCGCCGAAGGCGTCGGGGATCGAGGCCGACATCAGCAGGCCGGTGAACATCAGGGCGAACAGCATCAGCCGGACCGGCGCGCTGTCCGGATTCAGCCAGTTCAGCGCCCACGCGGTGTAGATCCACGACCACCACACCGCGACCAGCAGGAACGCGGTCTTCCAGGCGCCGCCCAGGTCGAGATGGGCCAGCAGGGTGTGCGACAACTGGGTGATCGCGAACACGAACACCAGGTCGTAGAACAGCTCGACGAACCCGACGCGGCCGCTGTCGGCGCCGCCGCGCGCGCGCAGGAGCGGCTGGACGATGCGCACGGTCATCGCGCGCGCCCGCGGCCGAGGGCCAGCCACCAGGCCACGCCGACGGGGATCAGGAAGATCGCCGCCTGGATCGGCAGCTCTTCGCCGAGCCCATAGCCGTGGGACAGGCCCGTGCGCAGGTTCCAGCCGACCGCGCCGAGCCAACCGAGGCTGAAGGCGCCGGCGGCCATCCGGCGGCGCGCGGGCGGGGAAAGACGGAGGGCGGCGAAGGCCACCGCAAGTCCGGCGAGGATGAAGATCAGGGTGCGCATGGGGTGGGCCTCGGCGTGCGTGCGGCACGCGCGTGTGCGTCGAAGGTCGTCGGAGTCTGTCGCAATCGGGCGCGCGCCGCACCCGCCCCGTGCAATCCGCACGGCGGCGGACGCGCGCCATCCCCGGGATCAGCGCGTGGTGTAGCCGCCGTTGGCGAACAGGGTCTGGCCGGTGATCCACCAGCCGTCGGTGGCGAGGAAGGTCACGATCGGCGCGATGTCCTGGATGTCGGTCAGCCCCTTGCGCGAATAAGCGCTGAGCGCCGCCGCCGAGGCGTGGTAGGCCGTGGACTGCGCGCTTTCCTGGCCGTAGAAGAACGGCGTGTCCATCGGCCCCGGCCCGATCGCGTTGACGCTGATGCCGCGGCGGCCGAATTCCTTGGACGCGGCGCGGGTGTAGTGCTCGACCGGGGCCTTGCTGCCCGGATAGACGGCGTAGGAATCGGTGTACGCCGCCAGCAGCGAGCTGACGATGGTGATGATCTTGCCGCGGTCGGCCAGGGACCGTCCCGCCTGCTGGATGAAGAAGAAGGCCGCCTTCGAATTGGCGTCGAAGCTGCGCTCGTAATCGGCCTCGGTCACCTCCAGGATCGGCTTCTTGATCACCACGCCGACGGTGTTCACGGCGATGTCGATGGCGCCGAACTTCGCCTTGGCCTGGTCGAACAGCGCGACCACGTTGTCGACCACCGACAGATCGCCCTGGAACAACAGAGTGCGGGCGCCCTTGACCTGCAGCTCGGCGGCGGTGCGCTCGGCCTGCTCGCGCGAGGCGTCGCCGTTGTAGTGGATCACGATCGCGCGCGCCCCGGCATCGGCGAATCCATGGGCGATCAGGGCCCCGAGGTTCTTGCCGCCGCCGGCGATCACGGCGACTTTGTCCTGCAGGGTGTTGGGGCGTTCGGTCATGGTGCGGCTCCGGTGCGGATGACGGGGGAAGGGCCCCGCCCGCGGCGGAACCGGGCGCTATGATGGAGACGGGTCCGCCCGCAGGCTTCCAGAATGTCCGCCCCGTTTGCGAAATCTCCGGCGCGTCCGCCGACACCGGCCGCAGCGCCCCCGTTCGAGGTGCTGGCGCATGCGCAGTGGCAGGGGCTGGAGCTGCTGTGGTGCCGGGAGGACATCCGCACGCCGACGCAGTGGGCGATCCACGCGCCGAGGCACACGGTCATCGTCCATCTGGGCGGCGGCATGCGTTCGCTGGAAACCGAGATCGAAGGACTGGGCGCGGCGCACGGACCGCCCGCGCCCGGCGACATCTGGCTGGTCCCGGCCGGGGCGCAGTACCACGGGCAGGCGAAGGGCACGGTCATCTCGTATGCCGAACTGCGGGTCGCCCCCGAGGCCGGCGTCGCGCTGCCGGGGGCGGCCGGCGCCGAGCTCGGATCGCTGGGCGGCCGGCTCGCGCACCGGGACGAGTTCTTCCTTGCGCTGGTCGCGCGCCTGGCGCGGCTGGCGCGCGAGCCCGACGATCTGTCCGCGATGATGGCCGAAGGCCTGCAGGACGCGCTGCGCCAGCACCTCTTCCGCGATTACCGGGCCGCGCTCGTCCGCGAGGCGCCGCCGCGCGGCGATGCGCTCTCCGCGCTGCAGTCGAGACGGCTCTCGGACTACATCGAGGCCCGGCTCGACCGCCGCATCCGGCTGGACGACCTCGCCGAGGTCGCGGGCATGAGCGTGCACCGCCTGCTGGTCGCGTTCCGCATGCGTTTCGGCAGCACGCCGATGCAGTACATCCTGGAAAGACGACTGCGCCAGGCGCGCTGGCAGTTGCTGAACACGGATCGACCGATCCTGGAGATCGCCATGGCCTGCGGTTTCAGCAGCCACGGCCATTTCACCGCGACGTTCCGGCGCGCGACCGGGACGACACCGCAGCGGTTCCGCGGCGGGCTGCGGACGCGCGCCGCGGACTGACCCGCGCCGGGGGTCAGTCGCGCGCGGCTTCGGCCGCTTCCAGGGTGTTCTGCATCAGGGTGGCGACGGTCATCGGGCCGACTCCGCCGGGGACCGGGGTGATCCAGCTCGCGCGCGCCGCGGCCGCCGCGAACTGGACGTCGCCGACCAGCCGGCCGTCGTCAAGGCGGTTGATGCCGACGTCGATCACCACCGCGCCGGGCTTCACCCAGTCGCCCGGGATCAGTCCCGGACGGCCGACCGCGACCACCAGGATGTCGGCCTCGCCCACGTGCCGGCGCAGCACCTCCGGCGGCGTGAACTTGTGGCAACTGGTGACGGTGCAGCCGGCGATCAGCAGCTCCAGCGCCATCGGCCGGCCGACGTGGTTGCTGACGCCGACGATGGTCGCGCTCTGGCCGCGCACCGGGCGGTCGGTGTAGGCCAGCAGGGTCGTGATCCCGCGCGGGGTGCAGGGGCGCAGGCCGAACTGGCGCAGCGCGAGGTGGCCGACGTTCTCGGGATGGAAGCCGTCGACGTCCTTGCGCGGGTCGATGCGGTGGATCAGCCGGGTCGCGTCCGGGATGCCCGGCAGAGGCAATTGCACCAGGATGCCGTGGACCGCCGGGTCGGCGTTGAGGCGGTCGATCAGCGCCAGCAGTTCGGCCTCGGTGGTGCCCGACGGCAGGTCGAAGTCGAAGGCCTGGATGCCGACCTTCTCCGCCGCCCGGCGCTTGTTGCGCACGTAGGACTGCGAGGCCGGATCGCTGCCGACCAGCACCACCGCCAGCCCCGGCCGGGCCTTGCCGGCGGCCAGCCGGGCGTCGACCTGGGCGCGCAGGTCGTCCAGCAGCGAGTCGGCGATGCGTTTGCCGTCGAGGATGCGTGCGGTCATGCGGGTCGGGAGAGCGTCGGGGCCGGCTATTATCCCCGATCATCCCCCGCCCCGCCCGGGAAAACGCCGCCATGGACCCGAACACCGTCACCGAGCTCGAAGCCGCGGCCTTCCGCCGCCTGCGCGACCACCTCGTGCGCGAGCGCGCCGACGTGCAGAACATCGACCTGATGATCCTCGCCGGCTTCTGCCGCAACTGCCTCGCCGACTGGTACCGCGAGGCCGCCGCCGGGCGCGGGATCGAGTTGTCGAAGGACGCCGCGCGCGAGGCCGTCTACGGCATGCCGTTCGCCCAGTGGAAGGCGCAGCACCAGCGCGAGGCCACGCCCGAACAACTGGCGGCGTTCGAGGCCGCCGCCAGGCGCCACGCATGACCCCGCCGTGCGCGTCTTCCTGATCGTCGTCGCGACCGTCGCGCTGCTCGCCTACGTCGGCGCCTGCTGGTTCCTCTACAGCCGCCAGCGCGAACTGATCTACTACGGCTGGGCGACGACGGTCGATGCCCGCGACACCGACTACGCCCTGCGCCGGCCCGACGCGACGCTGCGCGGCTGGGTCGTGCATCCGGAGGCCGGCGCGCCGATCCTCTACTTCGGCGGCAACGCCGAGCACGTCGAACACAATCGCGACGCCTTCGCCCGGCTGTTCCCCGGCCGCAGCCTGTATTTCCTGGCCTATCGCGGCTACGGCGCCAGCGACGGCGCGCCGTCGCAGGACGCGCTGGTGGCGGACGCGGTGGCGTTCTTCGACGACGTGCAGGCGCGCCACCCCGGGCAGCCCATCGACGTCGTCGCGCGCAGCCTCGGCACCGGCGTCGCCAGCCAGCTCGCGGCGCGCCGCCCGCTGGCGCGGCTCGCGCTGGTCACGCCGTTCGACAGCCTGCTCGCGACCTCGCGGGCGCACTACCCGCTGTTCCCGGTGCGCTGGCTGCTGAAGGACAGCTTCGACTCGGCGACGGCGCTGCAGCGTTTCCGCGGGCCGCTGCTGATCGTGCACGGCGGCCGCGACGCGGTGGTGCCCGAAGCGAACACGCAGGCGCTGATCGCCGCGCTGCCGCAGCGGCCGACCGTGGTCCGCATCCCGACCGCGGACCACGACGACATCGCCGGGCATCCGGAATTCGCGCCGGCGCTGGCGGCGTTCCTGCGCTGAGGACGCGGCGCGCTAGTCGCGCAGCTTGAGCAGCGCCACCCAGGCCTTGGCATTCAGGCTGCAGGCGCGCTCCTCGTTCATCCGGCACGGTGCGTCGTCGGCGGTCGCGGCCGGCGGCACGAAACGGCCGGATGCGTTCAACGGCAGCTTGCGCATCATCACCGTCTGCATGAGGTTGCCGCCGATCGTGTAGAGCTTGCTGTCGCCGTCGAGATCGACGCCGACCACGATGTCGCAGTGCGTCTTCAGGCTGCCGCCGCCCTGGTCGAAGAAGGCGACCAGCCCCCGGTAGTCCGCCACCCGCGCCTCCCGCGAATAGCACAGCAGGTCGCCGACCTCGGGACGCTCGCGCCAGGGCGCGACCAGGCGGTAGCGCCGGCGCGGGGACGTGGAGGCGTAGGCGTCGCGCATGTAGACGATGTGTTCGGCCGAAGACGCGAAATCCTCGACCCCGGCGCGTTTCATCACGTAGGACACGAACGCGGCGGACCACGGATGGTCGAGGATGAACGCGCGGCAGGCGGCGCTGTCCTGCCAGGCGCCCGAGAGCGCCTCGCATTCCTTCGCGCCGTTGGCGCGGCGCAGGCCGTCCAGCGCCGGCGTGCGCCGCCAGTACTCGGCCACGCGCTGCCACGGCGGCGTCCCGCTCGCGAGCCGCTCCGCGCCGCCTTCGGCCTCCATCGGCACGCGCCCGTCCTGCCAGCCGACGCGGCCCTCGGCGTTGATGAACGGCGCGTACCAGTCCGCGTGTTCGCGACACGCCGCCTCGGCGATGCGCAGGCGCAGGCCGGTCGGCTGCCGCGGACCGTCGTGGAATTCGCAGGGCCGGACGCTTGCGCCGGCGCGCGCGGACAGCGCCAGCGCCGCGAAGACCACCAGGGACAGGCCGCGCGATGACAGCCGCATGTCGCGCTCAGCCCGCGCCCGCGCAGAACGCGGCGTAGTCGATGTAGCCGGGGAACGCGCGTGCCGGCGCGCAGACCGGGCAGTCGGGGTCGGGCGACAGCCGCAGTTCGCGGAAACGCATCGCCAGCGCGTCGAACTGCAGCAGCCGGCCGGTCAGCGGCGCGCCGAGGCCGAGCAGCAGCTTCAGCGCCTCGGTCGCCTGCAGCAGGCCGATCACGCCCGGCAGCACGCCGAGCACGCCGGCCTCCGCGCAATTCGGCGCATCCTCGGCCGACGGCGGCTCCGGGAACAGGCAGCGATAGCACGGCGCCGCGCCGCGATGGCGGCCGGCGTCGAACACGCTGGCCTGGCCCTCGAAGCGGTGCACCGCGCCGTAGACCAGCGGCTTGCCGAGCTTCACGCAGGCGTCGTTGAGCAGGTAGCGCGCGGCGAAGTTGTCGGCGCCGTCGATCACCACGTCGACGCCGTCGAGCAGGCGTTCGACGTTGTCGGAGGTCACCCGTTCGCGCACCGACTCGATGACCGTGCGCGGGTTCAGCGCCGACAGCGCCGCCGCCGCGGACTCGACCTTCGGCAGGCCGATGCCGGCGTCGGTGTGCAGGATCTGGCGCTGCAGGTTGCTGCGATCGACCACGTCGTCGTCGGCGATGCGCAGCCGACCGACGCCGGCGGCGGCGAGATAGAACGCCGCGGGCGAGCCCAGCCCGCCCGCGCCGACCAGCAGCACGCGCGCGGCCTGCAGGCGCCGCTGGCCGTCGATGCCGATCTGCGGCAGGCGCAGGTGGCGCGAATAGCGCTCGGCGAAGTCGGCGTCGATGCCGGTGTCGGGCCGCTCCGTCGGCAGGCCCTCCGCGATCCAGCGCGCGGTGCCGCCTGCGACCGAAGCCACGTTCGCGTAGCCCTGCGCCGCCAGCGCGGTCGCGGCGATCATCGAGCGCCCGCCGCTCTGGCAGATCAGCACGATCGCGGCGTCGCGGTCCGGCAGGTGCGCGGCCGGCTCGGCGAGCAGCGCGCCCATCGGCACGCCGAGCGCGCCTTCGGCCATGCCGGTGGCGTGTTCGTGCGGTTCGCGCACGTCGATCAGCAGCGCGCCGCCGCGCTGGCGCTCGCGGGCTTCTTCGGGGCCGGGTTCGGCGATCGCGGTCATGGTCGGCATTCTCCCACGGGCGTCACGACGACGGGATCGCCCCCGCGCGGTCTTGCTGCGGCAGCGCGCGCCTGCCGGTTCAATACGCCAGCACGTCGACCACCGCGCCGGCATCGAGCGTCAGTGCGCCCTCGCCCAGCACGATCAGCGCGTCGGAATCGGCGGCGGCGCGCATGCGGTGCGAGCCGTCGGCGGGGTTGGGCTCGACGCACAGCGCGCCGTCGTCGGCGCAGGCCAGCCGGCCGCGCAGGAACTCGAGCCGATCGTGGGTCTTGCGCCACGGCGCGCGCAGGCGGGCGCGCAGCCGCGGGCGGGCGTCGGTGCGGCCCTGCAATTCATCGAGCAGCGTGCGGCCGAGCGTCAGGTACGTCGCCAGCACGGACACCGGATTGCCCGGCAGGCCCAGGAACAGCGCGTCGCCGAGGCCGCCGCTGCCGGGATTGTCCAGCGCCGAATGCGAGCCGGCGAACAGCACCGGCATGCCGGGCTTCATCCGCACCTTCCAGAAGTGGATCACGCCCTCGCGCCGGAACAGCTCGGGCAGATGGTCCTTCTCGCCGGCGGACACGCCGCCGCAGGTGATCACCACGTCGAAGGCGTGGCCGGCGTGGCGCAGCGCGGTCGCGACGGCGTCGGGATCGTCCGGCAGCCGCGGCCACGCCACCGGCTCGAAGCCGTCGGCGCGCAGCAGGCCCATCAGCAGTTCGCGGTTGCTGTCGTACAGCTCGCCCGGGCGCAGCGGCAGGCCGGGCTCGACCAGTTCGTCGCCGGTGGTGAACACCGCCACCGTGGGTCGCCTGGCCACGTCGAGCCGATCCATGCCCTGCCCCGCGGCCAGCGCGACGCGCGAGGGCGTCAGCACCTGCCCGGCCGACAGCAGCGCGTCGCCGACGCGCACGTCCTCGCCGGCGCGGCGCACGTGCTGGCCCGGCCTGGGCGGGACGCGCACGGTCACGCGCTCCGCGTCGAGGCCCGTGTTCTCCTTCATCACCACCGTGTCCGCACCCGCCGGCAGCGGCGCGCCGGTGGTGATCCGCAGGCACTCGCCGGGGCCGACGGCGCGATCGCCCGCGGGCCCGGCGAACTGCTCGCCGACCAAGCGCAGCGTCGTCTCGCCGTCCGCGGCCAGATCCGCGTGCCGGAACGCGAAACCGTCCATCGCCGAATTGTCGAAGCCGGGCTGGTCGATCGCGGCGACGAGGTCCTGCGCCAGCACGCGGCCGTGGCTGCGCGCCAGCGCGACGCGCTCCGCGGGCAGGCGCCGGTCCGCGGCCACGCGCGCGAGGATCGCGCGGGCGTCGTCGAAGCCGATGCGGGTCGGAAAGGTCATGGCGTGGCGCGTGTCGGGAGGGGATCGAAGCCGGCGGCGCGCAGGTCGTCGGGGGTGTTGAGGTTACCGAAGCGGAAGCCGCTGAACACCACCGCCGCCAGATCGAGGCGTTCCCGCAGCGCACGCACGGCGCGCGCGTCCGCGGCGATCGCCGCCGCGCAGGCGTCGCGCAGCGCGGCCACGCGCCACAGCGCGACCAGCGGCTGCGGGCCGTCGTCGTCCACCGCGAACGCGCCGTCGGCGCCGCGCTTCGACGCGAGGGTGCGGATCAGGCAGTCGTTGGCGCCGACCAGATCGACCGGCAGCGTGAGCAGCCACGGCGTCGCGCAGGCCGCGGCCAGCGCGTCGAGCCCGCAGAGCGGCCCGAGGCCGGGCGCGCGGTCGGCGACGACGGCCAGGCCCGCGGCGGCATGGCGATCCGGATCGCGATTCGCAGACACCAGCACCGCCGCATGCTCGCCCGGCCAGCGTCGGGCCCAGCGCAGCACCTGCGGCACGCCGCCGCGCGCCAGCCAGGCCTTGTCGAGGCCGCCGAGGCGCGAGGCGTTGCCGCCTGCGAGCAGGCCGAGGGTGAGGTCGGTGGGCGGGATCGGCGATGTCACGCGGGGGAGGCGGACCGGGGCCCGCCCTACTTGCTGCGCTTGATGTGCCGGATCATCCGCTGGCGCTTCTTGAGCTGGCCTTCGGTGAGGACGTTCTTCTTGTCCTTGTACGGATTGTCGCCTTCCTTGAAGACGAAGCGCACCGGCGTGCCGATCAGCTTGTAGCGCTTGCGGAAGAAGTTCTCGAGGTAGCGCCGGTAGCTTTCCGGCAGGTTGCGCAGGCGGGTGCCGTGGACCACGAAGGTCGGCGGGTTCTCGCCGCCCGGGTGCGCGAAGCGCAGCTTGGAGACGTGGCCGCGCACCGACGGCGGCGGGTTGGTCGCGTAGGCGATCTCCATCGCCTGGGTGACTTCGGAGGTGCTGAACTTGTGCGTGGCCGAGCGGTGCGCGCGGTGGATCGCGGCGAACAGTTCGCGCAGGCCCGAGCCGTGCTTGGCGCTGATGTGCACGGCCTCGGCCCAGTTCACGAACGACAGCTTGCGCGACAGCAGGCCGTCGGTCTGCTCGCGCTGGTACTGCGACAGCCCGTCCCACTTGTTCACCGCGACGACCAGCGCGCGGCCGGCGTCGAGCACCGCGCCGAGCACGCTGGCGTCCTGGTCGGTCACGCCCTCGCTGGCATCGAGCATGATGACCGCGACCTGGCACTGCTCGATCGCCTGCAGCGTCTTCACGATCGAGAACTTCTCGACCGCCTCCTCGACCTTGGACTTGCGGCGGATGCCGGCGGTGTCGATCAGCCGGTACTTGCGGTCGTCGCGCTCGAGATCGACCGCGATCGAGTCGCGGGTGGTGCCCGGCACGTCCGAGGCGATCATCCGCTCCTCGCCGAGGATGCGGTTGACCAGCGTGGACTTGCCGACGTTGGGGCGGCCGACGAAGGCGATCCGGATGCGGTCCGGATCGTTGTCCAGCACCTCGGCCTCGCCGTCGGCCGGCAACCGCGACAGCACCTCGGCGAGCAGCTTGTCCAGGCCGGTGCGATGCGCGGACGAGACCGCCAGCGATTCGGCGATGCCGTAACGCGCGAACTCGGCGATCGCGGCGCGGCTGTCGAGGCCGTCGGTCTTGTTGACCACCAGCAGCACCGGCCGGTCGGCCTTGCGCAGCCAGCGCAGGATCTCGTCGTCCAGCGCCGACGGGCCTTCGCGGCCATCGACGATGAACAGGACCAGGTCGGCCTCCTCGGCCGCGGCGCGCGACTGGCGCGCGGTGGCGCCGGCCAGCCCTTCCTCTTCGCCGGCGATGCCGCCGGTGTCCACGATCACGAACGGATGCGCCTCGTCGAGGCGGCAGATGCCGTAGTTGCGGTCGCGGGTCACCCCCGGCTCGTCGTGGACGAGCGCGTCGCGGGTGCGGGTCAGCGCGTTGAACAGCGTCGATTTGCCGACGTTGGGCCGGCCGACGAGGGCGACGAGAGGCAGCATGGCGGGAACGTCAGGAAAGAGTCGGAAACGAACGACCCCGGGCAGTCAGCCTACCCGGGGTCGCGGAGCTTGAACAGCCGAGGATCAGTTCAGGCGCCAGGCGCTGAGCTTGCCGTCCACGGTCTCGACCACCAGCACGCCGTCGACCACCACCGGCGCGGCGCGCAGGGCGTCGCGGGCGACGCGGGTGCGGGCGGCGAAGTCGCCGTTGTCCAGGCGCAGCCAGTGCAGGTAGCCGTCGGCGTCGCCGACCACCGCGAACTCGCCCTGCACCGCCGCGCCGGACAGGCCGCGACGGGCGAGCCCGGCCTGCTGCCACAGCGCGGAGCCGCCGTTCTTGTCCAGCGCCCAGACGATGCCGGCCGGATCGGTCACGACGACGCGGTCGGCGCCGACGCCGATGCGGCCGGGGCCGCCGTGTTCCTGCGACCAGATCGGGCGGCCGCTGGGGCCGTCGATCGACATGGTCTGCTTCTTGTAGCTGGTGGCGAAGATCGTCGAGCCGTCGAGCACCGGCATGCCGTCGACGTCGGCCATGCGATCGAGCTCGCTGCGGCCGTCGGGCTGGCCCACGGCCTGCGACCACAGCGGGCGGCCGTCGACCAGCGACAGCGCGGCGACCGAGCCGTCGTCGTTGCCGACGAACACGAAGCCCGGGCCCAGCACCGGCGCGTCATTGCCGCGCACGCTGAGGGTCGGCAGATCGTGGTTCCAGAACCAGCGGCGCTCGCCGGTCGCGGCGTCGAAGGCGGTGACGCGGCCGTCGTTGGAGCGCACCAGCACGCTGCCCTGGCCGATCGTGGGCGCGGCGATGACTTCGTTCGGCACCTTCGCGGTCCACTTCTGGGCGCCGGTCGCCGCGTCGAGGGCGATCACGTCGCCGTCGATCGTGCCGGCCACCACCAGGCCGTCGCCGGCGCCGGGGCCGCCGGAGAAGCGCTGCTTCTTGCTGCGGTATTCCCAGGCCTTCGCGCCGGTCTGCAGGTCGAAGGCGCGGATCGTGTCGTCGGCGGCGGCGGCGTAGACGCGGCCGTCGGCGATGGCGGGCGACTGGGCCAGGCCGAGCCGCGGATCGCCGGCGCCGGCATCCGCGGTCCACATGCGCGCGACCGTCGCCGAGGGCACGAAATCGACGAGCTCGAGCGGCTTGCTCGCGGCCTTGGCGCCGGACTTGTCCATGTCGAACCAGCCCTTGACGGTGCTGCAGCCGGACAGGGCGACGATCGCGGCCGCGAGCAGGGCGGCGCGGACGGCGGCGCGGAACGGCGCGCGGCGCGGCGCGGGAACAGCGGAATGCAACCGAATGGAATTCATCGTGTGGTCGTGCCCAGGAAGTGCTTGGTCAGGAAGCGGAATCGGGTTTCTTCGGGGTGCCGCCGGCCTGGGTCAGCTTCAGCTCGATCAGCCGGCGCAACTGCGAGCCCTCGTCGAGGCCGGTCAGCGCCTTCTCGTAGGCCTTCTGCGCCTGCTCCTTGCGGCCCAGCGCGAACAGCGCGTCGCCGCGGACGTCGTGGGCGAGCGGCTCGTCGACGTTCTGCAGCAGGGTCAGCGCTTCTTCGCTCTTGCCGGCGTCGATCAGCAGCCGCGCGAGGCGCTGGCTGGCGACGGCCTGGATCGCCGGGTCCTCGACGGTCACGCCGCGCAGGGTGGCGATGGCGTCGTCGCGCTTGCCGCCGTCGGCCTGGGCCTTGGCGAGGTCGAACGCGGCCAGCGCGGCATAGGAAGAGCCCTTCAGGGCGGCGGCGGCGGACTGCGCTTCCTTGAGCTTGCCGGCCTTGAGGTCGGCGACGATGGCCTGGTACTGGTCGCTGCTCTTCTGCGCCGCCGCGGTCTGCTTGTCCTGCCACCAGAACCAGCCGTAGATGGCCGCGAGGCCGAGGGCCACGCCACCGATCATGCCGGCGGCGTTGTTGCGGATCCAGATGCGGACGCGTTCGCTCTGTTCGTGTTCGTCGAGAAGGTCGTCGATCGCCATGGGGTTCGGTCAGGTCTCGGAAAGGCGGCTGGCATGGAGGTCGTCCGGAAGTCCGGCCGCGGCGCGCGAACGCCGCGAGGTTGTAGCAGGCCGCGCCTGAACAACCACCGTCGGGACCACGTCAGCGGAAGCCGACGGCCGCCGGCGTGGGCGGGCGGACGCGGCGGAAGCGGGACGGAAGGTCCTCCGGACTCCGCTCCGGCGGAGCGACTGCGCGAGGCCGCCGGGAGGAAGGATCGACGGGTACGGGAACTGCTGGTTCCGCACCGCGCGAGGAGCCGCCGGGACCTCTCAGCGGTCGATCGGCTGGAGGGAACCGTCAGAGGATACCGTAAAGCGCACCACGTTCGCGCGAACGTAGGGGGTCAGGTCCACCGGCTGGCCGCGCAGGCGCACGCTGACCGCCTCGGCGTTGCCGATCACCGCCCTGCCCAGCTCGCCCGCCTTGAAGCTGCGGGTTTCGCCGGCGGGGATCAGCGCCTGCTCGATCACGCTGCCGTCGGCGGCGGTGAGCTTCACCCAGCTCTCGCCGCCGAAGCTCACGGCCAGCCCCGGCTCCGCGGTCGCGGCGCGGACCGGCATCGGCGGGGTCATCGAAGCGACCAGCGGGCCCTGCTGCGCCGGCACGGCGTTGGCCGGCGTCGCCGCGGCATGCCCCGGCGCGCCGGACGCGGCCGCCGGCGCGGTGGCGGCGTCCAGCGGGACGGTGTCGACGCGGCCGTCGAGGTGGGAACGGGTCGCCAGCCAGATCGGCACCGCGATGCTGGCGGTAATGACGACGTAGACCAGGCGACTGGTGACCGCCTCGGCGGCGCGCTGTGCCCAGGGCGTGTAGGTGCGCGGCACGAGTTCGGCCACCTGCGGCGCAGGCACGGCGACGCTGGCGGCGATCGCGTCCTCGGGCAACGCCAGCAGCCTGGCGTAGCTGCGCAGATGGCCGCGGACGAACACCGGCGCGCCGATCCTGGCCCAGTCCTCGCGCTCGAGCGCCTCGATCACGTGGGTCGGCGTCTTCAGCCGCTGCCCCGCTTCGGCCGGCGTCAGTCCGGCACGGACCCGCGCCTGGCGCAGCTTCTCGCCGATGCCGCGCGCAGGATCGGGCATGCCGGTGTCGGTGGATGTCATCGCGTCGAACTCCCCAAGGCAAGGCATCCGTGCATTGCATCGACGACGCTCGCCGGAGCGTCGGGTCCGAGAATCGGAAGGGGCGGCTCATGCCGCATGCGCCGCCCCGGTGTCGTCTTCGCCGGCGGCGCGCACCCCGCGCGTCGCGAGCGTCTTCTGGAACTCGGCCTGGCGTCGGGTGCGATCGACGACCTGGCCCTTGAGCTGGCCGCAGGCCGCATCGATGTCGTCGCCGCGTGTGCGACGGACCGGCGCGATCATCCCGGCCTCGTTGAGCAGCTTCTGGAACGCGCGGATGGCCGCGTCGTCCGGGCGCTCGTAGCGGGTGCCGGGGAACGGGTTGAACGGGATCAGGTTGATCTTCGCGGCGTCCTTCATCTGCACCGCGCGGTCGAACGCGCGCAGCAGGCGGACCAGCTCGCGCGCGTGCGCCGGCTGGTCGTTGACGTCCTTCATCAGGGTGTATTCGAACGTCACCGACTCGCCCTTCTTGCGCAGCGCGTAGCGCACGCAGGCGTCCATGAGCTCGGCGATCGGGTATTTCCTGTTCAGCGGCACGAGCTGATCGCGCAGCGCGTCGTTGGGCGCGTGCAGCGACACCGCGAGCGACACGTCGCTCTCCTGCGCGAGGCGGTCGATCATCGGCACCATGCCGGCGGTCGACAGGGTGACGCGCTTGTTGGCCAGGCCGTAGCCGAGGTCGTCGCGCATCACGCTCATCGCGCGCACGACGTTGTCGAAATTCGCCAGCGGCTCGCCCATGCCCATCATCACGACGTTGGTGAGCTTGCGCTGCTTGTGCGGCACGTTGCCGAGGTGGCGCGCCGCGGTCCACACCTGGCCGACGATCTCGGCGGTGGACAGGTTGCGGTTGAAGCCCTGGGTCGCGGTCGAGCAGAACGTGCAGTTCAGCGCGCAGCCGACCTGCGAGGACACGCACAGCGTGCCGCGGCCCTTGTCGGGGATGTAGACGGTTTCGATGGCGTTCCTGCCGTCCATGCCCAGCAGCCACTTGTGGGTGCCGTCTTCGGACGGTTTGTCGAACTGGACCGTCGGCACGCGCACTTCGGCGTGCGCCTCGAGCTTGGCGCGCAGCGCCTTGCCGAGGTCGGTCATGTCGTCGAACGCGGTGACGTGGCGATGGTGGATCCACTTCATCACCTGGTGGGCGCGGTAGCGCTTCTCGCCGAGGGTGTCGGCGAAGAAGCGCTCCAGTCCCTCGCGATCGAGGTCGAGCAGGTTCTGCTTGTGCGCGGCCTCGGTCACGTCGTGCTCGTCGATGGGATTCGCTTCGAGGGCACGATCAGCGCGGGCACAGCTCGGTCGCGCTGAAGAAGTACGCGGTTTCGATCGCCGCGTTCTCCAGCGAGTCCGAACCGTGGACGGCGTTGGCGTCGATCGACTGCGCGAAGTCGGCGCGGATCGTGCCCGGCGCCGCGTCCTTCGGATTGGTCGCGCCCATCAGTTCGCGATTCTTGGCGACGGCGTTCTCGCCTTCGAGCACCTGGATCATCACCGGGCCGGAGGTCATGAACTCGACCAGCGCCGGGAAGAACGGACGTTCGCGGTGCACGGCGTAGAAGCCTTCGGCTTCCTTGCGCGAGAGGTGCTTCATCTTCGCGGCGACGATCGTGAGACCGGCCTTTTCGAAGCGCGAATAGATTTCGCCGATGACGTTCTTGGCGACGGCATCGGGCTTGATGATGGAAATGGTGCGCTCAAGCGCCATGACAGTGGGTCTCCGGGGGTAGACGGCCGCAGTCGAGCGACCGGAACCATAACATGAATGGGAAGGAAAAACCCGCGTGGGGACGCGGGTTTAGCCGATTCGGCTGGAGGAGATTCTAACCCGGCGCGCGGTCTCCTTGCATCCATGCCGGGGATCACGTTTTGCGGTCGCGGGGGAAATGGCGTACACTCAAACAAGCGTTTGAATCAACCCCGCCCTTGCCGGAGCCCGCGACTGCCATGAGCAAAGCCCAGTTCTCGACCAAGGAAAGGATTCTCGACGCCGCCGAAACCCTGTTCGCCCAGTACGGCTTCGGCGGGACCTCGCTCCGCCAGGTCACCAGCCAGGCGGACGTCAACATCGCCGCGGTCAACTACCACTTCGGCAGCAAGGAAAACCTGGTCAACGAGGTCTTCCGCCGCCGCATGGACGAAATGAGCGCCCAGCGCCTCGCCCGGCTCAAGGCCGTGGTCCAGGCCGACCCGGCCGACCTGACCGGGATCCTCGCCGCCTTCGTCGAACCGCCGCTGGCGATGGCCCAGGACCGCCACGGCGGCGGCGCCTTCATCCGGGTGATCGCCCGCGCCTATGCCGAGAAGAACGACGGCCTGCGCCGGTTCCTGTCCGAACAGTACGGCCACGTGCTGCGCGAATTCGGCCGGGCCATCGCCCGCTGCCTGCCCGGCCTCAGCAAGGAAGAGCTGTACTGGCGGCTCGACTTCCTCGCCGGCGCCCTGACCTACGCCATGGCCGACTTCGGGATGATCAAGCGCCCGAGCGGCATCAGCGAAACCGAGCATCGCCAGCGCGCCGCGCAGGAGCTCATCCGCTTCGCCTGCGCCGGCTTCCGCGCCGGCCAGCTCAACTGACCGGGACGCCTGCGCCACGCTTCAGCCCGGCGCCCCGGGAAAACCCCACGCAATCAACAGGATGCACACCATGTCCCAGAAACCGCTGATCCGCCGCGTCGCCGTCCTCGGGGCGGGCGTGATGGGGGCGCAGATCGCCGCCCACCTGACCAACGCCGGCGTCGACACCGTGCTGTTCGACCTCGCCGCGAAGGAAGGCGCCCCCGACGGCATCGTCCTCAAGGCCATCGCCAACCTGGGCAAGCTCTCCCCCGCCCCGCTGGCGACGAAGGCGCTGGCCGAGGCGATCACCCCGGCCAACTACGACACCGGCCTGGAGCACCTGCGCGGCTGCGACCTGATCATCGAGGCGATCGCCGAGCGGATGGACTGGAAGCAGGACCTGTACAAGAAGATCGCTCCGTTCGTGCCGGCGCACACGGTGCTCGCCAGCAACACGTCGGGCTTGGGAATCAACAAGTTGGCGGAAGTTCTTCCAGAAGAACTTCGCCACCGGTTCTGCGGCGTCCACTTCTTCAACCCGCCGCGCTACATGCACCTGGCCGAGCTCATCCCGGCCGCGACCACCGACGCGGACGTGCTCGAAGGCCTCGAGACCTTCCTGGTCACCACCCTCGGCAAGGGCGTGGTCTACGCCAAGGACACCCCGAACTTCATCGGCAACCGCATTGGCGTGTTCTCGATCCTGTCGGTGATCCACCACACCCACGCGTTCAACCTGGGCTTCGACGAAGTCGACGCCCTGACCGGCCCGCTGCTGGGCCGGCCGAAGTCGGCGACCTACCGCACTTCCGACGTGGTCGGCCTGGACACGATGGCCCACGTCATCAAGACCATGGGCGACACCCTGCCCGACGACCCGTGGCACAGGTACTTCAACGCCCCGGCGTGGCTGGGCGCGCTGATCCAGAAGGGCGCGCTGGGCCAGAAGACCGGCGCCGGCATCTTCCGCAAGGTCGGCAAGGACATCGTCGTCCTCGACCTGGAGAAGCAGGACTACCGCCCGGCCGACCGCGTCGCGGCGCCGGAGGTGGTCGAGATCCTCAAGCTGAAGAACCCGGCCGAGAAGTTCGCGAAGCTGCGCGAGAGCGCGCATCCGCAGGCGCAGTTCCTGTGGGCCTGCTTCCGCGACCTGTTCCACTACAGCGCCTACCATCTGGCCGACATCGCCGACACCGCGCGCGACGTCGATTTCGCGATCCGCTGGGGCTACGGCTGGTCGCTGGGCCCGTTCGAGACCTGGCAGGCGTCCGACTGGAAGCAGGTCGCGCAGTGGATCGCCGACGACATCGCCGCCGGCAAGGCCATGAGCGGCGCGCCGCTGCCGGCCTGGGTCACCGACGGCCGCACCGGCGTGCACGGCCCGGCCGGCAGCTACAGCCCGGCGAAGGGCGCGGACGTGCCGCGCTCGTCGAACCCGGTCTACCTGCGCCAGCGCTTCCCCGATCCGTTGATCGGCGAGCGCTTCCCGCAGGGCGAGACGGTGTACGAGAACGAAGGCGTCCGCCTGTGGCACGACGGCGACGGAATCGCGGTCGCCTCGTTCAAGACCAAGATGCACACCGTGAACAACCACGTGCTCGACGGCCTGCAGGAGGCGATCGGCATCGCCGAGCGCGACTTCAAGGGCATGGTGATCTGGCAGCCGAAGGAGCCGTTCTCGGCCGGCGCCGATCTCGCCGGCGCGCTCGGCCTGCTCGCCGCGGGCGACGTCAAGGGCTTCGAGGCGATGGTCGCCAACTTCCAGGCGACCAGCCAGCGCATCAAGTACGCGCTGGTGCCGGTGGTCGGCGCGGTGCGCGGCCTCGCCCTGGGCGGCGGCTGCGAGTTCCAGATGCACACCGCGCGCACGGTCGCCCACCTCGAAAGCTACATCGGCCTGGTCGAGGCCGGCGTCGGCCTGCTGCCGGCCGGCGGCGGCCTGAAGGAATTCGCGGTGCGCGCCTCGCAGGCCGCGGGGCCGGGCGGCGACGTGTTCGCCCAGCTCAAGCCGCTGTTCGAGAACGTGGCGATGGCCAAGGTCTCCGCCTCCGCGCTGGAAGCGAAGGACATGGGACTGCTGCGCAGGGACGACGTGGTCGCCTTCAACGCCTTCGAACTGCTGTACATCGCCAAGCAGCAGGCGCTGGCGCTGGCCGAGTCCGGCTACCGCCCGCCCCTGCCCGCCCGCCGCGTGCAGGTCGCCGGCGACGTCGGCATCGCCACATTCAAGATGATGCTGGTGAACATGCTCGAAGGCCGCTTCATCTCCGAGCACGACTACGAGATCGCCAGCCGCATCGCCACCGTCCTGTGCGGCGGCGAGGTCGATCGCGGCGCGATCGTCGACGAGGACTGGCTGATCCGCCTGGAGCGCGAGCACTTCGTCGCGCTGGCGCAGATGCCGAAGACCCAGGCCCGGATCAAGCACATGCTCGAGACCGGCAAGCCCCTCCGCAACTGAGATTCGCGCGCCGCCGCGCCGTCCACGGCGCGGCCTACCGAATCCCACCGCCACGAATCTCGAATCCGGACACATCCCCATGACCAAGATCATCCAGGACGCCTACATCGTCGCCGCCACCCGCACCCCGGTCGGCAAGGCCCCCAAGGGCGTCTTCCGCAACACCCGCCCCGACGAAATGCTCGCGCACGTGCTGCGCAACGTCGTCGCCCAGGCCCCGGGCATCGACACCTCGCGCATCGACGACGCCATCATCGGCTGCGCGATGCCCGAGGGCGAACAGGGCATGAACGTCGCCCGCATCGGCGCGCTGCTCGCCGGCCTGCCCAACACCGTCGCCGCGCAGACCATCAACCGCTTCTGCTCGTCCGGCCTGCAGGCCGTGGCGCTGGCCGCCGACCAGATCCGCCTCGGCAACGCCGACCTGATGCTCGCCGGCGGCACCGAATCGATGTCGATGGTGCCGATGATGGGCAACAAGGTCGCGCTCAGCCCCGAAGTCTTCGCGAAGAACGAGAACGTCGCGATCGCCTACGGCATGGGCATCACCGCCGAGAAGGTCGCCGAGGAGTGGAAGGTCTCGCGCGAGGACCAGGACGCGTTCGCCCTCGCCTCGCACCAGAAGGCGATCGCCGCGATCCAGGCCGGCGAATTCAAGTCCGAGATCTCGCCCTACGAAGTGATCGCCCGCCTCCCCGACCTCGCCGGCAACGCGGTGCGGGTGAAGAAGACGCTGGTCGAGATCGACGAGGGCCCGCGCCCGGATTCGTCGCTCGAAGGCCTCGCCAAGCTCAAGCCGGTCTTCCGCAACGGCATGTTCGGCGGCACCGTCACCGCCGGCAACGCCTCGCAGATGAGCGACGGCGCCGCCGCGGTGCTGCTGGCCTCCGAGCAGGCGATCAAGGACTACGGCCTGACCCCGCTCGCCCGCTTCGTCAGCTTCTCGGTCGCCGGCGTGCGCCCGGAAGTGATGGGCATCGGCCCGATCGCCGCGATCCCGAAGGCGCTCAAGCAGGCCGGCCTGACGAAGGACCAGATCGACTGGATCGAGCTCAACGAAGCCTTCGCCGCGCAGGCGCTGGCGGTGATCCGCGACCTCGGCCTCGACCCGTCGAAGGTCAATCCGCTGGGCGGCGCGATCGCCCTGGGCCACCCGCTGGGCGCCACCGGCGCGATCCGCACCGCGACGATCGTGCACGGCCTGCGCCGCCGCCGGCAGAAGTACGGCATGGTGACGATGTGCATCGGCACCGGCATGGGCGCGGCGGGCATCATCGAAGCGCTCTGATCGGCGAACCTCCTGTCGGCCGCATCGCGACGGGGCGCTTCGGCGCCCCGTCGCGCATCCGGGCTCAGGCCGGCTCGCAGATCAGGCCTTCTTCCTGCGCGATGCGGTCGCGACCGCCGCGCTTGGCCACGTAGAGCGCGGAGTCCGCGCGCAGCCACAGCGTCTCGTAGCCCTCGCTGAGGTCCAGCAGGGTCGCCACGCCGATGCTCAGCCCCGGCCGCAGGTCGGTCGCGAACGGATAGCGGGCTTCGCGGACGCCCTGCAGCAGTCGCTGCGCCGCCGACGCGGCCTGCGCGGCGTCGCTGCCCGGCAGCAGCGCGCAGAATTCGTCGCCGCCGAGGCGGCCGAGCAGGTCCTTGCCGCCGAGCGTGGTCAGGCCGATGCGCACGATCAGGCACAGCGCGGCATCGCCGGCGGCGTGCCCGTGGCGATCGTTGATGGTCTTGAGGTTGTCGAGGTCGAGCATCAGCATCGACACCGGCTCGCCGCGCAGCCGCGACTGCTCGATCGCCTTCTCCGACATCTCGACGAAGAAATGGCGGTTGTAGGCGCCGGTCAGCGCGTCCTGGATCAACAAGCGGCGCAGGCGCGCGTTGTCCGCGTAGAGCTGCGGCACCGACAGGCCGAAATAGCTGGCCGCGGCCAGGGTGATCATCGCGAACTGCAGCAGCAGCGCGTACTCGCCCAGCCGCAGCGCATGGACCAGCACCGCGAGCACGGCGCTGAACGCGGCGATCGAGATCAGCGACTCGGTGGCGCCCTGGGTGTGGACGATCCACAGTTGCAGCACGATCGACACGAAGACCAGGAACAGCAGCGGGTCGTTGCCGGGCATCGCGGCGATGGCGGCCAGGGACAGCGCGGTGGCGCCGAGGACCAGCAGCAGCTTCATCGCCAGCCCGAACGGATCGCGCAGCGGCCGCGGCACGTCGTCGAAGGCGTGCAGGCGATGCGGGCAGCGGATGCCCAGGCGGTCGGCGACGTTGCGGAAAGCGAGGATCAGCAGCGGACCGATCGCGACCAGCCCGGCGTAGTCGCCGACCATCAGCGGCAGGGTCAGCGCCCACAGCCCCCCCTGCGGCAACAGCCCCAGATCGCGCGTCACCAGCGCCGCGGCGAACGCCGCCAGGGCGGCCGCGCCGAGGCCCGCGATCAGGAAGGTGGCGACCGTCTTCGGCAGCGACGGCATCGCGTTGCGCGGGATCGAGCGGAGCACGATCTTCGCCAGCAACCAGTAGGGGACTGCATGCGACAGCGCGTAGCCGAGGCCCCCGGACAGCACGCGCCAGGCGTCCAGCGGCAGCGCCAGCGCATGGATCGTCCACCACCACGCCCAGGCGTTGGCCAGCAGGACGGCCGGCCAGGCGCGCCGGCGGAAGACCATGAAGGCCGCGAAGCTGACCGCGGCGGGCGGGTACCAGAGGCTGGCCGCGTTGCGGTAATCCAGCAGGCTCGCCGCATGGAACGACACGATCCACAGCACCAGCACGAGCGACATCGCCGGCAATGTTCGCGACCACGGTTCCTGTCGACCGCCGTTGGCCGAGCCCCCTGTGGTCTTCCCCATCCGCGACCATCCCCCTGCGAGTCCAGTTGCGCTCCCAGCCGTCCCTGTCCATCCCTCCGTCGGTTCCCTCCGGCCTCCGACGCCTGAAGGATAGCCCAGTCCGCGGCGGATGCAGGCGCCGCCGCAAGGAATTTGCCGTCCTCCCGACCGGCCCGGGCGCGCCCGGGGCGCGACGGACCGCCTGCTAGACTGCGGCCAGACGCAGCCGCCGGGCTGCCATGCTTCGGGCCACGGACAGGCTTTCGTCGGGCTCGCCCTCGTTCCGTGCAGCCCGATGCCCACGCCGCCTCCCCGCCTCGCCCTGCTCGTCCTGCGCAACCTGTGGCCGTTCCTGCGGCGGCAGGGCTGGCTGCTGGCGCTGTGGCTGGCGACGCTGGCGGCCTCGGGAGCGGCCACGTTGATCCTCCCGCATGCGTTCGGACGGATGCTCGACGCGGGCTTCCAGCGCGGCGACGTCGCCGATCGCGCGTTCGGGCTGATGTTCTGCGCGGCGATCGCCTACGCCGTCAGCAGCGCCGCCCAGTTCTGGTCGATGACCTACCTCGGCGAACGGGTGGTCGCCGATCTGCGCACCCGGCTGTACGCGCACCTGATCGGGCTGGACGCCGGCTTCCACGACGGCGTGCGCAGCGGCGAACTGCTGTCGCGGCTGGGCAGCGACGCCGAACTGCTCCGCCAGCTCGTCGGCAGCGCGCTGCCGGTCGCGCTGGGCAGCGCCATCGCGGTCGTCGGCGGCCTCTCGATGCTGATCGTCACCAGCCCGGAACTCGCGGCCTGGTCGCTGCTGGTGCTGCCGCTGAGCGCCATCCCGGTGATGATCAACGGCAAGCGTCTCGCCCGGATCGCGCGCGACGCCCAGGACCGCGTCGCCGAAGCGAACGCGCGCGCCGCAGAAACGCTCGCCGCCGCCGACACCGTGCGCGCCCACGCGCGCGAAGCGCACGAGCGCGGGCGCTACGCCGACGCGCTGCGGCGGGCGGTGCGCGCCGCCGATCGCCGGATCGTCGTCCAGGCGCTGATCACCTTCGCCGCCACCGCACTGGTGTTCGGCGTCTTGCTCACCGTGCTGTGGCGCGGCGTCCGCGGCGTCGTCGACCACGACCTCACCGTCGGCGGCCTCGGCCAGTTCGTCGGCTACGCGATGCTGTGCGGGCTGTCCTTCGGCCAGTTGATCGAAATCTGGAACGACGTCCAGCGCGCCGCCGGCGGCATGGGCCGCATCCGCGAACTGCTCGAACGCACGCCGGCGATCCTGCCGCCGGCGCGGCCCGAACCGCTGCCCCGTCCGCTGCGCGGCGCACTGCGCTTCGAGTCGGTCGGATTCCGCTATCCGTCGCGGCCCGGGCACGCCGCGCTGGACGGCTTCGACCTGCAGATCGCGCCCGGCGAACGCGTCGCCCTGGTCGGTCCGTCCGGGGCCGGCAAGAGCACCGTGCTGTCGCTGCTGCTGCGTTTCCACGACCCGGCCGCCGGGCGGGTGCTGGCCGATGGCGTCGATCTGCGCCGGTTCGATCCGGCTGCGTGGCGCGGCGCGGTCGCGCTGGTGCCGCAGGCGCCGACGCTGTTCGCGGCGACCGTCGCCGAGAACCTGCGCTATGCCCGGCTCGATGCGGACGACGACGCACTGCGCGACGCGCTGCGCACCGCCAACGCGCTCGACTTCGTCGAGGTCCTGCCGCAGGGCCTGGATACGCCGCTGGGCGAGCGCGGCGTGCTGCTGTCCGGCGGCCAGCGGCAGCGGATCGCGATCGCGCGGGCGGTGCTGGCGGACGCGCCGGTGCTGCTGCTGGACGAGGCGACCAGCGCGCTCGACGCGCAGAGCGAACGCGCGATCCAGGAGGCGCTGGACACGCTGATGCGCGGGCGCACCACCGTGGTCGTCGCGCATCGGCTGGCCACGGTGAAGAAGGCGGACCGGATCGTGGTCATGGATCGCGGCGGGATCGTCGCCGAAGGCACCCACGCGACCCTGCTGGCGCAGGGCGGTCTGTACGCGGAACTCGCGAACCTGCAGTTCCTGTCCTGAGCGTCCTTTTCCGTGCGGCGCCTCAGACGGGGTCAGCGTCCGGCGAACGCGCCCCGGCGGCTGCAGCCTCGTCCGCGGTCTCGTCTGGACGCGCTTCCATCTGGGCGCGGAAGCTCGCCCAGTCGGCATCGCCGATGAAATCACTGGCGATCACCGCGCCGTCGGCATCGACGAACAGGTAGAACGGCGCCGCGTTGCGCGGATTCAGGCGCTGCGCCACGGCCTCGTCGATCCGCAGCGCATGCGGCAGCAGCGGCGTGTCGCGCAGGTAGTCGCGGGCCCGGGCCGGACGCGCGTTCACGAACACCCACAGCCCGACCCCGGCCCGGCGCATCGCCGGATGCAGCCGGACCAGTTCCTCGCGGCGCGCGCTGCAGGCGGCGCAGCCCGGCGAGAGGAACACCAGCACCGCCGGCGTGCCGCGCAGCGATCCGGAGGCGACCGCCGCACCGCCGGACAGCGGTCGCGCCGAAAACGCCGGCAGCGGCGTGCCCGGCGGCAGCGTAGCCGGCAGGCGCTCGCGTTCGCGCGCGGCGACGATCGCGGCCAGGCGCAGCGTCAACAGCAAATTCAGCGCCACCGATGCGGTCAGCAGTGCCAGCACGACGAGCACGAACGTCGGGGCCATGGCTCAGTCCACCATCGCCCGGTCCGACATCGCTCGGTCCGTCATCGCCGGGTCCGTCATCGCTCAGTCCGCCTTCGCCCGCAGCAGCCACGCCAGCTCGCGCAGGCGCACCGTCGCCACCACGCCGACGACGGCCAGCCCGGCCAGGATCGCTTCCAGTGGCCACGGCAGCGACAGCGGCCCGCGCAGCAGCACGACGCACGACGCCGCGATCAGCACGAGGTTGCGGACCACATCGAGGCCGTCCATGCGCCGGCCGGACGCGCCGAAGCACGTGCAGACGATCGCGCGGCCGTCGAGGATCGACAGCGAGATGACGACCGTGAACGACGCGAACAGCGCGAGCCCGCAGATCGCGCCGTACTGCGCGACCGTGCCGAGCGGCGCGGACATCCCGCCGGCCAGCAGCGCCGCGGCGATGGCCCACTCCGCCGCGACGATGGCGAAGGCCAGCGCCGCATCGGCCCGGCCGAGCACGGGAAACGCCTCGGACAGGCTGCGCCGGAATGCGTCGAACCCGCCGGACTTGCCCCGGGCGGCCGCCAGCAGCGACAGCGCCACGTACCAGCGCGCGAGCACGGCGACGAGGTCGAGCGCGGTCACGGCACCGGCTCCCAACGCCCCGCCGGCGCATCCCGTCGACGCAGGCGTCGCTGCGCGTCCTCCGCGGTGGCGATCACGGCGTCGTGCCAGTGGTCGTCCTCATCGCGCCTGGATTCGGGTTCCGCGAGCCGACGCAGTTCGCACCCGGCGTCCCGGGCGGCCGCTTCCAGCGCGGTGTCGCGCACGACCGGCAGGCCGATCCGCCGCAGGTCGTCCGCGGTCAACGCGCAGGCGGGCGCGTCGAACCCGTACAGCAGCGTGGACACGATCTCCGCGTGCGCCTCGCGCGGTCGCGCGCCGTGCGGCAGCGACAGCAGCTCCCCGCCGATCCGCTCCAGTTCGCGGGTGCTGCGATGGAGCGCGGTGAGCGTGGTCGGGAAGACGTTGTCGCACAGCCGCTGCAGGCTCTCCTCCCGCGCCTCCGGTCGCTCCGGGCCGAACCCGTCGCGCAGCCTGCGCCAGCACGGGCGGAAATCCTCCGAGGACATCGCCGATGGCCCGTCGTCGCCGTCTGCGGCCGGGAAGTGCGGACCGATCGGCGAGAAGACCGCCATCGGGCCGGCGACGATCTCGTGCGCCGCCAGCGCCAGCACCGTCCCTGCGGATTCGCAGCGGTTCGGCACGAGGAAGGTCAGTCGCCTGGCGAAGGCATGCAGCAGCAGCGCGATCCGCCGCGCGGCGTTGACCTCGCCGCCGCGGCATTCCACCACCACGGCGAGCCGTTCGACCGGGCCGAGCGTGCGCAGCGCCTCGTACAACGGCGGCAGCAGGTCGATCTCCAGGCGCGACGCCGAAAGCGCCAGCGCCCGCCCGGGACGCAGCGCTTCCAGCGCGCGGAGGTGCGCGCGGATCGACACCGTCGTGCCGCGACCGCGCGGTGCTGCCGAGCCTTCCATGCGCCCTGCTTCGGGTCTCAGCGGGCGGCCGGCTCGAATGCGGACAGCGGTTTCCGGGTTTCCATCGGGCACCTTCCTTTTCCATGGGTTGGCATCGCGCGCTGCACGTCCCGCACCGGGATCCGTCTCCCGGACGTCGTCCGCAAGCTGTCGACGGCGGCGGGACGCCGGACCGTTATAGCAGATCGCCCCTCGCGCCCGGCCGCCTGCCCGGGGCGACGATCCGAGCGCAGGGACGGCCGCAGGCGCGTACCGCGACGGCGGCCGCGGCGGGCGTGGTGACGATGGCCCGGTTCGGTACGGTCGTCCGCTTCAGTCCAGATCGACCACGCCGAGTTCGCTGAGGGCGTCCTGCATCATCCCGCGGGCGGCGTCGCTGAGCGTCTCGTGGTCGAGGGCGTAGCGGATGGTGGCCTCGATCAGGCCCAGGTGGGTGCCGCAATCGAAGCGCGTGCCCTGGAAGCGGTAGGCATGCACCGGCCGCTCGGCGAGCAGCTTGGCGATGGCGTCGGTGAGCTGGATCTCGCCGCCGGCGCCCGGCGTGGTCTTTTCCAGCAGGTCGAAGATGCGGCCGTCGAGCACGTAGCGCCCGACCACGGCGAGGTTGCTCGGGGCGACCTCGGGCCTGGGCTTCTCGACGATCGCGCGGATCGGCGCGCTGCGGCCGTCGAAGTCGCCGGTGGCGACGATGCCGTAGCTGCCGGTCTGCGCCGGCGGCACGTCCTGCACCGCGATCACGCTGGCGCCGGTGGCCTCGGCCTCGTCGGCCATCTGCCGCAGCGCGCCGGGGCCGCCCGCCCCACGCTGGCGATTCCAGATCAGGTCGTCCGGCAGCAGCACCGCGAAGGGTTCGTCGCCGACGATGGGCTTCGCGCACAGCACCGCGTGGCCCAGACCCAGCGCCTCGGCCTGGGTCACGAACACCGCGCGCACGTGCGGCGGCAGGATGTTGCGCACGAGGTCGAGCTGTTCGGTCCTGCCGGACTTCTCCAGCTTCTGCTCCAGCTCGTAGGCCTTGTCGAAATAGTCCGCGACCGCGTGCTTGTAGCGGTTGGTGACGAACACCAGCGTGTCGCAGCCCGCCTCGACGGCCTCGTCCACCGCGTACTGGATCAGCGGCCGGTCGACGATCGGCAGCATTTCCTTGGGGACGGTCTTGGTCGCGGGGAGGAACCGGGTGCCGAGGCCGGCCACGGGGAATACGGCTTTGCGGATGCGGGTCATGCGGTCGGGAATGGGGTGTCAGGTCCTGCGCGCATTGCGCGCCGGAAAGGGAACGACGGTGGCGGCGGACAACGCGGCGGTCTCCTGCGAGGCCATCGGCTCGAATTCGGGCACGGCGTCGCGCAGGATGGTCGCCAGCGCATCGAGATCGTACTGCACCGAGGCCTCGCGCAGGCGCGCGAGCGCTTCCGCGATCGCTTCGGCGGGCACCTGGCGCGCGGCCGCCTGCAGGATCTTCGGATGCGAGGTCGGGCGGTAGCGCTCGTCGGCGTGGAACAGCGTCTCGTGCAGCTTCTCGCCCGGGCGCAGGCCGGTGTAGACGATCGCGATGTCGCGGTCCGGCTGCTTGCCGGCGAGGCGGATCATCTGCTCGGCCAGCACGCGGATCGACACCGGCTCGCCCATGTCCAGCGTGTAGACCGCCTGCTGCGCACCGATCGCCGACGCCTGCAGGATGAGCTGGCAGGCTTCCGGGATGGTCATGAAGAAGCGCGTGACCTGCGGGTCGGTCACCGTCACCGGGCCGCCCTTGCGGATCTGCTCGCGGAACAGCGGCACCACGCTGCCGGCGGAGTCGAGCACGTTGCCGAAGCGCACCGTGACGAAACGGGTCGAACGCGGATCGTTGAACGACTGGCACAGCATTTCGGCGAGGCGCTTGGTCGCGCCGAGCACGTTCACCGGGTCCACCGCCTTGTCGGTGGAGATCAGCACGAAGGTGCCGACGCCGGCGGCGGCGCTCTCGCGGGCCACGGTCTCGGTGGCGAGGACGTTGTTGCGCACGGCCTCGCGCAGTTGCGCCTCCAGCAGCGGCACCTGCTTGTAGGCCGCGGCGTGGAAGACCGCGTCCGGGCCGACCAGCGAAAGCGCATGGCGGATGACCGCCGGATCGCCGCAGTCGCCCAGCAGCGGCACCACCTCGACCTCGGGGAAATCGCGACGCAGGCGCATCTGGGTCGTGATCAGCGACAGTTCGTCGATTTCGACCAGCGCGATCCGGCGCGCGCCGTGGCGTGCGCACTGGCGGCAGAGCTCCGAACCGATCGAACCGCCGCCGCCGGTGACCAGCACGCTGCGTCCGCCGAGCCAGTCGCGCATCGCCTTCCAGTCCGGCACCACCGGGGCACGGCCGAGCAGGTCCTCGATCGCCACTTCCTTCAGTTCGCCGGGCAGCGAATGCCCTTCGAGGATGTCGTTGAGCCGCGGCACCATGCGGAACGGGATTCCGGTGCGCTCGCAGACTTCGATCACCTCGCGCATGCGCCGTGCGCCGAGCGAGGGCATCGCGATGACGATCAGCTTGGCCGCGGTCTCCGGCGCGATCCGCACCACGTCCTCGATCCGGCCCAGCACCGGAACGCCATGCAGGTGGCTGCCGCGCAGCTTGGCGGCGTCGTCGAGGATGCCGACCGGCTGGTAGGCGCCGGTGCGGCGCAGGTCGCGGACCAGCGCTTCGCCGGCGCGGCCGGCGCCGAGGATCAGCACCCGCACCGCGGCCTTGTCGCTGTTGATCCGGCCGTGGTCCTTCCACGAGCGGTACAGCAGCCGCGGCGCGCCGAGCATCAGGGTGATCACGAACGGATACATCACCAGCACCGAACGCGGGACCACGTCGAGCCGGTTGTAGATGAAGAGGACGAACAAAATGGCGAGCAGGCCGAACATGCTCGCCTTCAGGATGTTGAGCAGGTCCGGCACGCTCGCGAAGCGCCAGATGCCGCGATACAGGCCCACCTGCCAGAACACCAGGCCCTGCGCGATCAGCACCAGCACCGATTCGGTGGTCCACAGACCGGGCCGCGCGGCCTGGTCGACGATGGCGTAGCGGAACTGGAGCAGGCCGTTCCAGCACAGCCAGACCATGCACAGGTCGTGCAGCACGATGGCCGAACGCGGCAGCGCGCTGGCGAGGCGTTCGCGGAGCTGCACGATCACGCGCGCCCCGGGGCGTCGACGACGCGGGCCCGGCTCCGATCGAGCCAGCCCCATGCCGCGCATCCCGCCGTCATCCAAGCCGCAGCCGCCATCGCGAGTCCTCTCCCCTTTCCTTCGGCCAGCCAGACCATCAGTCCGCAGCCGATCATTGTCCATGCCGCATATGACAACGTGACCGGGATGTGGCTGCCGGCCTTGCGCGCCCAGCGCTGGTAGACGTGGCCGACATGCGGCGTCCACCAGCGTTCCCCCCGCGCCGCCCGTCGGGCGAGCGTCAGGCCCGCGTCCAGCAGGAAGGCCGCCGGCGGCAACAGCACCAGCGGCCAGGCCGACGGCGGTGTCGACGTCATCGCGGCACCCGCCAGCCAGGCCAGCACGTACCCGAGGGCCCCGCTGCCCACGTCCCCGAGGAAGATCTTCGCTTTCGGGAAATTGGACGGCAGGAACCCGAAGAGTGCCGCGATGAACGCCAACCCGACATGAACCGTCAGCGCGTCGCCGGCGAGCCAGGCGTACGCGGCGGCGACCAGGATCGCCTGGGTCGTGGCGAGGCCGTCGATGCCGTCCATGAAGTTCCAGACGTTGACCAGCACCGGCACCGAGAGGAACACCGCGAGCGCGACCCGCGGGTCGGCCCCCGACAGGAAGAAGCCGGTCGCGAGCCAGCCCGCGGCCAGGACGTGCGTGGCGAGCTTGGGCCAGGGCGGGAGCGGCCGGTGGTCGTCCAGCCAGCCGATGCCGGCGACCAGCAGCAGGCCGACGCCGGCGCAGGCCAGCAGCACGATCTCCCGGGGCATGCGCAGGGCCAGGGCCGCGATCGCGACCAGCACCGCCAGCACCACCGCGAGGCCGCCGCCGCGCGGCGTCGCGACCGCATGGCTGCGCCGCTCGCCGGGCTGGTCGAGCAGGCGGCGTCGCAATGCGTAGCCGCGGACCACCCGCGTGCCGACCGCGCCGAGGGCGGCGAACAGCGCGCACCACAGCAGCGTGCCGGTGGGGAACATGCTGTTCAAAAGCATGCTGTTCAAAAGCATGCCGTTCAAAAGCGTGCCGTTCAAAGGCATGCCGTTCAAAAGGATGCCGCTCGGAAGCGTGCCGCTCGGGAGCATGCCGGCCACCGGCGTCATCAGACGACGGCGTAGTTCAGCAGCGGCTTGACCGAACCCCATTCCTTGCAACTGGGGCATTGCCAGTGATGGCTGCGCGCGCCGAAGCCGCAACGGTTGCAGCGATAGCTGGGATTGCGGACCAGCAACTGCTCGGTGACGTGCTTGAGGTCGTGCAGGGTCGCGGTGGGGTCGGTGTGGTCGGCCAGGCTGAGGTCGATCAGCGCCGCCTCGCCGCGCACCGACGGGCGTTCCTTGAGCTGGCGCGCGAGGTAATCCCGCGCCGCATGCACGCCCTCGCCCGCCTCGACCAGCCGGGTCAGCGCCAGCACCGGTGCGATGCCGCGGTAGTGCTCGCACATCTCGGTCAGGAACGCGCGCGCGCCGCTGGGATCGCCGACCTTGTCGTAGCAGACCAGCAGGTTGGGCAGCACTTCCGGCAGATAGTCGGGATCGTGCCGCGCCGCGCGTTCGTAGGCGCGGATCGCGGCCGCGTGCTGGCCGGCGTCGAAGTCGATGCGGCCTTCCAGCATGCCCGCGCGCACCGACTTGGAATCGGCCGCGTAGGCGCGCGCGATCGCCTCGCGCGCGGCGTCGATCTCGCCCGCCGCGCGATGGCGCTCGGCGAGTTCGCACTCGAACTGCGCGATCAGCTTGCCCATCGGCTCGCCGGTCACGGCTTCGTAGCGCGACGCCTTCTCGATCGCCTGCGGCCAGTCGCGTTCGGCCTGGTAGATGCCGATCAGGTGGCGCAGCGCCTGCGGCGCGCGATCGTCGAGTTTCGCGAGGTCGCCGAACACGGTTTCGGCGCGATCGAGCAGGCCCGAGCGCATGTAGTCCTCGCCCAGCGCGAGCAGCGCCTGGACGCGCTGCTGGTCGTTGAGGTCGGGACGCTGGACCAGGCCCTGGTGCAGCCGGATCGCGCGATCGACCTCGCCGCGGCGCCGGAACAGGTGGCCGAGCGCGACCTGGGTCTCGAACGTGTCCTTGTCCAGTTCGGCGACGTGCAGGAACAGTTCGATCGCCTTGTCCGGCTGCTCGTTGAGCAGGTAGTTGAGGCCGCGGAAATAGGTGGTCGACAGCCGGCTGACCTGGTGGTCGCTGTGGCGCTCGCCGCCGCGACGGCCGATCACCCAGCCGATCACGGCCGCGAGCGGGATCAGCAGGAAATACCAGAACCACTCGGAGATGAAGGCCATCTCAAGGCTCCGTGGTGGATGCAAGGGAGGCGGTGGCGGGGACGGCGCCGGCCGTGGCCGGGGACGCGCTGCGCTGCGCGCGGCGCAGCGGCATCACGACCGACACCACGATGGCCAGCCCGCCGAGCAGCACGCCCGCCAGCAGCGTGCACAGCAGGATCACGCCCAGGCCGGCCTGCAGTCGCACCACGCCGAGGTCGACCACGGTCGCGCCGTCGTTGAGCACGCCCAGCGCCACGCCGGAGACGAGGAACGCGAGGGCGAACATGGCGCGGAGGAATCGCATGGACAGGAACGATGCGGGCCGGGGGACCTGAACGGAGAACCAGTGTATGCCGTGGCGCGGCCGATGACGATGGCCGGCACGGACCGGGGCCCGCTCGGCGTGCATGCGGGGGTCGGGAATTCGGCGATCGGGAAGTACGGGAGACGAACCCCGGGATCGAACGCGCGTGGCGGAGTCGCCGGCGCGGATCAGTCTTCGGGCGGCAGCGGCACGACGTCGCTGACGCGGTCGCGCAGTTCCTTGCCCGGCTTGAAATGCGGCACGTGCTTGCCGGGCAGCGCCACCGCGTCGCCGGTCTTGGGATTGCGGCCGGTGCGCGGCGGCCGGTAGTGCAGGGAAAAACTGCCGAACCCGCGGATCTCGATGCGGTCGCCCTGCGACAGCGAGGCGCCCATCATTTCCAGCAGCGACTTGACCGCGAGGTCGACGTCGTCGGCCTTCAGGTGTCCCTGCCGCTGGGACAGGATCTCGATCAGTTCGGATTTGGTCATGGGCGTTCGCGGTCCTGACGGGCGGGCGCAGCCGGATCACACCGCGACGGCCCGGGGTTCCCGGGCCGTCGCGATGCCGATGCGGATCACTCGGAGCGGCTTTCCAGCTGCTCGCGCAGGAGCGCGCCCAGCTTGGTGGTGCCGCTGGCGGCGTCGGCGGAGGCCTTGTTGTACTCGGCCAGCGCTTCCTGGGTCTCGGCTTCGTCCTTCGCCTTGATCGACAACTGCAGCGTGCGGCCCTTGCGGTCCATGCCGACCAGCTTCGCCTCGATGGCGTCGCCGACCTTCAGGTGCTGGCTGGCGTCGTCGACGCGGTCGTAGCTGATGTCGCGGGCCGAGACGTAGCCCTCGATGCCGTCGCCCAGGTCGATGGTGGCGCCCTTGGAATCGACTTCCTTGACGGTGCCGGCGACCTTGGTGCCCTTCGGATGCGCGGCCATGAACTGGCCGAACGGATCCTGCTCGAGCTGCTTCACGCCGAGGCTGATGCGCTCGCGCTCCGGATCGACGGCCAGGACCACGGCGTCCAGGTTGTCGCCCTTCTTGAAGTTGCGCACGACGTCTTCGCCGGTGGTGTTCCAGCTCAGGTCAGACAGGTGGATCAGGCCGTCGATGCCGCCGTCCAGGCCGATGAAGATGCCGAAGTCGGTGATCGACTTGATCTGGCCGGACACCTTGTCGTTCTTCTTGTGGGTCGCGGCGAACACTTCCCACGGGTTCTGGGTGCACTGCTTCATACCCAGCGAGATGCGGCGACGCTCCTCGTCCACGTCGAGGATCATCACTTCGACCTCGTCGCCGACCTGCACGACCTTGGACGGATTGACGTTCTTGTTGGTCCAGTCCATCTCGGACACGTGGACCAGGCCCTCGACGCCCGGCTCGATCTCGACGAACGCGCCGTAGTCGGTGACGTTGGAGACCTTGCCGAACATGCGCATGTTGGCCGGGTAGCGGCGCGCGATGTTGTCCCACGGATCCTCGCCGAGCTGCTTGAGGCCGAGGCTGACGCGGTTGCGCTCGCGGTCGTACTTGAGCACGCGGACTTCGAGTTCCTGGCCGACTTCGACCACTTCGGACGGATGGCGGACGCGCTTCCACGCCATGTCGGTGATGTGCAGCAGGCCGTCGATGCCGCCGAGGTCCACGAACGCGCCGTAGTCGGTGAGGTTCTTGACCACGCCCTTGAGCTTGGCGCCCTCGACCAGCTTCTCGAGCAGCTGCTCGCGCTCTTCCGAATGCTCGCTCTCGACCACCGCACGGCGGGAGACGACGACATTGTTGCGCTTGCGGTCGAGCTTGATGAGCTTGAACTCGAGCTCCTTGCCTTCCAGGTACACCGGGTCGCGGACCGGGCGCACGTCGACCAGCGAGCCCGGCAGGAACGCGCGGACGTCCTTGATGTCGACGGTGAAGCCGCCCTTGACCTTGCCGCTGATGCGGCCGGTGATGGTCTCGTTCTTCTCGAGGGCTTCCTCAAGCTCGTCCCACACCATGGCGCGCTTGGCCTTGTCGCGGGAGAGGATGGTTTCGCCGAAGCCGTTCTCGAGCGAGTCGAGGGCGACCTTGACGATGTCGCCGACGCCGACGTCGATCTCGCCGGCATCGTTACGGAACTGTTCGATGGGCACGATGCCCTCGGACTTCAGGCCGGCGTTGATGACCACCACGTCGTTGCGCACGTCGACGACGGTGCCGGTGACGATGGCGCCGGGCTTGAGCTTGGCCAGGTTGACGGTCTGGCTCTGTTCGAACAGTTCTGCGAATGATTCGGTCATGGGTTGATTACTCGGTTGATGACTCAGACCGGCAGGTGCGTGGAAGGACACGCTGCGCGATCCACCCGTTGCGGGCCTGGCGGGATTGCCTCTGGCCGTGGTGAGTGTTGGGGACGGAAACACCGCCGCGACGCCTGCGCATCGCGACGGACCTTTGACTGCTGCGCGGAACGCCTCCGCGCCGCGACCGGTCGAACCGGTCAGTCCCGCGCCGCCGGCACCAGGGCCAGCACGCGCTCGACGACCGCTTCGATGCCGAGCCCCGTGGTGTCGATGCAGACGGCGTCTTCCGCCGGCTTCAGGGGCGCCACCGCGCGGTTGGCGTCGCGGGCGTCGCGGGCGAGGATTTCCCGCAGCAGGTCGTCCAAGATAACCGAAACCCCCTTGTCTTTCAACTGCTTATACCGTCTCTGCGCCCGTTCCTCGGGGCTGGCGGTGAGAAAGACCTTGTAACGGGCGTCCGGGAAGATCACCGTGCCCATGTCGCGACCGTCGGCGACCAGGCCCGGCGGCCGGCGGAACGCCCGCTGGCGGTCGCGCAGCGCGGCCCGGACCTCGGGCACGGCCGCGATCGCCGAGGCCGCGGCGCCGGCGGTCTCGGTGCGCAGTTCGTCGGTGGCGTCGAGGTCGTTCACGATCACCCGCAGCTCGCCGTCGGCGCGCTCCAGGAACCCGATCCGGGTGTCGAAGGCGCAGCGGACCAGGGCGGCGGGGTCGGCGAGGTCCAGGTCGGCCCAGCCGGCGGCCACGCCGATCGCCCGGTACAGGGCCCCGGAATCCAGGTAGTGCCAGCCCAGCCGGGAGGCGACCAGTCGGCTGATGGTGCCCTTGCCGGACCCCGAGGGCCCGTCGATGGTGAGGACTTCGGGGGCGGCGTCGGACATGCGGGACTCGGCTGGCGTGGGGATCGGGATTGTACCCGCCGCCCCGCCGGCCGCCCCTCCGCGACCGGGGGGACGCAACCACTTGAATGCGAAAAGAATTGCCGGCAGAATAGCGGGCTGTTTCGTCGCCCGCGCCGTCGATCGTCCGATCCGACCGGCGCGATCCCTTCCGTCAACCGCATCATCGCCGAGGCTCCACATGAAGGTCCTGTCCTCCCTGAAGTCGGCGAAGGCCCGTCACCGCGACTGCAAGGTCGTTCGCCGCCGTGGCAAGGTCTTCGTGATCTGCAAGTCGAACCCCCGCTTCAAGGCGCGCCAGCGCTGAAGCCGGACCGCGCGCCGCGATCGCATCGCGGCGACGACGGTGAAACGAAGGCCGCCTCGCGCGGCCTTCGTCGTGTTCGGGCGCCTGACGCTCGAGCGCCGGATGTGCAGACGCCCGATGTTCGAGCGCCCCATGCCCGGACGCCTGGTGTCCGGACGCCGGGCAGCGTCGCCGGGCCGCTGCGGGATCCGCGCACCGGCTTCGTCATGGTCGATGCGGCGCCGCGCCCGGGATCGCGCCGGCCATCGCGATGTGCTTACAATCCGGTGCGCCGCGCCCGTCATGTCCGCGACGTCCGCATTCACGCCTGAGGAGGTTCCCCCGTGCGCCATCTCCCCGCCGCCCTGATCGCCGCCGCGCTGCTCGCGGCCGCCCCGCAGGCGTTCGCCGAGACCCTGCTGATCGACCGCGTCAAGCTCGAATCCGGCACCGCGATGCCGGCGCGCGGCATGCGCATGGCCGAAGTCGAGCGCCGCTTCGGCAAGCCCACCGAACGCCTCGACGCCCGCGGCGGCCAGAAGCGCCAGTGGCCGCAGATCAACCGCTGGACCTATCCCGACTTCGTCGTCTACTTCGAGAAGGACCGCGTGATCGACACCGTCCTGATCCGCGCCGTCAGCAACGAAGTCGGTCCGAAACCCCCGATCCGGTAAGCCGATGTCCCCGACGTATCGTTTTCCCGCGGAATGGGAACCCCAATCCGCGGTGCTCCTCGCATGGCCGCACTTCGACACCGACTGGGGCCCGCGCCTGGTCGACGTGGAAGAAACCTACATCGCCCTGGTCGCCGCGATCACCGCGCACGAACCGGCGGTGATCTGCGTCGCCGACGACGACCTGCAGACCTACGCCGAGGCCCGGCTCAGCTCGGCGCGGGTCGACATGGCGCGGGTGCGCTTCGTGGTCGTCGAGTACGACGACACCTGGCTGCGCGATAGCGGCCCGATCACCCTGCGCGGCCTCACCGGCCAGCGCCTGCTCGATTTCCGCTTCACCGGCTGGGGCGGCAAGTTCGAGGCCAGCCGCGACGACCGCCTGGTCGAAGCGCTGGTCGCGCAGGGCCTGTTCCCGCAGGCCGAGCGCGTGCAGATCGATTTCGCGCTGGAAGGCGGCGGCATCGAGACCGACGGCGCCGGCACCCTGCTGACGACCTGGCGCTGCCTCCACGAACGCCATCCGCAGGCGAGCCGCGCCGAACTGACCGCGAAGCTCGCCGGCTGGCTGCGCCAGGACCGTGTGCTGTGGCTGGACCACGGCTACCTGGAAGGCGACGACACCGACGCGCACATCGATACCCTCGCCCGGTTCGCCGCGGAGGACGCGATCGTCTACCAGGGCTGCGACGACGTCAGCGACACCCATTACCCGGAACTGCAGGCGATGGCCGCCGAACTCGCCACGCTGCGCACGCGCGCCGGCAGGCCGTACCGGCTGTTCGCGCTGCCGTGGCCACGACCGATCTTCGACGAGGGCCGCCGCCTCGCCGCCAGCTACGCCAACTTCCTGATCGTCGACGGCGCGGTGCTGATGCCGGCCTACGGCGATCCCGCCGACGCGCGGGCGCAGGAAGTGATGGCCGAAGCCTTCCCGGGGCGCGAGATCGTCCCGGTGCCGTGCCGGCCGCTGATCTGGCAGAACGGCAGCCTGCACTGCATCACGATGCAGTTGCCGGCGGGCGCACTGGGCGACTGAGAGGGGTTCGATGCGCATGCGATGGCCCGCATGGGCGCTGATGCTGATGCTGCCGGCCCAGGACGTTGTCGCAGGGAAATACCGGGCGCCGGACAACGACGCCACGGTCGCCACGATCGAGTTCACTCGCAGCGTGCCCGATCCCGGCGCCAGGTCGTTGCAGAAGCTGTCGCTGTATCGGGACGCGCAGTGCACGCTCGGCAAAGGCGTCGGTTACGCGGCCGGCGTGACCAGACTCGGCGCCAAGCGGAAAGTCGTCCGCGTACCAGCGCAGCAGCGGATCTTCCTGTGGGTAACGACATCGGAGTGGACGCACGGCGGCAAGTCTGAGATGCCGGGTTTCATCGCACTCGCAACCCAGCACGACTGCATGACATTGCACAGCTTCGTACCGGAGCCGGGTCACCGCTACAGCGTCAGTCATCGCCGCACGGGCGACGGGTGCGCACTGGATGTCGAAGACATGGCGACCGCGCTGCCGCCTGCAGACCTGTCGCTGCACAATCCCATGCCTTGCAGCGATGCGCCCTGACGCCCGACGATTGAGCCTCCCTGGAAACCCACCGGCCGGTACCATGAACAAGAAGACCCTCCCCGTCGCCCTGATCCAGGAGCGCAACCACGGCGACGCCGCAGCCAACCTGGCCGTCATCGAGGCGCGCGTGGCCGAGGCCGCGAAGCACGGCGCGAAGCTGGTGCTGCTGCAGGAACTGCACAACGGCGCCTATTTCTGCCAGCACGAGTCGGTGGACGAATTCGACCTGGCCGAGCCGATGCCCGGCCCGAGCACCGCGCGCCTGTCGGCGCTGGCGAAGGCGCACGGCGTGGTGCTGGTGAGCTCGCTGTTCGAGCGCCGCGCCGCCGGCCTGTACCACAACACCGCGGTGGTCTTCGACGCCGACGGCAGCATCGCGGGCAAATACCGCAAGATGCACATCCCGGACGACCCGGGGTTCTACGAGAAGTTCTACTTCACCCCGGGCGACCTCGGCTTCACCCCGATCGACACCTCGGTCGGCCGGCTCGGCGTGCTGGTGTGCTGGGACCAGTGGTATCCGGAAGCGGCGCGGCTGATGGCCCTGGCCGGCGCCGAGCTGCTGCTGTACCCGACCGCGATCGGCTGGGACCCGTCCGACGAACAGGCAGAGAAGGACCGCCAGCGCGGCGCCTGGATCCTCAGCCATCGCGGCCATGCGGTCGCCAACGGGCTGCCGGTGCTGTCGTGCAACCGGGTCGGCCACGAGCCCTCGCCGCTCGGCGCGTCCGGGATCGACTTCTGGGGCAACAGCCACGTCCTCGGCCCGCAGGGCGAATTCATCGCCGAGGCCGGCGCCGAGCCGACGATCCTGATGGCCGAGGTCGACATGGCCCGCAGCGAGCACGTGCGCCGGATCTGGCCGTTCCTCCGCGACCGCCGCATCGACGCCTACGGCGACCTGCTCAAGCGCTACCGCGACTGACCCCGCGCCGTCCGTCGCCGCCCGCTGGCGTGAAACGAACGGTCGTGCTATTCATGCGGCGATGGTCATCCCACCCGCCACCAGCAAGGGCGCGGCCACCCGCGAGGCGATCCTCGACCGCGCCTACATGATCGCGGCCTCGGCCGGGCTCGAAGGCCTGTCGATCGGCCCGCTGGCCGACGCGGTGAACATGTCCAAGAGCGGGGTGTTCGCCCATTTCGGCTCGCGCGAGGAGCTGCAACTGGCGGTCCTCGACCTCGCCGCCGACCGCTTCGGCGAACACACCCTGATCCCGGCGCTGGCGCAGCCGCGCGGGCTGCCGCGGCTGCGCGCCCTGCTCGCGAACTGGTTCGACTGGCTGCGCCGCGACCGCGGCGGCTGCCTGGTGCTGACCGCCGCCAGCGAGTACGACGACCGCCCCGGCCCGCTCCGCGACCGCATGATCCACCACCACCTGCGCCTGCGGCAGATGGTCGCGCGCGCCGTCGCCATGGCGATCGACAGCGGCGAACTGCGCGCCGACCTCGACCCCGAGCAGGCGGCCTTCGAGCTCAACACCATCGCCCTGGCGGTCCAGCACGACATGGCGATCAGCGACCCCGACAGCGCCATGGCGCGCGGCGAACGCATGCTGGAACACCTGCTGGACTACTACGCCCCCCGGGCGTCCTGATCGTTCCCTCTCCTCGGATCGCTCCCCAACGGAGTCCGTCATGCGCCGCACCTTTCGCAGAATTAGCACGACCGTTCGTTCCAGTATCACGCTACTCGGACTGCGCCTGGGCCTCGGGCTCGAGGCAAGGCTGAGGCCGGAGCGCGCCACCGCACTGGCGGCGCGGCTGTTCACGACCCCGTTGTCCTCGAGCCGCCGCCGCGCGCTCGCGGCGCCCGACACCGGCGCCGTCGAGGAGCGGCTCGACGTCGACGGCGTGGACCTGGCGCTGTATCGCTGGGGCGATCCGGCCACGACGCCGTACATCCTCTTCAGCCACGGCTGGTCGAGCCACGGCACCCGCATCGCGCCGTGGCTGGCGTCGCTGACCGCCGCCGGCTACGCGGTGGTCGCCTTCGACCAGGCCGGCCACGGCAAGAGCGGTGGCGACCGCACCACCCTGCCCGACTTCGCCTGCCACCTGATGGCGGTGGCCAGGCGCTACGGGCCGGCGACGGCGGTGATCGGCCACTCCCTCGGCGGCGCGGCGACGGCGATCGCGCTGGCCAACGGCCTGCAGGCGCAGCGAGCGGTGCTGATCGCGCCGGCCGCGGACGGCCTGGCGGCGATGGAGCGGTTCTGTCGCCTGCTGTGGCTGGACGCGCCGTTCGCGCGGCGGATGGCGGCGCTGTTCGAGCGGCGGACGCGGGTCTCGGTGGACGAACTGCAGGCGCATCGCTACGTCGCGTCGATCGGTCGCCCGGCGCTGATCGTCCACGATCTCGAGGACCGCGAGGTCCCGTGGCACGAGGGCGAGCGCTACGCGCGGCTGTGGCCGGGCGCGCGCATGATCAGCACCCGCGGCTGCGGCCACAACCGAATCGCCGAAGATCCCGGGGTGATCGCGGCGACCCTGCGCTTCCTGCGCGGGGAAGCGGTCGGCGAGCGGGTCGTGTCCTCGCCGAACCTGCCGTTCGGCCTGGCCTGAGGCCGCCGCCATGACCCCGCCCCTCGCCAAGCTGCCTCTCGCCACGCTGCCTCTCGCCACGCTGCCTCTCGCCACGCCGCCTCTCGCCACGTTGTCGATCGCCGCCGGCGCCGGCATCGTCGCCGCGCTCGGCGCGCTGCACCTCTACCTCACCTTCGTCGGCGAACGGCTGCATCCGCGCGACTTCGCCCTGCGCCACACGATGGACGCGGTGTCGCTGGTGCTGACCCGGCAGACCACGGTCTGGCACGCCTGGATCGGCTTCAACGCCAGCCACGGCCTCGGCGCGCTCCTGTTCGGCGCGGCGTACCTGCACCTGGCGCTGGTGCGGCCCGAGGTGCTGCGCGCGTCGCTGTTCCTGTCCCTGCTGGGCGCCGGCTATCTCGCGGCGATGGCGGCGCTGGCCCGGCACTGCTGGTTCCGCACGCCGTTCCGCGGCCTGGTGCTGGCGGGCGCCCTGTACGCGATCGGAATGGTGGCGCTGCACACGCAGGCATAGTCGGACCGCCGGCGCGGGAACCGCAGGCGCGCCTGCTATCCTGCGCGACCGACCGGCGGAGCCGGCCCGCGCCCACGTTGCCAGCGTTGTCCCGATGACCGACTCCCCCGATCTGCCTGTTTCCGTCGATGCCGCCGACGCGCCCGCCTTCCTCCGCGACCAGCCGCACGCGATCGTCGAACGCGACGGCGTGCGCTACACCCTGCTGGGCACGGCGCACGTGTCCAGGGCCAGCGTCGAGGCGGTGCGCGCCGCGATCGCCGGCGGCGGCTTCGACACCGTCGCGGTCGAACTCGACGCCCAGCGCGCGCAGGCGCTGACCGACCCGGACGCGCTGGCCCGGCTCGACCTGGTCAAGGTGATCCGGGAAGGCAAGACCGCGGTGTTCGCCGCGAACCTCGCCCTCGCCGCCTACCAGCGCCGGCTCGCCGAGCAACTGGGCATCGACCCCGGCGCCGAACTCAAGGCCGCGGTGCTCGACGCGCGCGAACGCGACCTGTCGCTGCACCTGATCGATCGCGACGTCGGCCTGACCTTCCGCCGCGCGATGCAGCGGCTGGGCTGGTGGGGCCGGCTCAAGGTCGCCAGCGGCCTGATGATGTCGCTGTTCGGCGACGAGGAGGTCACCGACGAGCAGATCGAGGGCCTCAAGGAAGGCGACATGCTCGAGGCCAGCTTCAGTGAGTTCGCCGCCGACAGCCCGGCGCTGTACGAGACCGTGATCGCCGAGCGCGACGCGTACATGGCCGCGCGCCTGCGCGAGATCCGCGCGCAGGGCGCCGGCACCGAGGTGCTGGCCGTGGTCGGCGCCGGCCACCTGCAGGGGCTTGCGAAGCACCTGCGCGAGTCGGAGGAGGCCCCGGAGGCCGTCCGCACCTCGCTCGAGGTGCTGAAGAAAACGCGCAACATCCCGTGGTTCAAGATCGCGATGAGCGTCGTGATCGTCGGCGGCATCGGCTTCGGGTTCTGGCGCGGCGGCTTCGCGATGGGCGCCGACCTGCTGCGGCAATGGGTGATGTTCACCGCCTCGCTGGCCGCGCTGGGCTGCCTGCTCGCCGGCGGCCACGTGCTGAGCATCCTCACCGCGGCCGCGCTGGCGCCGCTCAAGCCGTTCCGCATGGGTGTGCCGACCGGCACCTTCAGCGCGCTGGTGGAAGCGCGCCTGCGCAAGCCCACCTACGCCGACTTCATGGCGCTGCGCGACGACATCCAGAACGTCCGCGGCTGGTACCGCAACCGGGTCGCGCGCACGCTGCTCAACTTCATCCTGACCAATTTCGGCAGCATGGCCGGCGTGTGGATCGCCGGCGCGCGGATCGTCGGCAAGGTCATCGGCTGAGGGCTGCGGCTCGGAGAAGCGATCCCCGGGGCCGGCGCGATGCGCCGGCCCGTGCGCGTCATTGCGCGTGCAGCGCGGTCAGGGCCGCCGGCGGCTGCGGATCCGGATCCGCTCCCGGTTCCGCCGGTCGCGTCGGCGGCAGGCCGCGCGCGCGGCGCACGATCCGCGCGGCGCCCGTGCTGAGGTCGTCCAGCACCGCGTAGATCGTCGGCAGGAACAGCAGGCTGACGATGGTCGAGAACGCCAGGCCGCCGGCGATCGCCCGCGCCATCGGGAAGTACGGCGGACCGCCGCCGGCGAGCTTGGTCTGGCCCAGCGCGATCGGCACCATCGCCAGGATCGCCGTGCCCATCGTCATCATGATCGGGCGCAGGCGTTCGCGGCTGCCTTCGACCAGCGCGTCGGTGCGCGACATGCCGCGCCGTCGCAGGTTGTTGATGTGCTCGACCATCACGATGCCGTTGTTCACCACCACGCCCATCAGCACCAGGATGCCGATGAAGGCCATGACGTTGAACTGGGTCTGGGTGATCCAGAACAGCCAGAAGACGCCGAACACGGAGAACACCACCCCGCTCATGATCGCCGCGGGGAACAGCAGCGACTCGAACACCGCCGCCATCACCATGTAGATCATGATCAGGCCGATGACGAGGCTGGTCATCATCTGCGCGACCGCTTCGGCGTCGTCCTGGAAGCCGCTGCCGTCGAAGGTGTAGCTGTACCCGGGCTGGAAGGGGAAGGCCTTGAGCGTGTCCTCCATCGCCTTGCGCGCCTGCGGCATCGCCACCTTGTCGGCGAGGTTGGCCTGGATGGTCAGCGTGGTCTGCCGGTTCGAGCGCTGGATCTCCGAGGCCGCGGCCGTGGTGCGCGCATCGACCATCGCCAGCAGCGGCACCATGCGGCCGTCCGGCGCGCGCACGCTGAAGCTCGCGATGTCCTCGATGCCGAAATCCTCCGCGCCGGCGAAGCGGATCCAGACCGGCACTTCGTTCGTGCCCTTGCGGAACTCGCGCAGGGGCGCGCCGCGCAGGGCGAGCCCGACGAACTGCGAGACCTGCTGCGCGCTGAACCCGAACGAGGCGGCGCGTTCGCGGTCGACGCGGATCGCCAGCTCGCTGTTCTGGTCGCCGATGTTGACGCGCACGTCGCGCAGCTCCGGACGCGCGGACAGGATCGGCACGACCTCGTCCGCGATCTCGCGCAGCGTCTCCGAGGAGTCGCCGACGAGCTGTACCTGCACGTTCTGCTGCATGCCGTCGCCGCCGCCCGGGCCGCCCTGGTTGCCGATCCCGAGCTTGGCGCGCGCCGATTTCGGCAGCGCCTCGCGCAGGGCGTCGGTGAGCGCCTTGGTCTCCGCCGCGCGCTGGGTGTCGAACTTGACCTGGGTCCCGCCCCAGCCCTGCTCGCTGTAGAACGAATACACCTGGACGATGTGGAACCGCTTCCTGTTGGCGTCGAGGAACTTCTCGACCTTCAGGATCTCGTCCGACATCTGCTGCTTGGTGTAGGCGCCGTTCCACTGGTAGAAGATGTCCGCCTGGCCGTCTTCGCCGCCGCCGAACATGTTGGTGTTCTGCATCACGAACTTCGCGGGGACGAAGCTGACCACCACGATCAGCGCGATGCCGAGCAGGCTCTTGCCGCGATGCTCCAGCGTCCAGCGCAGGAAGGCGGCGTAGCGCCGCTGCAGGCGCGAGATCAGGCCGCGGTCGTCGCGGACCGCCGGCGGCGTCTTCAGCCGCGCGGAGAACATCGGGATCAGGCTCACCGCGACCAGCCAGGACGCCAGCAGCGACACCGAGATCGTGACCGCGATCTGCGACATGAAGATGGTGATCATGTTGGTCTTGCCGAACAGGATCGGCACGAACACGAAGCAGTGGCACAGGGTGCCGGCCGACAGCGCGATGGCGACGTTGCGGGTGCCGATCAGCGACGCCCGCTCGGGCTGGTCCGGCAGGCGCTCGCGCGCCTGGTAGATGCTCTCGACCACGACCACGGCGTTGTCGACCAGCATGCCCACCGCCAGCAGCAGGCCCATCATCGTCAGGATGTTGAGGGTGACGCCGGCGAAGTACATGAAGCCCAGGGTCATCACGAAACAGATCGGGATGGCCAGGGTGACCATCAGCGTGGACGGCCAATGGCGCAGGAAGAAGTACAGCACGATGATCGACAGCAGCAAGCCAACGAGCCCGGCCTCGGCCAGTTCCATGAGCGACTCGGTCACCGACTCGCCCTGGTTGTCGATCACCTTGACCTGCACCCCGTTGAGCGCGGGATCGGCGGCGATCGCGTCCACCGCCGCGAGCACGTCCTTGGACACCTGCACCAGGTTCGCGCCGCGTTCCTTGAAGATGTCCAGGCCCACCGCGGGCTGGCCGTCGAGGCGGCGGCCGTAGTCGATCCGCGCCGGCTGCAGGCGCACCTCGGCGACGTCGGACAGGCGGGTGCCCTTGGCGTCCACGATCAGGTCGCGGTACTGCTGCAGGTCGTCGATCTCGCCCACCGGCTGCACCCGCAGCCGGCGTCCGCCGTCGTCGATCTGCCCGGCGGACACCGAGAAGTTCGCGGACGACAGCCGGGTGCTGAGGTCGTTGAGGCCGATGCCGTGGGCGGCGAGCCGGTCGGCCGAGACCGCGATCTCCACCTCGTTCGGCGGCGCGCCCTGGATGTCGACGCGGGCCACGCCCGGGATGCGTTCGAGCTTGCGCTTGAACTCGCGGTCGATCATGTCGTACGCGCGGGTCATGTCGCGCTGGCTGGCGAGGCGGACCTTCAGCACCGGTTCGTCGCTGGTCGAGAACTTCATCACGAAGTAGCGGCGCAGGTCGTCAGGCAGATCGTCGCGGATCGCGTCAATGCGCTCGCGCGCCTCGGAGGCGGCGATCGAGACGTCGCGCTCCCAGTCGGAGAACTGGATGAACATGCTCGCGCCGTCGGCGCGCGCATTGCCGTCCATGCGCTTGACCCCGCTCATGGTCGAAACCGCTTCCTCGACCGGCCGCAGCACCGTCCGTTCGACTTCCTCCGGGGTCGATCCGGAGTACGGCAACTGCAGGAAGATGCCCGGGAACGTGACCGAGGGCAGCGCCTCCAGCGGCAGCCGGACCGCGGCGATGAGCCCGATCACGACCAGCGAGACGAACACCATCACCGTGGTGACGGGGCGCTTGATGCTGAACTCGGCGACGCTCACGGCGCGTGGCCTCCGGTGTGCGGAGCGGCGGGCCGGTCGTAGCCGTCGGCGTCGGCGTGGTCGTCGAAGTCGGTCGCGTGGCGGGCCCGCGCGCGCCGCGCCCGCGCGACGTAGTCGGCATCGGGGCGACGGTCGAGCAGGTCGTAGACCACCGGGATCACCACCAGGGTCAGCAGCGTCGACACCAGCAGGCCGCCGATCACCGTGATCGCCATCGGCGAGCGCACCTCCGCGCCCTCGCCGAAGGCCAGCGCCAGCGGCAGGAAGCCGAACAGCGTGCACAGCGTCGTCATCATGATCGGCCGCAGGCGCGAGCGCGCGCCCTCCACCAGCGCCTCGCGCTTGGGCATGCCCGCCTCGCGCGCCTGGTTGACCTTGTCGATCAGGATGATCGCGTTCTTCACCACCAGGCCGACCAGCAGGATCAGGCCGATGAACACCACCACCGACACGGTCGAGCGGGTGACCAGCAGGGCGAGGATCGCGCCGACCAGCGCCAGCGGGATGGTGAACAGGATGACGAACGGATGCAGCAGCGACTCGAACTGCGAGGCCATCACCAGGTAGACGAGGAAGATCGCCAGCGCGAACGCGAACAGCAGCGACCGCAGCGACTGGGTCAGCTCCTCGCCCTGGCCGCCGATGTGCAGGCCGATGCCCGCGCCGAGGCCGCCCGGCGCCTTCGCGACCATTTCGTTGACCTCGCGCACCGCGGTGCCGAGGTCGATGTCGCGCAGGTTCGCCGAGACGATCGCCACCCGCACCTGGTCGGCGCGGTGGATCTCGCTGGGGCCGGTGGTGGCGACCACGTCGGCGACCGAGTCGAGGGTCACCGGGCTGGCGCTGCCGGGATTGACGATGAGCCGGCGGATGTCGTCGACCGTGGCGCGGTCGGACGCCCGCGAGCGCACCAGCACGTCGATCTTGCGGCTGCGGAAGCTGTAGCGCGTGGCGACGTCGCCGCGCACCTTCTTCACCACCACGTCGGCGATCTGCCGGGTGGTCAGCCCGAGCGCGCCGGCGCGGTCCTGGTCGAAGTGGATCTGGATTTCCGGGAAGCCCTGCTCGACCGTCGACTTCACGTCGGCGTAGTGCGGGTTCGCGCGCAGCAGCCCGGCCATCCTGCGCCCGGCGCGTTCGATCTCCTGCAGGTCGTCGCCGCGCAGTTCGATCTCCAGCGGCATCGAGAAGCTGAACAACTGCGGGCGGCTGAAATCGACCTGCGCGCCGGCGTAGCCCGAGGCGCTTTCGCGCAGGGTCTCGACCAGCGCGGCCTCGCGCCCGCGATCGCCGCTGGCGGACATCACCACGGTCAGCTTGCCGATGTTCTCGCCGCTTTCGGTGGGATTGGCGTCGAGCCGGGTGCCGCTGCCGCTGACGCCGTACAGCGTGCGCACGCCGTCGTCCTTCGCATGCGCCTGCTGCAGCTCGCGCACGATCCGGTCGGTGTCGCGCAGCGGCGTGCCCGGCGGCAGCTTCACGGTCATCTCGAAGCGGTCCTGCGCGAGCTGCGGGATCAGGTCGCTGCCCAGCATCGGCACCAGCAGCAGGCTGCCGCCGAACGCCGCACCGGCCAGCGCCAGCACCAGCACCGGGCGCGCCATCGCCGCCGGCAGCACGCGCAGGTAGGCCGCCTCCAGGCGATGGTAGGGGGCCATGACCATGTCGCTGAGCCCGCGCATGATCGGGCCGACGACGCGGGCCGCCAGCCGCCAGCCGCGCACGACCAGCCAGGCCAGGCCGAAACCGCCGCCGCGACCGGCGGCGCCGAGGCCGCGACCGGCCGCGGCCAGCGGCTTCTGCCAGCGGGTCTCGGGCTGCCACTGCGGATGCGGCGCCTCTTCGGCGAACGCCATCGGCGAGCGATCGCGCCAGCCGCTGAGCATCGGGATCAGGGTCATCGACACCAGCAGCGAGATGCCGATCGCGGTGGCGACGGTCAGCGCCTGGTCGCGGAACAGCTCGCCGGCGATGCCCTCAACGAACACCAGCGGCAGGAACACCGCCATCGTGGTGAGCGTCGAGGCGACCACCGCCATGCCGACTTCGCGCGTGCCCTGCACCGCCGCGTCGAACACGCCCAGGCCGCGTTCGCGCGCCTTGGCGATGCTCTCCAGCACCACGATCGAGTCGTCGACCACCAGGCCGGTCGCCAGCGCGAGGCCGCCCAGCGACATCACGTTGAGGCTCAGCCCGAAGCGGTCCATGAAGAAGAAGGTCGCGACGATCGACACCGGCAGCGACAGCGCGATGACGAACGTGCTCCAGCCGTCGCGCAGGAACAGGAAGATGATCAGCACCGCGAGCAGGCCGCCGATCACCGCGTCGATCTTGACGTCGCGGATCGCGTGGCGGATGAACTGCGACTGGTCGTCGACGACCGTCATTTCGAAGTCGGCCGGGATCTCGTCGTGCAGGTCCTTCAACCGTTTCGCGATCGCGTCGGCGGTGGCGACGGTGTTGGCGTCGCCTTCCTTGTAGATCGCCAGTTCGACCGCCTCGCGCCCGTCGAGGCGGATGATCGCCTCGCGTTCCTTGTGGGCCTGGACCACCTCCGCCACGTCGCGCAGGCGCACGGCCATGCCGCCGGCGGGCGTGTTGCCGCTGCCGGAGGACGCGCTGCGCACCGAGCTGGCGGCGGCGATCGCCTCGGCCGAGCCGGTGGTCGCGGCGATCGCCATCATCTGCTGCGCCGCGCTGGACGCGGCGTCGTTGCCGGCGGTGCGCGTGGTCACCAGCATCTCGCGCATCTCGTCGACGTTCGCGAACTGGTTGATCGTGCGCACGTTGTAGCGCTGGCTGCCCTCTTCCAGGCGGCCGCCGGAGATGTTGACGTTCTCCTGCTGCAGGCGCTGGACGACGGTGTCCATCGACAGCCCGAGCTGGGCCAGTTTCTGCTGGTCGATCCGGACCTGGATTTCGTCCTCGAGGCCGCCGCCGACCTTGACCGCGGCGACGCCGTCGACCGGTTCGAGCTGCTTCTTGAGGTCCTCGTCGGCGTAGCGCCGCAGCGCGGCCAACTGGCGCAGGGCCTTCGCGTCCTCGGCGCCGGCGGGGGCGTCCTTCGAGGAGAGCACGAGGCGCATGATCGGCTCGGTCGAGGGATTGAAGCGCAGCAGCACCGGCGTCTTCGCCTCCAGCGGCAACTGCAGGGTCTCGATCTTGTCGCGCACCTCGAGGCTGGCCTGGTCCATGTTGGTGCCCCAGGCGAACTCCAGCACCACGTCGCTCTGCCCGGTGCGCGAGACCGACTTGAGCTTGCGCAGGTTCTTGACCACGCCCAGCGCCTCTTCCACCGGCTCGCTGATCAGGGTCTCGACCTCCGACGGCGCGGCGCCGGTGTACTCGGTGCGCACGGTCAGGGTCGGATAGCTGAGGTCGGGCAGCAGGTTGACCTTGAGGCTCGACAGCGAGATGCCGCCGAACAGGATCATCGTCAGCCAGAACATCGCCACCGTGACCCGGCGCCGGGTCGAGAATCCGACCAGGCCGCCGCCGGACGCCGGTGCGTGCGGATCGAAGCCGTCGGGTGCGCTCACGGCTGCTTGCCCGCCGGCTTGGCGGCGGCGACCGCGGGCCTGGCCGCGGCGTCGCCGATCACCTGCACCTTGCTGCCCTCGCGCAGCGCGACCTTGCCGGCGGTGACCACGCGATCGCCGGGCTTCAGGCCGTCGCGCACTTCGACCCACGGGCCGTCGTAGTAACCGAGCTTGACCGGCACCCGCGCGGCCTTGTCGCCGCGCACCACGAACACCGCCGGATCGTCGTCGTCCTCCAGCAGCGCGTTGCGCGGCACGGTCAGGGCGTCGGCGCGCTGGTCGTAGTCGATCTTCATCCGCCCGAACATGCCCGGCTGCAGCAGCCCGCCGCCGTCGAAGGCGCAGACCACGCGGAAGGTGCCGCTGCCGGAATCGACCACCGGCGCGACCCGGTCGACCCGGCCCTGGAAGACCTGGCCCGGCAGCGCATCGACGCCCAGTTGCACCGGCAGCCCGCTCTTGAGCGTCGCCAGTTCGCGCTCGGGCACGTTCAGCGTGGCCTCCAGCCGCGAGGTGTCGACGATGCGGAAGATCGGGGTGTTGATCTGGACGAAGTTGCCCGGCTTGATCGAACGCTCGGCGATCACGCCGGAGATCGGCGCCAGCACGTTGGCGTAGGACAGTTCGAGCCGCGCCATGCGGTTCACCGCGCGCGCGTTCTCGAGATCGAACTTGAGCTGGTCGAGGTCGTTGGCGCTGAGCAGTTGCTGCGAGGCGAGCTGCCGCGACCGGTTGTAGTTCGCCTCGAGCTTGCGCAACTGCGCCTCGGACTGCGCGGCCTGCAGCTCGGCGCGGGCGGAATCCAGGCGCACCAGCACCTGACCGGCGCGCACCTGCTGGCCGACCTCCACCAGCACCTGCAGGGCCACGCCGGAGGTCTTCGCGACCACCTGCGATTCGGCGCGCGCTTCCAGCGGCGCGGTGCCGGCGTAGCTCGCGGCGACCGGGCGACGGGCCACCGGCACGACCTCGACCGGGATGGCTTCCTCGGCCTGCGGCTTGTCCTTCTTGTCGGGAGCGTCGCCGGCCTTCCCGGCGCAGCCGGTCAACGCGACGCAGCCCAGGAGGGCCGCCAGCCCGACGATGCGGGGGGAAGGCAGCGGGGCGGCCAGGGCGGCGAAGAGGCGGCGACGGGAGGGGTTGGGCATGGTCGGAAAGCCGAGGGGGTTAGGTGTTGTATGAAGGTATATCACCCGTTCATGTCCGCCATCCGCCAGAGGTCATAGTGACCCGCGGCCGGCGGGGGGACGAGGACCGGTCGATCGCGGGGCGGCACGGGCTGGGTCGGGACGCGGGGTCGGGCTATACTGTCCGGATTGCGCGACCGCCCGGCCCGGGGAAAGACCGGCTCCGTCCACGCGTCGCCCGCCACTTCGCCATCAGACCGACGCCACGACGCCCGACATGACCCGATCGACGATTCGTACCCCGCTGCTCGCCGGTGGTCTCGCCCTCCTCGCCGCCCTGCCCGCGCTGGCCCAGACGCCGGCCGCCGCTTCCGCAGGTTCCGCCGAACGCGGCAAGGAGCTGACCTACACCTGCCGCGGCTGCCACGGCGTGACCGGCTACAAGAACGCCTACCCGGCCTACAGCGTGCCGAAGATCACCGGCCAGAGCGCCGAGTACATCGCCAGCGCGCTCAACGAGTACCGCAGCGGCGCGCGCAAGCATCCGACCATGCGCGCCCAGGCGCAGAGCTTCTCGGAGCAGGACATCGCCGACATCGCCGCCTACCTTTCGAGCCTGAAGAAGAATTGAGCGACGCCCCCATGACGAAGCGCATCACCACTCTCGCCATCGCCCTGACCCTGGGCGCCTCGCTCGCCGCCTGCAGCAAGTCCGAACCCGCCGCCGAAGGCCAGGCCGGCGAACACGCCGTCCAGCACATCGGCGCGTTCGACGGCGACGCCGCCCGCGGCGAGCGCATCGCCGCCGACAAGCAGCTCAGCGGCAACGGCCAGGCCTGCGTCGACTGCCACGGCCCCGCCGGCGCCAAGCCCATCGACCCGACCTACCCGGTCCTCGCCGGCCAGTACCAGGATTACCTGTTCCAGGCCATCCACGAGTACCGCGACGGCGACCGCACGCACGCTCTGATGTCGCTGCAGATCCAGGGCGCGGTCAAGGCCGGCAAGCTCGACGACCAGGGCATCGCCGACCTCGCGGCCTACTTCGCCGCGCAGTCCGGCCCGCTGGGCGACCTGTCGCACCGCTGACCGGTCCCGCACCGCGCGATCGCAGAACGGGAGCCGCGAGGCTCCCGTTTTCGTTGGCGTCGATACAAGTCTGTCGATACAAGTCGCGGGATCGCGATGCGGACGGCATCGCGATCGACACGACGCGGACGCGGGCCGACGGATGCAATGGGGTCGGGAAACGGCACCGCCGCAGCGCGGAACCGACGCGGCGGCTCAGCGCGGCGGCGCGGGCGCCGGTTTCGGCGCGGGCTTCGCCAGGCTGCCCTGGTCCTGCTGCAGTTCCGGCTTGAACGGCACGTCTGGCGGCGGCCGCGCGATGGCTTCCTGATCCTGCAGGTTGGGATCGTCGATGGTGCAGCCGCCGCCGGCCTGCAGCAGCGACACGGTGCAGAGGATGCGCTTGGTCGAGCCCGGCAGCGGGATCGCCACCTTCTTGATGCCGCGCCGCACCCACTCCTCCAGCAGATTCTCGTGCGGCACCCAGAACCGGTCGAAACGGCTCGGCGTGTAGTCCAGCGGCGGCCGCTTCAACCATGTGCCCATGCGGTCGATCTTCTCGAAGTCCTCGATGACCGTGCCCGGCGGCAGGCCGCCGCCGACGTTGCTGCCGTTGCCCGGCAGGCGTACCCGGCCGCTGCCGTCGAGCAGGCCGTCGGAGCGGCCGGCCGTGGCGTTGCCGGGCACGTTGCGACTGGACGCGCCCCAATCGTCGTCGCGCACCGCGGCCGGCGCGGCGCCGGGACGCGGCGACGGCGACGGTCCGACCCCGCCCGGGGCGTTCGCAAGCGGACGCGCGGCCCCTGGCGAAGGCCTCGGCGCGCCGCCGGGCGGCGTCGCCGGCGACGGCCGCGCGGGCGCGACGCGCACCGGACCCTCACCGGCGGGCTTCGGCGTCGGGGCGGCATCGGGTTTCGGCGCTGCCGGCGACGGCGCGGCGGACGGCTTCGACGCGGGCTT
>Ga0136846_1228975_pt1 | contig 83383 bp, 71 predicted proteins | sample HopSoiMetagenom2_FD_96841 | JGI IMG/M metagenome (GOLD analysis project Ga0136846, IMG submission 96841) | Grasslands soil microbial communities from Hopland, California, USA - 2 Assembly 2016 (version 4) | ecosystem: Environmental > Terrestrial > Soil > Grasslands | place: USA: Hopland... | reverse complement strand
GCCTCTTCAATCGCCTGGATCGCGCCTATGGCCATGTCGTCGTTGTGCGCGAAGAGCACATTGATCTTCTTGCCTTCGGCCTTGAGGAAGGCTTCCATCACCTCTTTGCCCTTGGCCCGGGTGAAGTCACCGGTCTGCGAACGGATGATCTTGAACTTCGGGTCGGCCTTGATGATTTCTTCAAAGCCCTTTTTGCGGTCAATGGCCGGTGCGGAACCCACGGTTCCCTGCAGTTCGACGATGTTGACCGGGCCGTTGCTGCCCTTCATGTTCTCGACCAGCCAGCGGCCAGCCTTGCGGCCTTCCTCCACAAAATCGGAGCCCATGAAGGAGACATACAGCGAGGTGTCCTTGACGTTGACGGAGCGGTCGGTCAGGACCACCGGGATCTTGGCGGCCTTGGCCTCGCGCAGAACGGTTTCCCAGCCCGACTCGACCACGGGCGAGAACGCGATCACGTCGACTTTCTGCGCAATGAAGGAGCGGATCGCCTTGATCTGGTTTTCCTGCTTTTGCTGCGCATCCGAGAACTTGAGTTCGATACCGGCGTCCTTGGCGGCCGACTTGATGGATTCGGTGTTGGCGGTGCGCCATTCGCTCTCCGCGCCGACCTGGCTAAAGCCCAGCACGATGGGCTTTTGCGCCCAGGCCGAGACCGGCAGCAAGCCGGCGAGGGGGGCGCACGCAAGCGCGGCGGCAAGGGTACGGCGATTAATTTTCATGTTGTCTCCTTTTGGTTGAAATCGAACTGACAGCTCTTCCGTGATCTTCCGTAGTCTTCATACGGCTCATGCCAGCACGTAGCCGGTCTTGACCGTGGTGTAAAACTCCGCGGCGTAGCGGCCCTGCTCGCGCGGGCCGTAACTCGATCCCTTGCGCCCGCCGAAGGGCACGTGAAAGTCGACGCCCGCCGTGGGCAGGTTCACCATGGTCATGCCGACCTCGGCGTTGCGTTTGAAGTGCATGGCATGCTTGAGAGAGCTTGTGCAGATGCCGGCACACAGGCCGAAAGGCGTGTCGTTGGCCAGCCCCAGCGCGTGGTCAAAGTCATCGGCCTCCAGCACACATGCCACCGGCCCGAAGATCTCTTCGCGCGCGATGCGGTGCTCCGGCCGAGCCAGGAATAGCGCCGGGCTCATGTAATGCCCCGGCGTCGGGCGTTCGAGCAGTTCACCGCCCCAGACGTGTTCAGCGCCCTCGTTGCGCCCTATCTCCAGATACGATTGATTCTGGTCCAGCTGGCCCTTGTCAACCACGGGGCCCATTTCAATCCCTTGTTCCAGTGCGTGGCCGACCTTGAGCGCGGCAATGCGGTGGCGCAGCCGGGCAACGAAGGCGTCGTGCACGGGCGCTTCAACGATGAGGCGGCTGGACGCAGTGCAGCGCTGCCCCGTCGAAAAGTACGAGCCCTGCACCGCACATTCGACGGCCTGGTCCAGATCGGCGTCGGCCAGCACCACCAGCGGATTTTTGCCGCCCATTTCAAGCTGTACCTTGGCGCGGCGCGCGGCAGTGGACTGGAGTATGCGTTCGCCGGTGGACACCGAGCCTGTGAAGCTCAGCGCGTGGACGAGGGGATGGTCGACCAGTGTTTGCCCGACCTCCCGCCCGCTGCCCATGACCAGGTTGAACACGCCCGCGGGCAAGCCGCAGCGGCTGATGATCTCCGCCAGCGCCCAGCCGCAGGTGACGGCCAGTTCGGCCGGCTTGAAGACCACCGTATTGCCGTAGGCCAATGCGGGTGCGATCTTCCAGGCCGGAATCGCGAGCGGAAAATTCCACGGCGCGATGATTCCCACCACGCCGACGGGCTCACGTGTCACGTCGACCTGGATGCCGGGCCGCACCGACGCCATGGTCTCACCCTGGACGCGCAGCGCCTCACCCGCAAAAAACTTGAAGATCTGGCCGGCCCGCGCCGCTTCGCCCACGCCTTCGGGCAATGTTTTTCCCTCTTCCCGCGCCAGCAGCATGCCCAGCTCATCCTTGCGCGCCAGGATCTCGCTGCCGATCTGGTCGAGCACGTCAGCCCGGCGCTGCGGGGTGCTGAGGCGCCAGTGCGGCAAAGCCTCCGAGGCGGCGCGGATGGCGAGTTCGGTCTGGTTGCGGTCGGCACGTGCGTATTCGCTCACCACCTCCCGGGTATCCGAGGGATTGGTGCTGATGCCCATGGTGGTGCCGGTTTCCCAGCGTCCATTGATGTAATGCCGGGCGTTGTGCTGCAACTCGCCGAATTTCATGAAAGCCTCGTTTTTTGTCACGCTGCAGTTTATGATTCATTTTGATATCGATCTAATCGTTTTTTGGACAAAATAGATATCGTTCTACGCATTCTGGAAAACCCCATGAGCACTTACAACCACTGGTTCATACGCGCGCGGCTTAAAACCCGGCAATTGCTGCTGCTGGTTGCGCTCGCGGAAGAAGGCAACATTCACCGCGCGGCACAGGTTTTGAGCATGACCCAGCCGGCCGCGTCCAAGCTGCTCAAGGACCTGGAAGACGTTCTGGAGGTGCCGCTGTTCGACCGCCTTCCGCGCGGGATGCGGCCGACCTGGTATGGCGAGACCATGATCCGCCACGCGCGCATGGCGCTGGCCAGTCTGAACCAGGCGCATGACGAGCTCACCGCGCTCAAAACCGGCCACTTTGGCCATGTCGGCATCGGCGCGATCACCTCGCCGGGGCTGGCCCTGCTGCCTTCGGCGGTCGCCGTGGTCAAACAGGAACATCCCAGCCTGCGCATCTCGCTCGACATCGAAACCAGCCCGGTCCTGCTGGAGCGGCTGGAGCAAGGCCGGCTGGACATCCTCGTGGCGCGCCTTTTTGCCGAGCACGACAAGACGAATTTGCGCTACGAGCCCCTGGTCGAGGAACCGGTGTGCGCCATGGCAAGGCCTGGGCACCCGCTGCTGGGCGTGTCGGGCCTGACCCTGCGCGACGTGGTGGCCGCCGCCTGGATCGTGCCGCCCGCGGGCAGCGTGCTGCGGCACCGGTTTGAATTGATGTTCCAGGAAGACGGGCTGGCGCCGCCCATCAATGTGGTCGAGTCTTCAGCGCTGCTTTTCATCACCCGCATGCTGCAGCAAAGCGACATGGTGGCCGTGGTCGCGGCCGACGTGGCGCGGTATTACGCCGCGCACGGCATCGTCTCGGTGCTGCCGCTTGACATGCCCTGCCACATGGACGCCTTCGGCATCATCACCCGCACCGACCGCCTGCCGTCACCCGCCGCGAAGGTCATGATGAAGGCGCTGAAGACGGCGAGCTTCACGCTCTACGGGCGCAAGCTCGAAGCGGACTAGCGCCTGTAAACGCTCAAACCCAGCCGGCGTCGACCTTGAATTCCTGAGCAGTGCACATGGCGGCATCGTCCGATGCCAGGAACAGCACCATGCGGGCGATGTCGTGGGGCAGCAGCTTGTCGGGCAGGCACTGGTTGCGCTCAAGCTCCTTTTCGCCTTCGGCATTCAGCCAGAGCTTGATCTGCCGCTCGGTCATGACCCAGCCCGGCGATACGGTGTTGATGCGGATGCGGTCCCGGCCCAGTGTTTTGGCGAGCCCGCGCGTCAGGCCGTTCACCGAAGACTTGGCAATGGCGTAGCATGGGTAGCCGGTGCCCTTGCCTTGCCAGCCGGTGGAACCCAGGTTGATGATGGAGCCGGCGCCCAGCCGCTGCATGCCGGGCACCACTGACTGGATCGCAAAAAAAGCCGGCCGCTCGTTGATCGCGATGCGTTCGTCGTAATAAGCGGGCGTCACGGATTCCAGTGTGTGGCGGTCATCGCTGGCAACGTTGTTGACCAGCACCGAGAAATCGCCCAAGGCTGCGGCCGCCTCGGCGATCGCGCCTTGCAGCGCGGCCACGTCCCGCACGTCGCAGGCTCGCCACCATGGGCGGGCATGTCCCGCATCCGCGAGCTGCTGCGCCAGCGTTTCACTGGCTTCCTTCGCCACATCAATAAAAGCAACGCGAGCGCCTTGTTCCACAAACGCCGTCACGATGGCGGCGCCTATACCGCTTCCTCCGCCGGTGACAAACACCGACCGCTGCTTCAGGCTGGGAAAGACGGACAGGGTGTCGCTGGCGGGGGCAGCGCGCATGGAAGTTGGGGTGGGGATGGAGCTAGGAGATGGGCTGGAAATATTTGACATTGCAATTTGTGTATCAATGAATTTATAAATAATAAGTTTTCAACATCACTATGCATTGATATTATCCATCGCGTCAAGAGCAAGAGGCTACCGTGCCGATGTATCGGCTCGCAAAACACGGGGACATTTAGTGACATCGATCCTGGACACGCCCACAACCCTGGAGATGCCCGGCAAGGCGCATTGCGTTCATCCGGCCGGAGCCCTGCTGGGAGAAGGCACCCTGTGGTCGCCGCGCGAGCAATCGCTTTACTGGGTGGACATCCTTGGGCGCCGCCTGCACCGCTTCCGCCCGGCCACCGGCGAGCGCAGCAGTTGGTCTTTTGACGAGGAAATTTCGGCGCTGGCTGAACGGGCCTACGCCCCCGGCCTGATCGTGACCCTGCGGCGCGGCTTCGCGCTGTTTGACCCCGCGTCAAACGCCGGGCCGCACTACCTGCACCAGCCTGAGGCCGGCTTGCCTGGCAATCGCTTCAATGACGGCAAATGTGATTCGCAAGGCAGTTTCTGGGCGGGGACCATGGACTTTGACTGCGAGGCCCCCACCGGCGCGCTTTATCGTTATGACCCCGATGGCCGCTGCACGCGCCATGACGAAGGTTTTGCGGTGACCAACGGCCCCACCTGGTCCGGCGACGGCCGCACACTGTATTTCAACGACACGGTCAACGGCCGTGTCTATGCCTATGACTTCGATGCCGCAGCCGGCACCGTGTCGAACAAGCGTCTCTGGCTGGCTTTCGCGCCGGAGGATGGCGTGCCCGACGGCATGACCACCGACGCCGCGGGCCGCTTGTGGATTGCCCACTGGGGCGGCGCCTGCGTCAGCTGCCATGACCCGGTCACCGCGCTGGAACTGTGCCGCCTGCCGCTGCCGACAAGCCATGTGACCAACTGCGCTTTTGGCGGGCCGGACCTACGCACACTTTTTATCAGCACCGCCCGGACCGGGCTCACGCCTGAACAGCTTGCCAGCCAGCCGCTGGCCGGCGGCTTGTTCGCGGTCGCCATGGACAGCCCGGGCCTGCCCGCCGGTTTGTTCGGCGGTTGATGCGGCAAAGACACACACCATGCAACGCCTTGACCTGAAAGATCCCCCAATGACCGGTTCCGCGCATCCTGTTGCCTGGCTGCGCCATGCCGGACAGCGCCTGGGGCTGCTGCCCTCACTGGGCGGCAGCGTAGCCGCGTGGCAGCTTGACCGTCCGCAAGGGCCGGTTGACCTCTGGCGGCCCTGGGACGGCAAAACAGAAGATCTTTACCAGACCGCGTCATTTGCCATGGTGCCGTGGTCCAACCGCATCAGCGGTGGCGGCTTCACGCATGCGGGGTTGTTTCATGCGATGCGGCGCAATCGCACGGGCGAGCCCTATCCGATCCATGGCGACGGCTGGCTGCAACCCTGGCAAATTTCGCGGCCCGCCGCCGACACACTGGTGATGACGCTGGTGTCTTATGGCTTCGATGGCAACCCGTATGACTACGAAGCGGTGCAGACTTTCCGGCTGGTAGACGGCGGGCTGGACCAGCGGGTACAGGTACGCCACTTGGGTGTCACGCCGCTGCCCTACGGCCTGGGTGTGCATCCCTGGTTTCCCCGCACCCCCCAAACGCGGATTAGCGCGCCTGTGCACGGTGTTTGGCTCTGCGGCGACGATCCCTTGCCGGTTGCGCACACGACAGACTTTCCGGCCGGCTGGAACCTGAACGAGGGCGCGCCAGCCAACGGCCCGCTCATCGACAACGGCTACACCGGCTGGGGCGGCAAAGCCTGTATCGCCTGGCCTGAACTGGGCCTGCAGCTCACGGCCCGCATGCCGGACTTCGAGCGCGACGGCGGAGCAGCCCGGCACTTTTGCCTGGTCTACCGGCCGCCGCAGGGCCCTGCGTTTTGTTTTGAACCCATCACGCAGCCCATCGATGCCTTCCACTTGCCGGGGCAACCCGGCCTGCGCGTGCTGGGGCCCGGGGAAGCGTTTTCACTCAACATCCAGTGGCGCGTCGAGTCCACCGCCGCGCAAGGCTGAACCGCGACACTGAACTTCTAACCCTGGCTAGGCCTGTCTGCCGGGACTGCAACTTCAAGCCGAGCTGGAGGCTGCCGGGCACGACGCGGCCGGCTTCCTGGTTCAGAATCACATCCATGACAACCCCCAAACTGCTCGTCGAGTGCGCGGACGGCATCATGACCGTGTCCTTGAACCGCCCCGGCAAACTCAATGCGATTGACAACGAGCTGGCCCGCGCGCTTCTTGCAGCCATTGAAGAGGCCTCGCGCGACGAGACCGTCCGCGTGCTCCTGCTGCGCGGCAACGGCCGGGCATTTTGCGCGGGGAGGGACGTCGGCAGCCCGCCCACGGAAGAGGACCTGGTATGGGTGCAGGGCGTGGCCAAAGCGCTTGTGCGTTTGCCCAAGCCGGTGCTGGCTTCAGTTCATGGCTGGACCGTTGGCGCCGGCTTCGAGTGGATGCTGAACGCGGACCTCGTGGTCGCGGGGGAAAGCGCCCGCTTCAAGTTGCCGGAGGCATCCCTCGGGGTTTTTGTGACCGGTGGATTGAGTGCCACCTTGTCTGCTTATGCGGGTGTTGCGCGCGCCAAGGCGCTGATGCTCCTGGGCGAGGAGTTCTCACCCGCGCAGGCGCAGGCCTGGGGACTTGTCTGGAAAGTTGTCCCGGACCAGGAGCTCGAACTGGCCTCACTGGAGATAGGCGCCAGGCTGGCCTCGCTTCAACCTGCGGTTGCAGCCGGCTTCAAGCGGGTCCTCAACGAAATAGGCCTTTGCCACTTCGACGACGCCATCGCGCTTGAAAACGATGCCCAGCGAGCCTTGGGCGGCCGCGTAATTTAACGCTGGCCGGCTTGAGGCCTTGATGGGCGCCGGGTAAAGCACCTGGTTGCTGCGGGCATCGGTGCTTGCCTCCAATGTCCAGATTTCGGCGGCAGTCACACGTCAACCGGCCTGCCGTTGTTGCTCCCTGTCCGCCAGCAAGTCGACAAAGGCACGGACCTTGGCGGGACGAAAGCGCGCGGCCGGAAACACCGCATGGATGCCGCCCGACGGCAGCTGCCACTGCGGCAGGACCTGAATAAGACGGCCGGCCGCCAGGTCGCTTGCCACCGCATAGTCCGGCAATACCGAAAGCCCCGCACCCTGGAACACGGCTTCGCGCACGGCCAGCGTGGCATCCAGAAAAATCGAGGCCTGCACGTGCACGGCCTGGCGCTCCATTTCGCCGAGCGAGAAATTCCAGGTAAGGTGCTCACGCAAGGCGGTGTTGGCGATGAAGGGCAGCCCGGCGATGCCCTGCGGGCCGGTGAGCCGCGCCACTTGCGGCTGCATGGCCGGTGACGCCACGAGCAATTGCCGGAAGGAGCCGATCTTTCGCGCCTGCAGGCTGGTCTCTGCCAGCCAGCCGACGCGGATCGCCAGCTCGATGTTTCCCGACATCAGGTCCAGCGTCTGGTCGGTGAGAACGGCATCGACCTTGCATGCGGGATAGCGCCGGGTAAAGGCGGCGATGGCCGGCACCACGATGCCGACGCCATAGTCGAAGGGAGCGGTGAGCCGCAGCATGCCCGACGGCTCGGCCGAGGTTTCGGCCAGGTCGTCGAAGGCATCGCCGGCCTCGCGCAGGATCACCGCACAGCGCAGGTAAAAGGCCTGGCCCAGTTCAGTGGGCTGCACCTTGCGCGTGGTGCGGACCAGCAGCGATGTCCGGAACTCGCGCTCCAGCCGGGCGACCTGCTGGCTGACCACCGCCTTGGTAATGCCCAGGCGATCGGCCGCCGCCGTGAAGGAGCCGGTTTCCACGACCGCCGCGAAGTAAGCCAGCCGCCTCAGGTTGCCCAGCCCTCCAATACCGCCTTCGTCTTGATTGTTTGCTTTAAACATACATTGTGTTTATCAGAGATGTCTTTAACAGTCAATGCATAGTGCCTACGATCACCGTCAGTGAGCAAAGAACCATGACCAAAACCCTTTATTACCTGTTCGACCCGCTGTGCGGCTGGTGCTACGGCGCCATGCCGGCGCTGTCGGCACTGAGCGAAGTTCCTGCTGTCGGCATTGAATTGCTGCCCACCGGGCTGTTCGCCGGCCAGGGTGCAAGGCCCATGAATGGTGACTTCGCCGCCTATGCCTGGTCCAACGACCAGCGCATCGAGCACCTAACGGGGCAGCGCTTCACCGGGCAGTACCGCGAACGGGTTCTCGGTGATCACCAGCGCTTGTTTGACAGCGGCCCCGCCACCCTGGCGCTGACGGCCGTGTTTTTGACAGCACCGGCCCGGGAACTGGAAGCCCTCAAGGCAATCCAGAACGCGCGCTATGTGGACGGCAAGGACACGACCTCGCTGGAAACGCTGGCCGGCGTTCTGCGCGGGCTCGGCCTTGACCAGGCCGCCGCCATGGTGGGGCAACCCGATGAGGATCTTCTCGCGGCCAATCAGGCTCGCATGGACCGCGCGCAGGCCTTGATGCGGGAGTTCGGCGCCCGTGGTGTGCCCACCCTGGTGGCCGAATCCGGCGCGAAACGATGGGTGGTGAAACACGCCGATTTTTATTCCAATCCGCGCGCGCTGGCCGGCGAGATCGAGGCGGCCTGATCGCACTCTGGCCAATCTCGGCAACCCCTTTTAGTTAACCGTTAGAAAGAAAAACCATGACAACACGAAGAGAAGCAATCAAAACTGTAGCCGGCGCGGCTGTCGCGACGGCCATCTTAGGAGTGAAAAGCGCTATGGCTGCAAATACCAACCTGACCTGGAAACATTTCCCCGCCGGCGAACACGGATTTTTCCGTGCCCCGGTACTGATCTCCGGCGAACGCGAGGCTGTCCTCATCGACGGCGGCTTCACGCTTCCCGACGGCAAGGCGCTGGCCGAGGCCATCAAGGCCACCGGCAAAAAACTCACGACGATTTACATCAGCCAGAGCGATCCTGACTACTACTTCAGCCTGGCGCCCATCAAGGCGGCGTTTCCCGACGCCAAGGTGATCGCCGCACCGGCCACGATCGCGGCCATCAAGGGCAACGTGGAAAAGAAACTGGCAACCTGGGGCCCCCAGCTCAAGGAAAACGGCCCGCAGGCGCTGGCAGACATCGTGATGCCGGAGGCCTTCGACGGCCGCAGCCTCACCCTGGAAGGCCAGACCCTCGAGATCGCCGATGCCGACGGCCTCGCCAACCGCCGCTACATCTGGGTGCCTTCGCTGAACGCCATCTTCGGCGGCGTGTTGCTGTTCTCCGGTGTTCACGTGTGGACCGCCGACACGCAGGGCGCCGAGGCCCGCGCCGCATGGGTGAAGACGCTTGACGCCATGGCCGCGCGCAAGCCCGCCGTGGTGGTCCCCGGCCATATGGCGGTGACGGCGGCGGTCGATGCAAGCGCGATCAAATACACGCGCGACTACCTCGTTGCCTTCGAGGAAGAGCTGGCCAAGGCCGCCGATAGTGCTGCCCTTATCGCAGCGATGACCAAGCGGTACCCCAATGCCGGTATGGGCGTGGCGCTGCAAATCGGCGCCAAGGTCGCCAAGGGCGAAATGAAGTGGGGCTGAAGCCATGATGTCGAACATCGACATCGTCCGTGCCCACTACGCGGCGTCGGCCCAGGGGAACATCGACGAGATGATGGCCCATGTCTCGCCCCAGGTGCGCTGGACCGAGATGGCGGGCTTTCCCTGCGCGGGCACCTGGGTCGGGCCGCAAGCGGTAGCCGACAACGTTTTTGCCGTGCTGGGCCGGGACTGGATCGGCTATCGCTTTGAACTGCAAAGCCTCATCGACGGCGGCGAGCACATCGTCGGTGTCGGGAGCTACCACGGCACTTACCGTGCTACGGGCAAGGAGATGCAGGCCCGCGTGGCCCACGTCTGGCGCCTGCAGGACGGCAAGGTCGTGGCCTTCGAGCAATTCACGGACACGCTGCTGGTTCACCGGGCGATGGTTGACGAAAATCAGGCAAACCACAGCGTTGGAGCGGCGGCTTGAACTGATCGCCGGGGAAGCAGGGCATCAAGGCGCTGTTGGCCAAGACCTGCAAAAGTGTCGAGGCCGGGATACTCAAGGTCAAGGCCATCGCAAACCCACCAGGCGCCTGACACGGCAATTAGTCAAGATCAGCGTGCCGGGTTCCGCGTGCTTTGCTCGGCGGATGCCCAATCACCCGCTTGAACGCCCGGCTAAACGAAGCCTCCGAGTCGAAACCCAGCCGGTCCGCAGCGGTGGTAACTCGCATGCCATCCTGCGCGATCCAGCTGCGGGCCTGGAACATGCGAACGCGGGCCACGTACCGGGCAGGGCTTTCACCCACCGATTCCTTGAATGCCTGGGCAAAACTTGATCGCGATGCGCCCATGATGTTGGCCAGCTGCGGCACGCTCCAATCCTGCTCTGGCGACGCGTGAATGGCGGCAAGCACCTTGCCTACGCCGGGTGAGCGCAGTGCCGTGATCCAGCCTGTCGAATCGCTGCAGGCGCATTCCACCCAGGCGCGGATGATGCTCGCGGCGAGCACATCGGCCATGCGGGCCAGGATGGCGCAGGCACCGATACGGTTGAGCGAGGCTTCACGCTCCATCGCATCCAGCAGCATGGGCACGCCCGGGTCGCGCTGGGCCAGGTCACCGGCACGGATCACCTCCGGCATCATGGTCAGCAAGGGGTGCAGGGGATCCAGGTTGAACTTCATGCTGCCGCAGAACATGACGTGGGAGGGTGCTTGCGCTGCGGGAGCTCCGTCTTGCAACAGAAAGATGTCGTCCGCGACCCGCTCGCGGTCAAAGGTCGCGAGCGCCACCGGCGGCACCTTCGGTGAGCTGGCCAGGGTATGTGCCGTGCCGCGCGGCAGCAGCACGGCGTCACCGCCTTTCAGCGCCACCCACCCGGACTGCGGTGTGTGCAGCCAGCCATCTCCGCTGGCGAAAAAATGAAAACGAGCGGTGGGTTGTGCGGCAAAGGAAATCGCCCACGGCGCATGCATCAGGCAGCGGCCGTACTCGACGCCGTCCAGGCGCAGGCCCAGCAGGATTTTGGTGAGGGGATCGGGCCCTGCGGCAGGAAGCCCTCCATGTTCTTGAGGAGGCTGAACGAGGGGCGTGAAAGTTCTGGAGGAATCGTCAAGCATTTCGGCTCTTTCGCCATGGAAAGCTGTCGATGCTAGGCCTAAGCTGGCAACCCTGTCCTCAACAAGGCTTCACATCCAATGTCATCTACTTCCTCTTCTGCCAGCCTGGATCCGCTGGCCCCCGGCGTAAACCCCACCAACGGCTTGGCCGGTGAGCCGGCCGCTCGCTGGGCGGCGGTCGCTTCACTTTCCCTCGGCGTTTTTGGCCTGGTCACGGCGGAATTTTTGCCGGCCAGCCTGCTGACGGCCATGGCGGCAGATCTCCACATCACGGCAGGCGCTGCGGGCCAGGCCGTCACGGCCACGGCACTGGTCGGTGCGGTGGCCGCGCCGACCATCCCCTTGCTGACGGCGCGCTTTGACCGCAAGCGGGTGCTGCTGGCGCTCACCGCGCTTTTGCTTGTCTCCAATCTGCTGGCGGCGACAGCCGGCTCACTGGCGGTGCTGCTGTTCGCGCGCGTGGTGCTCGGCGTCGCGCTCGGCGGCTTCTGGTCAATGGCAGCAGCACTGGCCATGCGCCTGGTGCCTGAACGGCTTTTCCCGCGCGCGATGTCGCTGGTGCTGACCGGCGTCTCCGTTGCCACCGTCTGCGCGGCGCCCATCGGCGCCTGGATGGGTGATCTGTGGGGATGGCGCAGCGCTTTTGTTGCGGCAGGCATCGTCGGCTTGCTGGCCTTCGTGGTGCAACTGGCCGCGTTGCCGGCCTTGCCGCCGCGCGACAAGGCAAGTTTGAAAGGCCTGCGCGACCTGCTCACGCGGGGGCCGGTACGCATTGCGCTGCTGGCGGTGCTGCTGGTGATCTCCGGCCACTTCGCGGGCTTCACCTACATCCGGCCCGTGCTGGAAGACGTGACGAAACTGCCGGTAGCGGCGATTTCTGGCGTGCTGCTGGGCTACGGCATCGGCGGCTTCTTCGGCAACTTCGCGGGGGGCTGGCTGGCGGGGCGCAGTGAACGGTATGCGATCGTCGCCGGCAGCGCCATGATTGCCTTGCTTGCAGCCGCACTGCTCGTGGGCGGCGGCTCCACCCTGGTCGCCGCCGTGGCTGTAACGCTATGGGGATTTGCGTTCGGCGCATTTCCGGTCGGCTTCCAGACCTGGATCGTGCGCGCCGCGCCCGACCAGGCAGAGGCCGCGGGCGGCTTGCTGGTGGCGGCGTTCCAGATCGCCATTGCCACGGGCGCCATCGCCGGCGGCCTGATGGTTGACTGGACGGGAGCGTTGGGAGCCCCCGCGTTTGCCATGGTGGCTGTGGCCCTGGGCGGCCTGCTGGCATGGCGGCGCGGCCCCTCCGGCCCCTCGGGCCGCAATTGAGGAACGAAGGCCGCCATGACAAATCCGCCGCCACGTCTGAACACCAGCCTGAACACCAATCGGCGCATCACATTGGCAGCGCATCCGCGCGGCCTCCCCGTTGCGTCTGACTTCCATCTGGTGACAGAACCCATGCCGCGCGCGGGCGAAGGCCAGGTGCTCTTGCGAACGCTGTTTCTATCGCTTGACCCGTATATGCGCAATCTGATGGACGAAATCGGGCCCGGGTACGCACTGCCCGTTCCGCTCGGCGGCACCATGCCCGGCGCCGCCGTCAGCCGCGTCATCGATTCCAGGCATTCCGCCTATCGCGCAGGTGATCTTGTGCTCGCCAACACCGGCTGGCAGGACTACGCCGTGAGCGATGGGGGCCGCCTGCAGGCCATCGGCGATATGGCCCGTCCATCCCTGGCGTTGGGCGCGCTCGGAATGCCGGGCTTCACAGCCCACGTCGGCCTGCTGGACATCGGCCAGCCAAAGGCCGGTGAAACGGTGGTTGTCGCAGCGGCCAGCGGCGCGGTGGGCGCCATGGTCGGCCAGATCGCGAAACTCAAAGGTGCTCGTGTGATAGGCATCGCCGGTGGCGCCGACAAGTGCCGGCAGGCGATTGCCGAGCTGGGCTTTGATGCCTGCGTCGACAGGCACGGGCCCTTATTTGCGGCGCAGCTTGCTGCCGCATGCCCGGCGGGCATCGACGTGTACTTTGAGAACGTCGGCGGTGACGTTTTGTCGGCAGTCCTTCCGCTGCTCAATATCGGCGCGCGTATACCGGTGTGCGGCTTTGTCGCACATTACAACGACAACGACCCGGCGGGCTCATCCGGCATCAACCGGTTGCCCCAGTTCCTGGCCGCCATTTTGCAAAAGCGGGTGCGAGTTCAGGGCTTCATCATTCTTGACCACTACGGTGAGCGCTTTGACATGTTCCGCCGTGAAATGGATGAATGGGTCAACAGCGGGCAAATCAAGGCGCAGGAGCACCTTGTAGACGGTCTTCTGAATGCGCCCGCTGCGCTGTCAGACCTGCTGCAGGGACGCCACCGCGGCAAGGTAGTTGTGCGTGTGGAGGCCTAGGGCCTGTTAACGCTGCCTTGCGTGATTCGGCCGAAAACGCCGATCAGCTTTGCGGCAACTTCGCAATCACCTTGATCTCAAATTGAAAGCCATAGAGCCAGGTCACGCCGACAGCGGTCAGCGTGGGGTGCGGCGCGTTGCCCCAGTACTCCGGCACAACCTTCCAGGCCGTTTCGAACACCGATTCCGGATTCACCATGAAGACGGTGACGTCCACCACATCGTCGAAAGTGCAGCCGGCCGCCTTCAGGATGGCGTTCAGGTTGTCGAATGCGAGGCGGACCTGTGCCTCCAGGTCGGGTTCGGGGGAGCCGTCTTCGCGGCTTCCGACCTGGCCTGACACGAACAGAAAACCATTCGACTTCACTGCCGCTGAGTAGCGGTTGCGTTCATAGAGCGCCTGGCGCCAGGGTGGAAAAACGACGTCACGCTGTGTCATACAACTGTCCTTCATAGATAGAGAGCCGAAGCCGGCCCGTGTTGAACGATGGAAGAACTTTAGGGCGCGGGGCCTTGCCGATCAACAGGCAAGGCCACCCATCACTGTTCGTAGAATCCAAACAATCGGCAACCCTACTGGAGCAGCAATGGACCGTTTTGATGCCATGCAGGCATTCGCCCGCGTCGTGGAGGCGGGCAGCTTCACCCGGGCGGCCGAAACCCTTCACATGAGCAAGACCAGCGTGACCCAGCTGGTGCAGCAGCTGGAGGCGCGGCTGCGCGTCAGGCTGCTCAACCGGACGACACGCAAGGTCCATGTCACGGCCGACGGCGCGGCCTACTACGAGCGTGTGCTGCGCGTGCTGGCCGATGTGGACGATGCCGAGACCAGCCTGTCAGCCGCGTCAGCGGCGCCCAGGGGCCGGTTGCGGGTCGATGTGCCCAGCCCGCTGGCCCGCATGATCCTGGTGCCCGCCTTGCCGGCCTTTCATGCGCGCTACCCCGAGATCCAGCTCGATATGGGCGTCAGCGACCGCATGGTGGATGTGATCAGCGACAACGTGGACTGTGTCGTGCGCGGCGGCGAGCTGGCCGACCAGTCGCTGGTGGCGCGCAAGGTGGGCGACCTGCAGCTGGGTGTTTATGCCGCGCCGGCTTACCTGGCGCTTGCCGGCACGCCTTCGCACCCGCAAGAGCTGGAGGACTCGCATCACCGCATCGTGGGTTTTCTGTGGGCGCGCACCGGCAAGGCGTTTCCCTACGCCATGCACTGCAAGGGCGAGAGCGTCAAGGTGCAAGGCCGCTACGTGTTCGCAGTCGACGACGGCAATGCCTACCTCGCCGCCGGGCTGGCGGGCCTTGGCGTCCTCTGGTTGCCGCACTACATGTCAAAGCCGCACGTGGCAAGCGGCGAACTGGTACCCCTGTTCAAAGGCTGGCGTCTTGACCCCATGCCTCTTTACGTGGCCTTTCCGCCGAACCGGCATGTCAGCGCCAAGCTGCGGGTGTTTATCGAGTGGATCGCCGGGTTGATGGCGCAACATGTGCCTGTCGGTGGCCGGCCTGAAGGCAAGACACGGGCTCCGGTGTCACGACCGCGCAAGGCGCCTGGCGCCACCCGATAGCGGAATGAGGGCATTCTGCAAGCGATACAGTCGTTCAATCCGATTCGTTTAATTCAAGGAGCAGTCCATGGCCGATCTTCGCCAAGCCCTGGCCCACCTGCGCGCGGGGCGCTGGAATGAGGCACACATTCTTGTGCAAAGTGATGAATCCGCGCAGGCCGCCTGGCTGCACGGCATCCTGCATGTCGAGGAAGGCGACCTGGGCAATGCCGAATATTGGTACGGCCAGGCCGGACAGGACTTCGCCAGCCGCGGGACCCCGCAGGAAGAACTGGAGCGTTTTGAAGCCGGCTTACCTGAATAGAGGCTGGATGCCGGGTTTTGCATCATTGCGTCGCCTTCATTCCTGAGGGCTGGGTCCGCTCCCTGACCATCCCTCGTTGAGCGGGTTGAAGGCGCCGGCCTTTGCCCCGCCGTCACCGGCATGCGGCACCGTCTTACAAGGCACGCCGGCTGGACTCCAAAGAATCAATGGTTTCAACAACCATTTACAGGAGCCCCCCATGGAAGCGACAACCTTAGGCGTCAATCGAACCGGCGCGTCTTCTTCGCCGGACGGCGCGCAAGCCATGGCCGAAGCCGTGGCCACACTTTCGCCCCCGACAGACATCGACATGAGCGGCAGTGAAGCGTTTCATGTCAGCTATATCTCGGACGCGGAATCCGTCGGTTCCATTCCGCCGCCGCCCTCGCTCAAGGGCGTGGTGAAGTCGGGTATCGCCAAGCTCAAGGGTGGCAGCCCCAGCATCTTCATGGACAAGATTGGCGAACGCATTGCTTTCGAGCGTGGCGGCACCCGCCTGTATGAAGCGCTGATCACCAAATACACCGCGCTGACCGACCGCGACGGTGAGAGCCTGATGCCGGCCGAAGAAGCGCTCGCCAGCCAGGACGATATGGAGATCGAGGCCGTGATGGACGAATCCCCGTTGCAGACGCTGGAGCGCATACGCGCCGAGGAGCTCGGGCACTTCCAGATGCTCGTTCGCGCCATGGAGCAACTGGGCGGCGACCCCACCGCGCAGACCCCCTGCGCGGACGTCACCGCCACGGCGTCGATGGGCCTGATTCAGGTCGTGACTGACCCGCGCACTACGCTGGCCCAATCACTGAATGCGATGCTTACGGCAGAGCTGACCGACAACGCGGGCTGGGAGTTGCTGGCCCAGCTGGCTGAGGAAGCGGGCGAGTCGGAGCTGACCGGAAAATTCCTGGGCGCACTGAGCCAGGAGCAGGAACACCTGCGGGTCATCAAGGCCTGGCTTGCCACGCTGGTGTCCGAACGCGCTGGAACAGAAGCCGTCTAGGCTGCCGGCACCACAGTTACTACAACCCATTTACCCATCACTGGAGCACAACATGGCCATCAATTTATTGCAAGACAAAGGTGTGCCGCTCTCGCGGCAGATCCTTTCGTGGAAAGACATGGTGGGCAAGCCCATCAGCAAACTCGACGACGACGCTTTCACGCGTGTACGCATCATCCTGATGAACGGCCTGGAACTTGATTCGCTGCGCACCAAGCAGGTGGCCATCCGCTGCAACGCCGATGCACGCGTACAGCTGGCACAGCTCATGCGCGCCGAACAACACCAGGCGACGGCTATCAACTGGCTCATAGGCGCCGACCACTCGCCGATTGAAACCACCATCGGCTATGAGCAGACGGCGATCGAAGTCACCGCTTCCGTGGCGCAGCTGGAACCGGACGGCTATTTGGCGCAGGGTTACCGTTACGCCCTGCTGGAAGACTTCGACCACCTCTACCGCTACACCGCGCTGCTCGACCGCCTCGAAGGCAAAGACGCCAACAACATCACCCAGGGGTATACCGACATCGTGCCCGCCAGGCCGACGCTGGTGCACCACCGCGCGCCCGAGCACGACCTGCTTGAGCCCTACCAGCCCGGCGCCGCATTGGCCACCAAGCTGCATGCGTTGACGCTGACCGGTGGTGAGTACCAGACGCATGATTACTACATGAACATTGGCCCGCTCTTCGCCGATCCGCTGGCGCGCCAGCTGTATGCCGAAATCGCCTCCGTCGAGTCACAGCACATCACGCACTACGGCTCCATGCTGAACCCCAATGAGTCTCCGCTTGAGAAACTGCTGCTGGCCGAAGCCTGCGAAGTGTGGAACTACGCGGCCTGCCTGGAGCAGGAAAGCAACCCGCGCATCAAGGCAATCTGGGAGCGCTTCCTCGACTTTGAACTCGGCCACCTGCAGGTGGCGATGGCCTTGTTCAAGGATGTCGAACGGCGCGATCCGGCCGAACTGCTGGGAGATGGCAAGCTGCCGCCCTTTATCCGTTTCCAGAGCCAGCGCGAGTTTGTCCGCAAGGTGGTCGAGGAAGAGACACAGCTGCGCAAGAACCTCACGCAGTATGTGGACGAGGCCGAGGAAGGCGGGTCCTCACTCGTGTACCGGGATGCCGTCAATAAAGACGGTTCCCCGTCGAGCATTGTTTCGGACACCTACAGTTGGACCCCGGGTACGGAGTTGTCGCGGGTCCGTTCCGCTGCCGGGGAACTCGCGGAGGCGTGAGTGGGTTCGCCGCCCTCGCCGCCATCTGCGAGGTCAGCAGGGGCGGGGGGCGATTCGCGTTCCTGCGTGTGAAGGCTCAAGCACACGCCGGCGGCCAGCCCCACGGCCATGGCCGCGTACACACCGGCCATGGCGGTCCGCGACAACTCATGCTCGAAGCCAGGCGTCAGGCGCTTGGGCGTTAGCTGGTAATCCACAAAACACGCGACCGCGCTGGTCGCCAGCGCTCCTGTTGCAATGCCCGGCAGCGTCCGGACAGCGGTGCTGTTTTGGGAGGCTGCGGCATAGGCTGTCGCCCAAAACACCGAAGCGGCATGGTGGGTGAGGTAGCCCACGGCGGTATGGGTCAGGTCAGTCTGCCGCCGGTGCAGCGCCCGGTCGCCCCAGTACCAGTGGCTGACCGAGTTGACAGGCGCCGCGCCGCTGCGCGCTTCGCGCCGGCCGGCAAGGACCAGGGCCAGTGCGGAGGCCACGCTGCCCAGGCTGCCGGCAATCAGGCCCTGCCTCAAAACTGTTTTCCAGGTCGTCACACTGTCCTCCTTGGCGTTGAGCCGCATGCGTCAAACATTGCGCGGAAAAAATACTTTGGCTTCAGGGCATCAGCGCAGCCGTAGTCATTTGCCGATAAACCAGATACGACTTCAACCGGCAAGCGGCACAGGGCCGACCCGCTAATTTGTCCTTATGAACGTACTGATCACCGGGGCTTCGGGACTGCTGGGGCGCGAACTGGCGAAAACCCTGCAACGCGCCGGGCATTCGATAGTGGCTGCGGGGCGCTCGGCCCCAGCGGGCCTGAAGGAAGCGTCCTTCCTCAAGGCAGATTTCGCCGAGCTTCCCGATGCCCCGTGGTGGGAGTCCCGGCTTGCCGGCATTGATGTGGTGGTCAACGCGGCCGGCATCTTCAGGGAGCTGGGGCGGCAGACCTTTGAGGCCGTTCATGCACGCGGCCCCGCCGCGCTGTTTGAAGCCAGTGCGCGAGCGGGCGTCAGCCTGGTGGTTCAGGTTTCGGCGCTGGGCAGCGATGCGGCGGCAAAAACGGAATTTCACCGGAGCAAACGGGCTGGCGATGACGCGCTGCGCGCGCTGGGCCTTCCCTCGGCCATCGTGCAGCCGTCACTGGTGTATGCCCCCGAGGGCCCCAGCACGCAACTGTTCCATCGCCTCGCCGTGTCTCCCGTGCTGGCGCTGCCGGCAGGAGGGCAGATACAGCCCGTGCACATTGCCGACGTGGTGGCCGGCATTGAAGCCGTCATTGCGCAACCCCCACCAGGGCCCGTCACTGTGGCGTTTGTCGGTCCTGAAGCGATGAGCCTGAGGGCCTACCTGGCTGCACTGCGACGCGGCCTGGGCTTGCCTGCCCCGGTTGCGTGGCTGACGTTGCCTCCGGCGGTTTTCCGCGCGCTGGGCCACGTGGGCGGATGGCTGCGCAGCGGTCTCCTCAACCGGGACAGCGTAGACATGCTGCTGCGCGGCAACACTGCGGATTCCTCGCCGTTCATGCGCCTTCTGGGCCGGGCTGCAACACCGGCGGGCAGTTTCGTCGACGGTTCCCGTGCACCCGCGCTTCGCGCGCAAGCCGTCCTGGGCCTGGCGCTGCCGCTCATGAACGGGGCCGTCGCCGCCGTGTGGATATGGACCGGGCTTGTCTCGCTGGGTCTGTATTCCGCGGCACAAAGCCTGCAGCTGTTGGCTGATTTCGGCTTGCAGGGGAGCATCGCGGTGCTCGCGCTCTACAGCGCGGCAGCACTGGACCTCGCGCTGGGGGTACTCACGCTGGTGGCGCGCGGTCGGCTGCGCCGTTGGGTGCTGTCCTGCCAGTTGCTGCTGATCATGGCCTACACCGTGATGATCAGTGCCACCATGGCGCACTGGTGGCTGCATCCCTTCGGCCCTCTGTCCAAAAACCTTCCGATGCTGGCAGGAATCGCGCTGCTGCTCGCATCGGAGCAACGCGAGCCCTGACGATGGAATACCTGGTCATCAAATGGCTGCACGTGTTGTCTTCCACCGTGCTTTTCGGCACCGGAATCGGCACGGCGTTTTATTTGCTGGTGGCCGTGTTGAGCGGTGACCTGCGCCTGACCGTTGGCGTGTCGCGCTGGGTGGTTCGTGCCGACTGGCTGTTTACCGCGACCACGGCGGTGCTGCAGCCGGTGACGGGCTTTTGGCTCATTCACCTTGCCGGTTTCCCCCTGTCCACCAAATGGGTCGCATGGTCCATCGGGCTGTACGCACTCGCCATCGCCTGCTGGCTGCCGGTGGTGTGGCTGCAGGTCAGGATGCGCGACTTGGCGGCGCAGGCGCTGAACCATCACCAGGAGCTCAGCGATTCGTTCTGGCGTTGCTTCACCGCCTGGTTTCTGCTGGGGATACCTGCGCTCTGCGCCTTCCTTGCGATCTTCTGGTTGATGGTGGCGAAACCCGCCTAAGACGTCTGTGCCCCGGTTGTGTGCTGAATGCAGGGGAGCAACGCTCAAACAATCCCCGCGACCAGCCCCAGCTTGAGGGCCTCTTGCGCCGGCACATACCAGTCACGGGTGAGCACTTTCTCCTGGAGTTGTTGCAGGCTCAGGCCGGTGCCCTTCACCAGTTGGGCAAAGCCGTCGCGTTCAAGCCGCTGGCCAGATTCAATCTGCGCAATCTCGTCATGCAGCAGCGTCAATGCGCTGCGCAGCGAGCCGTTCAGGCTGATGTCCCGGCTCATCTTTCGCTCGTGAATCAGCAACTCGCAGTCGCGCGTCAAAAAGCGCCGCTGCGCCGGTATGGCTGCCATCACGGTGACGCCTGCCGAAAAGACAAATGTCTTGCCCCAAAAATAGACTTCACGGCCATCGCGCTCTTGCCATAGACGGAGCTCTTCCGCGATACGCCGGCCGATGTCGGCGTCACCGCCGGAGGTACTGAGTTCAAGCACCACCGGCTTGCCGGTTTCCACCTCCGCCTGTTGCCTGAGGAATTCTGAAAGCATGTTCTCACTAACGGATCCGAATAGCCGGATATCGGGCTTGAGGGATGGCAGGTTTTTTCTTTCGGTCTTACGCTCGGTCATAGGTCGTAGTGATGGTTGAGTGCCTCTTCAGTGACGGACGAATACGCCACTCGCCACCATCGGCCAGGAGTAGAAGAAGCGTAATTGGCAGCGAAACGAAATCCTAGATACGCCTCCTGCGCAGGCATGTAGGACGAACGCTGTTCGCCGGTTTCATTTTTTCCCGCCAGATAGAGCGCCCTGACTGAGGCCATCACAGTCCGGTAGGCGGGCTCCTACGCGCACCGGCGGGCGACCCTGACGACGCCGTTGGCAGCCATCCGGCGATATTCCCCTGAACGGCATGGCCAACTGGCGTCTCTTGCCCAACAACACAAAGCAAAACCACTGGGACCGGCGATGCGCTACGTCAAACATGCGTCATTCAAAGGGCGGCTTGTCGTGCTCGGTTTCGGCAGCATCGGCAAGGCGGTACTTCCCCTGATTTTTCGCCATATTGACGTGACCCCCGAACGGGTCAAAATCATCTCGCGCAGCGCCGACAAAAGCGGTATTGCACAGGAGTTCGGCGTGGACTTTCTGGCGCAGCCGCTGGATGAGGAAAATTACGAAGCGGTGCTGGATGCCCACTTGTCGGAAGGCGACTTCCTGCTGAACCTGTCCGTCGACGTGTCCAGCCTGGCGCTGATGATGTTTTGCTGGCGCCGCGGCGTGATGTATCTCGACACCTGCATCGAACCTTGGCCCGGGCGCTACGCCGACCCCGGCACGCCGCTGTCCCGGCGCACCAACTACGCATTGCGCGAAGACGTGCTGGCCTTTCGCATGGACAAGCGGACCGGCCCCACGGCCGTCGTCACACAAGGCGCCAATCCGGGCCTGGCGTCGGCATTTGTGAAGCAGGCCCTGTATGACCTGGCCACGGATGCGGGGCTGGAATTCGACCGGCCGGCCTGCCACGAAGACTGGGCCGTCCTGGCCCGCAAGCTGGACATCAAGGTCATCCATATCGCCGAGCGCGACACGCAGGTTGCACGTCGCCGAAAGCGGCGCGGGGAGTTCGTCAACACCTGGTCTGTTGCCGGTTTTCTTTCGGAAGGGCTTCAGCCTTCGGAGCTGGGCTGGGGCACGCATGAGAAGCACTGGCCCGAAGGCGCCGCGCGCCACGGCTACGGCTGCGATGCCGCCATCTTTCTCGACCGGCCCGGCGCGGCCACGCGCGTGCGCAGCTGGACGCCTCTTGAAGGGTCCTACCACGGCTTCCTGATCACGCACGGTGAATCCATCTCCATCGCAGACCACCTCACCGTCCGCGAAGATGGGAAAGCGGTCTATCGGCCCACGGTCCACTATGCCTACCACCCGTGCGACGACGCGGTATTGTCCCTGCACGAACTGGCGGGAAAAAACTGGGAAAAGCAAAAGAACGCACGTATCCTGCGCGACGACGTCACCACCGGCATCGACGAACTCGGAGTCCTTCTTATGGGGCACGAGAAGGGTGCTTACTGGTATGGCTCGCGGCTGTCGACACAACAGGCGCGTGAACTGGTGCCGCACAACACAGCCACCAGCCTGCAAGTCGTGGCAGGCATCGTGGGCGGCATGGTGTGGGCCTTGAAGAACCCGCGCTCCGGCGTCGTGGAGCCCGACGACCTGGACCACGATGCGGTGCTGGATGTGGCGCGGCCTTACCTGGGCGAACTGGTTGGCGTTCGCGATGCGTGGACGCCCTTGCGGGGCCGTACCGACCTGTTCAAGGAAGACATCGACGCGGGCGACCCCTGGCAGTTTCTTAATTTCCGGGTGGCCTGAGGCCTGGTGATCGCGAAAGTGCCATGTCGCTGCTGAAAAAAGAACTGGGGGTCACGGAGAACTCCTGGTACGAAGCCAGCGTGCTGCGCGAGCCGCCGGCGCCGCCGCTCGATGGCCATGAAACCGCCGATGTCTGTGTAGTGGGCGCGGGCTTTGCGGGCCTCTCCGCAGCGCTGGAGCTGGCGTTGCGCGGCTATTCGGTGATCGTGCTGGAGGCGCAGCGCACCGGATGGGGCGCGTCCGGCCGCAATGGCGGCCAGGCCATCGTGGGCTTCGGCTCCGACGGCGAAGCGGCGATCGAATCCCAGTTATCGGAAGGCGATGCCAGGCGCGCCTGGGACCTGTCTGTCGAAGGCCTGGCCCTCATGCGTGAACGCATGCGGCATTGGCGCATCGACTGCGACTATGTTCCCGGTTTCCTCAATGCATCCACCAAGCCTGGAAAAACCCGTGCATTGCACGAATGGGCTTCGCGCGTGGAGCGCCGTTATGGGTATGCCGTACAGCTGCTGGGGCCCGCCGAAATGGCGGAAAGAATCGCAAGCCGGCGCTTTCAGTCCGGGCTGTTCGACGGCAACTCAGGCCATCTGCATCCCCTGAAATACTGCCTGGGCCTGGCCCGAGCCGCGCGCGAGGCGGGCGTGCGCTTTCATGAGCATTCCCCCGTGTACGTTATTGAGAAAGGCGCCCAGCCCCTGTTGAAAACGGCGCAAGGCGAGGTCTCGTGCCGCTTTGCCGTATTGGCCGGCAACGTTTACCTCGGTGAATACGGCGATGACATCGCGCCTTCGTTGATGAGCCGCATCATGCCCGTCGGCACCTACATCATCGCCACAGAGCCTATGGGGCAAGCGCGGGCCGATGCCTTGCTGTGGCAAAGGCCTGCCGTGTCTGACAACAACTTCGTGCTTGACTATTTCCGTCTTAGCGCCGACCACCGGCTGCTGTTCGGCGCCGGCGACAGCTATAGCGGCAAGACGCCGCGAGGCCTGGTCTCGCGCATCCGCAAGCGCATGCTCGGCGTGTTTCCCCAGCTTGAAGACCTCGCCATCTCTCATTCATGGGGAGGCTTTGCAGACATCACGATGAACCGGGCGCCGGATTTCGGGCGGGTCGGCAGCAACATCTATTACCTGCAGGGCTTTTCAGGCCATGGCCTCGCGTTCACAGGCATGGCCGGCAAGCTGGCTGCGGAAGCGATCGCGGGCCAGGCGGAGCGCTTTGACGTGTTCTCGCGCATCAGGCATATGTCTTTTCCCGGAGGGGCCACCATGCGGACGCCGGCGCTGGTCCTGGGGATGATGTATTACCAGCTGCGTGACTTGCTGAGCTGAGCTGAAACCGGCGGATTTTCATCATCAGATTTCGTCGGGATGAGCAGGGCGAGTTGTCCTACATATCTCTCTCATGAAGGTGATTTATTTTCGCGAAAAAGGAGTCCACCATGAGCCCCAACGCCCTGATCAAGACTGCTGCAGTGCTGATTTTTCTGACGGCGTTGGGAGGGCTTGCCATGGCGGCTGTACGGGCCAAAGTGGACAGGCCGCCCGCCTGGATGGCCATGGGGCACGGTTTTCTGGCGGCTGCGGGACTGACACTCCTGTTGTATGCGGCTTTCACCGTGGGCCTTCCCAAAATCCTGGTGATTGGCGTGCTGTTTTTGCTGACGGCCGCGGGGGTGGGGCTGTATCTCAACCTGACGTTTCAGGCCAGGCTGTTGCCGCTGCCGATACCTCCCATCGTCATACACGGCGTTTTGGCGGCGGTGGGTTTGATCCTTGTCGCGTTGGGGAGCTTCGGCAATTTCCCGGGCAGCCCGTAAATCCTGTTTTATGAACAAAATTGGCCTCTAGCCCAATATCTGCATAGACATGGCGCTACTGATTTTATAGCATGAACCATCGCGACACCATCGTGATCGGGGCTTCCGGCGGGGGTGTCACGGCCTTGTCTGATTTATGCCGCTCCCTTCCGCCGGATTTGCCGGCTGCGGTGTTTGTTGTCTTGCATATCGGCGCGCGAAGCAGCAACCTGCCGCGCATCCTGAGCGCCAGCGGCCCGCTGCAGGCCGCTCATGCGCAAGACGGCGAGATCCCCCAGCCGGGACGGATTTATATTGCGCCGCCCGACCATCACATGCTGCTTGAAGAGGGCAAGGTGCGCCTTAGCCGCGGGCCCAAAGAGAACCACACCAGGCCGGCGATTGATCCCCTGTTCAGGTCGGCCGCGCTGAACCGGGACGGGCGCGTGATCGGCATCGTGCTGAGCGGCTACCTCGACGATGGCACAGCGGGCCTGCGCGCCATCAAGCGCTGCGGAGGTATCGCGATGGCGCAGGACCCGAAAGAAGCAGAGGCGGACAGCATGCCACTTTCCGCCCTGGCCAATGTGGAGGTCGACCATTGCGCCGGCGTGGGCGCTCTGGCGCATCAACTCGGGCAACTTGCCGGACAAGCCGTCAAGCCGCGGGCCACGCCCGCGCCGGCAGACCTGCTGACCGAACATCTGACCAGCACAGGAGAAGGGACCATGGCTGAAAAACTTCAGGATATCGGTTCGCCCTCAACCATCGTCTGCCCCGAATGCAAGGGCGTTCTCTGGGAGCTGCATGACAAAAAACCGGTGAGATTCCGCTGCCACACCGGACATAGTTACACCTTGAAAAGCCTGGTTCATGAGCAGGTCAATACGACGGAATCTGCTGTGTGGAACTCGGTACGGGCCTTGCAGGACCTTGAACAGGCGATGCGAAAACTGTCAGCGGACTGCCAGGAAAAAGGCGACGCCGCAGCAGCGCACCGGGCGTCGATGGAGGCCGACAAAGCCCGCGAGCAGGCCAGGCAAATTGAGCAGCTGATTGAAAGCGGAATAGGCTCAGGCGATGGCCCATTGGTGTAGATCTGCTGAAAAAGATTTACCCCGCCCCGGCCACATCCGGAAACATTTGCGCGGGCCCGGCACCTTGTATCAAAGCCCTGGATTTGTTAAAAAAGATATCCTTTTTTACGACTCCAAGGAGAGGGAATCCATGCAAACCCAACCGGCGACCGCCTCGCTGCGCAGCGCAGCTGAAATGCAACTGGCGTCCAGAAAATCATGGGCCCAGCCGCCGGAAGGCGTTGACCAGCTCAAGCTGATCCATGAGCTGCAAGTGCACCAGATTGAACTGCAGATACAAACCGAGACCTTGCAACAGACGCTCGCCCAGGCGGATGCGCTGCGCACCAAATACCAGGATCTGTTTGAGTTCGCGCCGGTGGGCTACCTGACGCTTTCCAGGCGCGGCACCATTTTTGAGTCCAACAAATGCGCGGCCAGATTGCTGGACCAGAAAGCGCAGGTGCTGGTGGGCCGCAAGCTGCGCGATTTTGTCAAGGACAGCTGTGTGGCGCGGCTGGATGACTTTCTGGCCGCCGCCGGAGAAAGCCAGGACGACGTGTTCGCCCGGGACATCGAGTTGCTTCCTTCCAGGACACTTCCCAGGTTTGTCAACATGCAGGCCCATTCCATCGTCAATGGCCCAGCCGGGGAAAAGCAGATTCGCCTGGCCCTCATGGATGTGTCGGCCCTGAAGATGGCAACGGACGACATCGTGCAGGCGATGTACAAAGCGTCGGATTTCGGGGCACTGCAATAAGGCGGGCGGGGAAGATGCACAAAAGCCGGCTCGGAACGATCGTCATCGACTGCCAGACCGAAGAACTGGATACGGCTGCCGCCTTCTGGTCGAAGGCACTGGGTTGCACCGCTGCAAAACTCCCCGATCCTGACAATCCGAACTACCGCCAGCTGGACACTCCGCCTGGCGAGGTGACTGTGCTGGTGCAATCCGTTTCACACCCCAGCCGCGTGCACATCGACATCGAGACGGACGATATCGACGCGGAGGTCCAGCGGCTCGAGGGCCTGGGCGCGCGGCGTGTCGCGCAGGTCAAGCGGTGGTGGGTGATGGAGGCGCCAACCGGTCAACGCTTTTGCGTGGTGCGCCCGCAGCGCAGCGATTTCGACAGCGGCGCGAACACCTGGAGCGAGTAGAGGGAGTAGAGGGAGTAGAGGGAGTAGAGGGAGTAGGGAACTATGCAGGTTCACGGAAGCTGCCACTGCGAAAACATCCGGTTCGAAGCCGAAGTTGACCCGCAGCAGACCACCATCTGCCATTGCACGGATTGCCAGAACCTGACCGGTTCCGCTTTCCGCGTGTCTGTACCGGCGCGAGAGGGTTCATTTCGCCTCGTAGCAGGCAAGCCCACCATTTATGTGAAAACCGGCGACAACGGCGCAAGGCGTGCCCAGGCGTTCTGCCCGGCCTGCGGGTCGTCGCTGTACACCTACGCGGCGGACCACCCGGACATTTACGGGCTCAGGGTGGGATGCATTGCGGAGCGGCAGGCGCTGGTGCCGACGGCGCAGAAGTGGTGCCGGTCCGCTTTGCCGTGGACAGAAAACATTGCTGCGGTGCCACGGCATGAAAAGGACTGACGCGGCGGCAAACTCTGCCGGGACAGTCAACAAAAAGGGGCCTGAGGCCCCTTTTTGAAAACACACTGCGATGGTCAGGCGCACAACAGGTTGTCGTCTCCGCGCTGGCGTTTTCTCTGCAGGTAGCTGCGTACAGCACTGATTTCCGGGCCTGCGACGGTGATGGCCGAGCGCAACTCCTGCTCGGTGCACCGCAGCTGGCGCGTCCAGTAGTTCAGTTCATAGCCGTCCGAAGCGTTGATCCGCTGCCGGTCGCGGCTGTTGGGTTTAAGGTGGGCCTCGGTCATGGGTTTCTCCGTCTGAGAGAGCAAGTTAATACCGCGTCAAGTTATTTTTTGTAGGACCGCGCCTCGTTTGTTACGAAGCCTTTCAATGCCCCGCAACAGACCCGCTTTCTGCGGCGTGAGAGATCCATAGTGCGACAGGCGCCCCGGCAAACACCGTGGCCACTGAAAGACCGCCCGGGCCAGGAACATGCACCCGGCCGTTGAGCGCATCTGACCACTGCGCGCCCTGCGCGGCGGCGGGAAGTTCAATGCGCGTGCCGGCCCAGCCTGCGTCATCGAGGAAACGCGCAAGCCGCGCCGTATGGCGTAAAACCGCGGTGATGGCCGTGGCGCCCGCCGCCTGCCGCGCGAAGGCCAGCACGTGGCCGGCCGCCGGGCCAGTCACATGCAGCGGCAGGTAATCGCCGCCGCAGAACACCGCCGGATGGCACCGCCTGAGTTCGAGGGTTTGGCGTATCAGCACCTGTTTGTCATTGAGCAAGGTGTCGGTTCGCCAGTCCTGCGCCGGCCGCCACGGCAGTTCCAATCCCGCCTGCCGCACCGCCATGTCGACGCGGCGGCGATTGTCCGGGTCGACCAGGCTGAAGTCCGCCAGTTCGCATCCCTGGTAAAGATCGGGCACACCGGGGCAGGTCAGGCGCAGCAGTGTTTGCGCCAGGCTGTTGCAGCGGGCCGCCGGCGCGAGCAACTCAAGCAAGCCCGCCAGTTGCCCCAGAAAGTCCTGGCTGGCCTTGCCTTGCAACAGTTCCATCAGAAAGCGCTCGCACGCGTCTTCGTAGTCCGGCTGGGGCAGCATCCAGCTGCTGTACAGCTTGGCTTCACGCAGGGCTTTTTGTTGCCAGCCGGCCACGCGTTTTGCCAATGCGGCAACGCCCTGGCTGTCGCCGGTGGACAGGCCAGCCGGCCAGGCACCCACCAGTGTCTGGTACAGCATGAGCTGGTCGGCGGGCACTGGGGCTGTCAATGCCTCCTGCCCCGGCCGGGAAAGACGCGTACGCAAAGCGGCATGGCCGGCAACCCATTTGCGCAGCGTTTGCTCCCAAAGGTCCGGCACTTCGCTGAGCACCGCGATGCGCGCACGCGCGTCTTCGCCGCGCTTGTGGTCGTGCGTCGCGGTGGCCAGCATGGCACGCGGCCAGGCGCTCGCGCGCTGCACCATGGCCTCGTGAAAAGCGGCCGCATCGGGCGCCGGGTCCAGCGGGTAAGAGCCGACCTCATTGCGCGAGAGCAGCGGGCCGTAGCGGTAAAAAGCCGTGTCCTCCACCGACTTGGCGGCCAGCGGCGGCGTCAGCTGGCGAAAACGCCGCAGGGCCAGCGCTTGCGCCCGGCTGCTGACCGCCTCCGTCGCATCCTCTCCGGGGCACAGCTGCAGCCAGCGCGCCAGTTCATCGAGCAGTGCGTGATCGGGTGCGGCCAGGATGGCGCGCGCCGCCTGCAACGCATCGGCTGCGGCGCCGGCGTCTTCAGGCCCATAACTGCGGTAGCGCCTGAAAGCTCCCAGCACCGCCCGCAGCACACGCCGTATGGCGTTGGGGGAAAGATCGCGCCCGCCCAGCGGCGCGTCCATCGCGCAGGCATGCAGTGCGCGCACCAGGCCCTCAAACTCACCGCCGAAGTTCTCCGCCAGCAACTGCAGCCGCGCCGCCTGCACATGCCCGTCCAGCGCGCGTGTGTCGCCGGTCAGTTCGGCCCATAGCGATCGCAGCACGAGTTCGCCTTTGCCATAGTGCAGCAGCGCGCCTGCCTGGTCCATGAAGTCGTAGCCCGTGGTTCCGTCTATGTCCCAGCTCGAGGGCAAGACCTCCCCGGGGGACAGTATTTTTTCAACGACGATCCAGGCGGGTTCGGCGTCCAGCGGCGCGGGCCGTGCGGCCTGCAGCCCGGCCAGGCGTTGCCGCAGTTTGCGCACATAGGCGCCGGGCTCGGCCAGGCCGTCGATATGGTCTATGCGCACGCCGTCAATGAGGCCGCGCTCATACAAAGTAAAAAGCAGCGCGTGCGTGGCCTCGAACACCTCATCGGCCTCGACGCGCACCCCGGCCAGTTCGGCCACTTCAAAAAACCGCCGCCAGTTGATTTCTTCAGCGGCGTTGCGCCACCAGCTGAGCCGGTAGTGCTGGCGTGCGAGCAAGGCTTGCAGCCGCCGCCGGCCAGCCAGGTTTTTGGAGTTGCAGCCGGCCAGCAATGTGTCCTTCGCGGCGCGACCCTCCTTGCCCGCCACCAAGTCTGCCAGCCCGGCGTAAATTGGCGGAGCCGTCGCGGGCGTGGCTTGCGCCAGCGTGACGGCCACCTCCGCAAACACGGGCAGGGGCGCCAGCAGTTCTGCCTGGCTGGCCGCGTTGAGTGGAAGCCGCAGGCTGTTCCGGTAGGCCAGCGCCAGACCTTCGCGGCCTTCAAAGTGAAGCGCGAGGTGGCCGGCCGCCAGCGCCTCATCGCAGGGTTCACCCAGCACCGGCCACAGCAGCTTGCCGTGCAGCCGCGGGTCGGCCACTTCCCAGTCGATGTCGAACCAGCCGGCCCACGGGCTGCCCCGGCCCCAGGCCAGCACGCTGTCCCAATAGCGGTTGGCGCCGCCCGCGATGCCCATGTGGTTGGGCACCAGGTCGACCACCAGTCCCATGCCGGCCTGGCGCAAGTTTTTAACGAGGCGCATCAATGCCGCCTCGCCGCCCAGTTCGGGGTTGATGCGCGTCGGGTCGACCACGTCGTAGCCATGCATGGACCCCGGCCGGGCCGCCCAGACCGGGGAGAGGTAGTAGTGGCTGATGCCGAGCTCCGCGTAATAGCCGACGCAGGCTGCCGCCGCGTCGAAGCCGAAATCGCGGTGCAGTTGCAGCCGCACCGTCGCGCGCGGAGTATTCATTCGGCGGCCTTCGCGTGCGGTGGGTTGGCCGCAGCCTTGCGCCGCGCAGCGGCCAGCTGCACGAGCCGCTGCCGGACCGGCGGCGCATCGAGCATCACGGCCGCGTCCTGCGGCAGGCGCTGGCGCCAGTTCGGATGGCCTTCCACGGTGCCCGGCAGGTTCGGCTGCTCGACCACGCCCAGCACATCCTCAAGCGGCGCCAGCACCAGCGGCGCGGGCGTGCTGCCCACATAGGCCAGCACCGCGCCCAGCGGCGGTTCTTCGGCCGGACCCTCCGCCGCGGCGGCGTCTTGCAGCGCTTCCTTCAACGTCTCCTGTAACGCGGCTTTGTCTGCTTCGCGTTCCTTGCGCGCGGCACTTGCCGCGCCGGGCTCAGTCCCGAGCAGTCCCAGTGCTTCGCGCCGCGTGATGTCGCGCCCGGCCCACCAGCCGGCAACGGTGCACAGGTCGTGCGTGGAGGTGGTGGCGATCGCCGACGCCGGCCAAGCCTGCGGCGGCAGAAAATCAGGCCCCTCGCGCTGGAACCAGAGCGCGCGTATGCCCAGCACGCCGGCCTCCGCCAACTGCTGCGAAAAGCCCTGCGGCACCGTGCCCAGGTCTTCACCAATCACCACAGCCTGGTGGCGCAGGCTTTCGAGGGCCGTCAGCCGCAGCAAATCCTGCAAGGGGAAGTGCAGGTAGGCTCCGGCCGATGACGGCGCGCCTTCAGGCACCAGCCACAGCCGGCGCAGCCCGAGCACGTGGTCGATGCGGATGCCGCCGCTGTGTGCCATGTTGGCGCGCAACATGGCCAGCCAGGGTGCGAAGCCCTGCTCCCGCAATGCGCGCGGCGACAGTGCGCCCAATCCCCAGTTCTGGCCTTGCGGTGCCAGCAGGTCGGGTGGAGCGCCTACCGTCAAGCCTCGGAGCATGGCCGGCTGCAATCCCCAGGCCTGGCTTCCGCCCGGGTCGGCGCCCACCGCGAGGTCGGCAATCAGGCCCACGGCCATGCCCGCGTCGCGGGCCTCGCGCTGCACGCGCCCGCGCGCCAGCTGCGCCTGCCATTGCAGAAAACGGTGGAAGTCCACCGCCTCGGCGTGGTCGCGGGCGAAGTCCCTGACAGCCTGCCCGTGCGGGTCGCGCAGGGCCTCGGGCCATTGCCGCCAGTCGCTGCCTTCCACGGCAGGCCGCTGCTGCCGCAGCCATGCGTCCAGGGCTTCGTAACGGGCGTGGTCCAGCAGGTCTTGTCCGCCGTGATCGCAAAACTGCCTGAAGCTTTCCCGCTCCGGCGCGGGTGCCTGATGCCAGCGGTCAAACAAAATCCGCAACAGGCGAAGCCGCCAGCTTGCCGCTTGCGGCCAGTCCACCAGGTCGGCCTGTTCCAGCCGGGCCAGGGCCTGGGCACAGCCGGGCAGTTCGGCAATGGCCTGTTCCAGGGCCGCCTGGCCGAGCACCCGCGCGGGGTCCAGGTGCAGCACATTCAAAAACATCCGGCTTGAGGGCGCATACGGGCTGAAGCGTTCAGGCGCCGCGCAGAACATGGCGTGCAGCGGGCTCACCGCCAGCGCCGACGCGCCTTGCCTGGCGGCGGCGCGTGCAAGCGATTCCAGTGCGCTGAAGCTGGCCAGGCCTGCGTCACCGGTGCAACGCAAGCTGTAAATCTGGGCCACCAGGCCCCAGGGCAGCGCGGCGCCGGCCGCGCCGTGGCGCACCGCGGCATCTGCCAGGCTGAAGCAACGCTGCGGTGCGATGGCGAGCAGGCAACGCCGGCCACCCGCTTCCAGCGTGTGATACCCCGGGGTTTGCTGGGCCGGCAGCCGGGCGCCGCTTTCTTGCCCTTGTTCCAGCCGGCCTTCCACCGTGGTGCCGCCTTCAAGGTGCAGCCGGTAACGTGCGCCGGCCGGCAAATGGCCCGGGAGCGCGACCGGCCGGCCTGTGGTGCCGATCACCAGCGGCGGCCACTGAGCGCGTCCTGGCTGGCGGCGCAGCAGCGCAAGGCTCTCCTTGCATTGCCCGGTATCGCCGGCCGGAAGCTGGAGCGCGCTGAGTATCGCGCGCAGCGATTCATCCTGCACCTGTTGCTCCTGGCCGAACGCGTCAGTCCATTGCACGGCAATGCCGGCTTCCCGCGCGAGGGTGCGCAGAGCGTCGCCGTTCATGCGGGCTCCAGCAGGGCGGCAAAGGCATGGCCCGGTACGCTGCCGCCGGCCAAGGCCTCACGCACGCCGCCGGTGTCAAACAGCGTGTCGGCGCGCGGGTGCAGCAGCAGCGCCGGCGCCTCGACCGGTCCGGCGCCCAGGTTGAGCACAAAGACCAGCACACGCGGGCCGAGCTGCCAGCGCGCTGTCACGGCCGCCGGCCCCAGGGCGTGCGCGCCCAGCGCATGGCAGTGCGGCAACTGCGGCACGATATGGCGGCGGCGCAGCGACAGGAGTTCGCGCACGCCGGCCGTCCCGGGATGGCCTTGCTCGCCGATGTGCGGCGGAATGGAGCGCACGAATGTGCTTTCGTCATTGGGGTCGGGTACCGGCACGCCGCTGCCGGTAGCGGAAAACGCGGCGAATTCAGCACGCCGCCCCTGGCGCACGGCTTCTGCCAGCTCCGGTGTGCGGTGGCTGGTGAAGTACAGGAAGGGCTCGCTGCACCCGCACTCCTCACCCATGAAGAGCAGCGGTATCTGCGGCGCCAGCAATTGCATGGCCTGCGCCGCCTGGAGCGCGGCCGGCGCGGCCAGCGCGGTGAGCCGCTCGCCCTGCGCACGGTTGCCGGTCTGGTCGTGGTTCTGCAGGAAGAACACAAAAGCGGTAGGCGGCAGACCGGCGCTTGGCTCGCCGCGTGCCGCGCCGCCGCGGTGCGGCGAGGGCTCGCCCTGGTAGGCAAAACCTTCGGCCAGGCAGCGCGCAAGCCGGGCTGCTGGCGCATCGGCATAGTCGCGGTAATAGCCGTCTGTTTCGCCGGTCAGCAGCACGTGCAGCGCATGGTGTCCGTCGTCGTTCCACTGCGCATCAAAGCCGCGCCGCAGCAGGCCGGCGGCGTTGCCGTCGTGTTCGAGCACCAGGTGCACATGGCGCCCAGGGCCTGCATGCGTCCGCACGGCCGAGGCCATTTCCGGGAACCAGTCCTGCTCGGCAATGGCGTGCGCCGCATCAATGCGCAGCCCGTCGAAGCGGTATTCCTCCAGCCAGTAGCGCGCATTGCTGGTGAAGAAGCTGCGCACTTCGGGCTGGCTGAAGTCGATGGCGCCGCCCCAGGCCGTGGCCTCTCCGTGCTTGAAGAAGTCCGGCGCGTAGTCGTGCAGGTAATTGCCGTCGGGCCCGAAGTGGTTGTAGACCACGTCCAGCAGCACCATCAGGCCCAGCCCGTGGGCGATGTCGATCAGGCGCTTGAGATCCGACGGTGTGCCGTAGGCCCTGTCAGGTGCGAAGGGCAGCACGCCGTCGTAGCCCCAGTTGCGCGGTCCCGGGAAGTCGGCCACCGGCATCAACTCCACCGCGGTGATGCCAAGCGCGGCCAGTGCCGGCAGCTTTTCGGCGACCGCCTCAAAGCCGCCCAGCGCGCCCACATGCAATTCGTACACGACCGCCTCGTGCCACGGCCGGCCCCGCCATCCGCTGTGCTGCCATAGGTACGCGGGGTCGATCACCAGGCTGTCGCTGTCGACATCGCCCTGCTGCGCGCGCGAGGCCGGGTCGGCGACCGACAGCGTCTTGCCGCCCGCCAGCGTCAGTTCGAAGCGGTAGGGCGTGCCGGCCGTGCAGTCTGCCTCCGCGTACCAGCGGCCGTTGCTGCCGCTGGTCATGGCAAGGCGGCGGCCGTCCAGCAGCACGCCGGCAGCAGAAGCGGCAGGCGCCCACAGATGAAAAGCCGCGCGGCCATTACCCAGCCACTGCGCCCCCCAGGGCATGGTGAAGCCGGCCTCAGACATGGCCGGCCTTCAGCGCCCGGTTGGCGAACAGCACCACGCTTTTTCCTTCCACCACCAGTTCGCCGTTCTCTACCGGGCGGCAGGGCTGGCCCGGCCTGGCGCTGTCGAGCAGGCAGTGCCAGTCGGCGGCCGGCGGCGGCACCTGGCAGGTAATGGGGTTCTGGTCGCCATTGACGAAAAGCAGTGTGATTTCAGTCTGTTCGTCCTGCTGCGGATCTCCGCGGTCTTCGGCGCCGTCCCGGCTCTCGCCGCGGCAGGCGCGCCGCATGACCAGCGCGCGCCCTTGCGGGTTCTGCCAGTCGTCAGGCAGCAGCGGCTGGCCGCGCTCGTCAAACCAGTCCACCTCGTGCACGCCCTCAAGCACTTGCGCGTCGCCGTTGAGGAAGCGGCCGGCCTGCAGCGTCACGAAATCGCGGCGCACCCGCGACAGGTGCCGCACAAAGTCGCAGAGCTCCCGGCCTTGCGGTGTTTCCAGCAGCTTCCAGTCCAGCCAGGATATTTCGTTGTCCTGGCAGTACGCGTTGTTGTTGCCCAGCTGGGTACGGCCGAACTCATCGCCGCCCAGCAACATGGGTGTGCCCTGCGCCAGGAAGAGCGTCGCCAGCATGGCGCGGCTGACCTTGGCGCGCATGGCGTTGATTTCCGCGTCATCGGTCGGGCCTTCGACGCCCCAGTTGGCGCTGCAGTTTTCCGAATGCCCATCGTTGCCGTTCTCTTTGTTGGCTTCGTTGTGTTTTTCGGCGTAACTCACGATGTCGCGCAAGGTGAAACCGTCGTGGGAAGCGATGAAGTTGACCGAGGCCCAGGATTTGCGCCAGCGGTGGTTGAACAATTCGGCGGACCCCGACAGCCGGGCGGCCAGCGCACTGCGTTGGGCCACGTCGCCGCGCCAGAAACGGCGCACGTCGTCGCGGAACTGGTCGTTCCACTCGGCGAAAGGCGGCGGATGCTTGCCGAGCTGGTAGCCGCCGGGGCCCAGGTCCCAGGGTTCGGAAATCAGCTTGAGTTGCGACAGCAGCGGGTCCTGCACGATGGCATCGAAAAATCCGGACCCCGGATCAAAGCCCGTGCCTTCACGGCCCAGTGTCACGCCCAGGTCGAAACGGAAGCCGTCCACGCGGTAGGAGGTGGCCCAGTAGCGCAGCGAATCCAGCACCATCTGCAGCACACGCGGGTGCGAGACGTTGAGCGTATTGCCGCAGCCGGTGTCATTGATGTAGTAGCGCTCCTGGCCCGGCATCAACCGGAAATAGCTGGCGTTGTCCAGGCCGCGCAGCGAGATGGTAGGCCCCAGTTCGTTGCCGCCGGCGGTGTGGTTGAAGACCACGTCGAGGATGACCTCGATGCCTGCCGCGTGCAGCCGCCGCACGGCGTTGCGCACCTCATCGCCGTTGTCACCGCCAGGGCCCGACAGGCCCGGCTGCCCCGACAGGTAGGAAGGCTCCGGCGCAAAAAAAGACAGCGTGCTGTAGCCCCAGTAATTGCGCAGCCCGCGCTCAAGCAGGAAGCGGTCCTGCACAAAGGCGTGGATGGGGAGCAGTTCCAGCGCCGTTACGCCCAGCTTCTTCAGGTGGTCAATGAAATGAGGGTCACTGAGCGCGCTGAAGGTGCCGCGCTGGTGCGGGCGTATGTCCTGGCGGCGTATGCTGGCGCCGCGCACATGGGTCTCGTAGATCAGCGTACGGGACCACGGCACCCGCGGCCGCACATCGCCGGCCCAGTTGAAGCGGTCTTCGGTCACGATGGCGCGCGGCATGGACGGCGCGCTGTCGCGGCGGTCAAAACTCAGGTCTGAGCGTGGCGCATTGAGGCGGTAGCCGAACAGCGCATCGCTCCAGCGCAGCGGCCCCGACAGCGCGCGCGCATAAGGGTCCAGCAGCAGCTTGTGGTGGTTGAAGCGATGGCCGCGTTCGGGCTCATAGGGGCCATGGGCCCGGTAGCCGTAATGCAGCCCTGGCCCCGCGTCGGGCAGGTAGCAGTGCCAGACCTCGTTGGTGCATTCCGGCAGGGGCAGGCGCGCGATTTCCTTGCGGCCGCCGTCGTCGAACAGGCACAGGTCAATGCGTGTGGCGTTGGCGGAAAACACCGCGAAATTGACACCCAGGCCGTCGGGCGTGGCACCCAGGGGATAGGGAGATCCAGGCAGCAGGCGTTCGGGGCGGGCAAAGAGCATGTTGGCGTGTCCTGCGGATTCAAAGCGGACCGGATGCCGCGGCTGCCAGATCCGGAACCAGGACCAGGGTGGCCAGCGGCGGCAGGGTCAGGAGCAGCGAGTGCGCATGGCCGTGGCTGGGCGCGGCTTGCGCGTTAACGCGCCCGCCGTTGCCCATGCCGGATCCGCCGTAGGCGCCTGCATCGGTGTTGAGCAATTCGCGCCATGCCTGCGCAGGGCCGGGCACGCCGACCCGGTAGTGGTGCCGCGGCGTGGGCGTCAGGTTGCAGACCACCAGCACCGGCGCTGCGCCTTCGGCCCCGGCGCGGCGCAGCAGGGCAAACACGCTGTTGTTTTCATCGTCACCGATGACCCAGCTGAAACCTTCCGGCGCCGCATCGAGCTGGTGCAGCGCCGGCTGCGCCGTATAGAGGCGATTGAGGTCGCGCACCAGGCGTTGCACGCCGCGGTGTTCGGGGCGGTCGAGCAGGTCCCACGCCGGCGAAGCATCGTGGTTCCATTCGGCGGGCTGGGCAAATTCGCAGCCCATGAAGAGCAGCTTCTTGCCGGGGTGGGCCCACATCCAGCCGAGGTAGGCGCGCAGGTTGGCCAGCTTTTGCCACTCGTCACCCGGCATCTTGCCGAACAGCGAGCCTTTGCCGTGCACCACTTCGTCGTGCGAGATCGGCAGCATGAAGCGCTCTGAAAATGCATACACCAGGCCGAAGGTCATGTCGTGATGGTGAAAGCGCCGGTGCACCGGGTCGCGCGCGATGTAGTGCAGGCTGTCATGCATCCAGCCCATGTTCCACTTGAAGTGAAAGCCCAGCCCGCCGCGGTCCACCGGCGCCGTCACGCCCGGCCAGGCGGTGGACTCTTCGGCGATCATCACCGCGCCGGGGCAGCGTTCGGCGACGGTGCTGTTGAGCTCTCGCAGGAAGGCCGTGGCTTCGAGGTTTTCGCGCCCGCCGTGGATGTTGGGCAGCCACTCGCCGGCGTTGCGGCTGTAGTCGCGGTAAAGCATGGACGCCACCGCATCGACCCGCAGGCCGTCGACGTGATAGCGCTCCAGCCACTCCAGTGCGCTGGCGATCAGGAAGCCGCGCACCTCATGGCGCCCGAAGTTGTAGATCAGCGTGTTCCAGTCCTTGTGCAGGCCCTCGCGCGGATCGGCATGCTCATACAGCGGCGTGCCGTCAAAGCGCGCCAGCCCGTGCTCGTCGGACGGGAAATGCGCCGGCACCCAGTCGAGGATCACGCCCAGGCCGGCCTGGTGGCAGCGGTCGACAAAAGCCGCAAATTCTGCGGGCGCGCCGAAGCGCGCGCTGGGCGCGAACTGCGACAGCGGCTGGTAACCCCAGGAGCCGCCGAAAGGGTGCTCCATGATGGGCAGCAGCTCCAGATGGGTAAAGCCCATCCGCGTGGCGTAAGGAATCAGGCGGTCCGCCAGTTCCTGCCACTGCAGGCTGCGCCCGCCTTCTTCCAGTACCCGCAGCCATGACCCGGCATGCACTTCATAAACAGAAATGGGAGCGGCGGCATCCTGGCGGGCGGTGCGTGTGCGCATCCAGTTGCCGTCGTGCCAGGTGAAAGGCTGTGACGCCGCGATGCGTGAGGCCGTGCCGGGCGGCTTCTCGGTTGCGCGCGCAACGGGGTCGGCCTTGTCGGGCAGGCGTTGGCCGCCTGGCCCCCAGACGGCAAATTTGTACAGCTCACCGATGCGTGCTTCGGGAATAAAAACCTCCCACACACCACTGGCGCCGCGTGCATGCATCGGATGCTTCTGCGCATCCCACTGGTTGAACTGGCCGATCACCGCGACGTGGCGCGCATTCGGCGCCCAGACCGCGAACCGTGCGCCGTCCTGCCCGTTGGCATGCAGCGGCTGCGCACCCAGGCAGCGGCCGAGTTCGCGGTGCCGCCCTTCGGCGATCAGGTGCAGGTCAAGCTCGCCGAGTTCCGGCGTCAGGGCCGTACCCTCGGCCCGCATGGCGGCAAGGTCGTTCTTCATGCGGCCTCCGGTGGCGGGTCGGCCAGCAGCGATTCAGCCAGCCGGGCCAGGCCCTGCAGCGGAACCTCCAGCCATGCAGGCCGGTTGGCCGCTTCGTAGCAGAGTTCATAAGCCGCTTTTTCCATCATGAACAGCTTCAACAGGGCTTCGGCGCCCACTTCGCTGCCGGCGGGCGCGTAGTTCCGGTAGGCCCCCAAAAAAGATTGCGACGACGTGGTGCGGTATTGGGCAAGCAGCTGCGGGTCCGGAGTCGCGGCGCCTTCCTGGCTGCGCGCGGAAAAGGCGGCCGCGTAGTCGAAGGAGCGCAGCAGGCCTGCTACATCGCGCCAGGGGCTGGCCTTGGCCCGGCGCTGCTCCAGCGGCTTGGCGGGTTCGCCCTCGAAGTCAACGATCCAGGCGTCGCCGGACGACACCAGCACCTGGCCCAGGTGGAAGTCGCCATGGATGCGGATGGCCAGGGCGCCAGCCGCATTCGCCGCCAGTTGCTCCGCCGCTTGCCGCAGGGGCTTGTATTGCCCGAGCAGTGCACGCGCCTGTGCGGCCGCTTCGGCGCTGAAGTCATGCGGCGCCTGCAGCACCTTGAAGGCCGCGTCGAGCTGGGCCACGGCATCTTTGCCCCAGCGCGCTAGCATGGCGGCATCGGCGGCTCCGGGCGCGAACGCAGGCTCACTGCCGGGCCGGGCCAGCACACTGTGCATCTCGCCAAGCCGCTGGCCCAGCGTGGTCACGAAGGCCTCAAATTCATTCATGGGCGTGACAGCTCCGGCACCGGCGGCCTCCAGTACAGGCAGGCTGCCGTGCTGCGCGGCCCGCTCCAGGATGCCCAGCGTCCATTGCCAGCCGTCGCCCTGGTTGTGCAGGAAGCGCTGCATCAGCATCAGGGTGTAGTGCCGGCCGTTCTCGCTCAGGCGCGACACCTCGCCCAGCATGGCGGGGGTGTTGGCAAAGCCATTGAGCGTCAAAAAGCGTCCCATCTCGGCTTCGGGATGCAGGCCTTCACCGACCTTGCGGATGATCTTGAGCACGATGGTGTCGCCGATGACCACCGAGCTGTTCGACTGGTCTGCCGAAATCCGGCGTATCTCCGGCGCCGCCGGCAGGGCGGCTTCGGCCAGTGCCGGTGTGGGCTCAAACCGCACCTCGCCGTCCAGCGCGGGCACGCGTGCCTCACTGCGCATCAGTTCCACCATCTGCAGCGCAAAGCGGTCCAGCGCGAAAGCGTCGGTGATGAAACCCACCTCTTTGCCGCGCCTGACGCGCGCCAGCGCCAGTTGCTGCTGCAGGCCGGCCACCGGATCGTCCTCGCCGACAAAGCCCACCGGAATCAGGTAGCGGCTCTGCTCATCAGCCACCGTCGTCTTCACCTCGGCCAGCACCAGGACGTGGCCGGCCTGCGCGTCCGCCGGCTCGGGCATGCGGCTGACGGTGTCTATGCGCACCGTGGGCCGGCCGTGCTGCTTGGCCGCATACCAGCGGCGCTTGACCAGGTATTGCGGCAAGGCTTCGTTTTCGAGCGCGGCGCGTGAACGGCCCACCAGCAGTTCCTCGATGCCGCCACGCAGCACCAGCGTGACGAACTCAGGCAGTGGCTCGGGCGCGGGGGCGTGCCATGAGGGCATGTTGCTGTTGCTGGCCAGCACGAACCAGTTAAAGCCGTAAGGCGGCAGCGTCAGCAGATAGGTCAGCTGGCCTATGGGCGGAAAGGCCACGCCGCCCAGCATTTCAACCGGCACACGGCCGGTGAACTCGGACAGGTCGAGCTCGACCGCCTGCGACGTTGAGGACACGTTGGTGACGCAAAGTATTGTCTGAGGGCCGGTGTCGGGATGATGGTATTCACGCAGGTAGGCAAATATCTTGCGGTTGTTGGGGTAAAGCAGGCGCAGGCTGCCGCGCCCGAACGCCGGGTGTTTGCCGCGCACCTGCAGCAGGCGCCGCATCCAGTTGAGCAGCGAATGCGCATCGATGTCCTGTGCCTCGACGTTGATCGCCTGAAAGCCATAGACCGGGTCCATGATGGGCGGCAGCACCAGCCTGGCGGGGTCGGCGCGCGAGAAGCCCGCGTTGCGGTCAGACGTCCACTGCATCGGCGTGCGCACACCGTCCCTGTCGCCCAGGTGGATGTTGTCGCCCATGCCGATCTCGTCGCCGTAATAAATCACCGGCGTGCCCGGCATGGACAGCAGAAAGCTGTTGAGCAGCTCGATGCGGCGCCGGTCGCGCTTGAGCAGCGGCGCCAGCCGCCGCCGTATGCCGAGGTTGATGCGGGCGCGGCGGTCTTCGGCATAGAAGTTCCAGAGGTAGTCGCGCTCGCGGTTGGTCACCATCTCAAGCGTCAGCTCGTCGTGGTTGCGCAGGAAGATGCTCCACTGGCAGTTGGGCGGGATCTCCGGTGTCTGGCGCAGGATGTCGGTCAGCGGGAAGCGGTCTTCCTGGGCCAGCGCCATGTACATGCGCGGCATCAGCGGAAAGTGAAAAGCCATATGGCACTCGTTGCCGTCGCCGAAATAGGGCTGCACGTCTTCCGGCCACATGTTCGCCTCGGCCAGCAGCATGCGGCCGGGGAAGCTGCGGTCGAGCTCGGCCCGTATGCGTTTGAGGATGGTGTGGGTTTCCGCCAGGTTCTCATTGCTGGTGCCTTCGCGCTCAATCAGGTAGGGCACGGCGTCCAGCCGCAACCCGTCGATACCGAGCTCGAGCCAGAACTTCATGACCTTGAGCACTTCCTTGAGCACCAGCGGGTTGTCGAAATTAAGGTCGGGCTGGTGTGAGTAAAAGCGGTGCCAGAAAAAGGCGTTGGCCACCGGGTCCCAGGTCCAGTTGGACTTTTCGGTGTCCAGGAAAATGATGCGTGTGCCGCTGTAAGCCTGGTCGTTGTCCGACCAGACGTAGAAGTTGCGCATGGCCGAGCCCGGCTTGGCCAGGCGCGCACGCTGGAACCACGGGTGCTGGTCGGAGGTGTGGTTGATCACCAGCTCGGTGATCACGCGCAGCCCGCGCTTGTGGGCTTCCTGCACGAATCGCCGGGCATCGGCCAGCGTGCCGTAATCAGGGTGGACGCCGCGGTATTCGGCGATGTCGTAGCCGTCATCGCGGCGCGGTGATGGGTAAAACGGCAGCAGCCAGACGCAGGTCACGCCCAGGCCGGCAATGTAGTCCAGCTTGGCGATCAGGCCCGCGAAGTCCCCGACCCCGTCGTTGTTGGCGTCAAAGAAGGACTTGACGTGCACCTGGTAGATGACCGCGTCCTTGTACCAGAGCGGGTCTTCGGGCGCGGCCGCGGGCCTGCCCAGCATTTGCGCGATGACTTTGTCGTTGGCACCCATGTGTTGCTCCAGTCAGGGCGGGCTGAGCCGCCAGAGGGTAAAGGCCATCTCGCCCGGGTCCAGCCGCAGCGTGTGGTGGCGGCCTTGCAGCGTGAAGCGGTGGCCATGCACCAGGTCTTCGGCCTCAATGGCCGCGCCTTCGGGCAGGCCCCAGTCTTCCAGCGGCAATTCGAAGTCGCAGCTGTGGGCGGCGTGCGGGTCCAGGCAGATCGCGGCGAAAACGATGTTGCGGCCGGCGCCGGGCAGGGCGGGCGCTGTTTTGGTAAAGCACAGCACCTGATCGCCCGAGGAGCGGCAGAACTTCAGGCCCAGATGGGTTTGCAGCGCGGGGTTGGCATGCCGCGCCGCATTAAGCAAGGTGATCTCGCGCACGATGTTGCCGGGCTGGTTCCAGTCGCGCCGGCGCAGCTGGTATTTTTCTGAATCAAGGTATTCCTCTTTCCCCGGCACCGGGTCGGCTTCGCACAGTTCAAAGCCGCTGTAGAGGCCCCAGAGCCCCGACAGGGTGGCGGCCAGCGCAGCCCGGATCACAAAGCCCGCGCGGCCCGAGCGCTGCAGAAAATAGGGGTTGATGTCCGGCGTGTTGACGAAAAAATGCGGCCGGAAAAACTCGCGCGGCTCGCCTTGCGTGAGCTCGGTCAGGTAGTCGGTGAACTCCTGTTTGGTGTGGCGCCAGGTGAAGTAGCTGTAAGACTGCGAGAACCCGAGTTTGGCCAGCCGGTACATGGGCTTGGGCCGGGTGAAGGCCTCAGACAAAAAGATCACCTCGGGCGAGCGGGCACGCACGTCGTCGATCAGCCATTCCCAGAACGGCATCGGCTTGGTGTGCGGGTTGTCGACGCGAAACACCTTCACGCCCTCAGCCACCCAGAACAGCACGATGTCACGCAGCGCCAGCCAGAGCTTGGGCAGCGCGCCGGGCGCGTAAAAGTCGACGTTGACGATGTCCTGGTATTTTTTGGGCGGGTTCTCGGCATAGCGGATGCTGCCGTCGGGCCGCCAGCGGAACCAGTCGGGATGCGCTTGCAGCCAGGGATGGTCGGGAGAGCATTGAATCGCAAAATCCAGCGCCAGTTCAAGGCCGTGCGCCTTGGCCGCACGGCCCAGCGCCCGGAAATCCTCCAGCGTGCCGAGTTCCGGATGGATGGCGTCGTGGCCGCCTTCTGCCGAACCGATGGCGTAGGGGCTGCCGGGGTCATCCGGCCCCGCCTGCAGCGAATTGTTCGGGCCCTTGCGGTGCTTGCGCCCTATGGGGTGAATCGGCGGAAAGTACAGCGTGTCAAAGCCCATCGCCGCGATGGCGGGCAGGCGGTCCGTCACGTCCCGCAACGTGCCATGGGTGGCGGCGTCCGGCCCCAGCGAACGCGGGAAAAGTTCGTACCAGCTGGCAAAGCCCGCCGCCCGGCGCTCGGCATCGACCTTCAGCAGGGGGCTGCGCACGCTGAAGGCGCGTGTGTCGGCTTGCCTCATCAACTGCTGAACCTCGCTGCGCAGAAGGAGGCCGACCTTGGCTGCCCGCTTTTGCGCGCTGTCCAGTTGCTCCAAGGTTTGCCTCAAGCCGCGTTTGAGCTGCTGGCGTTCATCCTGCCCTGCCCGCGCAAGAGCCTCTTCCAGGAGCTGCCGGCCCTCGCGCAGCTCAAGCGCCAGGTCCTGCCCCGCGTCATTTTTCTTGGCGACCTCGTCGCGCCAGGCACCGAACACATCGGGCCAGGCCTCGATGCAGTATTCATAGCGGCCCACGCGGTTCAGCGGCAGTTCAGCCTGCCAGCGGTCATTGACCAGCAGGCGCAGCGGCTCCTCCTGCCAGTCTTCTTCGTCGGCCGCGCGCCATTGCACGCAGGCCGCCAGCAGGTCGTGGCCTTCGCCGAAGATATCGGCCTGCACGGCCAGGCGGTCACCCACACAACGCTTGGCCACAAAGCGGCCGTCGTCGACTGAAGGGCTGATGCGCTCGATGGCGATGCGGGGCGCCTGCAGTGCCGCGCGCAGGGCACGCCGTGCGTCTTTGCGCGAAGGGCTCGCGCTTTTATCTGTCACCGCGGCAAACACCCTGGCCTCGGCGGGCGCCAGCTCCAGCAAGCCCTGGGGTGCCTCGCCGGCAGGCCAGAGCGCGCGGGCGGCCGCCAACCCGTCGGAACGCGCCAGTGCGGCCGCCAGGTCCAGCAGCACCGGCGCTTCGGTGGCATTGGCCACCAGCACCCAACGCCCCGCCTCGCCTTGCGCGACCGCGGACGCTTCAAGGATGGCGGCGGGAGCGCCGGGCGCGGACAGCATGCGCCACGGCGCGCCTTGTACCGCGGCCGGCCCGGCAGGCCGTGAGGCGCATAGCGCAAGGGCGGGCTTCAAGGCCTCAGGAAAGGCAGGTTCGTCCTCTTCGTTTTCCTGGTTTCTTGACGCCGGGTATTGCGCGGCAAGCCCTTGGCGCGAGACCACGAGGCCGTCTCCCGTGAGGGCCGCCAGCCACAGCCTGCTTTCAAAGCGCGAAGGCCCCGCATTGTTTTCTGAACCGGGCCAGCGTGCGTCGCCGCCCAGGCCCGCAGTGTCCACTGTCGCGATCAATGCGCCGAAAGGACGCAGGCGCCGGGCTTCCTCGGCTAGCCACCCCGCGCGAAAGTCCCACCATGCGCCGGAGGTGAAGGCGGCGTCAAAGCCGCAACCGGCCAAGGACGCCAATCGGGCGGCGCTCACGCCGGGGGTCCACGCCAGAAATTTGCCATCCGGCGCCGCTGACCGGACCGCTGCGATCACCTCTTCAAACATGGCTGCCGGCTCCGGCCCGTCCAGCCTGATGCAAAAACCCGCCCAGGCTTCTTCGCGCAACGCCCTGATCAGGCCGGCCGAACAGTTCCGTTGCAGGCATTGCCGGGCGGGCATGTCGCCGAAATCCCTGGGGGCGCGAGACCGGGGAAAGCGCGGGTCGGGCAATTCATCAGCGCCTGCGCTTGCTGATGCCGCCTCTTTGCGGCAGGCGGGTTCGCCGGTGTATTCAAGCGACAAAGAGGGCAGCCATAACAGGGGCGCCAGGCCTGCGGCCTTTGCAGCGGACAAGGCACCGGCATGTGCCGACGCGGCATCGCACAGGAGGTGGTCAAAGCCGGCGGCAGCCGCAGCGCGAATCTCGCGCTCCATGCCTGCGGCCACACTGGCCGTGCCTGCTCCCGAAGTTAATCCGAGGGAGTCGAGCCGGTAGATGCGGGGTCGGAACAAGGGCATGGCGCGTAGGGATTGTGGAAATAGGCGGAGGTGGTGGTTTCCCCCGGTGTGTGCGTCTGCCGGGCGTTTGAAAAACAAAACCCCAACTTAATGGTGTGGCGGCCTGTTGCGGGTATGTGCGTGGCGCGTCCGACTGTGGGAGAAGGCTTACGCCTGAACCGGCAAGGCAAGAGCCAGGGCCTGGAATTGCAGGCTTGATCCGTAGGCGCAAGCCGAATCCGGAAACAGCGATTCGCCGACACGCCGCAAAAGCCGGCGGTTTTTAAATTCAGGCATGACAGTTCCCTCCAGATTCCCGCACGATGAAGATTCCGCACCTGCAGAGTTGGGTGGATGGGAAGGTGCGGCCCAGCGGTTTCTGGGTGTGCTGGTCATATTGGCGCTTGGATTGACACTGTTTATCGCCATTCAGTTGTGGTGAACCACCCGGCGATGCATGCCTGGCTTGATGCATGGGCTTGATGCCCGGACCTTGCCGGCGTTTGTCTTGTCCTACATGCGAATGCCCCCCCGGCTTCGTCCGGCCGCGCCATCCCCTTCCTACATTGGGCGGTATCACTTCCCGCTCACATCACACACCAGGCACATACCAGGCACATACCGGAAACACACAGGAGACTTCATGAAAGCACTGACCTACCAGGGCGCAAAAGACGTGCGCGTCGAAACAGTTCCCGATCCCATCCTCATGGCCGACGACGACATCCTCCTGAAGGTGACGGCGACCGCCATCTGCGGGTCCGACCTGCACATCTACCGCGGCAAGATTCCTGAAATGAAGCACGGCGATGTGCTGGGCCATGAATTCATGGGTGTGGTGCAGGAGGTGGGCCGCGGCGTCACCGGCCTGCGGCAGGGCGACCGCGTTGTCATTCCTTTCGTCATTGCCTGCGGCGAGTGCTTCTACTGCAACAAGACGCTCTTTGCCGCCTGCGAAACCACCAACCCGGGCCGCGGCGCCATCATGAACAAAAAGTCGTCCACGCCGGGCGCGGGCCTGTTCGGCTACAGCCATCTGTACGGCGGTTATGCGGGCGGCCAGGCGGAGTATGTGCGCGTGCCCAAGGCCAATGTCGGCCCCCTCAAGATTCCGGATGCGCTCACCGACGAGGAGGTTCTCTTCCTGTCCGATATCTTGCCCACGGGCTACCAGGCCGCCGTCAATGCGCAAATTGGCCCCGGCTCGTCGGTGGCCATCTTCGGCGCGGGGCCGGTCGGCTTGATGTCGGCTCTTTCGGCACGCTTTCTGGGCGCCGAGAAGATTTTCATGGTGGACCACAACGATTACCGCCTGAACTTTGCACAGGAAACCTACGGCGTCATTCCCATCAACTTCGACAAGGACGAAGACCCCGCCGAAACCATCCTCAACGCCACCGGCTTTCATGGCGTGGATGCGACCATCGACGCGATTGGCTTCGAGGCCAAAGGCAGCGCCCTGGAGACCGCGCTCACCACCATCAAGGCGGAGGGCTCCAGCGGAAAGGCGTTGCGCCAGTGCATCGCGGCCACGCGCCGCGGCGGCGTGGTCAGCGTTCCCGGCGTTTATGCGGGTTTCATTCACGGCTTCCTGTTTGGCGATGCGTTCGAGAAAGGCCTGATCTTCAAGATGGGCCAGACCCACGCCCAGCGCTACATGCCCGAACTGCTGGAACACATCGGCAACGGCAAGATGAAGCCGGACGTGATCATTTCCCACCGCATGAAGCTTGACGAGGCCGCGCGAGGCTACGAGATTTTCGAAAACAAGGAAGACGAATGCCGTAAGGTCGTCCTGGTTCCGTAAATCTTCCCGGCTGTTGAAGGAGGCTGGGAGGGGGCCATCGCGGCATGCGCGCCTTTCGGCTTCACCCTGTTGGCGCCCATTCCTACCCCGCTGCGGTGTTGCCACTCCCACAATGGCGACCCATGCACACACGCGCCCGCCCCTGGCTCATTGGCTTCCTCACCTTCATCGCGGCGCTGGCCGCCGTCCTGCTGGCGCTCAATATTTCAGGCGGCGAGAAAAAAGTGCGGGAGCAACTGGCGCGCCACTACAGCGTGGCCGACCCGCAGTTTCACCGCGCCATGGGCAGCCTGCTGGGCCCGGGCATTGCGGGCGGCAACCAGGCGGCAGAGCTGCTCAATGGCGACCAGATCTTCCCGGCCATGCTGGGCGCCATCAAGGCGGCCACCCAAACCATCACCTTTGAAACCTACATCTACTGGTCGGGCGATATCGGCAAGCAGTTTGCCGATGCCTTGTCTGAGCGCGCGAAGGCCGGCGTCAAGGTGCATATCCTGCTGGACTGGGTAGGTAGCGCGAAGATGGACGAAGACCTGCTCAAAGAGATGACGGATGCGGGCGTCGATATCCGCAAGTTTCACAAACCCGCCTGGTACACGCTTGCCAAGCTCAATAACCGCACGCACCGGAAATTGCTGGTGGTGGATGGCCGGGTCGGCTTTACCGGCGGTGTGGGCATCGCCCCCAAATGGACAGGCAACGGCCAGGATGCCGAACACTGGCGCGACTCGCACTACCGCATCGAGGGGCCGGTGGTGGCGCAGATGCAGTCCACCTTTATGGACAACTGGCTCAAGGTGAGTGGCCAGGTGCTGCACGGGGAGCCCTACTTCCCCGAGATCAAGCCGGTGGGCAACAGCCCGGCCCAGATGTTTTCCAGCTCGCCCACCAGCGGCAGCGAAAACGTGGAGTTGATGTACCACTTGGCCCTGACGGCCTCCGCCAAATCCATAGACCTTTCCATGGCCTACTTTTTGCCTGATGAGGTGAGCATTGACATCCTGCTGGCCGCCATGCGCCGCGGGGTGCGCCTGCGCCTCATCACGCCCGGCGAAATCATCGACACCGAGACCGTGCGCGCCGCCTCACGCGCCACCTGGGGCCGCCTGCTGGAGGCGGGCGCAGAGATCTACGAATTCCAGCCCAGCATGTACCACTGCAAGGTCATGATCGTTGACGGCCTGATGGTGTCCGTCGGTTCCACCAACTTCGACAACCGCTCCTTCAGGCTCAACGACGAGGCCAACCTCAATATCTACGACGCTGCCTTTGCGGCGCGGCAGACCGAATTGTTCGAGCAAGACCTGCGCAAGTCCCGGCGCGTCACCTTGCAAGCGTGGCAAAACCGGCCGCTGAGCGAGAAGGCCAGCGAAAAGCTGGCGTCGCTGCTCCATTCACAGCTCTGACTGGAATTTATGAGCCAAATCGGCCTCCAGCCCAATATCCGTATTGGCTAGCAGCTATCAACTTGATAGCAATCGAGGTGGCTTTCCGAGGCGGCCTTCGCGCTCAGACAACAGCCGGCAGGCTTCCCAGCAGCTTGTCCAGCGTGATCGGATAGTCCCGCACACGCGCGCCAGTGGCGTTGTACACCGCATTCGCCACGGCCGCGCCAACGCCACAGATGCCGAGTTCACCCACGCCCTTGGCTTTCATCGGCGATGAGGTCGGGTCGGTCTCGTCCAGGAAGATCACGTCCTGGTGCGGAATGTCGGCGTGCACCGGCACCTCGTAGCCCGCCAGGTCGTGGTTCACAAAAAAGCCGTGGCGCTTGTCGAGAGCGAGTTCCTCCATCAGCGCCGCGCCCACGCCCATGGTCATCGCGCCAATCACCTGGCTGCGTGCGCTCTTCGGGTTGAGGATGCGGCCCGCCGCGCAGACGGCCAGCATGCGCCGCACGCGGATCTCGCCGGTGTAGATGTCGACGCCGACTTCCACAAAGTGCGCGCCGAAGGTTGATTGCTGGACTTTTTTGGACAGGTCGCCGAATTCGATGGTGTCTTCAGCCACCAGGCCCTTGGCACCGGCGGCTTCCGCCAACGGCACAGAGCGGCCGCCCGCGCTGACCATGCTGTCGGCGAAGCTCACGCCCTCCTGCGGCATGCCCAGCTTGTGGGCAACGGCTTCGCGCAGCTTCATGCAGGCCGCATAGACGCCGGACGTGGAACTGTTGGCGCCCCACTGGCCACCGGAGCCGGCCGACACGGGAAAGGCGGAGTCACCCAGCCGCACAAATACCTTTTGCAGCGGCACGCCCATCACTTCGGCCGCGGTCTGCGCGATGACGGTGTAAGTGCCGGTTCCGATGTCGGTCATATCGGTTTCGACCGTGACGAGGCCGGTGTTGTCCAGGCGCACGCGCGCGCCGGATTTCATCGTCAGGTTGTTGCGAAAGGCCGAAGCCACGCCCAGGCCCACCAGCCAGCGTCCTTCGCGCAGCTGGCCGGGTTTGGCGATGCGCCGGTTCCAGCCGAAGGTCTGTGCACCGGTTCGCAGGCATTGCACCAACTGGCGCTGCGAAAACGGCCGCTCCGGTTTCTCCGGGTCGACCTGCGTGTCGTTGAGGACGCGGAACTCTACAGGGTCCATGCCCAATTTTTCGGCCATCTCGTCCATGGCGATTTCGAGCGCCATCATGCCGGGCGCCTCGCCCGGTGCGCGCATGGCGTTGCCCTCGGGCAGGTCCAGCACGGCCAGCCGTGTGGCGGTCATGCGGTTGGCGCCGGCGTAGAGCAGGCGTGTCTGGTTCACCGCGGTTTCAGGGCTGCCGCCGGGCAGGTCGCCTGACCAGCCTTCATGGCCGATGGCGGTGAGCTTGCCGTCCCGGCCTGCAGCCAGGCGTATGCGCTGGATGGTGGCCGGCCGGTGCGTGGTGTTGTTCATCATCAGCGGCCGCTGCAGCGCAACCTTGACGGGGCGCTTCACCGCCCGCGCGCCGAGCGCGGCGAGCAGGGCATCGGCCCGGACCCAGAGCTTGCCGCCGAAGCCGCCGCCGATAAAAGGCGACACCAGCCGCACGTCTTCTTTGGGAATGCCCAGCGTCCTGGCCATGTCGCCCACGCTCCAGTCGATCATCTGGTTGGCGGTCCACACCGTGAGTTTGTCGCCCTGCCATGCGGCGGTAGTGGCATGCGGCTCCATCATCGCGTGCGACTGGTCGGGCGTGGTGTAGGTGGCGTCCAGCTGCACGGGCGCCGCGGCGAAGGCACCGGCAAAGTCACCCACTTTGGTTTCGGGCTCTCCCGAAAAGTCAGACGCCTTGGCCAGCGGCGCGCCGTCTTTTTCAGCGGCCAGGTTGAACTTGCCTGGCGTGCTCGCGTAGGTGATGCGCAGCAGTTGCGCGGCGGCGCGCGCCTGCTCAAACGTGTTGGCCACGACCAGCGCCACAGCCTGGTGGTAGTGGTCGATCTCCGGCCCGCCCAGCAGCTTGGCGGTGTTGAAGTTGCCTTTGCCGAGCTTGCCGGCGTTCTCTGCCGTGACGATGGCCAGCACGCCCGGCGAGGCGCGGGCCGCGCGCACGTCCATGGAGGCGATGCGGCCCCTGGCAATGCCGGCGCCAACGATGTAGCCATAGGCCGCATTCGGTGCGGCATCGTGGCGTTCATACGCGTAAGGTGCGGTGCCGGTGGTTTTGAGCGGGCCGTCAATGCGGTCTGTGGGTTTGCCGATGACTTTGAGCTGGTCAATCGGGTTGGTGGTGGCGGGGGTGTCGAACTTCACGATGCGCTCCTCGCCTGGGCCAGCACGGCGGCGAGGGTTCGCTCCACCAGCGGCAGTTTGAAGGCGTTGCCAGGGGTAGGCTGCGCACCGGCCAGCAGGCCTGCCGTCAGGGCCCGCGCGCCTTGCGGCATCGCGGACTCGGCAGCTTCTACGCGCCAGGGCTTGTGCGCCACGCCGCCCAGGGCGACCTTGCCGGAGCCATCGCGCTGCACGATGGCGGCCACCGACACCAGCGCAAAGGCGTACGAGGCGCGGTCGCGCACCTTGCGGTAGATGTGCACGCCGCCTGTGGGGCGCGGCAGGGTCACGGCGGTGATCAGTTCGCCCGGTGCCAGGTTGGTCTCGATATGCGGCGTGTCGCCCGGCAGCCGGTGGAAGTCGGCAATCGGGATGACGCGTGCACTGCCGTCGGGCCGCACCGTTTCCACCGATGCGTCCAGAACGCGCATGGCAACGGCCATGTCGCTCGGGTGCGTGGCGATGCACGCGGTGCTGGTGCCGATGATGCCGTGCTGGCGGTTCACGCCGCCGATGGCGCTGCAGCCGCTGCCCGGCTGGCGCTTGTTGCAGGGCTGGTCGGTGTCGTAAAAGTAAGGGCAGCGTGTGCGCTGCAGCAGGTTGCCGGCGGTGGTGGCCTTGTTGCGCAACTGGCCAGAAGCCCCCGCGAGCAAGGCCCGCGACAGCACGGCATAGTCGCGCCGCACGCGCTCGTCGGCAGCCAGCGCGGTGTTGCGCACCATCGCGCCCACACGCAGGCCGCCCTCTGGCGTTGCCTCAATCTTGTCCAGCGCCAGGCCGTTGACGTCGACCAGATGCGCGGGCGCTTCAATCTGCAGCTTCATCAGGTCCAGCAGGTTGGTTCCGCCTGCGATGAACTTCGCCGCCGGGTTGCGGGCCACTGCCGCGGCGGCCTGGGCCGGCGAGCTGGCGCGTTCGTAGGTGAAGGGTTTCATGTGGAAGCCCCCGCCACCTCGGTGATGGCTTCAACAATGTTGGAGTACGCGCCGCAGCGGCAGAGGTTGCCGCTCATGCGCTCGCGAAGCTCGTCCGGTGAGAGCAGCGGCCGCGCGGTGATATCGGCGCTGACGTGGCTGGGAACACCGCGGCGGATTTCGTCGAGTGCGCCGACGGCCGAGCAGATCTGCCCCGGCGTGCAGTAACCGCACTGGTAGCCGTCATGCTTGACAAAGGCCGTTTGCAGCGGGTGCATGCGCTGCAAGGTTCCCAGGCCCTCGATGGTGGTCACCTTGCTGCCTTCATGCATCACGGCCAGCGTCAGGCACGAGTTGATGCGCTGCCCGTCGAGCAGCACGGTGCACGCGCCGCATTGGCCATGGTCGCAGCCTTTTTTGGTGCCGGTCAGGTGCAGGTGCTCGCGCAAGGCATCGAGCAAGGTCGTGCGTGTGTCGAGGTTGAGCGTGTGCACCGCGCTGTTGACCTCAAGGGTCACGCGGGCCTGCGGGGTGGAACCGGGCGCTGCGAGCGGGGTGGAAGAATTGGGGGAGGCTGCGGTGGCGTCTGTAGTCATTGTGGTCACTGCCGCTGAAGCGGCGCTGGCTATCAGAATACCTCGCCGGGAGATGGTGAGTGCGTCGGTGGGGCTTTCCATGGCTTCTGCCTTTGTGGGAGGGAGTGGCCGATGAGCGGCAAAACGAGGGGCAAAACAAAGGCCCAGCATCGCGGCGCTGAGCCCTATTGGCTGTAGGAGGCCGGCTTGGCGGCGCGTCAGTGGCGGTCAACGCCGCAGCGCGAACGCCAGCGCAACCGGGTCGCGGGCAGGCTGGGTTCGTTGACTTTTGTTTTCGGTTTTCATCCGCTGATGGATAAGTAACAAAAATTACTAGAACAAAAAGCTCAACCTGATCCTGCGGCCGGCATTATTCCGGCACCTGAAGCGGCGTGGCCCAACGGGGGCTAGCCACCTTGTCAAACAGAAGGGTGCAGAGTATCTTGCAGTGAAAAGAACAACTGCAGGGAGACTGCTTGAAGACGCTGACTTTTCGTGCCAGGTCAATTCGCGCGCACTTGTTCTGGACCTATGCCGCTCTGGTCACAGTCCTGGTCGTGGCGTTGATGTCGCTGGCCGAGCTGGCGGCGAGCCGCATCGTCTTTGACGGTGCGCAGCGTGAACTGGAACAGCTGGGCCGCCGCACGCAAGAGCAGTTGCTGCGGTTTCAGGAGCCGGCCCGCGCCTGGCTTGAGGCCACCGCCAACGACCCGCGCGCCGGCCTTGAAGGCGACAACGACATCTCCCTGCTGCGCATGCAGATGGCCATGCAGCAGCGTTATCCGCAGATCGGATCGCTGGTGTACGGCTACCCGGACGGCAGTTACCAGCAGAACATGGTGCTGCGCACCGGGCAAGACCGGGCCTGGGCGAAGTCGCTTCCGGAGGCGCGCTTTGCGCAGCAGATCATCCGCGTCGATGAACGCGAGAAGCGGGTGGAGGAATGGGTCTTCTACGACCAGCAGATGATCGCCATCGCGAGCGAGCGCCGCCCCTGGGGCAATCGCTACGACCCGCGCAACAGGCCCTGGTATCAGGGCGCGAGCGATTTGAACCTGGGAACCTTTCAGGCCACCGATCCGTTTGTGCTGCAGCTGCCGGCGGAGTTCGGCGTGGCGCTGTCGCGGCCGCTGAGTGGTCCGAAAGGCGGGGTTGCCGCGGTGACCTTCACAGTCGCCGGCTTGTCTGATTTTTTGCGCGCGCGGGCGCAGGAAAGCCATGCCGAGTTGATCCTGTTCGATGAGCTGGGCCGGGTCTGGGGGTGGTCCCAGGCTGACCGGTTGCGCCGACTGCTGGCGTCCGAAAGGCCTGTGAGCCTCGCGTCTCTGAACGACCCCTTGTATGCCGCGCTGCAGCCGCTGACGGCGGAGGCTTCACCGGAAGACACGCCCATCCATTCGGTGGAAGGCGCGGCGGGCCAGCGCTTTGCCGCCGTGGTGATGCCCATGGACGGCGTCCTCAGCCACAGGGCTTATGTGGCGCTGGTGTCTGACCAGAACCTGCTGCTGGCGGAAGTCCGGCGCATGCGCTGGATGCTGCTGGGCGTGGGTGTGGCGGGCTTGTTGCTGCTTTTGCCTATGTTGTTCTGGATGGCCAACCTGCTGGCCAAACCGCTCAAGAACCTGGTGCGCACAGCCAGGCACATCCGCCAGTTCGAGTTCGACAGCGATATTCCCCAAGACAGCGGCATCGCCGAAGTGCGCCGCCTGCAGGAGTCGCTGGCCCTGGCGCGGGTCGCCCTGCAGGGCTTTTCCCGTTATGTGCCGCGGCCGCTGGTGCAGCACTTCATCGCCAACCGCATGACGCCCCAGCTGGGCACGGAAAAGCGCGAGCTGGCCGTCTTGTGCGCCGCACTGGACGAGCAGCAGGCCACCGCCGTCACCTGGTCGCCCCATGCCGACCAGTACCTGCAAATACTGGCAGTCGAAGTGGCGCAAGGCAAGGGGATGATGGACCGCTACGAGAGCTGCACCGCGGTGGCCTTGTGGAACACGCCGCTGAATCTTTCAAACCCTGCCGGGCATGCCTGCGACGTGGCGCTGCGCGCGCTGGAGTCCATGCAGGCCCTGGCCGAGGGGCGCGACGCGATGGTGGCGCCGCCGCATTTTGGGCTGGACCTGGGCAGCGCCATGGTCGGCAACTTCGGCACCTGGGACCACCTGACCTTCACCGCCGTGGGCGCACCGCTGGACCACGCCCGGGCCCTGGCGCGGCAGGCGCACGCCCTCGGCATCCGCATCGCCACCAGCCGTGCGGTGGCCATTGCGGCGGGCCGGCACTTCCGCTTCGAGCTGGCAGCCACCGTGCCGCTCAGCCCGAACGGCGAGCCGCAGGAAATCTATGAACTGGTCGAGCGGCTGGAGCACGATGGGAATTCCCAGGCTTCACGCCCCGGAAAAATAAGTACGGTGAGTGCGCCGGCGGGCCTTTAGGTATTGATGCCCTGGCCTATCCCTTTGGCCGAAAGGAGCTTTCCATGACTGCAAGATCGATGTTGACACGCAGGCACTGGCTGCACGAGGCGGCTGCCCTGGCCGGTGGAGCACTCGGCGGTGCCGGCTTCGCACGCGCCCAGGCGGGCAGACCATTCACGCTCTCTTACGGCTGGGTGCCCATGGCTGGAGGCAACTCGCCAGTCACCCAGTACATGATCAACAAAAAGCTGTTCGAAAAGCATGCCGCAAGCTTCGGCTACGAACTGACGGTGGACTACCGGACCTATCCCGCAGCCGCCCCGCAAGTCGAGGCCATGGCCAAAAGCGAGCTGGACATGGCCATGTGGGGCAACACACCGACGCTGCGCGCCATCGTGGCACAGCAGCCCTTCAGCCTGGTCTCGGTGGCCGAAGGGCGCCTGCGCTTTTTGCTGTGCACCCGCAAAGACTCACCCATCCGCAATGTGCAAGACCTCAAAGGCAAGACGGTCGGCACCCTGCTGGGCGCCGACCCCTACAACGCGTTCACGCAAATCCTGCGTTATGAGTTGGGCAACCCAGACCCAGCTGCCCACGGCATCCGCATGGTTCACTTGCCGACCCTGCCCGAGGCCGCGCAGGTGCCCAGCGGCGTGGACGCCACCCTGGCCATCTACCCGGCCTTTTTGAAAGCCCAAGCCGCAGGCACGGTCGCCATCATGAATTCCTACGGGTACACCGAATCGCACTACGACGGGCCGGCAGGCAAAGGCGCCGGCATCTTGCTGCCCTCGGTAAAAAACTCGCCCTTTTATCCGGACGGCTACTACCTGCACCGCTCCTTCCGCGTGGTGCATAACAAGCTGGTGGAAGAGCACCCCAACCTGGTGTTGGCCTTCCTGCTGGCGCAGCAAGAGGCCGTGAGCATCCTCAGCGAGGCCGACCCCGGCGCCGTGTCGCAACTGGTCAAGTCCTACTGGGGCCTGTCCCCCGCAGACGGCGCCAAGGTGGTACGCGACGAAGTGGTCTTCCGCCGCGGCTGGGCCTGGTCCACCGAGGGCGACGCCTTGTCGATGCTCGCCACCGGAAAGATGATGGCCGGCGCCAAAATCATTCCAGAGCCCGTGAGCTGGGCGCAAATCAAAAGCGTCTTTGAGCGCACAGCACCGCTGGTGAGGCAGGCTTACGACAGGCTCGGGGAAAAGCCGGGTTTGCCGGAGTTTCAGAGCGTGAAGGCTGGGGATTTGCGGGGATTGCCGTCTTGGGAGATGCGGCGGTGGAAGGATCGGGTTTAGCGCCTGTTAGCCGAGGCGGTGCTATGTAGCAAAAATTGCTTCAATCATAGCCAATAAAGCTACATATGCTGCCTCTCACTAAGCAAGCTGCCGCTCTCCAACAGTCAGAACACTTTCGAAGCATACAAACAAGCTCTCAGGCGTAGATAGTCGTCTGACCTAGGTAGCTATCCGCGGCTCCTGCGTCAGGCTGTAGCAGGTAAACACCTTGTTCAAGGCCGGCAGAGGCGCAACTTCCATCTCACCCACGGCCGGCTCCATGATGACCATGGCCACGGTGGCCGAGAGATTGTCGTGGCTGCCTATGCGGGGTGGGCGGCAGACGGAGTAAGGGAGGCCGAAATCGTCGAAGAAGGCGTTCTTTAAATCCTGGCGGTCGAGCTTGTCTTGCTGGCTTAGCAGCTTGCGTACGCGCCAGTCGCGGTAGTGGCTGTCGGGGGATTGGGAGATGCCGAGGTCGACGAGTTTGCTGAGGGCTACCGGGCTCATCCAGTGGTTGGCGTGCACGATGAGGTTGTCGGTACCAGGGTAGATGGGGAATGATTCGTTGGTGGTGCATTCAAAATCAATGCCGAAGCCTTGCGACATGCCGAGCATGATGTTGTTGGAGCAGGACTTGGGTGTGGCGGCGACGGCTTTCATTGCGAGTGAAAAGATTTCTTGCTCGAGCACTTTGCGGCGGATGAGTGAGAGCGGCACGCCGAGTTGTTTGAAGTCGCGATCTGACTCTAGGTAGTTGGCGGTGATAGAGACGCCTGCACTGTTGAAGCCGCTGCGGGCCAGGCCGCCGGCTTCGACGAAGGTCAGGAAGTCTGGGCCGTTGTCGTTGCGCACGCGCAGCACGACGGAGGTATCAACGCATTCGGCGCGCCAGTCCCAGTTTTGCCCGTGCAGCAGGTTGCCGTTGGCTGAGCGCTCGCGCAGGATGATGGCGCCGGTGCAGCCGTCGCCCGGTTCATCGTCGGCGGCCTTGACCTTGTCGGCGCGGGCCTTTGCCAGCACCTCGGTGCGGGCGTTGATCATCACGATGTCCTGGAAATCCACGCCCGCGCCTTCGGCGATGCCGCGCATTTCGTCGATGTAGTGGGGCGCGAAGTCGCCGATTTCTTTGGCGAAGTGGGCTATCAGCCGTGCGCGGGCTTGCTCGCTGTAGCCGAGGTTGACCAGCGTCTGGCCGTACAGGCGCGCGCTGCCTTGTACGCGGCTGGCGGCTTGCCGGCCGTATTGCAGACCGCGTTCATGCGGGGTGCCGGAGACGGAGATAAAGGGAAATTGCTCGATGTTTGCCATGTGCTGTGCTGCCGGAAGAAGTTGCGTGAAGAGAGATGACGGCCACCGCAAGGCGTGCCTGTCCAAACCTTGATGCGCTGGCCTGCGCATCAAGGCAAATGAGAACCAAAGTGGAACGCTTACTTGGCGGCCAGCTTCGTATTCCAGAGCAGCGGCTTGCCTTCCCACACCGTGAATCCGGACACGCGCTTGCGCACGGCCCACGAATCGGTCACGTTGTAGAGGATGATCAGCGGCGTTTTCGCGATCATCATCGCGTGCAGCTGGTCAAACAGGGCCTGGCGCTTTTTCGGGTCGGCTTCGGCGAAGCTCTGGTCGATCAGCTTCTGCGCAGCCGGGTCGTCCCACACCTTGCGCGGCTGCTTGGCCTTGGGGCCGGAGAACTGCTCGTAACTCAGGGCCGGGTCCAGGCGCGACGAATAGGTGAAGGAGCTAATCTGGTAGTTGCCGCTGTTGTAGCGGTCCAGTTGCGTGGCCCATTCAAGCACTTCGATCTGCGCGTTGATGCCGACGGCCTGCATCATGGCTTGGCTCATGACCGCGACGGAAAAACTCGGCACATGCGCACGCTTGTTGGCCTGGATCACGATAGGCTGGCCTTTGTAGCCGGCCTCTTCCAACAGCTGCTTGGCTTTGGCCGGGTCGTAGCGGTAGCCTTTCTTCTGGGCAGCGGTGTAGAAGGCTGAGGTGTCCTGGATCGCCGAGTTGTTGACGCGTGCCAGGCCTTCGGACGAAGCCGCGACGAGCTGGTTCATGTCCAGCGACAGGGCAATCGCCTGGCGGATGCGCTCGTCCTTGAGCAGCGGGTCGTTGGTCTGCATCAGCAGCGTGTTTTTGCCTGCGTCCACGGCGGCGACCACGTTGAGGTTCTTGTTGGCCTTGAGCTCCTGCACATCGGACGATGTGATCTGGCCCGCATCAATGGCGCCGGACTGCAGGCCGGCCTTGGAGGTCGACATGTCGGGAACGGTCAAGAACTTGACCTGCTCAACCAGCGGCTTCTTGACGCCAAGGTAGCCGTCGGGCTTGGTGCCGGGGGGCGACTGGTAATCGGCGAAGGCGCTGAGCGTGACGTATTCGCCGCGCTTCCATTCCTCAAACTTGAAGGGCCCGGTGCCGATGGGCTTGTCCCAGCTGCCGTCTTCCTTGACGGATTTCTTGTGGAGGATGGCCGTCATGCCGCAATCGGTGCGGGCCAGGTTGTCGAGAAAGACGGCCGAAGGTTTGTCCAGCTGCATGACCACGGTCTGTGCGTCGGGCGCGGTGACGGAGGTCACTTTGATGCCGGAGCGGCCGTCAAATTCACTGAGGCAGCGCCAGTCGGTTTTGGGGTCGGTGTAGCGCTTCCAGCTCCACAGCACATCGGCCGAGGTCATGGGTTCGCCGTTGTGAAACTTCACGTTGGTGCGCAGCTTGAAGATGTAGGTCAGGCCGTCGGGGCTGACGACGATTGAGCGCGCCAGCAGCGGGCCGACGGTGCCGTTCTCGTGATAGGCGACCAGGCCTTCGACGACGTTGAGCACCACGCCGTCGGTGGTGTTGTCGCGGTTGACGCCGGGGTTGGTCGAGCGGATGTCGGCCGGTTGTGCGACGACGATCTGCGGGGTCTGCGCCTGGGCTGCGGAACAGGCCGCCAGTACGGCAGCACTCAGAAATTTCAATCGCATCGAAAGCATAAGAAGCTCCTAAAAATCAGACCGGAAGGGGATGTACGGGATTCATGGCGCCCGCTGGCGCATCGGGTTCGTCAAAGCGCCACCTGAGTTGCATCCCGCCCTGGCCGGTGGGCGTGAGCGCGGGGATGGCCGAGAGCAGCTTGCGTGTGTAGGCGTGCTGGGGCTGGTCAAAGACTTCGTCGCGGCTGCCTTGCTCGATGATCTGGCCGGCCTGCATCACAATGACGCGGTCGGCCACCTGCTCGACCACGCCAAGGTCATGGCTGATGAAGAGGCAGGCAAAGCCGTGGCGTTCCTGCAGCTCGGCCAGCAGCGCCAGCACCTGGGCGCGCACCGTCACGTCAAGCGCGGACACCGGCTCGTCGGCAATCACAAAGGCCGGCTCGCGTATCAATGCACGGGCAATGGCCACGCGCTGGCGCTGGCCGCCCGAGAGCTCATGCGCATAACGCGTTGCATGTTGGGGCTGCAACCCAACTTCGTCCAGCATCTTGGCAACACGCGCCTGCCGCTCGGCAGACGTGAGGCCGGGCACCAGCCGCAGCCCTTCGCCGACCAGCTGGCCAATGCTCATGCGCGGGTTGAGCGATGAATACGGGTCCTGGAAAACCATCTGGCAGTTGAGCCGGTAGTCCAGCCAGCCCGCATCGCTGCGTGCAATCGAGCGGCCACGGAAGCGGATGTCGCCTTCGGTCGGTTTGATCAGGCCTGCAATCGCGCGGCCCAACGTGGTTTTGCCCGAACCGGAGCCGCCCACCACCGCGACGATCTCGCGCGGGCGCACCACCAGGTCGATGCCGTGCAGCACGCGTTTGGCGGTGGACCTGGCAAACAGCCGGCGTTTGCCGGGGTAGTCGAAGACCAGGCCACGCACTTCGATAACAGGCTGTTCATCAGCAATCCTGCGCGCGGTTTGCCGCCGCGGGATGGCTTCGAGCAGCTTGCGGGTGTAGTCCTGCTTGGGGCCGGCCAGTAGGGCGGCGGTGTCGCCGGCTTCCACCACTTCGCCTTGCTGCATGACGATCATGCGCTGGGTGTAGCGCGCGACCATGGGCAGGTCGTGGCTGATCAGCAGCACGGCGGTGTTGTGTTCACGTGTCAGGCCGACCATCAGCTCCAGCACGTCGCGCTGCACCAGCGCGTCCAGCGCGGTGGTGGGCTCGTCGGCGATCAGCAGCGCGGGCTCCAGCAGCATGACCGAGGCCAGCATCATGCGCTGGCGCATGCCGCCGGAAAATTCATGCGGCCAGGCGGCGAGTGCGGCCTGCGGGTCGGTGATGCCGACGCGTGCGAGCATGGCGAGCGCCTTGTCGCGCCGCGCCGCTGGCGAAAGCTCAGGCCGGTGCAAGGCCAGGCCTTCATCAAGCTGCCGGCCAATCGTCATCGACGGATTGAGCGAGGTCATCGGCTCCTGGAACACCATGCCGATGCGCGCGCCGCGCAGCTGGCGCAAACGGGCGTCGCTGACAGCCGCCATGTCTTCGCCTTCAAACACAATGCGGCCTGCGCTGCGCACCAGCGGCGGTGGCGTGAGGCCCATGATGGCCCGTGCCGCCTGGGTTTTGCCGCTGCCGGATTCACCGACGATGCCGACGATTTCGCCGGGTGCAACGGTAAAGGACACGTTGCGCACGATTTCGCGGCCGCCCTTGCCGATGGAAAGGCTCAGGCCCGAGACATCCACGAGCTGGTTCATTCGATGCCCCTCATGCGCGGGTCCAGCAGGTCGCGCACCGCGTCACCCAGGAAGTTGATGCCCAGCAGCGTGAGCGCAATGCACAGGCCCGGGAAGATGGAGAGGTAAGTCGCCTGCGCCATAAAGGGCCGGGCTGCGGCCAGCATATTGCCCCAGGTGGGCGCGGGCGGCGGCACGCCCAGGCCCAGAAAGGACAGCGAGCTTTCCGCCAGGATGACCCAGCCGAACATCGAGGTGGCCAGCACCGTGAGCGGCGCCACGCAGTTGGGCAGTACATGGCGGAACATGGTGTACAGCTCGGAGTTGCCCAGCACGCGCGAGGATTCGATGAATTCTTTTTCACGCAGCGACATCACCGTGCCGCGCACGATGCGCGTGACAGATGGCGTGTAGGCCAGCCCCAGCGCCAGGATGATGCCGTACTTATTGGCGCCAAAGACAGCGAGCAGTGCCAGTGCCAGCAGCAGGCCGGGGAAGGCCAGCAGGGCATTGATAAAGGCCATGATGATGCGGTCTGTCCAGCCGCGCACAAAACCTGTCAGCACACCGATGGCGGTGCCTATGGTGATGGAAAACAGGACGGTCAGGAAGCTGATCCACACGCTGTTGGAAGCGCCTGCCATCAGCCGCGAGAGTTCGTCCCGGCCGAACTCGTCGGTGCCCAGCCAGTAGCTTGCGCTCGGTGGCTTGAGGCGCGCCATGAAGTTGATCTTGAGCGGATCGTGCGGGGTCCAGAGAAAAGCCAGGACGGCCGCCGTGAGGATGAGGCCCACGATAAACAGGCCGATCAGCGCCTGGGGAGTGAGAAACTTTTTCATTCTGCGAGCACCCGGGGGTCGAAGAGGGGATAGCAGAGGTCGATCACCAGGTTGGTGACCACGTAGATCACCGCCACCAGCAGCAGGCAGCCCTGGATCACCGGGTAGTCGCGCGCAAAAATCGCGTCGACCAGCAGGCGGCCCAGGCCTGGGATGGTGAAGACCGTTTCCACGACGGCCACACCGCCCAGCAGGTTGCCCAGCACCAGGCCGATCAAAGTCCAGGTCGGGCCGAAGGAGTTGCGAAATGCGTGGTGCACCAGCACGGCACGCTCCGACAGGCCCTTGGCGCGTGCGTGCGTGATGTAGTCCAATCGCAGCACTTCCAGCGTGCTGGCCCTGGCCATGCGGATCAGCACGCCGATCTCATGCAGGAACAGCGTGAGGATGGGCATCAGCAGGTACAGCAGGCCCGACTTCCAGTCGCTCATGACGGAGACATAACCGACCACGGGCAGCCATTCGAGCTTCAGGCCAAAAAAGAGCAGCAGCAACAGGCCCAGCCAGAAGGTGGGGATGGACACCAGCAGCGTGGCCGTGCCGACCAGCATCAGGTCGGGCAGGCGGTTTTGCTTCCAGGCGGCGATCATGCCGGCGGGCACCGCGACCAGGGTGGCAAAGAACACGGCCACCAGCACGATCTGCGCGCTGACGAGAAAGCGGCTCAGCACCAGTTGCAAAACAGGCTCGCCGGTGTTGATGGAGACACCGAGGTCGCCGCCCAGCACATGCCGGCTCCAGATGCCGAACTGCACCGGCCAGCTTTTGTCGAGGCCGAGCTGGGCGCGAAGGTCGGCCAGGCGGATGGGGTCGGCGAGATCGCCCAGCAGCAATTGCGCCGGGTCGCCTGGAATGAGCCGGATCAGCACGAACACCGCCACTGCCACGATCAGCAGGGTCGGTATCGCCATCATCAGGCGGGCCAGCGCAAAACGTAGCATGGTCGGTCTTCAGGTTCTGGGCCGGCCTGGCGTTACCGGGCCTGGCTTGCCGCTTTGCCGCGCATCGTACCGAGCACGTCCGCCAGGAAGTCCTGCACCGTGTCGACACAGGCCAGGCCGTCGTGGGGAACGTTGTCGACCAGGTCCAGAGTGACATTGACGCCGGCGTTTGCAAACGACTGGCGCAATGTTTCCAGCCGCTCGGGGCGGGTGCGACCTGCGTCGTTGGCGCCGGCCATGAAGAACTTTCCGCCTTCGCGGTGGGTGATTTCCCAGGTTTCCATGTCGGCCTTGCCGACCACCATGTGAACCGGCAAGGCTTTGAGTGCGGCGAGGTTCAGCGCTTTGCCGAAGCGCTTTTCAAAATCACGCACGCCGACCCACCAGTCCTGCTGGTTGTCGATCAAAGTGACAGAGCCCGGCGCGCCAATGGAGAGGGCCCAGAGGCGCTCGGGGTGCAGCAGGCCGAAGCGGTTGACGAACTGGCCGCCGCCGGAATAACCAAAGAGCGCGAACTTGGAGAAATCGCAGCCGAACTTGGCGGCGACCTCATCGACCATGCTCAGCAGGATCTGGTCATAGCGGATGTCGTCTTCGCGCAGGTGCTTGAAGCCGTCGCGGTTGCCATCGCCCTGCGGGCCGGCGGGGAAGAGCGGGCACAGCACAACGCAGTCGTTCCATTTGGCGAAGGCGGCGAAGGCGTCGCGGTATTCGGTGAAGGCGCGCCCCGTGCCGTGCACCACCACTACCAGTTGCATGGGCTGTTTCGATTCGTGGAGCTGCGGCGGGGCATAAGTGCAGTAGGAAAAGCGCGGGTCGGTGCGCGAGGCAAAGATCGTGCTGTGGCCCAGGTCGTAGATGGCGGCGGCGCGCTGGTCGCCGAAAGACGGGGTTGAAGCCGTTGCGGCAGTCGTTGAGAGCACTTCGGACATATACATCACCACCCACAAAAAGAGATATCCAAAAGCGGCCTGTAGATGCCGCACTGCAAGGGCGATGTGTTGCGATGGCGAGAGACACGTGCCCGTCACACAACCCTGTTAAGGCCCTGTTAAAGCGGATTGTTCTCCAACCGGTTTAAAAAATATATCTATATTATGTTTGGAGATGATAAAGTTATTCTTTTGAATCGAGTTCGCCTGAAGCTGACCTACGCATGAGCACCATCCGGTTTCTGAAGACATTTCTGGTGGTCGCGGAAGGCGGCTCATTTGCCGCGGCGGCGGATCGCGTCGCGTTGACGCAGGCCGCGGTCGGGTTGCAGATGCGCGCACTGGAGACCGAACTCAAGACCGTGTTGTTCGAGCGGTCGGGGCGCGGGGTGATGCTGTCGGATGCCGGCCGGGCGCTGGTCGCGCATGCCGAAAAAATCGTTGGCTATTACGACCAGATGCGCGAAGGCCTGGACGGTGAGGGCGAGATTGCCGGCACGGTGACGGTGGGTTCCATCGTGACGGCGATGGGCTTGCTGTCAAACACCGTGGTCAGGATGAAGCCGCTGTATCCGCGCCTCAATGTACGGCTGGTGATGCAGGAATCCAGCGGCCTGGCGAACAGCGTCAAGAGCGGCGCGCTGGACGCGGCGATCTTTGTCGATGACTCGCCGCAAGAGCGAAAAGGCATGCGCTGGACGCCGCTTTATACCGAGCCACTGACGGTGGTCGCGAGCTCGCGGATCGCGCCGCCGGGCAGCGACTTCAAGAAGCTGCTGCGTGAGCAACCCTTTTTGCGCTTCGACCGACGCACACCCAGCGGCATGCGCATCGAGCAGACTTTGCGCAAGCTGGGCCTGGCGCCGCAAGACTTCCTGGAGCTCAGTTCGCTCTCGGCCATCATCGACCTGGTGCGCCAGAACGTCGGCGTGACCATCGTGCCGCACGTGAAGAACGCCGACTGGGCCAACGATGCGCTGCTGCGCGTGCTGCCGCTGCCGGGCAGGCCCGCGACGCGGCTGATCGGCATGCTGGAGCAAGGCAAGCGTGAGCACATCACCTCGGTGATCCGGCAGCACCTGGTGCAATTGCTGGCGGAAAAAAGCACGGTGGCTGGCGCAGGCCCCGCCTCGGGTGCGGCCAAGCCCCGCCAGAAACTTGCCCAGCCGCGCTGAACTTTTTCAGGGCATGCCTGTCAGACACCCTTTTAACGGAGGGAATCCCATGGCTTTTGCCCAAAACGACCAACTGACTTCACGCGCCTTGTCGGTGCTTCGCATTGTTTCCGCTTATTTGCTGATTCAACATGGCACAGCCAAGCTGCTGGGCTTTCCCCACGTGGCCTATTTCGATGGCTTGCAGGTGTTGTCGCTGATTGGCTTTGCCGGGATTCTTGAGCTCTTTGGCGGTTTGCTGCTGTTGATCGGCTTGTTCACGCGCCCTGTGGCGTTTGTGTTGTCGGGCCTTCTGGCATTTGCCTATTTCATGGGCCATGCGTCCAAGGGATTTGCGCTGTCACCCATGCTGAATGGCGGCGAGTCGGCTGTGTTGTTCTGCTTTGTGTTTCTGTTCTTTGCGGCAGCTGGCGGCGGGGCGTGGGGCGTGGACGCGCTTCGTTCGCGCAAGTAAGCAAGTCTTCAATATCAGCCGGTGCATCCCTTGCGGGTGCGCCGGCTTTTTTACGTCTGGGCCGCTGGCGCAGTGCCGGGCCCCGAAGGGGGTATGCAGCAGATGATGTAACGCAGCCGCTAAGCCCATGGTGGGCTTGGCGCCATTAGGGCTTGAATAGAGCCGAGTGCTTCTTCTCGAACCAATCCATCACCAGAGGCTCGAAGCGCACATAAGCGGCATCCGCGGTCTTCAGATCCTGCTCAGAGAGAAAGCTGCCGTCGTACTTTGTGTTTCGCAGACGGAGCACAGCGTCAAGTTCATCGAAGACTGTCAGTGGCGCACCTACTGCCTGGCATGCGGCCTCAAGGGCGTTGGCATGGTGGCCAGGGGCCGCCGTGCCGCGTAGCCCGCCGGCGTTGAGCACCGCCAGAGAAAGCATCAGGGCGGCGTCGTGACAGGCGTCGATGCGAAGCCCGGTACTGACCGACTTGTTTTGAGAGTCTTTGCGGCGCGCGTGGGCCTCTCGCACCATGTTCTGAACAAAGGTCTTGTCGGCGGGCGCCTGCCGGAAGGCCTTGCCGCTATTGGCCTGGTTGATTTCGTTTGCCGACCTCAGGGACATCTGCAGGGCCTTTCAGGGGAATCCGGCGATTCTGCCAGACGTCTTTCCAGAACTCGGCGCCCTGAGCGGTGCGCTGCTCCATCTCCTTTCGCGACACCGCCATGACGTTGACCTCGCGGGCATGCTTGCGCGCCACCGGCCTGAATGCGGCCATGGCCTTTACCGACGAGATGTCTCCGATGACCAGCACGTCCACATCGCTGTCGGGTCCATCGGTGCCCCGGGCGACCGAGCCGAAGACAAACGCGTCCTCGACGGACAACTCCTCTGCGACGGCCCTCAGGTCGTTTACAAGCGCGCTGTCGGCCAGCAGGAGCTGGCGCAGCGGCTGGTACAGCGGACTGGATTCGTCCGCCTGGTACTGGGCACCGCGGGCGTCGTGCACCACCTTCACGAGGTGTGTTTGGAGCAGCGCCGGCAGCGCACGGGAAACGTTGCCCGCGTTCGAGCCCACCTCGTTTGCCAAACCACGCAAGTGATAGGTCTTGTGCGGGCCGAAGAAGAGGGCCTGCAGCAGTTTGGGCTTGATTTCACCTCCAAAGAGGGCTGATAGTGCTGCGCTCATCGTCTCGTGTCTGGTTCGACTTTTGCAGGGTTGGTGATGTTGCCTATTAGGCAACGAATTGAGTTGTTATGGCAACGTTTGTTGCTAATATAGCAACATCTTGGCTTCTGCGCAAGCGCCATTTCTGTTGCTGTTGCATTGCTATTGCTGGCGGGATGAAGAGCGCTGCGCGGTCTCGGGACGCGCTTCTTAATTCACACGCCGTTAGGTGAATCTGTTTTGGGTGGGGCACGCTGTCATTCGCGCACTGTTCATGCCAGCGCCTCGGGCCCGAAGGCCAACCCGTCAAGCTTGTCGGGGTTGCGCATGATGTAGATATTGTTGGCCTTGCCTTCGTCGTTGTAGGCGAAGGTGATGGCGGCTGCGATTTCGCCGGTGCTCGTGCGCAACTGGATGGCGCGGCCGCCGTTGATTTCGCAGGGCACCCAATCGTACGCGGCCCAATAGCGCGCCAGCTGGGTGGAAATAAGGGTGAGCACGCTGCCTTTGCCCTGGAAGATGCCTTCAATGGAACTGACTTTGCCGCCGCTGTCGGCGCAGACGGCGATGTCATCCGACAGCAGATTGGCCAGCGAATCGGTGCTGCCGGCAGTAATCGCTTCCCGGAAGGCGGTGAGCAGGTCGTCCTGCACCTTGGGAGGTGTCACGTGCCGCACCTTGCCCTGGGCGATGTTGGTGCTGGCGCGTGATACCAGCTTGCGGCAGGCGGCCTCTTCCATGTCCAGCATCTCGGCCACCTCGGCATAGGGCGTCTCAAAAATCTCGTGCAGCAGGTAGGCGGCGCGCTCTTTGGGCGTGAGGCGTTCGAGCAGCAGCAAGAAGGCCATGCTCAGCGATGAAGCCAGCAGTGCGTGCGTTTCGGGTGTGTCTTCGGTCTGGGTGTGGATGGGTTCGGGCAGCCAGGTGCCGACATAGTCGACCCGGCTGCGCTGGGCGTCGCGCAGCATGTCGATGCAATGCCGCGTGCAAATCGCGGTGAGCCAGGCGGCCGGTGTGGCGATGCCGGCGTGGTCGGCGGCCAGCCATTTGATGAAGACGTCTTGCACGGCGTCTTCGGCATCGGCCCGCGAACCGAGGATGCGGTAGGCCAGGCCAAACAGGTGCCTGCGCCTTTCTTCAAACACGGCGGTGGGGTCGATGCTGGTCATGATGCGTATGCCCTAACCTGACTTAGTGAGCCGAGACCTGGATGCGGTTCCAGAGGTTGATCATGCCGATGGTAGCGGTCAGCGCGCCGATCTCCTTGTCACTGAACGATTGGCGCAGGCGGCCGCGCAGGCTGGCGTAGTCGGTCTTGTGGTCGAGGGTGGTCAGCGCTTCCGTCCAGGCGAACGCGGCTTTCTCGGCTTCGGTGAAGTCGTTGACATGCGCCCAGACGACGAGGCGGTCCAGCCTGTCCTGGGTTTCGCCGTCTTCACGGGCTTCGCGCAGGTGCATCTTGACGCAGAAGGCGCAGCCGTTGATCTGCGAGGCGCGCAGGTGAATCAGGTGATGCAGCTTTTTGTCCAGTCCCTGGGCGCCAATGGTTTCGCTGACCTTCAGCAATGCGGGGTAGACATCGGGGATAGCGAGGTCAATGCGGACGGGGGCGGTGTTGGCGGTGGTCGCTGCGGTCATGGTGTTTCCTTTAAAAACGGGTTGAAAAGTTGGGTGTCACACCGTATTGACGATTCAGCATTTGCGTTTGTGACGCCACCCTTCAAAAAAAAGATAAAAACGGAGAAAGAAATGAAAAATCGCCTGAACCCCGGGAAGGGATTCAAGCGATGGAGGCGATCGGGCTGCGTGCGAATTGCTATGCTTTTAATAGCTGGCTGCACAGATGGGTAAAGGGCTGGAGGCCAATCTGACTTGCAAATTGGCCTTGCTCTTCAGCGCTTTTCAGCGTTCTTCAGCGTGGCGCGCTTAGCAGGTTGTTCATTGCCGAATAGTCCAGCTTGGAGCCCAGCAGCGGCGTCAGGTCTTGTTTGAGCAGGGCCTCGACGCTGGTTCTGGCGTGTTCATACGCCACCTGGAAGGGCGATGGCCCGACGCTGACCCGGCGTGCGCCGGCTGTCTGCAGCGCGCCAATGGGTGGCAGCCCGGGCATGGCCATCACGTTCAGCGGCAGGGTGATGGCGGCGCTGATTTCTTCGACCTCAGGCAGGGCCGTGAGGCCGGGCACAAAGGCGCCGTCCGCGCCGGCCTGCTGGTACAGCTTCAGGCGGGCGATGCTGGCCTGGGCCGGCGTGCCTTCGACTTTGAGCTTGCGCAGGTAGACGTCGGTGCGGGCGTTGATGAAAAGCGGTGTGCTTTTGAGTGCGCCGCGTATGGCCTTGATTTTCTCGGCCAGCAAAGCCGGGGCGCCGCTGCCGTCTTCGAGGTTGATGCCGGCGGCTCCCACCGCGGCGAGCTCGGCGGCCAGGCGGCCTACTTCGGCGGGGCTGTCGCTGTAGCCGTCCTCCATGTCCACCGTCAACGGCAGGCTCAGGACGCGGGTGATGCGCGCGACCGCGTCGAGCAGCTCGTCAGGCGGCAAGGCGCCGCCATCGGCATAGCCGCAAGCCCAGGCGAGCGATGCGCTGCTCGTGGCAATGGCTTTGGCGCCGGAGGCCTCAAAGATTTTGGCGCTGGCGGCGTCCCAGGCATTCGGCAGCAGCAAGACGCCGTGGGGCGCCTGGTGGAGTTGGGCAAATTGTTTGTAATGCAGGGTTTGCATGGCGGCTCCGTTGTTGTGTTGGGAAGACGGGAGGACGGGAGGACGGGAGGTTGTGAGAAATCGAGCCGCACAGCTTAGCAAGCCGGGATGAAACAAGCGGCTGTTACCGACCCTTTTCCGCCCTATTTATCTGTATCTCTTTGTCTCATGCTTATTCGCTGCGGAACTCGACCTCAAACCGCGCCAGGCCTGCGTAGTCAAACCGGGTGCACTTACCCATCGGCAAGGTCAACACGCCGGCGTAAGAGCCGGTGATGACGGCTTGCCCGGCTTGAAGGCCCATGCCGCGTTCGCGCAGAAAGTTGGCGAGCCAGTAGAGTGGCGCGCGCGGATGGCCGTCGGGGTGGCGGGCTGGGGCGTTCTGGGCCGGCGCTCCGGCGACTTGCCAGTTCAATTCAAACGCCGCCACGTCAGCCGCGCCCAGTTCAGGCCCCAGCCACAAGCCGTTGTTGACAATGCAGTCGGCCAGCAGCTCGGCAAAGGGCAAGCCGCTGTGGTCGATGTAGCGGCTGGCGCAAATCTCCAGCGCGGCGTGAACGGCGCCGATGGCCGCATCGACCTCAGCCTCGGTGTAAGGCTGATCGCGCGGTGGCAGGTCTTTGGCCAGCACAAAAGCCAGTTCGGGCTCAACCTTCACGGTATCGGCACCCAGAGGAAAGGCCACAGTGCAGACGGCTGCATGGCTGATGACGGGCTGGTAGATGGGCGCAGCCACCAGCTTGCCAGCGCTGGGCAAGGAGGCTTTCCAGCCGCCTGCCGGCTGGCCCAGCTGGCGGGTGACTTCCTGCTGCACCTGCCAGCCGTCTTCCAGGTCAAGCGGCCTGAGGACCTCGGGCAGGCGCGGCCCTTGTCTTTTGGATTGGCGCCTTGCTATCAATTCAGTAGCTACTTGTGCATATAGTGCTTGGGCTGCGGGCATATTTTTCTTGAGGATTCGGTGGTGAAGGGGTGTTGAGTGGATGCGCTTCTTTGCGGTGGCCGGCTGTGTGCGATGGGTTTGGCCACTTTTTCCGGAGTCCCTGTAGTATTGGCGGCTTCCATCCGATTTTGTACGTTTCGCCATTGCGGCGAGCGCTCTTTCATCATCATTCCATCACATGAAAAAATCTCTCAACCTTGCCACCGCCCTGCCTGTTGACGCCGCCAACGCCTTGCTGATCGGCAGGGTCTGGGTGGAGGGCACGGGCCCTGTGCTGGCGATGGTCAAACCCGAGGGCGTGTTCGACCTGTCATCGGTGGCGGCCACTGCCAGCCAGCTGCTGGAATTGCCCGGCGTGGCCAAGGCGGTTCGCGCCGCGGCGCCGTCGCTGCCGCGCCTGGCGGGCACGGCCGAGGTCCTGGCCAATTCCGCAGCCGGCGCGCAGGACCCCAAGCTGCCCTGGCTGCTTGCGCCTTGCGACCTGCAGGCGCTGAAGGCCTCGGGTGTGACCTTTGTGGAGTCCATGCTGGAACGCGTGATTGAAGAACAGGCCGGCGGCGACGCCAGCAAGGCCGACGAAGCGCGCAAGGCGGTGATCGCCGTGATCGGCGGAAACCTGGGCAGCATCAAACCCGGCTCGCCCGAAGCGGCCCGGCTCAAGGACGTGCTGATCGAGAAAGGCATGTGGTCGCAATACCTGGAAGTGGGCATTGGCCCCGATGCGGAAATTTTCACCAAGAGCCAGCCGATGAGCGCGGTGGGAACGGGCGCCGAAGTCGGCATTCACCCGCACAGCCACTGGAACAACCCCGAGCCTGAAGTCGTGCTGGCCGTGAACTCGCGCGGCGAAACCGTGGGCGCGGCGCTGGGCAACGACGTGAACCTGCGCGACTTTGAAGGCCGCAGCGCGCTGCTGCTGGGCAAGGCCAAAGACAACAACGCTTCGTGCGCCATCGGCCCCTTCATCCGCCTGCTTGACGAACACTTCACCATCGACGATGTACGGCAGAGCGACCTCAGCATCACCGTGACCGGCCCCGAAGGTTTTGAGATGAAGGGCGGCAGCTCGCTGAGCAAAATCAGCCGCGACCCGCTGGACCTGGTGGCCCAGGCCATAGGCGCCAACCACCAGTATCCCGACGGCTTCATGCTTTTCCTGGGCACCATGTTTGCCCCCACACAAGACCGCCATGGCCCCGGCCAGGGCTTTACCCACGTGGTGGGCGACGTGGTGACCGTGGCCACGCCGCAGCTGGGCAGCCTGGTGAACCGCGTCACGACGTCTGACAAAGCCGCGCCATGGACCTTCGGCATCTCGGCGCTGATGCAAAGCCTGGCCAAACGCAAGCTGCTGTAAGAAGGGGGACGGGATGCACACCTCCGCACTGGTTCTGTTTTCCGGCGGGCAGGATTCGACCACCTGCCTGGCGCAGGCGCTGTCCAAATACGAACGCGTCGAGACCGTGGCCTTTGACTACGGCCAGCGCCACAAGGTGGAGCTGGATGCGCGGCTGAATGTGCTGCGCGAAATCAAGGCGCAGTTTCCGCAGTGGGCCGGCAGGATCGGTGAAGACCACCTGCTGGACCTGGCGGTGCTGGGCCAGGTGAGCGATACGTCCCTCACGCGCGACGTGGCTTTCAAGATGGAGAGCTCGGGGCTGCCCAATACCTTTGTGCCGGGGCGCAACCTGCTGTTTCTCACGCTGGCTGCTGCGCTGGCGTACCGGCGCGATTTGCAGGTGCTGGTCACCGGTGTGTGTGAGACGGACTTTTCGGGCTACCCCGATTGCCGCGACGACACCATCAAAGCCATGCAGCTGGCGCTGTCGCTGGGCATGGACAAGCGTTTTCTGATTGAGACGCCGCTGATGTGGATAGACAAGGCCGACACCTGGCGGCTGGCGCATGACGTTGGTGAAAAATCAGGAGTTTCCAATGGCGGCGAGGCGCTGGTGAACTTGATCGTGGAGCATACGCATACCTGCTACCTGGGTGACCGGGTGCATCGGCATGCGTGGGGCTATGGGTGTGGGGCGTGCCCGGCATGCGAGTTGCGTGCTCGGGGCTTTGAGCGTTACACCGCAGCGGGCTGAGTCCCTGTCTTGCTCCTTCCCCCGCTGGGGGAAGGCTGGGATGGGGGCTCTTTGATAGGGCACAGGCGGTGATGATTCGCAGGCCGCTGGCCCCCATCCCCACCTTCCCCCAGTGGGGGAAGGAGTCATACCGCCTTAAAGTGTTAGAGGCTGTCGATCACGCTTCGGGTAACAAGAGGCGGTTCCTCACCGAGGTGAAACCCGAGCTTGCGTTCCCGCAACGCCACATCGCTGGCCGTCACGCGGTCAAAACGGCGCAGGTGTTCTGTCCATGACTCGTCAATGATCTGCTCGATGTAGTGGCCGGGCTTGTTGACGTCGCGCAGCAGCTCCCATTCGAGCGCGCCCTGGCGCAGGCGGCTGCGGCGGCTTTCCTGCATCACCGCGCGAAAGCCCTCAGCGCGCGCCGGATCGATCTGGTAGTGGATGGCCACAACCACGCGGCCGGCGCCGGGTGGCGCCTCGGCTACCGGCGCCTTGAATTCGCGTGAGGGCGTCAGGTCTTCCTCGATGCTGAGGTCAGACACCAGGTACTGCGCCATCATCATCACCACCGCGCCGCTGGCAGCGGCCATCAGCAGGCCGGTCGGCACGCTGGTGAGGGTGGCCGCATGGCCCCAGATCGCCGCGCCCGCGGCGCTGGCGCCCATGATGGCCATCTGGTACATCGACATGCCGCGCGCCCGCACCCAGTCGGGCAGCGCCAGCTGGGCCGACACGCTGAGCGAGTTGGCGCAGGTGATCCAGGCCATGCCGTTGAGCAGCATGGCCGGCACCGCCACATACACATTCGGCGCAAACGCCATCACGGCCATGGAGACCGACTGCAGCAGCGTGGCGCGCATCACCAGCGCGTCGCGCGGCATCATCTGGCGCAGACGCGGCAAATTCAGCGCGGCGACGATGGCGCCCGCACCCATAGAGGCCAGCAGCAGGGTGAAAGTGCCGGCGTTGCCACCGCCGCCGTGCAGGCCGCGCGCCACCAGCGGCAACAGCGCCAGCAGGGCGGTGGAATGAAAAAAGAAGGTGGCGATACGCAGCAACACCGCACGCAGGCGCGCCGACTGGCCGACGTACTGCAGCCCCACGCGCATGGCGCTGATGAGGCGTTCACGGCCCAGCGGGCTGGGCGCATGGTCGCGCCGCCATCGCATGATGACAAAGCCGGAGATCACCGACAGTACCGCGTTGAGCACAAAGACGTATTCGGTGCCGGCGCTGGCGATCAGTGCGCCGGCCACCAGCGGGCCGACGATTCGCGATGCGTTCATCGACACACCGTTGAGCGCCAGCGCCGCCGGCAACTGCACGCGCGGCACCAGCTCGGGCACGATGGCGGCGAACACCGGCCAGCGCATGGCAAGGCCCACGCCGTTGGCAAAGGTGAGCGCCAGCAAGAGCGCGGGTGTCATGACGTCGGCGATCACGGCAACGCACAGCAGCGTGGCCACAACCGCCACCCAGAACTGCGTCATGATGAAGTAGCGGCGGCGGTCCAGGATGTCGGCCAGCGCGCCGCTGGGCAGGCCCAGCAAGAAGACGGGAAGCGTGGAGGCCGTCTGCACCAGCGCCACCCAGAGGGGCGAGGTGGTCATGGAGGTCATCATCCATGCGGCTGCCACGTCGTTCATCCACATGCAGATGTTGGCGACCAGCCAGGTGCTCCACAGCATGCGGAACACCGGGCGCCTGATGGGCGCCCAGGCGGAGAGGTCGGCGGCGCCGGGCGGGGCTGGGTGCGGGCTGGCTTCTTCAGGCATTCAGGCGTTCTTTAAAGGAGCCGGTCCCGCTTCAGGATGTAGCGGCAGCGTGGTGTCGTTCAGGGAAAACAGCGCGGGCGAACCCTCGGGTGCGGGCTTGAAAGTCCATGCACGCTGGTGAAAGCGCGCCACGCTGGAGCGGTGTGCAATCGACACCAGTCCGCCGCGCACGGCAGTCAGGTGTGCCAGCAGGCGGCCGTAAAGCGTTTCTTCGGCTTCGTCGTCAAGCGCGCTGGTGGCTTCGTCGGCAAAAATCCAGGTGGGTTTTTTCAGGAGGACGCGGGCGATGGCAAGGCGCTGCTGCTCACCGCCTGAAAGCTTCTGGCTCCACGCGTCCTGGCTGTCCAGGCGTGCCACCAGTTTGGGCAGCAGTGCATCTTCCAATGCCTGTTTGAGCGCCTCGTCGGTGTACTGGCTGGCGGGTTGCGGGTAGGCCAGTGCGTCACGCAACGTGCCGTCCGGGAAATAGGGCCGTTGCGGAATGAACATCGCGTCTTTCGGCAACTGTGTGCGGCCGGTTGAAAACGGCCAGATGCCGGCCAACGCGCGGAATAGGGTGGACTTGCCGCTGCCGGACGGTCCCTTGACGAGTACCCTGTCGCCGGGACCGGCGCTCAGCGAGACGCCGCTCAGAAGCGCGGTACCGCCGGGCAGCGCCAATGCCAGGCCGGCGGCGTCCACTCTGTCAGCCTGGGCTGCCGGCGCCGCACCGTTTGCTATTGAATTGATAGCGGTCTGTGCTTGTCCCTGCTGGGCTATGGCCTGAATACTGTCTTCAAAATTGGTCAAGCGCCCGGTGGTGGCACGCCAGGCGGCGATGCTGCTGTAGCTGTCGACAAACCAGCTGAGCGAGTCTTGCACCCTGCCGAAAGCGGTGGAAATCTGCATCAGGCCGCCGAGCTGGATGGCGCCGCTGAAAAAGCGCGGTGCGGCCACAATGAAAGGAAAGATGATGGCGGCCTGGCCGAAGAAGCTGGTGAACCAGATCAGGTTTTTCTGCTTCCGGATCAATTGCAGGTAGTTGGACAGAACCGACGAAAACCGCAGGTCGAGCTGGGCGCGTTCCACGGTTTCGCCCTTGTCCAGCGCAATCGATTCGCTGTATTCGCGTACCCGCACCATGTGGTGGCGGAAGTCGGCTTCGTACTTCTGCTGGAAGAAATTGAGGCGGATCTGCGGCCGGCCGATGTAGTGCGTGATCACGCTGCCGACGAGGCAGTACAGCACGGCCACCCAGACCATGTAGCCTTGCAGTGTGTAGGTGGTGCCGCCTAGGGTGAAGTCGATAGGGCCTGACACGGCCCACAAAATCCCGACAAAACTCACCAGCGTGACGACGGCGTTGAGCAGGCCCATGGTGAGGCTGATGGTGTAGGTCGTGAAGAGATTCAAGTCCTCCTGGATACGCTGGTCGGGGTTGTCCGGCGTGTAGTCGCCTGCATTGGCTGGGCCGGCCAGCGTGGAAAACCGCGCCAGCTCCATTTTGTAGAAGGCGTGGTGCGTGAGCCAGCGGTCCAGGTAATCGCGCGTCATCCATGAGCGCCAGCGCACCTCGAGCAGTTGCGTGAGGTAGAACTTGTAGACGGCAATGATGATGGCGCCGAAGGCCAGGTAACTAAAGCGGGTGAGTTGCTGCCAAAAGACAACCTGGTCTTTTTTCTCGAGCGCGTCGTAGAACACCCGATACCAGTCGTTGAACTGCACCGCCATATAGACCGTGCCGAGGTTGAGCAGCACGATGGCCAGAAGATAGCCGCGCGCTTTCCATTTGTCTTCTGAGCGGAAGTAGGGCGCGGACAGTGCCCACACCCGCAGGCAGAACTTCCAGAAGTTGGCAAAGCGGGCCGAAAAACCCGAAGGAGGCGTGTCGTTCATGATGGGGGGCGCTCGTTGTTATTCGTATTCAGGACAGCTGGTTCGAAACACCGCTGGCCACATGGCCCGAAGGCACATGTTGCGAGGCGGAGTGGACATGGCCGGTCTGGTCGTCAAAGAAGAAGTCGGGTTCGAACTCGCGCAGGAATTCGCCCTTTGCCAGGCCTCCCAGGAACATAGCCTCGTCGACCTCGATGTTCCAGTCCATCAACGTGCGGATGGCGCGTTCATGCGCCGGGGCGCTGCGTGCGGTGACGAGCGCGGTGCGTATGCGCATGCGCGAGGTGCCCACTTGCTGCAGGCGGTGCAGCGCCTCGAGCAAAGGCTTGAAGGGGCCGGCCAGCAGCGGCTGCGTGGCCTTGTCGCGCTCATGCTGCTGGAAGGCGGAAAGGCCTTGCGCCTGGAAGACGCGCTCGGCCTCGTCTGAGAAGATCACCGCGTCGCCGTCAAAGGCAATGCGCACTTCGTTGGGGTGGGCGTCGCTGGCGCGCACCGAGTGCGGGTAGACCTGCGCGGCCGGAACACCTGCCAGCAGGGCGTCGCGCACGTCGCTCAGGTGGGCTGACAAAAACAGGTTGGCGTGCAGCGGCTTGAGGTAGCGCCAGGGCGCTTCGCCGCGGTTGAAGGTGCCGCGCTCAATCTTCAGGCCGTAGTGCTGGGCTGAGCGGAACACGCGCATGCCGGAGACCGGGTCGTTGCGCGAAAGGATCACGACCTCCACGCGTTGCGCGGGCGCGGCGGGGCTGGCGGCTTCGCCGGCGCTTTCGGGTGCTTCGTTAAAGGCCAGCAGTTTCTTGACGAGCGAGAAGGCCACGCCGGGCTTGGCCGGCACATCCAGGCGCTCAAGCTGCAGCTTCATGTAGGCCGCGTCCTTTTTGGCGCCGGGCACGGGCTCGGCCGTCATGCCGGTTTCAAAGACCTGGTTTTCTTCTTCAAAGTCAAACAGCGCGCGTGACGAGATCGCCACCACGAGCTGACCATCCAGAGTTGCTGCCATTTGTTTGATGCCTTGTCTGGGTTTTATGAGTGAGCTTGCAGTTCGAGTGTGCACCATTGTCCGTAGGCGGGCGCTTCTGTCGGCCACTGATCGGCGCTGGCTATCTGACGCACACCGCGTGCAATCAGTTCCGCAGCGCGAATCACGCCAGCATGCGTGATCCATAAGGTGTCGGCAGGGCCCTGCAATTCGTCAAAGGCTTCAGCCACGCGCGCCATCACCTGCATGGTGCTTTCGCCGCTGCCGCCTACGGCATGGTGGGCAAAGCCGTCGGTCCAGGACTGAAGGTCGGCGGGAGCGATGTCTTGCCAGGCGCAGCCTTCCCAATCGCCGAAGTCCATCTCCTGCAGCCGAGGGTCGGTTTTATAAGTCAAATCGGGCCGCAGCCCATGTAGCGCCTGGGCTAGCTGCTCACATCTTTGTAGCGGAGAGCTGATGGCACGCGTGGCGGCGGGAAGTAGTTCAGCCAATTGCCGGGCGCATTCTGCGGTTGCAGCCACGTTGGCCGGGACGTTTTTCCGGCCGTAGCAAATGCCAGGTTCAACCAAAGGCGTTGCGTGGCGGACCAGCCAGAGTTTCATGGCTTGATAACGGTCATAGGCTGACGGCCAGGCCCAAGTAGAAAGCGATTTCGCAAACCTGCTGCGTGGCACCTAAACAGTCGCCGGTAAAACCCTGCAGGCGCCGTTTGAAGAGCCGGCCCATCCAGAGCAGGGCGAGCACCGCAAAGCTGCAGGCGACCACCAGATTCAAAGCGTCGAGTGCGAGGGTGGCCAGGGCCAGCACGCCGAAGCACCAGGCCAAACCCACCAGCAGACTTCCCGGCCCGATCTGGTCGGCCAGCGGTTTGGACTTGGAAGCGACGGTGTCGCCCACATGCGGCAGCAGATAAATCAGCAGCAGCGGCAAGCCGCGCGAGACGACATGGCCGGTCATCAATGCGGCGCAGACATACCAGGTGGCAAAGGGCGCCTCTTCCCATTCGCCCCATCCGGTGGGCAGGCCTTCGACAGAGCCGAGGATGGCCAGCAGCGAGACTTTGCACAGCACAGCCAGCACCAGCGCCATGGCGCCGAAAGCACCCACGCGCGAGTCTTTCATGATCTGCAGCGCGCGGTCCTTGTCGTAGCTGCCGCCCAGGCCGTCGGCCACGTCGGCCAGGCCGTCTTCATGAAAACCGCCCGTCAGCAGTACGGTGGCGGCAGTGGAAAAGGCGGCGGCCACCAAGGGCGTGAAGGTGGTGTCGGGCAGCATGGCCTGAAACAACGCATAGGCGGCCGCTGCGGCAATACCTGCCAGGATGCCCACGCCCGGAAAGTGCCCGGCGCTGGCGCGCAGCAGCTCGGGGCTGTAGCCCACCCATTCGGCCAGCCGCCCCGTGACGGGGATGCGGGTGAAGAACTGCACGGCAAGCAGGTACTCGCGGACGAACTGGGCGATGGCTGTCATGCGGGGCTCATGGGGTTCAGGCGCTTTCCTTGCCGCTCACGCCTGCGGACTCAAAGCTGGCCATCTCGTTGAGAAAGTTGGCCGCCGACTGCACCAGCGGCCATGCCAGCAGCGCACCCGTGCCCTCGCCAAGGCGCAAGTCCAGCGCCAGCAGCGGCTGCGCTTTCAGGTGGACCAGCAGCAGGCGGTGGCCGTGTTCATCACCCTGGTGGCAAAACACCATGTAGTCTTGCACGGAGGGCGACAGGGCGCGCGCCACCAGCGCGGCCGCACCGGCAATAAAACCGTCGACCAGTACCACGCGGCGCTCACTCGCGGCCTGCAGCATGGCGCCGGCCATCATGGCGATTTCAAAACCGCCCAGGGCGGCCAGCACGTCCAGGGGCTGGGTCGCGCCGGCATGGCGCTCCAACGCAGCCGCGAGCACCTGGCGTTTGTGCGTGAGTTGCGTGTCATCCAGGCCTGTGCCGCGGCCGGTGGCGTCGTCGACGCTGACGCCTGCCAGGCGTGCGAACAGCAGGGCGGCAGCGGACGTGTTGGCAATGCCCATCTCGCCGAAGGCGACCACGTTGCCGGGCAGGTTCTTCACGATGCTCATGCCGGCCTGCAATGCGGCTTGCGCTTGCGTAGGCGTCATGGCGGGCTCCTGGCGGATGTTGCGTGTGCCGTGGGCGATCTTGTGCTGCAGCAATTGCGGGTGCGCCGGCAGGTCGGCGGCCACACCGGCATCGACCACTTGCAACGCAAAGCCATGCTGGCGTGCAAACACATTGATGGCGGCGCCGCCGGCCAGCATGTTGCCGACCATTTGCACCGTGACGGCCTGTGGGTAGGCTGACACGCCTTCCGCGGCGATGCCGTGGTCGGCTGCAAACACCACCATCTGCGGTTCACGCAGCGTGATGTTTTCGTTCTGCTGGATCAGGCCCAACTGCAGCGCCAGACTTTCGAGGCGGCCGAGCGCGCCCAGCGGCTTGGTCTTGTGGTCGATCTTGTGCCGCAGCCTGGCCTCGAGCGAGGCGTTGGCGGTGGGCTCAATCGCGGGCAGGCGGGAGGGTAGAAAGTCGGGAGCGTTCATCGGTGATTTGCTTCAGGCAAGCGGGGCAGAAGCAGGACAGCGCGCTGCCTTCCGCTTGCGGGGTTCGTTCGGAGGGCACGGGCATGACGTGCGGCAGTTGCACGCACCAGCATTCGGCATCGCCCGCCACCATGCCGCAGCGCAGGCCGGCGCCGCAGCGGGGGCACACCGAGGTGTTCGCCAGAGCGGGTGTGGTCGGGGCTGCGGCCTGTGGGCTCATGGCGTGTGTGGTTGTTCAGCTCTGCAGAAACAACCGGTAGACGGGGTTGGCGGTTTCTTCGACGTGGGGGTAGCCGAGGGTGTCCAGGAAATCCTTGAAAGCCTTGTTGTCGGCCTTGGGCACCTGCAGGCCCACCAGGATGCGCCCGTAGTCGGCGCCCTGGTTGCGGTAATGAAAGAGGCTGATATTCCAGCCCGGCCGCATGCTGGAGAGAAACTTCATCAGTGCGCCGGGGCGCTCGGGGAAGATAAAGCGCAGCAGGCGCTCGTCTTTGGACAGCGCGCTGTGCCCGCCCACCATATGGCGGATGTGCTCCTTGGCGAGCTCGTCGTGCGTGAGATCCAGCGCCTTGAAGCCGTGGCGCGAGAAATTCGCGGCGATCTTGCTGCTCTCGCCCTTGGCCGAGGTGGTCAGGCCCACGAAGACATGGGCCTTGGCGTCATCGTTAATGCGGTAGTTGAACTCGGTCACGCTGCGCGGTCCACCCGGCAGTTCGCCGATCAGCTCACAAAAATGCCGAAAGCTGCCGCGCTCTTCGGGAATCGTCACAGCGAACAGGGCTTCGCGCTCTTCGCCGACCTCGGCACGCTCGGCAACGAAGCGCAGGCGATCGAAGTTCATGTTGGCGCCGCACAGGATGGCAGCGTAGGTCTCGCCCTTTGTCTTGTGGGTCGCCACGTACTGTTTGATGGCGGCCACGGCCATCGCGCCGGAAGGCTCGACGATGCTGCGCGTGTCGACAAAAATATCCTTGATGGCGGCGCAGACGGCGTCGGTGTCGACGGTGATGAATTCATCGACCAGCTCGCGGCTGATGCGGAAGGTCTCTTCGCCCACCAGCTTGACGGCGGTGCCGTCGGCAAAGAGGCCCACGTCGCTGAGGGTGACGCGTTTTTTCGCGGTGACCGACTGCATCATGGCGTCGGAATCGTTCATCTGCACGCCGATGACCTTGATCTCGGGCCGCACGGCCTTGATGTAGTTGGCCACGCCGGAGATGAGCCCGCCGCCGCCAATCGCCACAAACACGGCGTCGAGACGGCTGGAGCCCAGTGTTTGCAGCTGCATCAGGATTTCCATCGCGATCGTGCCCTGGCCGGCGATGACATCGGGGTCATCGAAGGGGTGCACGAAGGTCAGGCCCTGTTTTTTCTCGAGCACCACGGCGTGGCCGTAGGCGTCTGAGTAGCTGTCGCCATGCAGCACGACCTCGCCTCCCCAGGCCCTGACCGCGTCGACCTTGAGCTGCGGCGTGGTGGTGGGCATGACGATGACGGCGCGGGCGCCGAGCTTTTGCGCGCTGAGGGCCACGCCCTGGGCATGGTTGCCGGCTGAAGCGCAGATCACGCCTTTCTTGAGCTGCGCCGGGCTCAGGTGGGCCATCTTGTTATAGGCGCCGCGCAGCTTGAAGCTGAATACCGGCTGCTGGTCTTCGCGCTTGAGGAGAACGGTGTTCTTCAGGCGGAGGCCGAGGTTTTTGGCGGGCTCAAGGTTTGATTCAATCGCCACATCGTAGACACGCGCCGTCAAAATCTTCTTCAGGTAGTCGGCGGGCTGCAGCGGTTTGCCGGAAGACTTGGTGGAAAGCTTGCCGGGGGGCGCGGTGCCGGCGGCGGTTTTGGGGCGGTGTGTGGCGGTTTTGGTGGGGGTGGGCATGGTTTTCTCGCAGCCTGACATCATAGTGGGGCACGAAAAAGCCGAAACTGCAGGCGCTCACCGTGGAAGCCGCCCTCGTGACGCGTGAGACCCGCTACGGGAATCGGGAAAAGCAGGCGAATCCGGAAAGGCCAAGAAAAAAGGCCCAGACTTTGCAGTCTGGGCCTGTAAATCCACCCTTAGAGGAGGTGGAGGAGACAACCGGTGCAACCAATACCTTGTGACGCGAAAGCTATCTGTATTGGTGCGATGATTTCAGTATAGCGCGGTGATGTTGCGCTGCACAATATTCTGTGGCGCAAACTCGACATTTTTCACGCTTTAGTTATTTATTTACTGCATAAGGAGAGAGATTTATGGAATGCACGGTGAGCTGGACAGGCAACAGCGCCACGACAGGGTCGCCCTCCAGCATGAGTTTTCTCGCCAAGACGGGGAGCGGCCACACCCTGTTAATGGATGGTGCGCCCGACGCAGACAAACCCGAGAACGGCGGCGCCAACCTGGCGCCCCGGCCCATGGAAACTGTGCTGGCGGGCGCGGGTGGTTGCACGGCCTATGACGTGGTGCTGATCCTCAAGCGCGGCCGCCAGGATGTGCGGAGCTGCTCGGTGAAGTTGGATGCCGAAAGGGCGCCCACGGACCCCAAGGTGTTTACCAAGATCCACATGCATTTTGTGGTGACGGGGCGTGGCCTGGCGGTCGGTGTTGTCGAGCGCGCCATCACCATGAGCCACGACAAATACTGCTCGGCCACCATCATGCTGGCGAAGACGGCTGAGATCACCACGACCTTTGAAGTGATCGAGGTTTGAGGGTGTTTTGGGCCTGTAGCCCAGGCAAATAATGGGCAAGCAGCTACCAAATTAATAGCGGGGCATTCGTCCGGCCGGTAAACTGCTTCAAGACCGGAAGGATCAGAGGTAGTGCGCCGTGGTCGTCATGACGCGCGCCGCTGACCGCATGAGGGCCTTCACGGGCTCGGGCAACTGCAGGGCGCCGGCCTGCTCCGCTTCACGTGCGTGCAGGGCTTCGTCGTCTTTCATCTGGGCCACGATGGCGCGCGATTCATGATCGCCCTGCGGAAGGCGCTCGAGGTGGCTGGCCAGATGCGCCTCGACCTGGCGCTCGGTTTCCACAACAAAGCCCAGGCTCAGGCGGTCACCCAGCCGGCTGGCCACCAGCCCAAGGCCAAAGGCGCCGGCATACCAGAGCGGATTGAGCAGGGAAGGGCGGGCGCCGAGCTCGTCCAGCCGGTTTTTGGTCCAGGCCAAGTGGTCGCCTTCTTCGCGGCTGGCCTCCAGGAAATGTTCGCGCAGCACCGGGTCACGAGTGCCCAATGCCTGCGCCGCATACAAGGCCTGCGCACAGACCTCACCCACGTGATTGACCCGCATCAGCGCACCGGACAGCGCCTTGTCTTGCAGGGCCAGTTCGGTTTTTTCGCTGGGCACGGTGGGGCAGGCACGGCTGGCGTGCGGTGTGGCAAAGAGGGTGCGCAATGCGCCGTCGGCGGCGTTCAGCGCGGTGTCGAGTGCGGTAGTCATGGGGCCATGTTAGCGCCGGACCCGCAGCATGGGAATGCCCATGAAAAAAGCCCCTGTGAGGGGGCTTTTGCGATACAGGCCCGGGGTTGAATCCGGGCGGTGCTTCGTTTAGAACGTGTGGCGGATACCGAAGGCGATGTTGGTGGAGCCGACGCCCGCTGCCGAGGTCACGCCACCCAGGAAGCCATTGCCGCCTGGAGCGACCTGGCCTTGGCCCTTGTTGTCAAAGCGGGTCAAAACGGCGTTCAGGTTGGTGCGCTTGGACAGTGCGTAGGTGTAGGTAAAGCCGTAGGAGTTGGTATCGGCGTTCACTGGGCGCTTGTCGTCCAGGCGGTTATAGGCGACCACCCAGGTGTGTGGGCCGGTGGTGAGCTTGTAGCCGATGTGCGCCAGCCTGGCGTCCTGACGGAATGCGGCGTTGTAAGCGTTCTGGAACGCCGTGCCGACAACCGCGCTGCCGGTGGAGGCGGTCACCGAAGCCGCAATCGTGGAGATGCCAGATGGATTGTCGTCCTTGATGGTGGCGTACTCACCATACAGGGTGCCGGGGCCGATATCGACCGTGGCGCCAATCAGGTCGTTGGTCAGGGATTTCTGGCCCAGCTCATTGTTCTTGCCGTTGTGGCCATAGCCCACCGAGAAACCGTCGCCCTTGTAGGTGACCATGCCACCCCAGAACCTGCCTGCGGAGCTGCTGCCCGCGACTTCACCCGCGCCGTACATCAGCAAGGCCGTGATGCCGCTGGTCTGGATCGCGTACTGCACGGTGTTGCTCAGGCGGATATCGAATGCGGCGGGCAGGCTGGCAACCTGGCCGGCAGCCAGGCTGGACTGGGTCTGCGAAGCGTCAAACTGCGCGGCCACCAGGTAGCCGGGCGTGTATTGGCGACCGAGCGTGATGGCGCCGACAGGGGTGACCAGGCCGACATAAGCCTGGCGGTCAAACAGGTTGCCGGCAATGTTCACGCCGAATGCGCCTGTGGCGAGCGTGTTGTTCACGCCGGCAATCAGCAGGTCACGGGTTGCAACGGGAAGGGGAAGGCCCGTAAGGCTGGCTGCCACCGAGGTAGCGACGCGATCAGGCATCTGGGTGCCGGAGTTCGGGCGGTTCGTGACAGAACCGGTATCGAGTTCAAAGCGGTTTTCGAGGGTGAAGATCGCCTTGTAGCCGCCGCCGATATCTTCTGAACCGCGAAGGCCGAAACGCGAACCTTCCATGATGCCGCTGGCAATCGTGCTCACGGAGCCTTGGCGCAGACCGGTAACGTGGTTGTAGCCTCCATCAAGAATGCCGTAGACGGTCACGGTGCTTTGCGCCATGGCGGCCGAGGTGGACAAAAGTCCCATGATCGCAGTTGCAACGAGGGTCAGTTTTTTCATGGAGTCTCCAGG
>Ga0136846_1221191_pt1 | contig 83428 bp, 75 predicted proteins | sample HopSoiMetagenom2_FD_96841 | JGI IMG/M metagenome (GOLD analysis project Ga0136846, IMG submission 96841) | Grasslands soil microbial communities from Hopland, California, USA - 2 Assembly 2016 (version 4) | ecosystem: Environmental > Terrestrial > Soil > Grasslands | place: USA: Hopland... | reverse complement strand
GGCTCCGACCTGATGAAGATCGTCTTCAACATCAAGGAGGACGACGTCCGCAACCCCGGCGTGATCGCCGACTGCGTGGGCGACAACGCCGGCGACTCGGTGGGCCCCACGGCGGACGGCTTCGAGACCTACGGCGTCACCGGCGTCGCGCTGATCACTTTCATCCTGCTCGCGGTGAGCAACAAGACGGTGCAGGTCGACCTCCTGGTCTGGATCTTCGTCATGCGCATCATGATGATCGTCACCAGCGGCGTCTCCTACCTGATCAACGAGACGATCGCCAAGGGGCGCTACGGCAACGCCGAGACCATGAACTTCGAGGCGCCGCTGACCTCACTGGTCTGGCTGACCTCGGCACTGTCGGTCGTCGTGACCTACCTCATCTCCTACCTGATGATCCCGAACCTCAACGGCGACCCCACCCTGTGGTGGAAGCTGTCGACGATCATCTCCTGCGGCACCCTCGCCGGCGCGCTGATCCCCGAGCTCGTCAAGGTCTTCACCTCGACGGAGTCGTCCCACGTCAAGGAGGTGGTGACCGCCTCCCGCGAGGGCGGCGCCTCGCTCAACATCCTCGCCGGCCTGATCGCGGGCGACTTCAGCGCCTACTGGCTGGGGTTGACGGTCGTGGCGCTGATGGGTGCGGGCTACGGCGTCAGCACCACCCTCGGCGACGGCCTGATGATCGCCCCCGCGGTCTTCGCCTTCGGCCTCGTGGCCTTCGGCTTCCTGGGCATGGGCCCGGTGACCATCGCGGTGGACTCCTACGGCCCGGTGACGGACAACGCGCAGTCGGTCTTCGAGCTGTCCACCATCGAGACGCTGCCGGGCATCAGCCAGGAGATCCAGAAGGACTACGGCTTCACGCCGGACTTCGATCGCGCCAAGCACCACCTGGAGGCCAACGACGGCGCCGGCAACACCTTCAAGGCCACGGCCAAGCCGGTGCTCATAGGCACCGCTGTGGTGGGCGCGACGACGCTGATCTTCTCCATCATCGTGGTGCTCACCCAGGGGCTGAAACCGGATCTCGTCAAGTACCTCTCGATCCTCCACCCGCCGTTCCTGCTCGGCCTGATCACCGGCGGCGCCGTGATCTACTGGTTCAGCGGCGCCTCCTGCCAGGCGGTGTCCACCGGCGCCTATCGCGCCGTCGAGTTCATCAAGCAGAACATCCGGCTGGAAGCGGGAGCCGAGAAGGCCTCGATCGAGGACAGCAAGCGGGTGGTGGCGATCTGCACCACCTATGCCCAGAAGGGAATGTTCAACATCTTCCTGACGGTCTTCTTCAGCACCCTCGCCTTCGCCTGCCTGGAGCCGTACTTCTTTATCGGATACCTGATCTCGATCGCCGTCTTCGGCCTCTACCAGGCCATCTTCATGGCCAACGCCGGCGGCGCCTGGGACAACGCCAAGAAGATCGTCGAGGTCGAGCTGCACGAGAAGGGCACGCCGCTGCACGCGGCCACGGTGGTGGGTGATACGGTGGGCGATCCGTTCAAGGACACCTCGTCGGTGGCCATGAACCCGATCATCAAGTTCACCACCCTCTTCGGCCTGCTGGCCGTGGAGCTGGCGGTCGGGATGCAGCCGACGCTGCGGGTGAGCCTCGCGGCGGTCTTCTTCGTGATCTCGACCGTCTTCGTCTGGCGCTCGTTCTACGGCATGCGAATCCCGGTCGAGACGACCGGCGGGCACTGAGGTCTCCACAGGAATGCGGGGCGCTACTTCCGGGTGGCGCCCCGCCAGCGGCCTCCCCTCGCCAATTCTCCTCCGCCGCTCGCGAATTCAGTTGGCGCCTCCGCGAGGGCGCTACGAAATTCGTGAGGGCGGGAAAATGACACGAACGGTTTTCCTTGCGAGCCCGTCGATTTTGCTCAGGAAGCAAGCCTTGGCCTCGCAGTCGGAAAAGCCACAGGCGACGCTAGTCCAGGGGCCACCAATAGAACACCAGCTCGCGGTGGACTCCGCGCTCCCCCGTCCCGGTCTCGACCGTGAAGTGCCTTCCGTCCCAGCCGTCGTCGATGGCTTTGACCACCCCGGCGGCCCAGCCGTCCGGCGCTTCGGGCTCCTCGTAGGCGATCAAGAAGCCGAGGCCGGGGGCTCCCTCAGGGGTCTCGACAGGTGGAAGAATGGGCTTGGAATCCTGGGGCGAGGAGTGGTGAAGAGACCGCGCCGAGCGTCCGAGGGTCATCCTGGCGGTCGAGGAGCTTGTCGGCGTCATATCGGTATGTCCCCCTTCGCCGTCCAACGGTTCTATACAGTCGCGGGAGCCCCGGCCGGCGCGCGGCGCAAGGCTCCCGATCCACCTGGACCTGGGCTACTTGTTTCCCGTCGGAGTGCCGGTCACCGTTCCCGAATTGCTGCGGGCCGATCGACAAGGTGTACTGCGGCAGGAAGGTCGCGGCACCACGGTCGCCGCGCCATATTGCTGCCCGAGCTCTCCGTGTAGTAAAGGTCGTTCTGCACCGCGCCTTCGAGCTTGATCTCGAAGCCGTGAGCGTCCTGGCCGGTGGCTCTCGTAGACAGGCCCGAGGCGTCGCGGGAACAACTCTTTTCGGGGAAACAACGGGGAAGACCCTAATACCGCGAGGCGCGGCGACCGTCTCTAGGGGTGAAAGGAGATCCTCATGAACAAAGTGATCCGTCTCGCTCTGCTGCTCGGCCTCACGTTCCTCGCCTGCTGGTCCTCGGCTCCCAAGGTCGCCTATGCCTTGCCCCTCTGCGACGGCTTCGACGGCAATGGCTGCTCCGTGCCCGGCAAGACCATCCCGTGCCTCTGGAGGCAAGGCGGCAACGGGGCCTGCTTCTGTGATCGCACGACCCACAGATGGGAGTGCTAGCGCACTGAAGCCCGTTCCAGGCTCCCCCTTTCCGCCTCGGAAAGGGGGAGGTCGTCGTCACCGCCGCCCCCCCGCCATCCGCGCCGCCTCCGGCAGCCGGCGCAGACGGAGCATGCTCCAGATGCCGAACGCCGGACCGAGGGCCAGGAGGATGAAGGCCCGCTCCCAGCCCAGGAGATCGCGCAGCGGCGGGACGATGCGGAGGGTTACGGTGGTGAGCAGGAAGCCGAGGCTGGTCTGCACGGTGAGCGCCGTGCCCACGTAGCGCGGATCGGCCAGTTCGGAGACGGCGGCGCTGAACTGCGCGCTGTCCGCCACTACGGCGAATCCCCAGACGAGGCAGAGCAGGGTCAGCAGGGCCGGGCGGTGGAAGACGAAGCCGGCGGCCAGGGCGCAGGCGCCGGAAGCGGCCAGGCTCACGACGGTGATCCGCGTGCGCCCCAGCCGGTCGGCCAGCTTGCCGGCCAGGAGGCTCCCGAGGCCGCCGGCGGCAATGGCGGCTGCCCCTGCCAGGCGCGCGGCGCGGACGCTCCAGCCCGCCTCCTGATAGCTCGCGAGCAGACAGAGAGGAACCCAGGCCCACATCGCGTAGAGCTCCCACATGTGGCCGAGATAGCCGAAGTTGGCGAGGCGCGCTGGCCGCTCCGCCAGCACCCGGCCGGCCGCGCGCCAGTCGAACGGCGGCGACTTGCCGAGGTACGGGCCGGGCCTCACGAAGAGGCCGCCGATCAGCGCCGCCACGACCGCCAGTCCGGAGGTCAGCAGGAGCACGCTGCGCCAGGGTGGCATGCCGCTGGGCGACGCATTGAGGAGGTGGGGAATCGCCGTGCCCAGGGTGATGGCGCCCACCAGCAGCCCGATGCCGAGACCGCGGTCCTCCTTGCACCACGAGGCCACGAGCTTCATTCCGGGCGGGTAGACGCCGGCCAGGGCGAAGCCGGTGAGGAAACGAAAGACGAGAGCCGGGCCGGAACCGAGATCGAGCAGCGGGATGGCGGCGTTGAACGCCGCGGCGGCGAGGGCGCTCACCGCCAGGAGGCGCTGCGCCGGCAGGCGGTCGGAGAGGGTGAAGAGGGAACTCAGCAGGGCTCCGGCCACGAAGCCGACCTGTACGCTCGTCGTCAGCCAGGACTGTAAGGCGCCGGAGAGCTGCCACTCCACGGTGAGCTGGGGCACCACCGCCGACGCCGAGAACCAGACGGACATTCCGAGCAGCGCGGCCAGGGCGAGCAGCGAGACGTGCCGCCACTTGCCGCGCTCCTCCGGAGGGCGTCGCGTCGTCGCGTTCATCGGGTTTTCAGTCCCGTCGCTCGGTGGGGCTCTTGGCGCCCGGCCCGGGCAGCGGCGGGGAGTCGCCGCCGCGGGCCTCGCCTTCCAGCAGGTGCTCGAGATCCGGGTAGCGGTAGAGAGTGGGCGCGCCATTCTGGGCCAGCCCGCCGGTGTCCGCGGTGGGGCCGTAGGTCGAATACAGGCTCCGGCCCAGCAGGCGCAGGTAGGCGGTGAGCTGGCCCCGGTGGTGGGCCGAGTGGGCGATCCGCCGCGTCATCACCCAGGCCCGGGTGCGCTCGACGTCGAAGAAGCGGGTGAGGCCCTCGAACCAGTCGTCCGGCATCGCGCGCAGCCGCTCGACACGCTTGGCCGATGCGCCGGCGTACTTCCGGAGGAAGGCGAGGCGGGTCTCCTCGGCAGGCAGCGGCGGCTCGCCGAGGTCGATTCCCAGCATGTTCTTCATCCAGGTGTCCTCGCTGATGCACTGATGGACCATGTGCTCGTGCGGCGTCCGCGCCCGGGGCTCCGGGCGGAAGCGCAGATCCTCGTCCCGGAATTGCGACCAGACGGAGAGGGTCTTCAGACGCTCGGTGTCGTAGGTCTCGAGGAGGAAGTCGTAGCGGGCCATTGGCCGGAAGGTTATCACCGGCGGGGCCCGTCCCAGTCAGTCCGGCAACCGGGCCCGCCAGGCACCGCGGCCGTGGGTGAAGGCGAAGAGGAAGGGAGGAGAGAGGACGAGCGACTCGGTGACGACGTTGGCGAAACCGCTGTCCTCGACCGCCCAGGTGGCGCCGCCGTCGAGGGAGACGAAAACGCCCAGGTCCGTGCCGACGTAGAGGCGCTGGGGGTGGCGGGGGTCGACGACGAGGGAATGCACGGGAAGGTCGGGCAGGACGTCGGCACCACCGATGCCATCAACACTCTGCCAGGTGGTCCCGCCGTCGAGGCTCTTCCAGACATGACCGCCGCCGAAGGTGGCATAGGTGGCATAGACCACGGCGGGGTCCTGCGGATCGAAGAGGAGAGAGGAGACGAAGCCGTCGCGCGGGCGAGCCGTCAGCCAGGGAGTCCCGGGAACCGCGGCAAGGGCGGCGTCGTTGCGGACGATGAAGCCCTGGCTGGTGCCGGCGAGGACGTGCTGGCCGTCGTGCGGCGAGATGGCGACGGCGCTGACGAGGTCGAGGGCGTTGCCGCCGAGGGCTGAGCTGGCACGATGCCAGTGGGCGGCGCCGTCGTCGCTGGTCCACAGCGAGTCGCCGCCGAGCCAGAGGCGTTGGGGATCTCCGGGATCGAGAGCGAAGGGCGAGATGTACGGGAAGGAACCGCCGTCGATGCCGGCAATGGCCGGCGTGAAGGTCTTGCCGCCATCGGTCGACTTGACGAACGAGAGGCGTTCCGACTCCGCATACACGATCCGGGAGTTGGCGGGATCGATGGCCACTGTACCGCCGTCGCGATCCAGGACCTGCCGCCAGCCCTCCGGCCCCGCGGCGTCCCCGCCCACGATCGTGCCGAGGTCCTGGGCGCCTCCCAGATAGGCCCGGCCGCCGGGGAAGACGGCGCCCTGATAGAACTGGGTGACGCCGTAGCCGTGATCGAGGCTCGTCCACCGCACGGCCGAGCCCGCGGGATCGCAGGGGGCCGCGGCATCCCGGGCCACGGCGGCGCGGGCGTTGTCCGTGCGGTAGATGCCGCCGTCGCCGGCCACCAGCAGCGTCTGGTTGCGGGTGCCGTCATAGCGCGGATGGAAGACGAGGGCGTGCTGGTCCGCATGGGCAAAGCCGGTTTTCCCCTCCTCCCCAAGCCACCAATAATTGGCCAGCCCCCAGGAGCGGCCCCCGTCGTCGGAGCGGAAGAGGTCGACGCCCCCCGCCCAGACGCGGTCCGGGTCCCTGGGGTCGACGGCGATGACGTTGTCGTACCACCCCCGCCCGCTCCACGCGTCGGGAAAGGGCGAGCCGCACGTGTGCTGATAGGCGAAGTGGGTGCTGGTCAGCAGGGCAGTGTTGAGCGGCACCGGGTCGGTGTTGCGGACCTGCGCCACCCAACTGCCCGGGCCACCGCCGGTGGTGGAGCGGAAGACGGCGAGGAGCCCCTGGAAGTAGTGGCCGTTGGGGCCGGCCAGGTTGCTCGTTGCCAGGGCATAGACCACGTTGGGATCGGACGGCGCGATGGCGAGCGAAGTCCGCCCCATGCCCGGCTCCCGAAGCACCGCCACCCACGGCCCATCCTTCTGGCCTTGCAGGGTCTGGTACACGGTGGCCTGCTGCATCGTGCCGCAGGCGGCGAAGACCACGTCGTCGGCCCCGTCCCTGTCGTTGCGCAGCGCCAGGTCCAGACAGCCGCCCTGCACCTGCGGATCGAGCACCTGCTCCCAGGAGACCCCGGCGTCCCGCGAGCGCCAGACCCCGGTGCCCGTCGCGGCGTAGACCGTACGGCTGCGGGCGCTGACGTGCAGGCGGTTGACGGCGAAGAAGTCCGGCGTCGCGGTGGCCGCCAGTTGGCGCCAGCGGCGGCCACTGTCGGTCGTCTTGAAGATGCCGGCGCCGCGCACGGCGTCGGTGTTGAAGAAGCCCTCCCCCGTCCCGGCATAGAGCACCCGCCGGTCGCCGGGATCGATGGCGAGCGCGGTCACCGCCAGGCTCGGCATCAGATCGTCGAGCGGGCGCCAGCTCGCGCCGCCGTCGAGCGTCTTCCACGCCCCGCCGTCGACGCCCGCGGCATAGAGAGTCCGGGGATTGACCGGATCGAAGACGAGGGCCCGCGTCCGCCCGCCGAGGTTCCCCGGACCGAGAGATTTCCAGGCCAGCGCATGGTGGGCCATGCGGCGCACGTGCGCCTGCGCCGCCAGGTATTGCGCGGCGAGAGACGGCGGTCTGGACGCCTTCACCGCCGGCAGGCGGCGGGCGAGGAACCAGGCCTGAGCCGCCCCGGGATCGTCGCCGCCGGCAAGCTCCGCCCGCTCTTCCAGAGCCGCCGGAGTCGCCAGAGCGGCGGCGAGGAACGCCAGGACCCAAACGAGAGGAGCGAGCGTTCTGCGGGTGACTTCTGGATTCATGGCGCCAGAGCATATCAAAAGACAGGGCCTCGCTCCCTGCCGAAGATTGCGATACGCTCCGCCGAAATGCACTCCCTGACCGCTCCCTCGATCGACGAGATCCGCGCCGCCCGCGAGCGCCTGGCCGGAGTCACCGTGCGCACGCCCCTGCTGCGGCTGAACGCCGAAGGAGCGCCGGGGGAGGTCTGGATCAAGCTGGAGAACCTGCAGCCCATCGGCTCCTTCAAGCTGCGCGGCGCCGCCAACGCCATGCGGCTCGCCGGGCCCGCGGGCCTGCGGGAAGGCGTCTACACGGCGAGCGCCGGCAACATGGCCCAGGGGGTGGCGTGGAGCGCCCGCGAGCTCGGGGTGCCGGCCGCGGTCGTCGTGCCCGACCACGCGCCGGCCACCAAACTGGCGGCCATCGAGCGGCTGGGTGGCCGTATCGTGAAGGTGCCCTTCGACCGCTGGTGGCAGGTGATCATGGAGCACTCCTTCCCGGGGCTCGACGGCCTCTTCATCCATCCGGTGGCCGACCGGGCGGTGATGGCGGGCAACGGCACCGTCGCCCTGGAGATCCTCGAAGACCTCCCGGACGTGGACACCGTCCTCGTCCCCTTCGGCGGCGGCGGGCTCTCCTGCGGCATCGCCGCCGCGCTCGCCGCTCTGCGTCCGGAAGCCCGTGTCTTCGGCTGCGAGGTGGAGACCGCCGCGCCGCTCTCCGCCTCCCTCGCCGCCGGCTCGCCCCAGACCGTGGACTACCGGCCGAGCTTCGTCGACGGCATCGGCGGCAAGAGCCTCCTCCCCGAGATGTGGCCCCTCGCGAGCTCGCTGCTCGCCGGTGCCCGCGTCGTCTCCCTCGAAGCTGTGGCCGCCGCCGTCCGCCTCCTCGCCGAGCGCCACCGCGTCATCGTCGAGGGAGCCGGAGCCGCCTCCGTCGCCGCTGCCCTGGCCGGCGTGCCGGAAGCGCGCAAGGTGGTCTGCGTCATCTCCGGCGGCAATATCGACGCCGCCAAGCTCTGCGCCATCCTGGACGGGCGGATGCCCTGAATCCGTCTCAGGCATCGATCTCAAGCATGCCTTGAGGTCCACACCCGCGCCCCCGCATCAAGCGCCCAATAGAGGGCGAACGCCCCACCAGCCGACGTGCGGAGGAGACCAGCCCGGCAGAGGACTGTTGACAGCGCTATTTAGAAGGAGTACAAGTTTGAATGTTAGATTCCTCGTTGGCGCCGTGGCTCGGAGGGGGACGAGGCATGCCGTCTCTGTGATTCAGGTGACTAACCCATGCACTCCGCAAGTGTCTCCTCGTCCGCGCGCGCTCCGCCCGGTTTCCAGGCTCCGGCGACTGCCAATCCCGTGTAAGAGAGAAAAAACCTGTTAATCCTTGTCGGAGGTGTCACCATGAGAAGAGTGCTCTGGTTGGGCCTTATCGCAGCCCTGATCGCCCTGCCTGTCGCCGTCATCGGCGCGGCCGGCGACGGGGTCGTCTATAAGGGGATTGATCTGTTTCATACTAGTAATAGCCTCTCAAGCTTCATGGATTTCTCCACTCAGCCGATCCCTGCCGGCTTCTTCTGTCGTACGTCTCAGGCGTTTACGGAGGTCGTCCACTGGAGAGGTGTGCCGGTGGCCACCGGCATACGCGGAGAGCTGGGCAGCACCGACACCATCGTCGAACGCTTGGACGATGGGGTGTTCAACAAAAAGGGGGTCGCCACGACCCGTGTCCAGTTCCGGGTCCTGCAGCTCGAGAGTGTTACTCCGATCAAGACCGCCTGCGGGAGCTTCAATGTCCGAGTGATGCTCGATGGGGCACAGCCAATTACCCGCATGGAGATCGTGCGACAGGGCAAGAACGGTGGGCATTTCCTGGCTCCACTCGCGCTCCGTGCCAAGTTCGTTTTCACGCCGGTCTCCGGCAACGGCCGACAACTTGAGCTCCCGCCCCACGAAATCCGCTTCCCTGTGAACCCTCGATTCACCTGGGCTTTCCGGCCGGGGTTGAAAGGCATGGAGAAAAAGGGAGGCGTGCTTGTCGATACCAACTTCGACTCCATACCGGACACTTTCCTGTCAGGAACCTCGAACTTCGCTGCGGGCTGGAACGGCTCCCTAAACAAATCAGAGAGCTGCCCACCAGTAGATGAGTGCCACTCGCACGACCCCAACTGTATGCACTGTATAGGCCCAGCTCTTGTCGGGCACTAGTCATCTCTGCCGGCTGTAGGGATGTGTCTCCCCTGCGCACGGACCTGGACCGATGCGTTGAGGCGAGGAGAAGGTGGAGCGCGGGGGGAGACTTCCCCAACTCCCCCCGCCGGCCCCCTTGGCGAAGTTCCCTGACACCTGTTCCGGCTTGGACGGGCGGATGCCGTAGGGCGTTCGCCGGCTCTCTCCCGCCTCTCCTATCTTGCGCTGGGCCCGGCGCTCTCCGGCACGCGCGATCTCGCCTCTGCGTCGTTGCTTTTATGGCGCAAATCCTGCATTCAAGATCGCGCGGCGGCTTCCGCGAAGGACGAGCTTCGTTTCAAGAAAGGAGATCGTTATGAAGAGGATGGTTCTTGGGCTCTCTCTGACCCTGACCGCTCTCGGCTTCCTCATGTCTCCGGCGATGGCGGCGACGAATCCGCCACAGGTCGCGCGGGCGCTGAGTGCCGCGGATCAGGCCTTCCTCGCCTCCCTCGCCGTACCGGCGAAGACTCCGGCCCCGGAGCTCGCAGCGAAGCGCCCACCCATCGGTCAGAAGGGCCTTTGCAGCGCCACGGCGAACTGCTGGAATGGCGGCACCGTCACTTGCAACGGGAACAACAGCACCACCAGTTGCACGGCCGTGGACGGCGCCTGTGGGACCGAGCCAGGGCATGTCACCTGCGATGGCACCACCTATACGTGCCCCACGCCCTGCCCTCCTCCCGCCTGTGATTGCTTCAGCTTCGAGGACGCCTGCGCGTTCAGTTGCAATCCTTGTGACTACACCTTCACGTGCGACGACACGACGTGCGTTCATCACTGCCACTGCATTTTCAGGACCTGTCCTCAATAGGACCGAACCACGAATAGACGCGGAGAGCCGCCCCGCCCGCGGCCGGTCCGACGAGAGGCCGGCCGCGCCTCTCTCGCTCTGGGTGACACACACCGCATCTTCTCCAGCGACACCGCAAAATTGCCGGATCTGCCGCAATTTCAGGAGATGCGGCGCAATCTCCCTGGCTACACCGCAAATTCCACGACTACACCGCGATCTCTCTGAATACACGGCAAGACCGGCTGCCTTGTCGCAATCTCGGGCAATGCAACTCGGTCTTGGCACCCATGGCGCAAGCTCTCCGGACACACTGCGACTTCTCCGGCTACACCGCAATTTCCGAAGCTACGCTGCAACTTCGCGCCGTACACCGCAATTTCGCCTGATATCATCTCGGTTCCACACAGCGGAGGCGTGGAATGAGCTCGAAGCTTTCGATCGACGAGGTCTTGACCAATCTGGAGGCGCGCGCGGTCTTCCTGCGCGAACGACAGGCCTTCCACGCGCAGCAGGAGGTCCATCACCGCGAGCAGCGGGCCGCTTACGCCGCCGAGTTGGAGACGGTGCTACAGAACGTGGAGGCCTTCCGCACGGCCATCGCGTCGACGGCGAACCTCGCCCTGCCGCCAGCGCCGGAATCCGTTCCCTCTGCGCTGGACGAGACGACGCTGCCACCCCTCAACCGGCTGATGGTGAGCCGGCTGCTGCGGCTGGTGGTCGAGAGCCCGGGCCTGGAAGAGCCCTTCGGCCCGACGGCCGTCGCCGCAGAGGTCAACCGCCGCTTCCACGACCGTCTGCCGGAGCCTGTCGGTCCCCGACCCGCTTCGGACGTCCTGCGGCGGCTGCTCGCCGAAGGCGCCCTGGAGCTCGTCCGCAAAGGCAAGGCCTCCCACGAAGCGCTGTACACGAGGAAGCCGGGCGGGGGCGGATGAAGAGGAGATCCGCGCCGCCACCGCCGAGCTGGTCTAGGCCACGACCGCTTCCTGGTGGGCGCGCCCGCAGCGGCGAGTCGGGCGGCGTCGGCTCCCCTACTCGGATCAACTGGCCTTCCGCCTCATGGTGAGGCGACCGGCCTCCTCGCCTCCACCGGAAGACCAGCGGCCCTCGAATTTCCCATTCACGAGCTTCATCTCGCCCGCGAGGAGGCTCTCCCCGTTGTCGACCTGGAAGGAGAAGGTCTTGCCGTCGAAGGTGGGATTGACGAGCGGCCAGCGCTTCTCGCCATTCTGGAGGGGGACGATCGCGACACCCGCCAGCTTGCCCTGATCGAAGGTCAGCACGAGGGTGATGGAGCCCGGGCCGGACGCCGCTTCCTCATTCTGGACAGGAGCCAGCGACCAGGAGCCGACGAGGTCCGCCGGACTCGCCGGCGCAGTCTCCGAGGCCAGGGCGAAGGTGGTGGCGGCGAGGGCGAGCAGGAGCAGGAGCGAGGCGCGGAGCTTCATAGAGATCCTCCGGGGAAGATGACGTCCTCTGACTCAGACTCCCGGTGGGCCCGGGAAGTTCCCGGCGATCTCGCCGAGCAGAGTTGTACCTGCTTTGTCAATAAGCGCGTTATAATGTTAGAGAGGCCGGCCACTAAAGCGAGGAAGAGGAGAATAGACAATTAGCCAACCCAGCACAGGAGGTGCAGTATGAGCTCGACCGACCACAGAGACACTGCTGCTAAGAAAGTTTGGACTTGGGGTACGGGCTCGATTTTGAGCGGAATGATTCTCGTGCTGCTGGCCCTCATCAAGGAAGATGCGGGCAAGGCGAATTCGAGCGTCGCATTGGCGCTTAAGCTTATGGAACATATGGGCATAGCTCTTATAACTATCGGCATCGTCGGCATCATTGTGGACTTCCCTGACTGGCAGAAATATTTTCAGGCGCGCGTGGCAGAGACGATCATACACCGTAATTACCTTAAAACGCTGAGCAAGCCGCAGTTAATAGATCTACAAACCGATACTCTAAAAGCCTTTTTTGGCCTAGACGACATAGATCGCGCGGGAAGCTTGCTGGAGTTCTTTCACGTTAAGATTAATAGTCACATCGGAAGTCCATATAGAGAGAACGTCCATGCTACTCTGTCCATAGTTCCCTCTGACAAAGAGTCGACCTACGTTGTCGATGACATAGTTTCTTATACCTGCAGAAAGGTCGGCGACTACATACAAGACCAGGTTCGGTGGTCGGCAAGCAAAGACGAGATAGACAAACTGGACGACTTCAAGGTGCAGATCAGGGTACCCCAAAACTTCTTTCAATCTCCTGAATTCAAGACCAGATATCCTTCCATCTCGTTGGCAGAAACAATCTTCGACAGGAATGACGCATCCCAGAAGCGGCTGGTCCCCGCTAAGGATGGTCATGGATATACTCTCGATCTGTCTGAGTTCAAAGAAATCGATGGCTTGTATGTGAAGATAAGCGTCAGGTACAACATACCTGCCGGTAGAATGATCACCTGGAGGATGACTCATCCTTCCAAGAATGTAACTGGCGTTGTAAGGTTTCCTTCCGATTTCAATAATCACGTAGAAGTATTCGGCTTTGATCGCGAAGAGTTGAACGAAGAGTACAGGGCCGGTCTCTACACATTTGGTTACAACTCCTGGTTGCTGCCTTACTCAGGCTTCGCCTTCGATTTCAGGGGTCCAGAGAAGGCAGTTCAGGAAAGCGGGAAGGCGGTTGCACCGCGAGGAACAGACCTCATGAACTCAGCCGGGACCAGTCCTTCCCTCCCGAGTTGACAGTCTCGTGAGCCGAGGCGCGTGCAGTCCATGGGCTTACCGACTTGCCGCCCGGCCGCAACCTCTGTCAGGGACGGACCCCAGGGCGAGTCCGTCCCTCCCTCCTCATCGACGAGGCGTCACCTTGGCGCGGAGGCCGGAGCATTGACCGCCGGGGAGGCCGTCTGGACCACCGGATTGAACGCGAAGGCAGCCGTCGCGGTGGACGCGGATCTCACGGCGGCCATGCCGGATCACCGCCCGCACCTCCTACTGAAGAGTGACTGTCTGGTCAAAGTAACCGAAGCCGTTATACGCGTAGTCGATGAGCCACCTGCCGTCGCTTGTTAGAACGGCGATGTCTGCCTTTCCGTCGCCGTCATAGTCGGCTGGCGCAGGAAGAGTGTCCGAGTACGATCGCTCGGCGCGGCATGGGAGCTAGCATAACAGATATTGCGCGAAAACGCCCAGCGCTCTCAGGGCGCCCATCATAGAATGACGAAGCTTCCACGCGACGGAGGAGCGAATGCAACAGGTGCGGCAGGCGGCCGAGCAGATCATCCAGCAGCTTGAGAAGGCAATCTACGGCTAGCGCCCGATCCTCCAGCTCGTCCTCACCTGTCTGTTCGCCGACGGACATCTCCTCCTGGAGGACGTGCCCGGCACCACCAAGACCCTGCTCGCCAAGGCGCGCTGGCCAAGACCCTGGGCGGTACCTTCCGCCGTCTCCAGGGCACGCCCGATCTGCTGCCGGGGGACGTCACCGGCTCCAGCGTCTTCAACCTGAAGACCGGCGAATTCCAGTTCCATCCCGGGCCGGTGTTCACCCAGGTCCTCCTCGCCGACGAGATCAACCGCGCCACCCCGCGGTCCCAGGCGGCCGAAATCTTTCTCTGGGATGCCGCCACCGCCAGCATTTTCAGCGGAAATAGCGGCTTAGCCGCGATCAACGCCGCACGCGATTACTCGACCATCTCGATCAAAAACCCGTGCGTCAGGGAGGCCGGAATCAAGAAGCGATCCCGGTCTTTGTACTCGAAGGTCCGCAGGTTCAGGCCGGTGTTGCGGTTGACGAGGGAGCGGGCGGCGTGGAGATTGCCGACCTTGATGCTCACCCCCAGGATCCCTTCCCCGCGCTCCGCCGCGAAGTCCGCGACCAGACCGGGACCATCCGGCTCCAAGAGAGCCAAGGTGCTGTTCTTGTACCGCACCTCCGCGCCGCGAGCACCCAGGTAGTGGATCTTCTTGTGCTTGGAGCGCACCTCCAGGCCGAGGCCCTCGTAGAACTCGATGGCGGCGTCCAGATCCGACACCACCAGCCAGAGAGTGTCGATCTTCTGCGCCGTATTGGGGTGCGGTCGGGGCGCCAGAGCCGGAAAATCGACGAACATCTGGTTCACCTGGGCCTCGTCGTAATCCAGGAAGAAGTTCGAGTTGTCGGGGGCAAGCCGAGCGGTGAGGATGATCGACCTCCAGAGAGGGGTGAGCCCGACGACCTGGCCGGTTGATTCGATGGTGAGGGGCGGCGCGGGGATCGGGCCGGCGTTGGGGTAGCCGGCCCCGGTCAGGAAAGCGATGGCCTGAGCGGCGTCGACCACCTCGGTGCCGTAGAACTTGCCGCCTTCGTGGTGGTCCAGAAAGTCCACGAACGGTGCAGTGAAGTCGTTCCGCTCTGTGAACGTCAAGAGCTCCAGGTAGCTGCGATCGCCGAACCAGATCAGGCGGTTCTTGGCCCCCAAGGGGGAAAGCAACGCGGGTGTGGCCGAGAAGCCGAGCTGATGGGTCAAGACGTTCGCCGCGGCGTCGAAGTTTTCGAGACGTACCAGCGAGGCGACATGATCGATGCCTCGGCCGTCACCCAGCCCCCCCGCTGCTGCGGCCTGCCCCCCAAGTGCCAGCAGTCCGCAAGTCACTGTCCACCAGATCCGCTTTGCGTTCATGCCTCACCTCCTGTTGCGAGAACCAAAGAGACTGGCGCCATAGTAGAACCCGGGGAGAGGAGAGTCCAGGGCGCGAAGTCGGCGCGCTTCGCGCGACCCTCGCCCGAATCCGCAGCTCTCGTGGTAAGCGTATAAGACTGCAGGAAGGCGCACTCGCGTGCCTGCCCGCGCTCTTCAGAGGGAGACTTTCGATGCACACCAAGTTCAAGACCACCGCCGCGGCCCTGGCCCTCGCGGCTTGCGGATGGGCCTGCCAGGTGGGGGCCGATGCGATCAGCACCGCGATCCCTGCTCCGGCGCTCGACACGCCCGCCGCCCAAGCGACCGGGCTTCAGACCGCGGTGCTCGCCGGCGGCTGCTTCTGGGGCATGCAGGGGATGTTCGAGCACGCTCAAGGAGTGACGAAGGTCGTCGCCGGCTATGCGGGAGGCAACAAGGAGACCGCCCACTACGAGATGGTGGGCACCGAGAGGACGGGTCACGCCGAGTCGGTGGAGATCACCTTCGACCCCAAGCGGATCTCCTATGGGCAGCTCCTGCGACTCTACTTTTCCGTCGCCCACGACCCCACGGAGCTCAACCGACAGGGTCCGGACTCCGGCCCCAGTTACCGTTCGGAGATCTTCTTCAGCTCCCCGGCCCAGGAGCGCATCGCCAAGGCCTACGTGGAGCAACTGACCAAGGGGAAGGTCTTCAAGGGCCCCATCGTTACCAGGATCGAGCCCCTGAAAGGCTTCTATCCGGCGGAGGACTACCACCAGGACTTCCTGATCCACAACCCCAACCACCCCTACATCATGCGGAACGACCTCCCCAAGATCGACGCCCTGAAGCGGGTCTACCCGGAGCTCTATCGCGAGGCTCCGGTCATGCTGAGCAGCACCCGCTGACGGCTTCGCCGTGGCGGAGTCAGCAGGTGCCGTTGCACGTCGCGTTGCAGCAGGTCCTCCCCGAGCGACAGGCCGAAGTGACGCCGGCGACGACGCGGGCGAGGTCGGGCGGTTCCAGGGCAAGCAGGGTCTCGCGGTGGAGCTTGAGCTTGAGACCGGTATCGCTCGTCTTCTTTCTCTTCATCGCAGGCTCCTCTCGGAAAGAACTGATGGTGACTCGGCCACCTCCGGCACGCCCTGAGACGGCCTCTGTAGAGTAAGAGTGCCGCGAGGGAGGGCGGACCGCTCCGGACCCCTGCAGATCGCTGGCGATTCCGCTCAGGCGGCCGTCTCGAAGGGGTTCTCGTCGGCGCTCCGCCCGTAGACCGCCGGCACTGGAACGTCGAGGAAGCGCAGGTAGGTGCAGAGCTGACCGCGATGGTGATACCAGTGGTTGAGCATGAGAGTGCGCACGACCTCCACCCGCGGCAGGGTGAACACCTCCCGCTCGCCGGCGCTCAGACGCCAGGGAGCGACCGATGTCTCCTCGTCGAGGCCGCCGAGGAAAGACCGCGCCTCGGCCAGCGAGCTCTCCAGGGCCGGCAGGAGAGCCTCGGCGCCGGGCGGGCTGGGGGGATTGAAATTCGCCGTGGAGGCGTCGAAGCCGTCGAGACCGGCCAGCCGGGAGATGTTGCCCGGAATGTTGGCCAGATGGAGGGCGAGCTGGCCCAAGGTCATGGCCTTCGGGTGGGGCTGCCAGTCCAACCGGTCGGCCGGGACGCGCTCCAGGAGGCGGCGGGTGGAGACAGCTTCCCGTTCCAGCTCGTTGGCGAGGGCCTGCGTGGGATTCGGCATGGGTTCTCCTCCTCGTGAGAAAGTGGCTTGCATTCTGCAAGCGAGTAGACTTTAGCTCAGTCACTTTCAATTTGCAAGCCTGTTGGTGATACTCTCCTCTCATGGCGCCGTCCGCTCCCTCCTCCCGCCCGGTTCCGCGCTCGGCCTGTCCGATCGCCAACGCTCTGGATCTGCTGGGGGACCGGTGGACGCTGCTGGTGATCCGCGACCTGCTCTTCGCGGGCAAGCGCCGCTTCGGCGACTTTCTCACCTCGCCGGAGGGCATTCCGACCAACATCCTGAGCGACCGGCTGCGCCGCCTGGAGGAGAGCGGCGTGGTGGCGAAGGCCCCCTACCAGCTCCACCCGGCGCGCTACGAGTACCAACTCACGGCGAAGGGCCGGGACCTCTTCCCGGTGCTGCGTGCCTTGATGGAATGGGCGCGCAGCCATGTGCCCGGCGTGGCGTCGCCGCCTCCGGGAGTCCTGGAGCGCTACGAGGAGACCCTCCGCAAGCTCTCGTCCCCGCCGTCAGATCCCGAGGAGCCTCACCGGGTGGCAGGCTGCCCGGAGGATGGGGGAAGCTTCGTGGGCGGTGAGGATCTGACTTAGAGCACCTCCCGGCCAGACCGAAAATTGACAGGACGCGGAGTCGACGAATCACATTCCGCTTCGCGCTGGCGCCTGCGCCGCCGCCCCGAACAACTGGTACTGCAAAATCGCGTTCCACACCAGGGGATGGCTGCCGATCGTCGAGCCGCGCCAGATGGGGTTGATCGCGAAGAGCAGCAGGTGCCCCTTACCAACCGGCACCTCGACCACCGCGGCGCGGCGGGCCAACTGATCTCCGTGCTCGAGCAGGCCGGAAACCAGCAGGTCACCGGCGTCGCCGAAACGCACCAGCGTCCGCGGACGGAGCGCCTCGGGGATCACCGCGGGGTTGTTGCGCAGCTCCTCGGTCTCCAGCGGCCGCGCCTCCCAGCGCTCGACCTTCGCCCGCGCTGGCGGCGCCGGCTGCAGGGGCCGCCCCTGCGGCGTATCCGCATCCTTGGGACCGCCACGGCCGGTCGGACGATCCTCTTCCTCCTGGGCCCAGCCTCCCGCTGCCGAATTGCTCAGCTCGAAGCTCATCCCGTCGGCGCTGTAGACCGACAGGCGATCGCCGAGGCCGGCGACGACCGGCGACGTGGGATCGGGGAAACGCGCGTCGAGCACACTGCCGACCACTCGGAGGCCCTTGGGGCTCGCGACGCGCACGCCGGGAGCCAGGCCGGTTGCGATCAGCAGTCGCGCCGTATCGTCGACGGCGACCAGCAGTCCCCCCTGCTCCACGAACTGGCGCAGGTGGTCGAGCCCGGCATATCCCAGGCCGGGCCGCTGATCGTCGGTGGAGTCGATCTTCCCGAGGTTCGGCGTCTCCGGCGTCGTCTTCCAGGGCATGGGCTCGCCCCACATGGGCAAACCGCTGACGATGCGCTGCGGATCCCCGAACCCCACGGGTGGAAAGAGGATGACATCGAAACGCGTCGCGAGCCCTGAGTCGGCCGCGACATCCTGGGTGCTGATGTATTTATAAGGGATTTTCAGCAGATCGAGACGCTGGCGCCACCAGCCCTCGGTCTGGGTGTTGAGCCAGGAGTGCAACAGCGCGATGCGCGGCTTCGCGACCGGCCGCGTCGCGACGTTCGCCGGGGCGGCGACCGCGTCCACCGCGACGCCGGTCTCCGCGGCGGCACGCTCGACGGCATCCTTCGCGATGCCGCGCACCAGCCAGGTGCCGCGCGGATAGTCGCGCCCCGCGGCCTTGAACGACTCGGCCGCGGCTTCGACCTTGGCGTCCCCAAGCGCATAGCGAAGGCTGAGCATCGCGTCGTCCCCACGCTGGGCGACGACGAACACGGGGCCGCTGCCGGTGACGCCGCCGCGCGATTGGACCGGCGCCTCGACACGGCTCATCGGCGCCGCCAGCACCTGGCGATCGGTGACCCGAACGGCCTCCGTGTCGAACAGCGCGGGGAAGCACCAGCCGGTATCGTCATACGGCCGCTTCTGGGGATCGTCCGGGCTCCAGTACTGGCGGTCGAGCAGAGCGTCGGCGGCGCGGCTGAAGGGCTGATCCATGCGCACGACGTAGCTGCCGGCCGGGAACGTTCGCGTCGCCGGCGCCTTGTCGTTCTTGATCTTGTCTTTATCCTTGTCCTTGCCGCCGTCCTTCGACTCCGCGCCTTTCCCGCCCTCGCTCGGCACCGTCACCGTGAACGCTTTGTCGGCGCGCGAGATCTCGACGTGCTGCAATTGCAGGACCCGGAGCAGCTCGGCCTGAGCGCCCGGCCGCCGGTCGGCGGCGGGCAGGACGTACGCCGCCGGCCCCTCCCGCTCCGGCTTGACAATCGAACGCTTGCTCTTCTCCCAGAAGTTCCGCAGCAGCAGCTCGCGGTTCTCGGCCACGAACGCGAGCGAGACCAGGAGACCCGTCTCCTCGTAATTGTTGTTGTTGCGCTGCGACCAGGAGACCGTGCGGTACGGCGGGTCCTGGCGGTACCAGGTGCGGGACGCCCGGCTCGGATCGATCTCGCGCGTCTCGGTATCGGCGCCGCCGTTGCCGAACGTCTCGTAGAGCCGCGAAACGCCGTTGTGCATGGCCGCGAGGAACATCAGATAGCCCGGGCTCCAGGTGTCGAAATCCCCGTGGGTGAAAACCCCCGGCATACCGAACTTCGTCATCTGAGCCACGTTCATCCACCCGAAAAGTTGCCATTCGTTGGTGAGCAGGGGATCGACCCAGGCGTTGTAGGGGCCGTCGCCCACCGTGTTGTCGTAGAGGAACGGCACCGACTCGTGCAGGTCGTGCAGCACCTGGGCGTGCCAGCCGAGATAGGTGTCGAGCACCTGGCGGGACAGGGAGAGCGTCAGCCCCATGGCGTCGCGGTTGTTGTCGTGCGCGACGTAGTGGCCCCAGTACACCAGGCGGGGCGCGATGGCTTTGGGGTGAGCGAGATGCCAGCGATACACGTCCACCATGCGGTCGCGGCCGTCGACCTCGACGACCGGCGTGATCAGCGTGATCACGTGCTCGCGAATCGCCCGGACGTACGGGCTCTCGTCGACCGACAGCCGGTAGGCGAGCTCCATCAGCGCGGTGGGCGCGCCGGTCTCGGGAGAGTGGATCGTGCCGGTAACGTAATAGACCGGCACGCTCGCGGTAATCAGGCCCTCGGCGCGCGCGTCATCGAGTTTCAGGAGCCGCGGGTCCGCGAGTTGGGCGAGCCGCGCGTCGTTCTCTTTCTGATGCTCCAGGTTCGCCTCCGAGCTGACCGCCACCGCGATCCGCTCGCGCCCCTCCTCGCTCGTCCCGATCGAGATCACTTTCACCCGGGGGCTTGCCGCCGCGAGCATCCGGAAGTAGCGATTCACGTCCGCTACATACGGCAGGATGCCCGGCGCCCCGGCGACGTCGCCGAGGACCGCGCTCGGGCTCGGCACGGTGGTGGACGCCGGCAGGTAGTCCGTGAGCGGCGAGTTGAACTCCGGCGCCGTCGTGTACTTGCGGATCCGCGCCGTGGCATCGGCATCCATGGGCTGCTCGAGACTGGGCTTGAGCTCGGCGGGAACGCGGGGCTGGGCAGTGAGGGGAGCCATGGGAGCCGCCAGCCCGAGGGCGGGCAGAAGAACGGCGAGGGCGAATCGACGCATGCGTAATCCTCCGGCGATTTAGGAGACGAACCGAGAGAGCCGTGAACCAGCGCATCCTATCTCCATGGCCGGTGGGCTTGAAAGTGCCGAAGAGGGCGAGGTCGCCCCCCTGGCCGACCCGGCCGTTGGCGAAGCCGATCGAATCCCTAAGAGGGTGTCTCAAGAGGTGACGTCAGCGGCTCCGATGGCGCCCGGGACGGTCAGGCGGAAATCAGCGCTTTCGAGACAACCTCTAAGGTGAAGTTGCCGCCGACGCGGGAGAAACGGCGGCCCGGATCGATCTGGCTCGACTTCGCGAGCGACTTGACGCGGCGGGCGATGCCCGGAGGTAGATCAAGGGCACGCGTACGGATACCAGCAGACGCACCTGAAGTAGCAGGTCCCGGGATTGCAACTGAATACCCTGGGGGCACAGCCCTCGCAACCGGCCTCACACTGATCATACAGCGCTGTACAGTCCCAGTTGCAGGAGGCCTGGTTTGTAGACGGGGGCTGGAAGATGAGCCACCGGAGATTGTCGAGGCTGGGAGTAGTCGCCGTCTGGACCGGCTGCGAAACCGCCGGGATCGGCGCGGAGTCGACCGCAGGCGCCTGTCCAGCCCATGCGGCGCTCGCCGCGACGACTGCGAGAGAACAGATCAAGAAGGTCCGTACGAGAGTGGCTTTGCTCATCAGAGTCTCCTTTCCTGAGTCCGCCGTCTAATCACGGCCCCTACCGTCGGATAAGAGATTACTCCGAATTTAGGACCTTGTAAATCTCTGCACGCAGACCGCGGGCCATTTCAGCCCATAAGCCCAGGCTCCCTCGGGCTGCGGCCGAGGCGAAGCTCTCCTCGACAAGCCCGGCGATCCGCGCCAGATTCCCGGCAGCGGTAGGCGCTCGATCTGGGCGGTGAAGAGACGCCCCCGCGATCCTCTGCCGGCGGCCGCCGACGTTGACGTCGAGCCACTGGCGGTCGGTGTTGAAGTCGAGCGCCGACGCTGAAACCGATCCGCGAGAGGCGAGAAGGGCGCCGCTCGCTCATTTGGCCGGTATACTTCGAGGGTGAGATTCGAACAGGACCCTGAGAAGGAGGTCCGCAACCTTCGGAAGCACGGGGTCTCGTTCGTCGAGGCGAGCACCGTGTTCGGCGATGCGTTTGCGGCGCTATGAGTCAGGAACCTGAAGACGACGATCTGGAACCGGAATACGACTTTTCGGGAGCGGTGCGCGGCAAGTTACTACCAGCGCTACCAGCAGGGTACGAACGTGATCCTGCTCGATCCCGACGTGGCTCAGGCCTTTAAGGATTCGGAGTTGGTCAATCGGGCTCTCCGCCTCCTCCTCGATCTCGCCAGGCAAGAGGTCCCCCAGAGCCGCTGACTCCTGGCGCACTCGGCATGCCGCGTGCGGCCGCCGTCACCGCTGGAACGCGTAGGAGACCTTCACGAACACCAGCCGATCCGCTCGCTGCAGGACGCCGAGGGGGTTCTGGAGCCGGTCGTCGGCGTAGCCCACGAAGAGCACCGTCTGCCAGTTGAGCTGGTAGGCGAAGAGGGCCGAGCCCGCGAACGAGCCGCTCCTGGCGGGCACGGGGAAGGTGTAGAGACGCGGGTCGCTGTTGACGTCGAGGTACTCGCCGATCAACCGCAGGAAGGCGCGGGCGCTGAAGTTGTAGGTGGCCTTCAGGCGCTCGATCTGGGCGGTGAAGAGACGCCCCTTCAATCGCCCGCCGGAGCCGCCGGCGTTGACGTCGAGCCACTGACGGTCGGCGTTGAAGTCGAGCGCCAAGTGGTCGGTGGGTTTGAGCGTGCCGAAGAGGGAGAGGTCGCCCCCCTGGCCGACCCGGCCGTTGGCGAAGTCGATCGAATCTCCCAGGGTAAAGTTGCCGCCGACGCGGGAGAAGCGGCGGCCCGGATCGATCTGGAAGTAGCCGTTGACGTTGCTGCGCTCGAGGACCTGATTGCCGACCCGCAGCCGCTCGCGCACCGCGACCTCGACGCCGGTCGCCATGTTGTGCTGCCCCTGGATCTGGATGCCCGGATTGGTCTGGCGCCGGATGAGCTCGCCGTCGGGGCTCTCGATGTAGCGCACGACGGCGTACGGCTGGACGCGCCGGAACAGGCCGCTCTGCGGATAGTAGTTGCGGAAAAGAGCGTAGCGGCCGGCGCGGAAGCCGACCTGCGGCACGAACCCCTCGTCGGCGCGGAAGTCCTCGCCGAAATCCTGCACCGTGGCCCGCCAGGTCCAGTCGCGACCGGTGTGGAGCCACTCCAGGTGGCCGGCGTGGGAGGTGAGCTGGCGGCCGTCCCAGGTGGGAAAGAGGTCGGGACGGTTGGGGGTCTGGGTGTCGCTCACCAGCAGTTGTCCCGTCACCTGATCGGCCTCGCTCTGCCGCCAGAGGAAGTCGGGGCCGGCGACGCGGTTATGACCGGCGATCTGATGGCCGGCGACCTGATGGCCGCCGCCGTCGTTCTCGCGGTCGGTGACGAGCAGGCCGAGATAGGAGGCGCCGAGGTCCCGTCGCAAACTGCCGGCCAGGACCTTGGACGAGAAGTCCTGCGGCGCGAAGCCGTTGCCGGTGGGACCCGGGATGATGACGCTGCCGCCGCCCTGGTCCTGGGTGACCAGCAGAGTGTAGGAGGAGTCGCCGAGCTTGCCGGTATCACGGAGACCCCACTTGGGGTCGGTGATGGTGCGGGTGTAGACCGCCTGAATCGGGGTATCGAAGAGGTCAAGCCCCTCGAGAAAGAAGGGGCGCTTCTCAGGAAAGAAGATGGCGAACTGGTTGTTGACCGCGATCTGGCCGACGTCGGACTCCACCTGCGAAAAGTCGGGGTTGATGGTGAGGTCAAGGGCGTTGCTCGCGCTCGGCGTCCACTTGACGTCGAGGCCGGCGTCGGCCTTGGGGCTCCGGTCCTCAAGGGTCGAGCCGAGCCCGTTCCTGGGCACGCCGAGGCGCTGACCGGTGACGTAGGGCGCCCCCACGAAATGGCCGCCGCCGGGCAGCCCGGTCAGGCCGGTGAGCTCGCGCGACTGGCAGATCCAGCAGTTGCTGCCACGGGCGATGGGGCTGCTGTGGAAGGCGTAGCGTTGATCGCGCGGGTAGTTGCGCCAGACCAGGATGCCCCAGTGATTCTCCGCCTGCTTGGGGTAGCGCAGCGAGGACAGGGGAATCCGCATCTCGGCGGTCCAGCCGTCGGCGGTGAGCTGCGCCGCGGTGTCGTAGAAAAAGTCGGGGGACAGGTCCTCGTTGCCGCTGCTGTCGTTGTAGACCGCGTCCGTCTGGTTGCCGCGGGGGTTGACGCGCAGCTCGACCGCCGAGCGGCGGTCGTTGCGGGTGTCGAGGAAGACGGCGACGTTGTCGTCGGTACCGATGATCTTGTCGCGTTCGACGAAGGGCGCGCGGATCTTCCCGGGCTCCGGGTCGAAGGCGTGGATGCCGACGTAGAAATCGTGCTCGTCGTAGGTCAGGTAGACCACCGTCTTCGCCTTCGGCTCGGTGTTGTCGGCCGGGTAGGTCTCATAGAAGGTGTCGAGGACGGCCGCCTGCTGCCAGGCGGCATCGTCGAGCCTGCCGTCGACGACGATCCTGCCGGCCGCCCGCGGCACCACCAACGGCGGGCCGACAGGTGGCACCTCGTCGCCCCTCACCGGAGCGGTCGCGAGCAGCGTTAAAGCGAATCCGGCGATGCCGATCAGGGTGCGAGTCGAGGTGCGCATCCCGAGTTATACCGCGGAGCGGCCGGAAAGTTTCGTCGTTCTGCTGGCCGCGCCGCACGGAGAGTGTCATTTAAGAAGTGTTGCAGCCGGCAGGAGTCCACTAAACAAAACCATCCGCCGGGTGTCTCCTCGAAGATCGACGAGCTTCGCGAGTGGATCGCGGGAGCTCGAGCCCTTGTGAGGAGGCCCGGTTTTGGCGGAACCCGTTGCATCGATCCGAGCAGAGATCCGACCCGAGCAGATGCTCACGGTGGTCTTCTTCGGCAAGACAGGCGCCGGCAAGAGCTCCACTCTCAACGCTCTCTTCGGCCTCGCCCTGGCGACCGATCCCGCGGTGGCCTGCACCTCCAAGCCGCAGGTCACCCTTCTCGATCCGGATGAAGATTCGGGTCTTCCGGACGAGCCCGTCCGGGTGGTCGACATGCCCGGCATCGCCGAAAGCCTCCGGGCCGAAGATCTCTACCAGCCCTACTACGAGAAGTGGGTCCCGCAGGCGGACTCGCTCGTCTGGGTGACCCAGGCGGACACCCGGGCCTACAAACGCGATCAACTCTACCTGATGAAGCTCCTTCCCCTGCTTCGGCCGGGTCTCCAATTGATCGTGGCACTGAACCGGGTGGACGACCTGGGAGTCGACGAGGGGGACGAATCCTTCAACACGGCGTTGCGCAGGCCCTCGGCAGCACAGCTCGCCGTCCTTCCCGAGAAGATTTCGGACGTCTACGGCGTATTCAAGGAAATCCTCGGGGAAGCGGTGCCCTTCGACAGGTCCCACGTCGTGCCGTACACGGCGCGCTACGGTTGGGGACTTGAGAAACTAAAAATTGCCATTCTAAAGGGGGTTGAACGATGATCCCGTTTTTCCGCGGGAAGCGCAAGAAGCGGCTCCGCATGGTGGTTGGCCTGAACCAGGTCGATAAGATGTGTCCTGGAGGATGGGACGAAAGGTTGAACGCTCCCACGAAAGCGGCGGAGAAGGAGATCCGGCGCCGCACCCAGGACATCGTCCACAAGCTGTCGGATTTCGCAGACATCTCTCCCGAGCACATCGAATACTACTCCGCGCTGCGGCGCTACCGGCTCCTGCCCCTGCTCAGCAAGGTGATCGGGCACGCTCACGCGGGGTTCAAGTTGGACCAGGTCCAGCCGGCCGATCCCTTCGGGCTGGCCCATGCCGAGGTCCAGGAGTTCGTCCGCGAGGAGCGAGTGCGCCGGGGGGAGGGCAACGGCAGGGGAAACGGGCAGCAGATGCGGGAAAAGCTCTTTGAGGAGATCAAGAAGATCCTCTCCCCGGAAGAAATGGACGACCTGACGTCGGAGTGGAAACGGGAGATGCGCCAGCCTCCCAAGGTGGCGATCCTCGGTAAGGCGGGAGTCGGCAAGACGACCACGATCAACAACCTCTTCAACGCGCAATGGCGGACCAGCCATACCCTGGTCGGCACCACCCAGGCGCAGGCCAAGGAGTTCGAGCTCGAAAGCGGCGGCACTCTCACCGTGGTCGACCTGCCCGGCTATGGCCGGACCCTCCGGGAGGACGAGGAGTACGAGAAGATTTACCGGGACCTGATCCCCTCCTGCGACCTCGTCCTTCTCGTCGTGCAGGCCGACTCCCGTGACTTCGCGGATGACCAGGAAATCATTCTCAAGCTGCGGGACTGGCTCGAAGATGCGCCCGTTCCGCAGCGGTAACGGGAGGGTGCATCATGCCGATGACCAATGCCGAACGCGCAAAAGTGATCGACCTGCTGGATCGCCTGGATGGCCAGAAACGGCAGAACATCCTCTCTTCCTTCGAGGCCTTCACCAGTTGGCTGAGCAGCACTCTCTATACAGTCTACGTCAAGGTCAAAGAACAACTGAGCCGGTTCTGGGGCTGGCTCTGCGAGGCATTTGCCTAGGAGAACGAAGATGGCACTGAGTGAAGTGGAAAAAGAGCTCGTCATCCAGATGCTGGACGAGTTGGACGACCGCGTACGGCGGATCGTGCTGGCATCTCTCGAAGCCCTGGCCGAATGGCTGCGGAACGTGGCCTACGCGATCTTCCAGAAGATCCGGCCCATGCTGCAGTCCTTCTGGCAATGGCTCAAGTCGCTCTTCGCCTGACGAAGAGGACGCCTGGCACTACCTGGAAACCACGCCGAGAGCCGCCAGTAGAGTCGCTCCACGGCCCAGGCGAGGTAACGCGCCATCTTGCCGAGGATGGCCAGCTCAGGCTGGCCATCCTCGATGACCTCGACGGTGGACCCGCTCTTCTTGGGATAGCCTTCGCGCAGCGCGGCCCGGGCCAGCGCCGCCAACTTGGGCGTGCAGCTCCCGACGCCCACCAACCGAAGATGCACCTCCTGCATCTCGAGCTTCTTGTGGAGCTCCACCAAGGGGACGAGGAACAGGCTGCACAAGGCCTGGTAGGCGATCTCGGGCCGCTTGCGTCCGGCGCGGAGCAGAGCGGAGGGCACCGCCACAGAGACCACGAACGTACCACCGATGGCGGCGGATATCGCGGTAAAGATTCGCTCCCGGTCCAGCGGATGCGTGGCGTTCGCCGGCTTGCTCAGGTCAAGTCCCTTGGCCGTCGTCATCTCCCGAAGGTCGGCGGGCAGCTTGCCCAGAGGCGGAGCGGTCTCTTGTGTCCCCGTTATGCGCTGCAGCAGCTCCCGGTAGACCCGGCCGAAGGTGCTCTGGTTTGAAAGGTCCTAGTAGAGCTGCCCAGCCAGGAAATCGGGCGAGGATTCGGCCCAGGAGCCGCGAGCGAGCGCAGCCAGAGTCTTGTTCTGGGATCTGCCAAGCATGCGGCCGGTCAGCAGCCGCGTCTCCCAGCCCACGCCGCTCACGGGCTGTCCTTCCTCGGCCGCGCGCACCTTGCTCTGGTAGGCAGGCGAACAGAGCACCAGGACCCAATCCGCTAGGCGCACCTCGCGGCTCATGAACTCCGGGATGTTGTCGGTTCCCTTCAGGTGCCAGTGGTCGAGACGGGCGTCGACGCCATCCTCGCGGAAACGAGCGGCGAGCCGCCGTACCCATAGACAGTACTCTTCACTCTCCCAGGCATAGGAGATAAACAGCCTCTTCGCCACTGCTGCCAAGATGCCTCCCGGAGCAAGACAGATCGACAAGCGTCATCTTAGCGCTCTTTGCGCATTCCTCCTGAGGCCTCTGGCGCCCTCTGCGGCGCCGCGATGATCCTGGCCGGCCTGCTCGATCACTGGCAGCTCGCGCGGGTGCTGGGCAGGCCCCGCGGTGGCCATGAGCACGACACCCTTCGAGCAACTCGCGAACCTGGACCGGCGGGTTCACGATCCCGCCCGGCTGGCGATCCTGACAGCGCTCTCGGCCTGCGAGCGGGCCGACTTCCTGTTCCTGCTGCGGATCACCAGCCTCACCAAGGGGAACCTCTCCTCCCATCTCTCGACGCTCGAAAGGTGGAGCTGGTCGAGATCGAAAAGCGCTTCGTGGAGAAGAGAATCCAGGCCCTCGTGCGCTGAGCGACGCCGGCCGCTCCCGGACTCGGACTGACTCCTGGCACTCTGTCGATATCGTGCTATCATGGCGCCATGGCTCAACTCCTGGTCCGACACCTCGATGATGACGTGAAAGCTAAGCTTCAGCGCCGCGCGCGCCATCATGGCCACAGCACTGAAGAGGAAGTCCGCGAGATCCTCCGCAACGCGGTCAGGGACGAGGGCGGTACCCGGGCACCGCTCGGCTCGCGGTTCGCTTCCCGCTTCGCCGGTTTGGGTCTCACACAGGACGTTCCCGAACTGCGCGGCGAGCAGGCCCGTCCAGCCGACCTCGAATCGTGATCGTGCTCGACACCAACGTGGTCTCGGCCCTGATGCGGCGCGAGCCCGATCCGGTCGTGGTGGCGTGGCTCGACGGCCTGCCACCTGAATCCGTATGGACGACTTCGATCACCGTCTTCGAGGTCCGTCTGGGCCTGGAGATCCTGACGGCAGGCCGGCGCCGGCGTCAACTGGAGGAGGCCTTCGCGAAGGCGCTCGAAGAGGATCTCGAAAGCCGAATTCTGCCCTTCGACCAGGCTGCGGCGCAGGCGGCTGGTCGCATCGCTGCGGAGCGACGCCATGCTGGCCGTACCATCGAGATTCGTGATGTCCAGATTGCCGGTATCGTCAATGTGCGCAAGGCGACCCTCGCGACCCACAACACCCGCCACTTCGAGGGATGCGGCTTGGTGCTCGTCGACCCTTGGTCGGTGTGATCCGCCGTGTTGGCTTATCACTAACAGATACACCGGTCTTTGGGGGGTAGAGATTCAACCCTCTACCACGCCTTTTGTCTAGAGTCTTTTCGTCACAGTAGGGAAGCAGAACACTGCTATCGACCGTAGTAAATCCTCCACTGTTGCATGTAGAAAGACGACTGCCGCGCGCAGAATATCCGAAGCCACCTCCTCTGACTCATCTCTACGCCGGAAAAGATTGTCAGCTCGCGACAGATTGTCATTTCTTACGGCACCGCTCATCACGCGGCGGCGTGCTCGGGGATCTTGCGGATTTCGTCGCGCAGCTTTCGCTCGGCGTGCCACAGGTCGTGGGCCGTCTGCATGCGAAGCCAGAAGCCGGCCCCATTCCCACAGAACCGCCCAAGGCGCACCGCCATCTCCGGCGATACGGCCGAGCGCTCGGCAAGGATCGAATGCAGCATCTGCCGGGAGACGCCAAGTTGCCGCGCCGCCTCGGAGACGGTGAGGTTGAGCGCCGGGAGCACGTCCAGGCGCAGGATCGCCCCGGGGTGGGTAGGCTCCATCTTGGGTGGTTGCTTGGCGGAATACTCAGGCATGGCCGGCTCCTCAATGGTATTGCTCAAGGTCTACGTGTAGGGCGTCGCCCCGCGGTCGGGCGCCGCCCCGAGCACCTTTCCGGATCGGTCTCCCGCCAGTCGATGCGAAGCGCGGCCAGCTCCGCCGCGAGCGCCTTGCAGGCGTGCCGATAGGGAAGCGTGGCGACGATCCGCCGCGTGGGGCGGTGGACTAGGGAGTAGCGGGAAAGCCGGGCTCGCCCACGCCCCGGCCGTCGCCCCGGAAGCTCCCGAAGGGGCCGGAAACCATCCCGGCAACTTCAACCTCCTTGGCAACTTCGGGCCGGGCCGTCGTGTCCGTTATGAGCACCCGGAACCGGTCCCGGAGCCACGTCAGGGGGGGCCGCTCGGTCCGCCCTCACCAGCTCCCGCAGGTAGGTGACCGCCGTCTCGGCGAGCCACAAGCCAACGCGCGTGCACCAGTGGTCACCCCAGTGGTCTCCGAAGCAAGGAGGATTCCGGAGCCCTTTTCGAGCCCTGCCCGTAACTATCTGATCTTAGAGGGGTTAAGTGGTGCAGCCAGGAGGAGTCGAACCCCCAACCTACAGATCCGTAGTCTGCCGCAGGTGTGTTTCATAGCTTCTCGCCTTGTCCCGGTAAAGCACTGCAAGCATGGACTTTGACCGACATTGCCTGTATCATACGGCATCATGCCGACCCATGCAAGCGCGCGCACCAGTGGTCCACCAGTGGTCCACGGCTCCCCAGCGCGGGCCTTGAGGCCCACCCGTCAAACCGGAGGCACCCGACCATGAGGCGTTCATCTGCTTCCCTCTCCGATCTTCAGATCCGCACCGAGAGCAAAGGGACCCGTTTCGAGCTCGTGGACAGTGCCGTCCCGGGGCTCGGGCTCCGCGTCCTGCCGAGCGGTCGCAAATTCTGGTTTCTGCGCTACGGCCCGCGGGCTGGCCGGCGACGAATCACCTTCGGGGAGTACCCGGCCCTCAGCCTGGCAAAGGCACGCGACAAGGCCCGGGAGCTTCTCGCGGGCGTCAAGATCCACGACCGCGACCCGATGGCCGAGCGGAAGGCCGAACGTGTCGCCCGCAGGAAAGCCAGAAGCGAGACGTTTGAAGCCCTCTCCGCCTTCTACCTGGAAGAGCACGCGAAGCGGAACAAGCGGCTCCGCGCGTGGAAGGAAGACGAGCGGAAACTACGGGTTGAAGTGCTGCCCGTGTGGGGTTCCCGGCCGGCCGCAGAGATCCGCCGGACGGATGTCCGGGAGCTGCTCGAAAGGATCGCAAGGGAACGGGGAGGCGTTTGCGCCAACCGCACCCGAGCCCTGGTGTCCAGGGTCTTCAGCTTTGGAATGGAGAAAGAACGCGTCGAAACGAATCCCGTACACGGCTTCAAGCGGCTCCATGCTGAGAAGCCCCGCGAAAGGGTGCTGTCAGAGGATGAGATCCAGGCTCTATGGTCCCTGTTCGATCGCCTACAGCCGGCCGTCGCCGCCGCGTGGCGCCTGATCGTGTTGACGGCGCAACGGCCCGGAGAGGTGCTCTCTATGCGCTGGTGCGACCTTGAACGCGACTCCCGCGGGTGGTGGTGGAATCTTCCGGCCGAGCTGACGAAAACCAACCGCGCGCACCGCGTGCCGTTGTCGCCGCAAGCCCTCGCGATCATCGAAGCGCTCCGCCCCCTTACGGAGTCTACCGGATGGGTGCTCGCTTCCCGCGCCGATGGCAAGCGGCTGACGTGGCTGTCCCACAGCGCGGCCCGTCTGCGGGAGTGGTCCGGCTTGGAACACTTCACACCACACGATCTCCGGAGAACGGCGGCGACGTGGCTAGGCCGCTCCGGTGTCCGGCCCGATACCATTGACCAGCTCCTGAACCATGCCACGGGCCGAATCTCCCGCACCTACAACCGCGCGGGATACGACGCGGAGAAGCGGCAGGCTGTGATTCTGCTCGGCGATCTCGTGGACGGCGCTCTTGCGGGTGAGGAGCGGTCCAACGTGGTGAGGATCGGATGATGCTTAGGCGGTCAAGTTCCATAATATCGGCAGACGGTACCGACCCCAACAATTCCATATTTAATAGCTTCGTTGAGAGAGCGCGCGGCGGGGACTTAAGCGGCGCCATCTTATTGCTCAATCAAGCAATATACTGCCTGCAAAAGGGCACGCCGTTCCCCGAACCGTTGCGGCTTTACTTGCTGGACGCATTCCGCAAGATTACAAAGTCAGAGCCTCTACAGCGCTTTCTACGCGAAGACGCGAAGGAGCAAAGGGCCGTCCAGCCCCCTCCGGTTAATGACACCATGGCTGTGCTCCGCGATTTGCTGGCTCACGCCAAAAAGGTTGAAGAGAAAACCGCTGAATTAATCGGCGATGCTAACGAGGCACTCAACCTTAAGCCTAAGCCTGGGAAGCGACTTCGCTCGCTGGACGTATTTCACCTTGAGGCCGCTCTGCTCCATGTTCCCGTCAAGGCCGCAATGGAAAGCGGGAAGACATTTCAGGATGCGGTTGCCGATGTGGCGAAATCAGAGGGAGTCTCTGAGAGCACTGTTGCCCGAGCCTGGGAATGGAGAGATCAGTACCATGGTAATAAGGGCCTGTTGCTCGCTGAATGGGTCTTGATTCAGACAAGAGATGGCCAAGACATCGAACAGGCAGTAGATCATATAGCGGTTCAGACAGGCGCTACTAAGCAAGCGATTCGGCGCGCTTGGCGCCATTGGAAAGACCGATTGACTGGCAGTGAAAAACCCGGGCTCAATGGCAGTGTCAGTGAATGACCCCGATTCATTGACAGTGACTCAGCCCTAATCATCGCGCCACACTAGGCAGTGCCGTGCCCTTTCACGGCGCAAGATAGGAGGCGCCAGAATGTCCGGTTCCGTTTCCCCGATCATCCGGCCAGCTAAGGCCGCTCGACTGCTCGGAATTTCACGAGCAACGCTCTACCGCTGGGAGGCCGCCGGCCGGCTGGCACCCCGCGTAATCCTTGGCCCTGGTACGAGCGGCTGGCGGGAAGAGGATCTCGCGGCCTTCATCGCAGCGGCGCCACGGGGCGGCGCTACCAACGCGAAGGGTTGAAGGGGTGGCGGTGAGACGGCTTCCCCGAGCCGCTTTTCTCAGCGGCCCGCGCACCGCGGCTCTCGAAGAGCGTACACAGGAGGCGCAAGAGACTCAGGAGCCACAGGAGGCACAGGATAAGCAGGAGCCCCAGAGGAGCTACTGCAAGCGAGTGAGGACCGGGCTCTACAGAGAGATGGACGCGGGTTCTTGTGTCTCTTGTGTAAACCGAGGGCACCGCGGTGAGTGACCTCCGGCGATTCTTCAAGAGGGCGGCCGAACGGAGTGCGGATGAGGTCATCCAACATAGAGGCTCCCCCGATCCCAGGGACTTCCGCAGCCCTGCCCTGCTATTTGCGCGGTGTCTGAAAGGTCGCCCCGAGTTTTCCGGTCTCGACGCCGAGTCAGCGACAAGTTTGATTGATGACGAGCTGGACGCCATGTTCCCCGGCCACCCGGCCCCTTGGGTTGCGCTTGGGCTCCCTGACTATGATTCGCGGGAGGAGCCGTGTGATCCCAGAACCGACTTCCTAACGGTATGGGATGAGATCTCAACGCCTTTCAAGCCTGGCTCTTTTGTTCATGAGGCGGCGAAGCTTGCAGACGAGAAACCCCTCGATTTCAATGGGCGATTCAAAGCCGCGGATGCGACCTTAGAACGTCTCTTGTCTGTCTGCTATTGGCTTGGGCAACTCGCAAAAGATGGTGAGTTCTTCCTATCGTGCCGAGACGCGGGGGACGTGCTCGTGGTGAGTGCTACAACCGCAAGTCAGCTCCTCAGACGAGCGGAGAAATTGGAATTCCTTGCACCTGTTGGCGAATACAGCCCCAAAGACCGGGTCCGCCGGCAGGCAAAGGCGTGGCGGTTCATCGGGGGCGAAGTGCCGAGCGCGGGCGCCACCACCACGGGGCCAGCGGACGGCGTTCCCGCCCTGGACGGCAACGGCTCCGGGCCGGCAGCCGGCGGCGATGCCGAAGGAACCCGAAGGGAGGGCGGCATGAGAGGCCCGAGACGGACCGCGCCATGACGGCGAAGCGCTTGCCCACCCCCGGCGGCGGAGCGCTGGCGGTCAAGGTGTGCGCGGCCCCCACCTGCTACGGCGTGGCCATGGTGCGGGCGGGCGATCCCCTCCCGCGGTGTCCGAAGTGCGGGAGCGAGCGCATGGGCGCGGGCTCGGGGCGGGAAGGCGTCGCCGGGATGGACGGCGCCGCCGGGGCCGCAAGGGGAGAGGGTGGGGCGGTATACCGGGAGAGGGCTCCGGAGATCGGGGCTCAGGCGGGCGCTGGTGAGTTTAAGGCGAAAGGAGAATAGGCCGATGCGGGCGCAAGACGTGCGGGGCGGGCCGGGCTGAGGACCTCGCGGCGGCACGGGCGGCGCTCCGCAAAGGGTGCGGCGATGACGGGCGCCGAGCGCGGGGTACTTGTGGATTCGCCGGAACTGTGGCACCACGGGTGCGCGACATACTTGCGGGCTTGCTAAGGGGTAGGGGGACCTCCGATCTTTCCGGCGGGTGTCCCGCTTACCGCCGTGCTCGGCAAATAAGCGTGCATCCACTTCGCGGGTGGGGGGGGCCTCTCCCCCGGCATGCAGGACTTTCGGCCCGCAGTGCGGGCGTAAGGGCGGCGGGTGGACATGGGAGCCAGGCCCGGGAGATAGTTTAGGTATCAATTCAGGAGAGTAGAGCTATGCGTAAATCGCTCTTCGCGCTGGCGGGGGCTCTCGCGTTCTCAGGCACCGTCCTGACTGCATGCGCAGCGGCCCAACCCGCGCTCTCGGCCTGCGATTCCGGCTTGGTTTCGCTGAAGGTCGACCGCTTCACGGGAGCCACGGGAGGCTCAACTCATCTCCTTATGCCTACGTCGGACACCGGGGCCGTCCTCTACATGGAACCGACGCCCAACGCGTCCTGGAGTTCCACCCTACCCGATCTCGTGCTCTTCCAGGTCAGCCTCTACTCCGTCGATTGGGCGTATACGAAGTGCCACGAGATAGCCGTACTGGTCGATGGCAAGAAGGTAGCGGCAGGCGCCAGCAGTCACGACGGCGACGTGATCGACAGCAGACACCTTCGGGAGACGGTGGCGAGCCCGCTCCGTCTTGCCGACTTCCCGGCCGACTTCGAGAAGTTCGAGTTCCGGATCTGCAACAACGAGCGCCAAGCGCCGGAGGGGTTCGTCTGCCAGCTCCGCGCCCTCGTGAGACAGGCCCGGGAGTGGCGAGCCGCCCACCCGGAGCCCAAGCGGAAGAAGGGCTAAATGAACTCCTGTTCCATCTTCATCTTCACCGTCCTGGGGTGCTTCGTCATCATCGGCATCGTCTTCGCTGTCAGGGTTGCCGTAGGTAAGCGCAAGCCGCCCGCGCCAAAGCCCGCCATCCTGGGAGGCGACGATCCCTTCCGTCCCTACCGCACGGACCTCGCGTCACCACCGCCACCCCCTCCGCCTCAGTTCCGAGCCGAACTCAAGGTCTCCATAGGAGGTCACGCTTCCAGACCGCCGCGCCTCCCTGGCCCCTCCTGGCTTTCCGCCCCTGATTACGGCTTCAAGGTCACCGGGACCTCGCACTACCAGGGCGCCTTGGAGGCGATATGCGGCGGCCGGACCGACGAGAGCGTCGAACGGCAAGAGGTGGCCCAGCTCATCCCTGAGAACTCCCCCTACGACGCCAACGCTGTTCGCGTCGAGATCCAAGGCCGAGAGGTTGGGCATCTCCCCCGGGATGACGCGAAGGCCTTCCGAGATCGCATCGCCCGCGAGCGCCTGACCGGCCCCTTCTCGTGTCCGGCCCTGATCGTGGGAGGCTGGGAAGGCGGCAACTTCGGCGTCCGTCTTGCGCTGGCGCTGTACGGATGACCCGACAGACCACAGACGCGAAATGGGCCGGCCCCTCTCGGAACCGGCCCCACACTTGCTACCTTTAGGTGAGCTTTCCGAAGAGTCGGATGACCTCCTGCGCCTTCACCCGGTCCGGAGCTTCCCCGAGCACCTTTTCCGGATCGGTCTCCCGCCAGTCAACCCGGAGCGGGGCCAGCTCCGCCGCGAGCGCCATACAGGATTTCCGGAGGGGGAGCGTGGCGATGATTCGCCGCGTTGGGCGATGGACCAGGGAGTAGCAGAAACAGCCGGGCTCGCCCACCCCCCGGCCGTTGCCCCGGAAGATCCCGAAGTGATCGCCTATCGGCCCGCGCACTTCCGTCTCGCGGGCCACCTCGGGCCGGGCCGTCGTGTCTGTTATGAGCACCCGGAAGCTCCCCTGATACCACGACAGGGGGGCCGCACGGCCGGCCCGCACCAGCTCCCGCAGGTAGGCATCCGCCGTCTCGCCGAGCCATACGCAAACCGGCAACGACACTTCCCCGGCAGCGGCTTCCCATCGCTCCGCTTGCTCCCGCCGGGCCGTGACGGTGTAGGTCGTGGTGGCGGGCGGCGTCGGGTGGCGTGAGGGCCAGCTCATCGCACCCCCTTCCGTCTTACGGCGCGTTTCAGGTTCCGAGCGTGGGCATCTCCGGCCTGAGTCAGCCAAAGCTCGACAGCAACGCCGGAGAGGCGCGCCGCTGCGGTCCACGCGTCAAGCTGCTCGGGGGTGGCCCGGATTTCGAGCCGGTGTGACGCGTCCGGGGGCCAGCTCCATTGCGGGCTCATGACACCCCGCCCTCGCGCCACGAATTCAGCTCCACCTCCAGGCCATACGCCAAGTCACCCAACCTCCGGGCCACGTCGGCCCCCACTTCGGCAAGGCGGCGCTCGTGCTCGGTGTCTACGGGGTTGGCCGGGCCGGTCCACTCCTGGAGGCATCCCTGGACGTGGCGAAGATCTGCGACCGCCGCCCGCAGCTCGGCCGGGAACAGCCCCTCCGGGTGCGGCGGCCAGTGGCCCCAGAACTCCAGGACCAGCTCGTGCAGGAGCCGCCCAAACTCGCGCATGGCGGTGTTGGCCCTGGCATCGGAGAAGAGCAGAAGGAACACCTCGCGGAAGGCGGGATACTCCTCGAATTCCTCCGGGCGGATGATGGGCGGTGAGACCGCGGGACCGGACGGCGGGGGCGGGGTGGGTGCTGCGGTAGACTTCTTCGCTAGCTCGTGCATGGACTGATACTCCTTGCTCGGGTCAGGTCCGGCGGACGTGTGGGAAGCACCCCGCCGGGCCGCTTGTTGGTCCGCTCCCCTGACGGGAGACGGAGGTTGAACCCGGCGCCCACGCGGCGCCGGTCGTCTTTTCTGGGAGAGGTGGTGCGAGGGTGGGGCGGGCCGGCCGGCTCGCGGGCCGTGGACCAAAGCGAGCGCACCAGTGGTCCACCAGTGGTCCACGAAAAAAGACCAGCCGGAAGCCTGCCGGAGGGTGCTGCGCTAAGTTGTTGATTTTGAGGGGGTTAAGTGGTGCAGCCAGGAGGAGTCGAACCCCCAACCTACAGATCCGTAGTCTGTCGCTCTATCCAGTTGAGCTATGGCTGCACGTGCACCGACGTGCGGAGGGGGATTGTAGAGCAGCCGGCCGCGCGGCGCAACCCCTACTCGCAGCGGAGGGAGCGCGTCAGGTCGATCCGGGTGGCCTGGCGGGCGGCGGCAGGTGGCCTGCTAGCAGGACGACCGCCAGCAGCAGGCAGGAGACCAGGGCGTAGACCGTCGTATCCGTGGGCTCGACTCCGTGCAGCCTCGCCAGGGTGCGGCTCAGTGCGACCGCCGCGCCGAGGCCCAGGACAGCCCCAGCGTGGCGGGCGCCCACCGCCGCACGAGCAACCGAGCGACAGGCGGCGATCCCTCCGAAGTCGAGGGATGCCGCCGCGGTCGAGAGTGCACGCTCGGCCGGCGGGACGCCGACGCTTCAAGGGGGCCCAGAGGGGGGCTACTTGACCAGGCCGGCCGTTCACGGGGCAACGTTGCGGCACTCTCGATTGCCGATGCAAAACTTCTCGATGGCCTTCCAGAGGAGAGAACGAATCTTCTCGACATAGACGTCCGACTCCGCGTCCGAGGCGCCGCGATAATCCGCCGTGTTCCCGGTGTTCTGCCGATTGAGCAGCAGCGTGGTCGTGACCGTGAGCTTGACATGAGGTCCATCCGGCCGGTCGAACGTGGCCACATCGATACGAATCGTGGCGATCTCACGGTAACCCGCGATGACGGGAGAGGGCTTGTACCGATCAACCGCGAGAACATAGTCCTCCTTGCGGGTGACGACGTAACGCAGTGGCTGCGCAGCCATGGACTGTTCGAGGGTTCTCAAGATCGATTCCTGGCTGGGCAGGACTTCACTCGCAATTTTGATCCCGAAGTCTGCAACTCCAATCGCATTCAATGTCTTTAATGGCGTGTCGAAAACGAACCCTCCCCCCCAACGGCCTGTCACCGCCTCTATCCAGGCTGCGTCCTTGCTGAATAGCACAACCGGTCTGCACGCATACGGGGCACCAGCGACCTCGCGGATCACGGCGGCACTGCAGATCGACAGGTGCTCCTCTTTTTCTTTTCCTTTAATGTAGGTCCACTCCACAATCCGGCAATCAGTGCCGGCGCACTGGAAAGGCTTTTCACTCTCGGCGGCGTCTTTCAACCTGCGCAACAACTCACTCCCTTCGAGGGTGCGGTCCACTGGCACCCACGAAATCCGTAGGCCTGGATCGTCCTTGGGTTCGGTGAAATTTGAGGTGTAGAAGGTAGGAAATGGAGGAAAGAAGTCGACCGAGAGCTTCTTGATGCGAAATCCATGGGCCTGGAAGTCTTCGGGATAGCAGCGGTAGCGGGTCTTGGCCCGGAATGTACAAGGCAAGGGTTGGACTGATGCCCCTATCCCTTTCTGAAGCTCGCGCTGAAGCTTGCTGAGCTCCTCCGTCCTGGCGGCGAAGCCGTTCTTCGCCGCAACCAAATCCCACCTCGAGCCTTCGCTGGAGATTTCGACACGCGGCCGCGGACGCGAGCAGCCAGGAACAGCGGCCGCAACGAGCAGCAGCAAGATCCAGGAGGATCCTTTCATCGTTCTTCTGCGGCGAAGAGGTATGACACCAGGACTGTGGTGGTGACGGTCAACAAGCCGAGGAGGATGGAGAAGCTCATTGCGAGCTCGTCGACGCTCATTCCCGAGCCAGGGGGAGCACCGCTCCGGTTGGTGAGGCCAAAAGCCAGAATCGCGGCCAGGGTTGTAACGCTGTAGACAAGTAGCGGGCCTTTTATCAGGAGCCCGAGCAAGGGCCTCGCTTGCGGGCGCGCCAGCGGCACCTTTCTGGTCTTTTTAAAGACGAAGTGGGTGGCGGTTCCAAGATAGCCGAAGAACACGGGGACCACGATTTCCACCAGACGTAAAGACTGGGCGAACTCCAACGGGTAGCTCAGGGCCGGAGCCGTGACACAAAAGAGGAGCATGAAGCCTGTAATCGAAAGGCTCGCTACGACCAACCACTTTCTTGCCGTTGCGATGTTCATATTCGCTCCCGTTGAAAGCCTGTCGGGCCCCCCTCTGGAGGAAATGCCGACAAGGCGTAGTGAGCAAATGCGGTATGCCGGCTTAAATAAGATTATAGCAGAAGCACCTCGGACTGTGCCCTGTCCGCTTAGAAACGGAGTAAGTGGCCGGCAGGGATGCCGGCGCTCCCAGGACTACTCGAGCAGCCCGGTCGTCGGCGACGAGGCCGAGGCGTAGAGCTTCTTCGGGATGCGGCCGGCGTTGGCGGCGAGCCAGCCGGCTTCGACGGCGAGCTTCATGGCCCGGGCCATGCGGACGGGGTCCTTCGCCTCGGCCACGGCGGTGTTCATCAGCACGCCGTGGGCTCCCAGCTCCATGGCCAGGGCGGCGTCGCTCGCCGTGCCCACGCCGGCGTCCACGATCACCGGCACCTTTGCCTGCTCCAGGATGATCCGCAGGTTGGACGGGTTGCGGATGCCCATGCCGGAGCCGATCGGCGCGCCCAAGGGCATGACCGCCGCCGCTCCCAGCTCCTCCAGCTTGCGGCAGGTCACCGGGTCGTCGCTGGTGTACGGCAGGACGATGAAGCCCTCCTCCACCAGGCGCTCGGTGGCCTTGAGCAGCTCGACGTTGTCGGGGAAGAGGGTCTTCTTGTCGCCGATCACTTCCAGCTTCACCCAGTCCCAGCCCCCCAGCTCGCGGGCCAGCCGGGCCGTGCGAATGGCCTCGTCGGCGGTGTAGCAGCCGGCCGTGTTGGGCAGCAGCAGGTAGCGATCCGGATCGACGAAGTCGAGTAGCGAGCCCTGGCCCCGATCGTCGAGGTTCACCCGCCGCAGGGCAACGGTCACCACCTCGGTGCCCGACGCCTCCAGGGCGGCGGCCATAGTCTGGAAATCGGGGTACTTCCCCGTCCCGAGGAACAGGCGCGAGCGGAACGTCCGGCCCGCGATGGTCAGCGGCTCGACTTCGGCCGCGGGAGCAGTGGTTTCAGCCAGGCTCAAGGTCATCACAGCCTCCTCGAACCGATTGTAGCAGCAGCCTCTCAGGGACAGGTCGCGAAGGCCGACGAGTCCAGGATCGGCTGGAACGCCGCGCCCTGAGGGTTGTCATAAGTCTTCACCGTCCCGTTGCTCGTATCGGTGACGGTCAGAGTCACCTGCACGTTCGTCAGGCCGGCCGCGAAAACCCAGAACCGCTGGTTCAAGGTGCAGGCATTGAGCACCTTCACCACCACCTCGACGTTGGTGTTGCTGAAGAACCAGAGATAACCCGTCTCGTCCGTGAGCTTCACGACTCGCGCCCGCCCGTGCTGGGTGCCGGTGTTGAACGTCGCCTCGACCTTGAAACGGTCGCCGTTGAGACAGAGCGCCGTCGAGGTCGGCGTGCACACGACGGGAGGAGGAGGCGGCGGCGGAGGCGAGGTCAGAAAGGACGAGATCGACGGCCAGGTCTGGGACAGCGCGCCGTCCAACACCGAGGTCACAGCATCGCATCCCGAGCTCGACGCCGTACCGCACTCGCCGAGGAGCTGGCCGACCACCTTGCCGTCCGACGCCCGCACGACCGGCGACCCGGAGCTCCCACCAAAGATGCCGCCGAACGTATGGCTGCTATAAAGGTAATTCGGCCGCGGCCGCAAGTCGCAATGCGGACCGCTTCCCGTCACCGTGGTCAGCGAGTAGGCCATCGGCATCCCTTGGGGATGAGAAAGCCGTTTCAGCTCCGTGCCATTCGCAATCGTCTCCGAGGTGGAGCCCAGGAGGCCGCGGCCGGCAGGCAGGCTGGAGAGGCGGACCAGGGTGAAATCGCTCCCCTCTCCCGTGGCCAGCAGTGTGGCGCCGTTCGTCCGCGGCACACTGCCCAGGGACGGCGCCGCGCCGTGGCACCCGTCGTCGATGTAATCGAAAAACGCCTCCAGGGTCGAAGCCGTGGCCTGGGTGCTCAGGCAGTGATTCGCCGTGAGGAGATAGGGGATGACCGTGGAGGTGTCCGCATCGTTCAACAGTCCACCGGAGCAGAGGAAGCCCTGGCCGCCATTGACGAATTCCAGGCGCGCCACGGCGCGCTTGTAGAGATCCATGATGGGGAGGGCCGAGTTGTCGAAGCAGGCGGCGTCCTGAAGACAGCTCAGGTCCTCCTTCGACTCTCCAGCCAGCCGTGGCGACCCATCGGCTTTCAGCTCGAAGCTCTCCAGAACCTGATCGATCACGAAGCGGGAGCCGTCGATTCCCTCCTCGGGCAGCCCGACCTCCAGCCGGATCGCCGGCCCGGCGACGCTGGGCGTCCAGAGCTCGCCCTGGAACGTCACGTCCTCGGCCGCCACCGAGACCTCCTCCGTTCCTTCTCCATAGACCCAGAGCCGCGCACCCTTGGGAAGATCCACCTTCGAAAGATGCAACCGAAGGCGATGGGAATCCTCGACCCGCACCTCCGCACCCCAGACCAATCCACCTGACGGCGGCACCAGCAGAGCGCCCCCCGCCAGCCGGCCGGGCTGGCTCTTCAGGAGGTCGGCCGTGAAGCGGACCGACTTCGGAAGGGGGAGCGGCCGCGCGAAGCCATTCCTCTCCGGCACTGCGCCGGACCGGTTCCAGGCCGCGATCCCGTCCAACTGATCGACCGCCCCAACATTGGCCGGGCGCAGCGACGCGAGGGGCGCCACGGCGACCGCCTCGGCCAGCCGCAACGCAGGGAGGCCGGCCCGCTGGAGCGGCTCATCGGGCAGGAGGAGTGAGTCGATCTGGACCGCGATCACCAACCGGGCAGCGAGACCGAGAACACAGGCAAGCAAGACACGGCGGACCATTGGCGGGACCTCCCTGAAGTCGCTAGAGAGCTCTACGGCCGCCCATTCTACCCGAGGCGGCTCGTGCCCGGGTCCGCCCTCCGCCTGGTGGTCTGCCCCTCAGCCCTCAAGGACAGGTCGCGAAGGCCGACGTGTCCAGGATCGGCTGGAACGCCGCCCCCTGGGGATTGTTGTAGGTCTTCACCGTCCCGTTTTTCGAATCGGTGACCGTCAGGGTCACCTGCACGTTGGTCAGACCTCCCGCGAACACCCAGAACCGCTGGTTGAAGGTGCAGGCGTTGAGCACCTTGACGACCGCCTCGACGTTGGTGGCGCTGAAAAACCAGAGATAGCCCGTCTCGTCCGTGAGCTTCACGACCTGCGCCTGCCCGCTCTGCGTGCCGGTGTTGAACGTCGCCTCGACCTTGAAACGGCCGTTGTTGAGGCACAGCGCCGTCGTAGTCGGCGTACAGAGGAAGGGGGTCGTCGCCGGAGTCAGGAACGGCGCCAGTGCCGGCCAGGCTTCGGACAGCGCGCTGTCGATTTCGCTGTTGCTCCGGTCGCAATGCTCCGTGGGGTTCAGTCCGCAAACGCCCCAGTTCAGGCCGACCACCCTGCCGTCGGACTCCCTGACGACCGGCCCCCCTGCGCTCGAGGTGAACTGGCCGCCGATCGAAAGGGCACTGTAGATGAAGGTGGGTCGCGGCAGAGAGGAGCACGTGGCAGCGCTCGTCGACACCGTCGACTTCGAGTACCCCATCGCCAGATCCAAGGGAAAGGAAAGACCGTGCAGAACCGTCCCGTTGGTGACCGCTTGCGAGGTGGAACCGAGGAGACCACGCCCCCCCGGCAGGCTCGAAAGCCGGACGAGCGTGAACTCCGTCGTCGCGCTGGTCGCCAGCAGCGTGGACCCCGTCGTCTTGGGCACGCTTGCCAGGCTCGGCGCCGGGCCGCCACAGCCCGCGTCGATGACGTCGAAAAAAGCCTGCAGGCTCGACGCCTCGGCCTGCGTGGAAAAACACGAATACGCGGTCAGAAGGTAGGGGATCGTCGTCGCGTCGTCGGTGTCGTTCATCAGCGCGCCCGAGCACGTGAAGCTCTGGCCATTGCTGACGTACTCCAGATAGGCGACGGCCTTTTTGAAGAGGTCCATGGTGCTCAGGTTCGAATTGTTGTAGCAGGCCGCGTCGCGCAAGCAGCTCGAGTCGACCTTCTCCGGCGCCGATCCCGCCCGCGGCGCGCCCTCCCTGTCGAGCTCGAAGGTCTCGAGCACCTGATCGATGGTGAACTGCGAGCCGTCGAGCCCCTCCTCTGGCAATCGGACCTCGAGGCGGAGAGCCGGACCGCCGACGCTCGGCGTCCACAACCCATCCTGGAAGGTCACGTCTTCGGCCGCCACGGAAGCCTCTTCGGTCCCCTCGCCATAGACCCAGAGCCGCGTGCCCTTGGGAAGGTTCACGTTGGAAAGGTGCAGCCGGACGCGGTACGAGCCTTCGACTCGCACCTCCGTGCCCCAGACCACACCTCCGGTGGGCGGCACCAGCAGCGCGCCGCCGGCGAGCCGGCCCGGCTGCCGGGCCAGGAGGTCCGAGGTGAACCGAACGGTCCTGGGCAGGGCCAGGGGCCGCGCGAAGCCGTTCTTCGCGGGCCTCGACCCCGAACGGTTCCAGGCGGCGATCGCATCCAACTGATCGGCGGCCCCCACACTGGCGGCCCGCAGCGAAGCCAGGGGCGGCACGGCAACCGCCTCCGCCAACCGTAGCGACCGGGGCTCAGCCGCCTTGACCGGCGCACTGGGAAGCAGAACGGAATCGATCTGGACCGCCATCGCGACCTGGGCGGCAAGACCAAGGACGAGCGCGAGCGTGAGGGGCCTGACCATGATGGACCTCCCTGAGGTTTGAAGGAGCTTGAGGCTACTACCCTGCGGCGATCCACACAACATTGTTTTACGCATTTGTTGATAACGCCACGACAGACTATGCCCGCACAGCCTGAAAAAAGGGAGCCGGGCGGCTCCCTCAGAGGATTCGATCAGACCTGCCTTCCTAGGGCTTGACTTCAGAATGGGCGGCACCATCGAAGTCGGCCACCTCGTTCCCGGCTCAAGCTCTTTAGGCATCTATCTGCGAATGGGCTTGTCTGTATTCCGCGCCCGCGGCGCGTTCCAAGGGGCAGGTCGAGCGTTCCGGAGGGGAGGATGAGCATTCCAGGACCGAGGAGGAGCGTTCCGCGGGGGAGGATGAGCGCCGGGAGCGAGGAGGAGCATTCCAGGACCGAGGATGAACGCTCCGCGGCTCTGGAAGAACACTCCAGAGGGCAGGAAGAGCATTCCCGGGCCGAGGTCGAGCGCTCCGGCGGAGAGGAGGAGCGTTCCGTGAAGGAAGCCGGATACTCCGCAGCCTCAGCCCAGCGTTCCGCGGCGAAATGGTCCAAGGGGGTTGACCGAACCCCGAACTTCGCAGGGCTGTGCCGCGAGTCGAGCCGGACCCACCTCCATGCGCAGCGAGCGCCCTCTGGTAGAGTCCGCCAGGTTCGCTCAATCGTTCTTCGCTACAGTGCTTGGAGGAACTGACGATGTATAGATACGAGGTGATCATCTACTGGAGCGAGGAGGATCAGGATCGTCGAGGTTCCTGAGCTTCCTGGGTGCGCGGCTCACGGTCATTCGCCAGAGGAGGCCCTGAGCAACGCACACGATGCGATCTCGCTGTGGCTCGATACAGCGCAGGAGTTCGGAAGAGCTGTTCCGGAACCCAAAGGGCGACGCTTGCAGTATGCGTAAGCCGTAGCCCCTGGTCTTGCGCAGGGTCAGAGCTCCAGCGGTCCCAGCTCCGGAATCAGGGATGGATTTGAAATCTCCTGCACAAAAGTCCGCGGCGCCTCCGAAGATCTGGGCACCAGCTCTCAAAAGAGAAGAGTCGCCGCCCCGTCATGCCTTCGCTCGATCAAGGCGCATGATAAGCCGGTCAGCTCCGGTACCAAAATAATCCGGAGCACTTCGCACCATAAAGAAACCAAAGCCTTCGTAAAGCTTGATTGCCTTCAAATTTGAAGGCCTTACGTGTAGGTACAGCGTACGTGCTCCCTTCTCAAACATGGTGTCGATCAAGACCCTCGCGAGGCGCCGACCGATTCCAGAGCCTTGTGCTTCAGGGAAAACTGCAAGATCAAGTACCCAACCGTCGATACGTCCCGCTTGAAGAGATCCTAACGTGAACCCCAGGACTCCTGTCATCTCAGACTCAGCCACAAAGAACAGATCGCCCAGAGCATCGAGCGCCTGCCTGAACAAGAAGTAAGGGTATCCCCCTTCGCCAAAGACTCTGCTCTCGATCTCGAATAGTTTCGACAGGTCTCTCTCCTCTGCTGGCCGAATGGCAAAATCCATAGGTCAATCCCCTGACCCCTGCTTTCTGAGAATCAGAACCTGTGTGGCATAGATTATACGTTTCCGCTTGTAGGGCCGAGCTTCGTAATCCCTATCCACCTCGTTCAGAACCTCCCACTTATCCGGAGGAAAGAGGTCCTTTAGATCGCGGACCCAGAGCTCCTTTCTTGGCGTCGTCGCCTCCTCGTACTCCATGGGGCTTGCAAATACCAAAGTCCCTCCCGGCCGCAGCAGGTCTCCGACGGCTTTCGCAAAATCCGCCGGGTCGGGCACTCGGTCGACGACGTTCAAACACGTCATTATGTCGAAGTACCCAGGAGGGCGAGGGACTTCACCAGCCCGAGCTTCGTAGACATAGATTTTCTTCTGCCCGCTCTCTTGAAGAACAGGAGGGAAGGACTCGACTCTCTGAAACCCCGGCCGATGGAGATCGCCCACCCTTGGGGCCCAGTCGTATAAACCCTCCTCAAGGACGCGGCCCAAGAGGAGCCTCTTCGCCCAGAGACAGAACTGGGCAGAAGGCTCTGCCAAGACCAGCTCCGTCAAGCTCGGAAACTCATGGAACATTTCGTAGGTCGTTCTTCCGGTCGCCCCACCGATGTCGCAGTATCTTCCCGGCTGCTCTCCCCCAAGGCTGTCGAAGAGAAGCTTGGGGATCTTCTTGTAAAACTCCGGCCTCCCTGTTGTCCGTTGAGGTTCCCCGCGACCAGGATCAGGCCAGAGAAAATCCGACCACTCTGCCTCAAGGTAGGCTGCAAGCAACCGGGGAGTTGCGTAACGATCTTCCGTGCTCGACATTTGTTTTCCTTCTTTCCCGAAGATTGAGCAGCTACGGTTATATTCTTACTGCCGGCCAAGAAGCCCTTACGCAAAAATCCGCGGCACCTCCGCCGCCGGGTGGACCTCTTCCGTCGTGAGGACCTCCCCCTCGACGTCCAGGTAGCGGCCCTGGCCGATGTCGAGGAGGCAGCGGTTGCGGCCGCGGCGCTTGGCTTCGTAGAGGGCTTCGTCGGCGAAGAGGATGAGCTCGGCGGCGGTCTTGACGTAGAGGTCGGGGAAGGAGGCCACGCCGGCGCTCAAGGTGAGCGGCACTCTCTGCTCGTCCACTTTGAAGTCCAAGGCCTCGATCGAATAGCGCAGGCGCTCGGCCACCGCCAGGGCGTCCTCGCCATGGGTCCCCTCCATCAGCAGGACGAACTCCTCGCCGCCGTACCGGCAGCAGAGGTCCTCGCCGCGGCGGAGCTGCTTGAGCACTCCGGCCACGGCCACCAGGGCGGCGTCCCCCGCCGGATGGCCCCAGGTGTCGTTGATGCGCTTGAAGTGGTCGAGGTCGCAGAGGATCACGGCCATGGACTCGCCGGTCTCGCAGGCGCGGGTGTGGACCTCGTGCAACCGCTTCTCCAGCACCCGCCGCATCGCCACGCCGGTCAGCGGGTCCTCCCGCGCCTCGCGGTCCAGGAGGCAGCGCTGGACGGAGAGGGTCATCTGCGGCAGCAGACGGTCGAGCAGCTCGATCTTGCGCTCGTCGATGCGGCGCGGGTCGCACCAGAGGCGGATGCGGCCGAGGATGGTGCCGTCCGGACGGGAGCGGAGCTGGCGCTCCACGATCTGCCAGGAGGTGCGCTTGTGAAAACCGGGGAGCTTGGGCGGGTAGAGGTCCGGCTCGGGGACGCCGTCCTCCAGGATCTCGGACTCGGGCCCCCACCACCAGCTCTTGAACTCGCTCCCCGGAGCCAGGGCCTCGAAGTGGAACCAGAAGAAGTGGATGACCTTCTCGCACTCGACGCGGATGCGCTCGGCGATGGACGCCATCTCCCCCGCCGGAGTGCTGATGCGCTGGGCGGCGCGGCGCAGGCGCTCGAGGTCGCGGGCACGGAACTGCGCCTTCTCCCGCAGCAGCCCGTGGCGGATGGTCTCGACGGCCAGGGCCACGAAGCAGAGGGCGAGGAAGGCGGTGAGGGTCCACCCCGCGGCGTCGCCCACCCGGAGGAGGCCGGCGCCGGCGATCCAGCCGCCGAGGTCCAGGGAGAGGGGCGTGAGCATCTGCCGCCAGCGCAAGGGCGCCTCGGGCCGGCGGATCTTGTGGTCGGCCGCGTCGAGCCCGATCTCCATCAGGAACCAGACCGCCGCCGCGGTTGCCAGCACGGCCACGGGGGACCACCGGCCGAGGAGCCACGTCCAGACCGCGCCTGCGGCGAGGGCCGCGAAGGCGGTGCGGCCGGCGTCTTCGAGCACCCGCGGGAGGAGGGCCCGGCGTTCGGGCGGCTGGAGGGCGGCGAGGCTGCGGATCAGGCGCAGGCAGAGGTCGCTGACGATCAGCGCCCCCGCGGCGAGGGCGGCGCCGCGGGCGGCGCCGCCCAGACGGAAGGCGACCGGCAGGACCATCACCCCCAGCCCCAGGGTAGTGATTCCCACCGCCGGCCGGTGGCACGCCAGAGCCGCCCCGGCCAGGAGCAGGGTCACCAGCAGCCATGCCGGAACGGGAGGCCCCGCCACCAGACGAGGGACCTCGAACGCCACCGCGAGCGCCACGGCGCCGCCCACGATGGGCAGCAGAGAGGCCCAGAGGTCGCGGAGCGAGCGGGAGCGCTTCATGGAATGGCGGTGGTGGTCAGTCTGAGGGGATGGTACCACTCCAGACGCCTATATATAGAGGATGGGGGGTGCCCTTCGAAGCCTCACCCCCGGCCCCTCTCCCGGGGGGAGAGGGGGGTCTCCTGCGAAGGGGATTGCCAATAGGGCACGCTGTACGCTCCACGTCCGGTGTTGAAACGCCAAGCGCTCTCTACAAGCTCCATCCTTTCAGCCAAGTCCCCCCTCTCCTTCCAGGAGAGGGGCCGGGGGTGAGGCTCCGAAGGGCAGGCCGTCTCAAAGACCTCTACCCCCTGAATCACGGCCTTTCCCCAGATCCCGCGCCGCCGGCAGCACGCCGAAGCCGTCCGCCTCGGCCACGCCGGTGAGGATCGCCTCGGCCACGGCCCGCTCGGCGAGGATGCCGATCTGGTTGACGTGGGCGCGGCGCTGGTTGGAGGAGAGGACGATCACGAGGTCGCCGTCGAAGAGGGAGAGGGCGGGCGAGAGGGTGCGGTAGAAGCCGCCGAAGGCCATGGCGCAGACCTTGAGGCCCGTGGGCTTGGAGAGGATGGCATCGGTCATCACCACGGCGAGGGTGGTGTTCCCCTCCCAGGGGCTGGTCGCCTCGGGCGGCAGGTTGGCGATCACCCGCTCGGCGTGGGCCAGCGCCAGCGAGTCCGGCGCCGTGCGGCAGCCGGCGAGGAGGGTGCCATCGAGCCGGCGGACGTCGCCGAAGGCATTCACGGCCACGGCGGCGGCGACCGTGGGGCCATCCGGTACGGTAAGACTGGCGAAGCCGAATCCCCCCTTCATGCCGCACTCCGGCCCCAGGGCCTTGCCCACCGTGGCCCCCACCCCCGCGCCGACGCTCCCCACGGCGACCGGTCCCGCGGCGGCGTTCGCCAGCGCCTCTTCGGAGAGGGCGCGGGTGGGCCGGGTCAGGGGATCGCTGCGGAAGAGGTCGAAGAGGATCGCGGTCGGCACCAGGGGCACGGGGGCGACGCCGGTCTGGAACCCGAAGCCCTGGCGCGCCAGCCAGTCCACGATGGGATCGGCGGCCGAGAGGCCGAAGCCGCTGCCTCCCGAGAGGACCACGGCGTGGGCCTTGCTCCCCAGGTGCTGCACCGAGACCAGGGAGTCGAACTGGCGGGTGCCGGTCGCCGAGCCGCGCACCTCGGCGGCGGCGGTCATCCCCTCGGGGCAGAGGATGACGGTGGTGCCGGTCAACGCCTGCCGGTCCGAGCCGTGGCCGATCTTGAAGCCGGGGAGGTCGAGGACGCGGGAGGGCTGGGGAAGGGGGGGCGGGGCGGGAGGCGGAGAGGGCATGGGGAGATTGTAGTGGCTCGTGCGCATAGATCCCTTGCCCGGCGATAGGACCTGCCCTTCGAAGCCTCACCCCCGGCCCCTCTCCCGGAGGGAGAGGGGGGTCTCATGCGAAGGGGGATTGCCAATAGGATGCGTTTTTCATTCCACAGCCGGCGTTGGTACGTGTGGAGCAGCCCGCAAAGCTCCAAGCCTTCAGCCAAGTCCCCCCTCTCCCTCCGGGAGAGGGGCCGGGGGTGAGGCTTCAGAGGGCAAACCGCATGGACCGGCAAGGACGTTTGTACCAGTAGGCCCCTTGCGGCTTTGGCCATTCCCGTCTATCCTCTCCCGCTTCAAGGACCCCCGCTCGCGCTCCCGGTATATCTAAGGAATGTCTGACCTCGCGATGGACCCCTCGACCCAAACCCGCCCGGACGCCGCCGCCGTGGCCTGGAGCTGGCGCGATCAGGCCGTTGACTTGGGGGACGCGCGGGCCCGCGAGGCGCGGTCGCTTCGCATTCGCGGCGTGGTGGGCGGCGCGGTCGGCCTGGCCTTTGCGGCGCTCCTCTACTTCGTCGGGCACAAGGTGCGGTCGGCCGAGGTGGTGGCGGGGATCGCGGTCCTCCTCGCCCTGCTCGCCCTGGCGGCCCCCCTCACGGTGTTCAAGAGGATCAACCACGTCCTGGAGGTGTTTGCCCGGGGGCTGGCCACGGCCGTGACCTGGGTGCTGATGACCCTCCTCTTCTATGTCGTCTTCCTCCCCATCGGCCTCGTGCTGCGGGCGGGGAAGAAGCTGGCCATCACCAAGGGCGCCGACCGGCGGCTGCCGTCCTACTGGATTTCGACCGAGGGCCGGGAGACTCCTCTCGAGTCCTACCGCCGGCAGTTCTGACCGTGAAGCTCCTCGGCATCTCCTGCTACTACCACGACTCGGCCGCCTGCTTGGTGGACGCGGGGCGCATCGTGGCCGCCGCCCAGGAGGAACGGTTCACACGCAAGAAGCACGACGAGGGGTTCCCCTACAACGCGGTCCGCTACTGTCTGGCGGAGGGGGGCGTGGGCCAGGGGGAGCTGGACGGGGTCGTCTTCTACGACAAGCCGCTGCTCAAATTCCACCGCATCCTGGAGACCTACCTCGCGGTGGTGCCCAAGGGGTTGCGGTCGGCCGTCATGGCCCTCCCCCTCTGGTTGCGCGAGAAGCTGTGGATCCCGCCCCACATCCAGGAGGCCCTGGAGCGGTGCGGGGTGGGCGATCCCAGGGAGATCTTCTTCACCCAACATCACGAGTCGCACGCGGCGTCGGCCTTCTACCCGTCGCCGTTCGACGAGGCGGCGGTGCTGACGCTCGACGGCGTGGGCGAGTGGGCCACCACCACCATCGGCGTGGGCGAGGGGCACAGCCTGCGGCTGATCCAGGAGATCACCTTCCCCCACTCGCTCGGCCTCCTCTACTCGGCCTTCACCTATTTCACCGGCTTCCGGGTGAACTCGGGCGAGTACAAGCTCATGGGCCTCGCCCCCTACGGCGAGGGGAAGTACACGGAAGCCATCAAGCGCGAGCTGATCGACGTCCGCGAGGACGGCTCGTTCCGCATGAACATGGACTACTTCGGCTATCTGGACGGCCTGGAGATGACGTCGGCCAAGTTCGCTCAGCTCTTCGGCGGTCCGGCGAGGAAGCCCGAGTCGCCCATCTCGAAGCGGGAGATGGATCTCGCGAAGTCGATCCAGGAGGTCACCGAGGAGATCGTCCTCAAGCTCGCCCGCCACGCCCGCGAGCTCACGGGCAAGCGCAACCTCTGCATGGCCGGCGGCGTGGCCCTCAACTGCGTGGCCAACGGCGTGCTGCTGCGGGAGGGGATCTTCGACGATATCTGGATCCAGCCTGCGGCTGGCGACGCCGGCGGCGCTCTGGGCGCGCCGCTCGCGGTGTGGCACAACGCGATGGGCAACCCGCGAACGGTGGCAATCTCGAAAGGGCGGCGGCGGGACGCCATGCGGGGGTCGCTGCTGGGTCCCGAGTTCCCCCGCGAGCAGATCCAGGAGTACCTCGACTCTCAGAAGCTCCCCTACGAGGAGCTGCCGGAGGGGGACTGGGCGCGGCGGATCGCGGAGCTGATCGCGGGCGAGAACGTCATCGGCCTGTGCCAGGGCCGGATGGAGTTCGGGCCGCGGGCGCTGGGCGGCCGGTCGATCGTCGGCGACGCCCGGTCGCCGAAGATGCAGTCGGTGATGAACCTGAAGATCAAGTACCGGGAGAGCTTCCGGCCGTTCGCCCCCTCGGTGCTGGAGGAGCGGGTGTCCGACTACTTCGAGCTCGATTGCCCCTCGCCCTACATGCTGCTGGTGGCGGACGTGGTGGCGAAGCGGCGCATTCCGAAGCGGGGGGATGAGAACGACCTGCCGCTCCTGGAGTGGGTGAACCGCCCGCGCTCGGACGTGCCGGCCATCACCCACGTCGACTACTCGGCGCGCATCCAGACGGTGGGCGAGGAGAGCCCGCGCTATCACGCCATTCTGACCGAGTTCGAGAAGCTCACCGGCTACGGGGTGATCGTCAACACCAGCTTCAACGTGCGCGGGGAGCCCATCGTGTGCACGCCGGAGGACGCCTACCGCTGCTTCATGCGCACGGAGATGGACTACCTGGTGCTGGGTCCGTTCCTCCTCGACAAGAAGGCGCAGCCGAAGCTGGAGGAGAAGGGGGACTGGCGGCAGGAGTTCCAGTTAGACTAGGGTCAGGAAGGAAAGAACCCATGCGCAGACTCCGCTACTTAGGCTCCATCCTGGGGGAGATCGTCCAGTTCGCCAAGCAGAACAAGGTGTACTGGATCGTCCCCCTGGTGCTCATCCTGGGCCTCGTGATCCTGCTCGTGGTCACCAGCCAGGCGACGGCGCCGTTCATCTACACGCTGTTCTAAGACCTGAAGGGACAGCAGGGACTCCAAGGACAACAGGGACGGGAAAGCCCCGGCGATTTCTCTCCCTGTCCCTGGTGTCCCTGAAGTCCTTGGAGTCCCTCTCTTGGGCCAAGCCGGGTCCCGGGGGCCTTGCCGTTCCCGGGAGCTTGGTCCACAATAGCCGGACCATGCGTCGCTTCAAACCGGTTCACGGGATCCTGATCGTCGTCCTTTTCCTCGGGACGGTCTGGGCGGCGGAGACCGTCCTCGAAGGCCGTCTCAATCCGACGGGCTTCCAGAAGGTGTCGCCGGGCCAGGACGGCCAAGTGCACGTGGACCTGGCGGGGCTGAAGCCCAACGACGTCCGCTTCTACCAGTTCCTGAACTCCAGCAACCAGGAGGTCCGCTTCTTCGTTGCCAAGGACGGGAAGGGCGAAGTGCAGGTCGCCTTCGATGCCGACGAGACCTGCGCGAAGGCCAAGCGGGGCTTCCGGCACGAGGGGGAGTGGGTGGTGTGCAACAAGTGCGACAAGGCCTTCAAGATCTCGGAGATCAAGTCCGGGGGCGAAGGGTGCACGCCCGTTCCCTTGCATCACCAAGTGCAGGGCAGCGAGCTGCTGCTGGCGCAGAACGACGTCATCTCGGGCTGGCGGCTGTTCCATTGAGCCGCCCTTCCGGCCGCCAACTGGCAGAAACAACTGACGTGAAATCAGAGCTTTGACGGCCCAGCCCGCGATGTTGTATCTTCGCGCGGTCCGGAAAGGGTAGCCATGTGCGCAGACTTCGTGCTCTACGAGGAGGAGTTCAAGCACCTTGAGGAGGCCCTGCGCCGTCTGCGCCAGGAGGCGAATGCCAAGGCTGTCTTCCTGATCGACAAGAACGGCCAGCAGATCGCCTCGGCGGGTGAGGTCGAGCAGTTCGACACGACCTCGCTCGCCTCGCTGACGGCGGGCAACGTGGCCGCGACGGACGGCCTGGCCAAGCTGATCGGCGAGCGGGAGTTCTCGGTGCTGTTCCATGAGGGCCAGCAGGACCACATCCACATCTCCATCGTCGCCAAGCGCGCCATCCTGGTCGTCATCTTCGACGACCGGTCGTCCCTCGGCCTCGTCCGCCTGCGGGTGAAGCGGGCCAACGTGGACTTGGAGAAGATCTTCGAGGTGATGGCGCAGAAGGGCGAGAGGGGATCCCAGGGAGCGGCCCACGCGAGTCCCTTTTCCGAGATCACCGACGACGACATCGACGCGCTTTTCGGCGAATGACCGGAGGCGCCGAGCCCAAAGGGAGGCGCCGCGGACCGGGAGGCGTGTTCTCCAGCCCCGGCGGACGGCTCGGGACGGAGCGAGGCACCGAAGATGACTTTCATCAATTACGCCAGCAAGGAGATCAACTGTAAAATCGTCTACTATGGTCCCGGCTTGTGCGGGAAGACGACGAATTTGCAGTACATCTACAACAAGACCGCCCCCGAGTCGAAGGGGAAGATGATCTCCCTGGCCACGGAGGCGGACCGGACGCTGTTCTTCGACTTCCTGCCGCTGGACCTCGGGAGCATCCGTGGCTTCACCACCCGGTTCCACCTCTACACCGTGCCCGGCCAGGTGTTCTATGACGCCAGCCGCAAGCTCATCCTCAAAGGGGTGGACGGGGTGATCTTCGTCGCCGACAGCCAGCAGGAGCGGATGGAGGCCAACATCGAATCCATCCGCAACCTGGAACAGAACCTGAAAGAGCACGGCTTCGACTTGGCGACGATCCCGTATGCCCTGCAGTTCAACAAGCGGGACATCCCGAACGTCATCCCGGTCGAGGAGATGTACCGCACCCTGAACTACAAGCGCGAGCCGACGTTCGAGGCCGTGGCGACGACCGGGGTGGGCGTGTTCGACACCCTGAAGTCCGTCGCCAAGCAGATCCTGATCGAGCTGAAGAAACGATAACCCGGAGCCACCCGCAGGCAGCCCGAGAGACACAGCCATGGCCAAGGCCAAGCCCACTTCCCCGACCTCCACCCCGAAGAAGACGACGCCTGGCGCGGCCGCCCAGGCCGATCCCGCCCTCGACCACTTCGCCCAAGGGCTCACCGCCCTGCAGGCGAAGGACTGGCAGAAGGCCGTGGACCACCTGGAACAGGCCGTCGAGACCGCCGACCGGCCCGACCTGCGCGACCGGGCGCGGCAATTCCTGAGCGCCGCCCGCCAGAAGGGCGGACCGGCGAAGGACAAGGCCCAGAGCCCCGAGACCGATCCGTTCCTCCAAGCCGTCTTCGAGAGGAACCGCGGCGACCTCAAGGCGGCGCTCGACATCGCCCGCAAGGGCGGCCGCGACCAGCAGGACGAGCGCTTCGCCTATCTCGTGGCCTCGATCCACGCCGTGGAGAACCGGCTGGACGAGGCGGTCCAGGCCCTGACCAAGGCGGTCGAGCTGAACCCCAAGAATCGCATCCATGCCTTTCACGACGCCGACTTCGCCGAGCTTCGCAAGAACCGCGACCAGCGCCACCTCTTCGGCCTCTCCTGAGCCGGTGTCCGCGCCGGACAGGGCCCTGGTGGCGATCGGCGGCGGCACCGGCCTGTCGGCGCTGCTGCGCGGTCTCAAGCACCACGTGGGCACGGACCGCCTGCGCCAGCTCGCGGGGGTCGTCACCGTCACCGACGACGGCGGCTCCTCCGGCCGGCTGCGCAAGGAATTCGGCGTCCTGCCGCCGGGCGACATCCGCAACTGCATCGCCGCGCTGGCCGACGACGAGGACCTGCTGACCCGGCTCTTCCAGTACCGCTTCCCCAACGGCGGCGGTCTGCTCGGCCACTCCTTCGGCAACCTGTTCCTGACGGCGCTGACTGGCATTACGGGCGACTTCCACCAGGCCATCCTCACCGCCGAGTCGATCCTCTCGGTGCGCGGGAAGATCTTTCCCGCCACCCTGACGGACGTGCGGCTGCGGGGGCGCGGCGTCTCGGGGCGTGTCTATGAAGGGGAGTCGGCCGTGGGAATGTCGGGCGAGGAGCTGGCGGCGGTCGAGATCGATCCGGCGGCGCCCCCGGCCTTCCCGCCGGCGGTGGCGGCCCTGGAGCGGGCGGACCTGATCCTCCTGGGCCCCGGCTCGCTCTACACCTCGATCCTCCCCAACCTGCTGATCCCCGGTATCCGCCAGGCGGTGGCCCAGGCCAGGGCGCCGGTCGTGCTGCTGCTCAACCTCATGACCCAGCCCGGCGAGACGGACGGCATGATGGGCGCCGACCACCTGCGCGCCCTGGTGCGCCACGCCGGCGCGGGGCTCATCGACGCCGTCCTCGTCAACTCGACCCCCATCCCCGAGTCGCTGATCCGCCACTACGCCGGGACGGGGTCCGAGCCCGTGGCGGTCGATCGCGCCGCCCTGGAGGAGATGGGCGTCGAGATCCTGGAAGCCGACCTCCTGGCCGCCGACGGCGACCTGGTCCGCCACGACCCGGCGAAGCTGGCGGGGGCGGTGCTAGGGTTGGACCCTCACCCCCTGGCCCCCTCTCCCGCCCTCGCTCCCCGGGAGAGGGGGAAGGTGTAGAAGGAGAGCCCATGCCCAACCCCGCCCCCCGACCCCGCGTCGCCGTGATCCTCGCGGCCGGCAAGGGGACCCGCATGAAGTCGTCGCTCCCCAAGGTCCTGCACGAGGCCGCCGGCCGGCCGCTGCTCGCATGGGTGATCGACGCGGCCAGGGCGGCGGGCTGCGAGCGCATCCTCGTGGTGGTGGGCCATGGTGCCGAGCGGGTGCGGGAGGCCATCGGCGGTGCGGATCTGCGTTGGGTGCTCCAGGCCGAGCAGCGGGGCACCGGGCACGCCCTGGCCCAGGCCGAGGGGGAGATCTCCGACGTCGCGGAGAATGCGACGGTGCTCGTCCTCTCCGGCGACGTGCCGCTGGTGAATCCGGCGACGCTCGACCGGCTGGCCCGCGGCGCCGAGGAGGGCTGGGGTGCCATGGCGGTGGCGGAGATGGCAGACCCGGGATCGCTGGGGCGGGTGCTGGTCGACGGCTCCGGCGCCTTCCGGGAGATCGTCGAAGCGCGGGACGCCGCGCTGGAGGAGTTGGCCGTGCGGCGGATCAACGCGGGACTCTATGCCCTCCCGGCGCCGGACGTCTTCACCTATCTCCGCAACCTCAAGGCGAGCAACGCCCAGGGGGAGCTCTACCTGACCGACGCGGTGACCATAGCCGCGCAGGACGGCCACCCGGTGCGGCTCGTCGACCTGCCCGACCCGGACGAGGCCCTGGGGGTCAACGACCGGGTGGAGCTGGCGAAGGTCCACCGCCTCCTCCTGGACCGCCACCTCCAGGCGCTGATGAAGGCGGGGGTGACCGTCCTCGAGCCGGCGCGGACGGTGATCGAGCCCGGGGTACGTGTCGGAGAAGACACGGTGATCCACCCGGGAGTGTCCCTTCTGGGCCACAGTTCGATCGGCCGCGAGTGCGTCGTCCATCAGGGCGCGTGGCTGCGCGATTCGACGGTCGCCGACGGCGCGATCATCGAGCCCTACAGCGTTCTGGACGGCGCCGAGGTGGGGGACGGCTGCCGGGTGGGACCCTTCGCCCGGCTGCGTCCGGCATCGCGCTTGCTTGGTGGAGCCCGCGTGGGCAACTTCGTCGAGGTGAAGGGCTCGGAGATCGGCGCCGGGGCCAAGGTCAACCACCTGTCCTATGTGGGGGACGCGACGGTGGGCGCGGGCGCGAACGTCGGCGCCGGCGTCGTGACCTGCAACTACGACGGCGTGCGCAAGAGCTCCACGGAGATCGGCGCCGGAGCTTTCATCGGCAGCGACACGATGCTGGTGGCGCCGGTCAAGGTCGGAGCGGGCGCCTCCACCGCCGCAGGCTCGGTCATCACGAAGAACGTCCCCGACGGCGCGCTGGCGGTGGCCCGGGTGCGGCAGAAGAATCTGGAAGGCCGGGCCGGCGGTCTGCACCGCCGGAAAATCTGATCCCCAAAAGGATCCGCAAGAGGAAGGCTGAGCCATGTGTGGAATTGTGGGCTACGTGGGGCAGCGCGAAGTGGTGCCCCTGCTGATGGACGGGCTGCGCCGCATGGAGTACCGGGGCTACGACTCGGCGGGCGTGGTGGCGGTGCAGGACGGCGAGTTCCAGACCGTCAAGGCCGAAGGGAAGCTCGACCGGCTCAAGGAGAAGCTGGAGAAGCACCCCCTCACCGGCCACTACGGCCTCGGCCACACCCGCTGGGCCACCCATGGCGCGCCCAGCGAACGCAACGCTCATCCCGTGGTGGACTCGCGCCGGCGCCTGGCGCTCATCCACAACGGCATCATCGAGAACTTCCTGCCGCTCAAGAAGCGCCTGATCGCCGAGGGCTGGACCTTCAGCTCGGACACCGACACCGAGGTGGTGGCGAACCTCGTCTCCTCCTACCTCGACGGCGACCTCAAGGCCGCGGTGGCCCGGGCCGTCGCCGAGCTCGAAGGGATGTACGCCTTCGCCGTGGTGAGCACGGAGACCGATGGCCAGGAGATCGTGGCCGCCCGGCAGGGTCCGCCCCTGGTCATCGGCCTCGCGCAGGAAGAGCAGTTCCTGGCCTCCGATCCGGCGGCCCTCCTCGCCTACACCAAGGACGTCATTTTCCTGGAGAACGGCGACATCGCGCGGCTGACGCCGGCGGGCGTCGAGGCCTGGGACCGCAAAGGCCAGCGCGTCGAGCGGGCCGTCCAGCACCTCAACTGGGACCCCATCCAGGCAGAGAAGGGGGGCTACAAGCACTTCATGCTCAAGGAGATCCACGAGCAGCCGCAGGCGGTGCAGGACACCTTCGCCGGGCGCGTGGACTTCGAGCGCGCGGAGATCCTCTTCGACACGGTCAAAGTGACGAAGGAGGAGCTGGCCCGGGTCGAGCGCCTCCACCTCCTGGCCTGCGGCACCTCGTGGCACTCGGCGCTGGTGGGCAAGTTCCTCATCGAGGACATCGCCCGCGTGCCGGTCGAAGTGGACTACGGCTCCGAGTACCGGTACCGGGACCCCATCGTCTCCGACCGGGTGCTGGCCGTGGGCATCTCCCAGTCCGGGGAGACGGCGGACACCGTCTCGGCCATGGAGGCCGCCCGGGAGCGCGGCGCGCGCCTCTTCGCCGTCTGCAACGTGCTGGGGAGCCAGGCCACGCGCATCAGCGAAGGGGTGATCTACACCAACGCCGGCCCGGAGATCGGCGTCGCCTCCACCAAGGCGTTCACCACCCAGCTCGTGGCCCTCTACCTGCTGGCCCTCTACCTGCGCCAAGTCCGCCAGGGCCACTTGGAGCGGCACTACCTGGACGACCTGTCGCGCCTTCCCCAGGCCGTCGACGACGTCGTCCGGCGGCAGGAGCAGCACATGGACGAGTTGGCCCGGCGGTACCACAAGTCGCAGAACTTCCTGTACCTGGGGCGCGGCATCAACTACCCCATCGCCCTCGAAGGGGCGCTGAAGCTCAAGGAAATCTCCTACATCCATGCCGAGGGCTACCCGGCGGGCGAGATGAAGCACGGCCCCATCGCCCTCATCGACGAGAACCTGCCGGTGGTGGCCATCGCCACGGGAGACCACGTGGCGGAGAAGGTCAAGGGGAACATGCAGGAGGTCAAGGCCCGCGACGGCGTCGTCATCGCCCTCACCGACCACGACCCGGAAGAGCTCGGGGGGATCGCCGACGAGGTCATCGAAGTCCCCTCCCTCTCGCCGCACCTCCAACCCATCGTCAACGTGGTGCCCTTGCAGCTCCTCGCCTACTTCATCGGCGTGCGCCGCGGGGCGGACGTGGATCAGCCGCGGAACCTGGCGAAGAGTGTGACGGTGGAGTAGGGGGTTCTACGGTCCCACGAGTCCCGCTCTTCCCTGATGTAGGCCGCTGGATCGATCCCCTCCCAGCTCCTTGCCAAGCCCGCGCAGCTCCAAGATCGAGAAGGTCTTCTCCCTTTCCAGGGCTTGGGTGAGGAGGCGAATCACCTGCTTGGCGATTGAGCGGCGCTCGCGCGCCAACTCTCGGATCTTCTTAGACTGTCGATGAGCGGGCCCGACACACCATAGCCGGGCCCCAGAACTTCTCGTCTCTATCTACTTGCTCCGCTTGACAGTGACCACCGCCGAGGTCGTGCCTGAATCCGGCACGTCCTCTAGCGTTTTTCCCTCGATGAGGTTCAGGCGCGTCTTTGATGCGATCGCTATAATCTCATAGGGCTCACCAACGCCTTCGGACGGAGTGCCAAAGTTGCAGAGTGTCTGCCAAGTCCCGTCGGGAGATGGGGGCGCGGGCAGGCGCTGCACCCACCAATACCTTGTCTTCAATGGTCGGACCAGTACGTAAACCCGTGTCTTGGCATCTGACACCTTCCCCTTCACCATTGCCTCGACATCCACGACTGCGCTTTCCGCGGGTGACGTGATCTCGACCCGCAACGCCGCCGCATGCCCCCGCGCAGCCAGCATCATCAACAGAAGCATCACAGTAGTAAGCACTCGTCTGAGACTCGATTGCATGGCTCTTTCCTCCATTCTTGGGTTTCCCACCCTACTCCTACTTCTCTGAGTAGACCCCTTGCTCGCCATTTTGTTGAGAGGCGCTCAACAAAAAAATTCCCAGGGTGTCTGAGAAGACATCCGGGTGTAGAGGGAGCTACCGTGCCAGTAAATCATCAGATCTTCGGGAGCCGGCTTCGGCGGCGGCAGATAACAAAGCAGGCGGACTTCGTCATCCAGTTCTGCCCTCCGAGGCGTGGTGTCTACAGAATCCAAGTACTGAGTTCGCCAGCAGGGGAAGGTAGTGGGACCTTCGCTATCCCTACGAGGAGGCTTCATCCCGACCCGGAAGTGACAGGAGCCAACCTGTACAGCGAACTGCTAAAGGAGCGCGTTGGTGAACTCTTTGCGGAGAGCCGAGGCATGTTGTCTGGATGCCCCGCCAATCTGCTCTCCATCAAACTCCGCATCGATCCCGAGGATCCGAAGCTCGCTCCAATCGCCAGCCTGGAATGGGAAACTCTGTTCGATCCGATGAGGCATCTATTCTTGAGTCTAAGCGATAATCACTGCATTGTGCGTGAGCTCGATGCGCCTGCTCACAGACGGACGCTGAAGTTTCCGTCTTTTATTCGCATCCTTTCCGTAATCTCGAATCCCAGGGACGCGACTCCTCTCGACGTCGACCTCGAGCGCCGCAAGATTGAGGATGCCTGTAAAGGGGTCTCCGGAGTTGCGGTAACCTTTTTGAAAGAGCCGACCATAGCGGCGCTCCGGCGCGCGTTGTTAACCTCGGAGGCAGAAGGAGGGTTCCACGTTCTCCATTTTGCGGGACACGGGAATTGGTCGGCTGCAGCAAAGCAAGGATATCTCCTCTTCGAAAGCACGGACGGATTGGGGCACCCGGTGGGCGCCTTCGTCCTCGCAGACTTGGTGGCGCGATTCAAGACTCTCCAGGTCATCGTGCTCAATGCCTGCGATACCGGCGTGAGCATGCCGGGAGCAAAAAACCCTTACGCAGGGGTAGCGGAAGCCCTCATCCTGCGAGGATTCCCCGCTGTCCTGGCAATGCAATCCAGGGTCTCGGACCAAGCGGCCATCGCCTTCAGCGGGAGTTTCTACGAATGCTTGGCCAAGGGTTACCCCCTTGAGAAGGCGGTCACCGAGGGGCGGCTGGCGATACGAAGGCTCCCCTCCGTCGAGTGGAAAGTCCCCGTGTTATTCCTGCGCACTGCCCAGCGGCCAGGAGTCGCCTGGTCACGAATCGCCGCCGGCTCTCTCATCCTCGTAGCCGGGCTGTCACTATTTGTACTCTTCGGACCTCCGGAGCAGACCACGATCTTCAGCTTTGATCTCCAGGACGGTGCGATCGTGGGAACCGAAACGACGGTCACAGGGACCGCGACCAATCCCAATCTCCATTACTACCTGCTCGTTCGAGACCCTTCGAGAAGGTGTTGGCTGCAGACAAACGGGCCTCTGATCCCGGACCACAGGGGCCGGTGGAGCGTCCATGCCCACTTCTCGGGAAACCCCGGCCAGACCTACGAACTGATTGCCGTTGCATCGTCCAGGTCTCTCGCGAACGAGAGCCTGGTCTCCTGCGCGGAATCCGAGAAGGGCTTGAAACGTTTTGTCCGCGTCGTGCGGGTGGAGCCGAATCCCTCCTCTCCTTGAACCATAGCTAGAGATATAGGCCGTCGTCTACAGATATAACGCCGTTGCTGCTGGGTATGAGCAATCCTCGTAGATTGTGGTTTCGTCTATACTCCGTCGCTATGGCAGAGCTTCGGGGACCGGATTCGACCTACCAACAGCGCCGCGACGCTTTCGCCGCCGAGGAGCACCGCCTCGCTGGCATCTCCCTCCGCTTCTCCCTCCTCCGCGGCGCCCTGTTCCTCGCCTTCGTCGTCTGCCTGATCGTGATCCTCGTCCGCGGCGGCCGGCCGGGATGGGAATGGTGGGCCGGGGCGGGGTTCTGGCTGGTGGCGTTCCTGGGCGTGCTGCCTCGACACGAGCGGATCGTCCAGCGGCAGCGGCGCTACGGCGAGCTGCGGCGGATCAACGAGGAGGGGCTGCTTCGCCTGGAGCGGGACTGGGACGGCCTGCCTCTCCCCACGCTCCCCGAGCCGGGAGAGCGCGACCGCGCCGTGGCCCGGGACCTCAATCTTTTCGGCCGCGCCTCCATCGCCCAACTCCTGGGGACGGCTCACACCCCGCCGGGCAAGGCGGACCTGGCGAGCTGGCTGCTACGCCCGGCCTCCTCGCAGGAGATCGCCAACCGGCAGGCGGCGGTCGCCGAGCTGGCGCCGGAGATCGACCTGCGGCAGCAGCTCGAGGTGGGCGTGCGCCCCATGGAGAAGTCACCGCCGGACCTGGAGACGTTCCTGAAATGGGCGGAGGACAAGCCGTGGCTGCTGGATCGGCCGCGGCTGATCTGGCTCGCCCGGCTGCTCGCCGTGGCCACACCCGTGGCCCTCCTCCTGTGGATGGGGACGATCCTGCCGATCAAGATCTTCCTCTTCCTGGCGATGGTCAACATCTCCCTGGGTTACAGCTTCCGGGAACGGACCCACGGCAGCTTCAACCGGATCGAGGCTCCGGAGGGGGACTTCCAGCTCTACGCCGATGCCCTGGAGCGGATCGCCGGTCGTCCCTACTCGGCGGACGAGCTGCAGCGGATCGCCGGCGACCTCAACGTCGAGGGGCAGGCTGCCCATCGTTGGATGCTGCTCCTCCACGCCCGAGTGGAGCTTTCGCACGTCCGCCACTCGTCCTACCTGTACCTCATTCTCCAGTCGCTCCTCTGCTGGGATCTCCACGTGCTGGCGCTGCTGGAGCGCTGGCAGCGGGAGGCCGGCCCGCGGGTCCGGGGTTGGCTGGCCGCTCTGGGCCGCTTCGAGGCCTTGGCGGCGCTCGCCAGTCTCCGCTTCGAGAATCCCGGCTGGTCCTTCCCTGTCGTGGCCGCGACGGAGGACTTTTGTGAAGGCCGCGGGCTGGGCCACCCCCTGATCCGGGATGGGCAGCGAGTCGCGAATGACGTCACCCTCGGCCCGGCCGGAGGCTTCCTGCTGGTGACGGGTTCCAACATGTCCGGCAAGAGCACGCTGCTGCGCGCCATCGGCGTCAACGCCGTGCTGGCGCAGGCTGGCGGGCCGGTCTGCGCCGAGTCGCTGCGGATGCCGCCGGTCACGCTTGGCACCAGCATCCTGGTGGAGGATTCGCTGGCAGAGGGGGTCTCCTTCTTCATGGCCGAGCTGCAGCGCATCCGGTGGATCGTGAAAGAGGCGGACCGCGCCCATGCGGAAGGCCGCGTCCTCCTCTACCTGCTGGACGAGGTGTTGCGGGGGACCAACAGCTACGAGCGGCAGGTGGCGGTGCGCCGGGTGGTGCTCCACCTGCTGAAGCAGGGTGCGCTCGGCGCCGTCTCCACCCACGACCTCCAACTCGCCGAGGTGCCGGAGATCGCGGCCGTCTGCGTGCCCGTCCACTTCCGGGAGACCCTCCACCCGGGAGAGGATCCGCCCATGACCTTCGACTACAAGATGCACCCCGGAGTCGCCACCACCGTCAACGCCTTGAAGCTGATGGAGCTGGTGGGACTGGGGCCGGAGGAGATCTGAGAGCGCATCATTGCCACGCTCCGATCCGCCGCGCATGTCGTACCAACGGAGTGCACGACAAAACACACGAGATTGTCGGCACCAAGCTCCGCAGAACAGCCTATCTGGGCTTAATCTCCGCACCGCGCGACATCCGGTGCGCGCTCCTATACATCGGATGTCCAGCGACTTCCACGAAAGACGGCCACGCTCGCTGACCTCTTTCGTCTAAGCCCTTTCTTCTCAAGGTTTTCTATCGCGCCTCCCCGGCTGGCACGGCCGTCGCTCTTGCCTTTCGGCAACACCGCTGCGGGAAAGTGCGGTTTCGAGGAGGAGGTGCTATGCGATCACGAGCTTCGGTCGTCCTGGTCCTCGCCGTCTGCCTGGGAGGGAGCGTCGTCGCGGGTTGCGGTTCGAGTCTCCCGCCAAGGTCCCTCACCGCGGCCCAGGCGTCGGTGGTCAAAGGATTCGGCAGCCTCGGCGTCGGGTGGCTCCCGGCCGTGATGAACGTCCTGCCCGGCTGGAGCCTGAGTGAACCGGAGCAGTCGCGCAATTTTGACCGCCGGCTTGCCTACTCGATCGCCTCGGCCGATCCTCATTTCTCAAGGAGAAAAACATGCGAAGACTGGTCGCGTTGCTGCTGCCTCCGGTGATCCTCGCCCAGGCCTGCGCGAGCGGAGGGCCGCCACTCCCGGCGACCTCCCTGGACCCGGCACCCCTCGCCGCGGTCAACCGTGCGATCGAGGACCAACCGGTGAAGATCCGGCTCGCCAGCGGCGAGGTCGTCGAGGACGTCGAAGGGGTGGTGATGACGGCCGAATCCACCTCCTGGCTGGTGAACCACGGCCGCGTCCGGACGGTACCCACGGCGGAGGTTTGCCAAGTGATCCGTCAGGTCCGGTTTCGGGCGGGGAAAGGGTACGCCTGGGGCCTGCTGGTCTGCGCTCCGATCGCTTACGGGGTCGCCAACGGGTACCAGACCAGGAACCCGCTTGGGGGACTTGCGTCCTTGCTGTTCACCGAAATGGTCTGCCCTCTCGCCGGCATGTTCATCGCCGCCGGGCTCAAGCAGCCCCCCGACCGCGTCGTCTATTCCGTGCCCGGAAGCTGCGGGCCGGCCCGATGAATCCTGCCGGAAGAAGCCCACTTGCGCTCCGGAGTCTAGACCTGGGAACCGGGGATGCTAAGATCGTCAACTGGAGACTTTGGACGCCGGTCCGGTCCGGCGTCAGGACTCCAGGAGTCACGCATTCGCGGCGTCGCGACCAGACAGGCCGACGACGGACAAGTAAGGAGTTTGGGCAATGGGCAGAAAGATATACGTCGGCAACCTGGCCTACGGCGTCAAGGACAGTGACCTGCAAGAGCTGTTCGCGGCTCACGGCACCGTGGACACCGCTCAGGTGATCATGGACCGCGACACGGGTCGCTCCAAGGGCTTCGGCTTCGTGGAGATGAGCACCGACCAGGAGGCGCGAGCGGCCATTTCCGCGCTCAACGGCAAGGAAGTGGAGGGCCGGAACCTCACGGTCAACGAGGCGCGGCCCAAGGAAGAGGGTGGCGGCGGCGGTCGTGGGGGTGGCTACGGCGGCGGCCGTGGTGGTGGCGGCGGTCGTGGGGGTGGCGGCGGAGACCGCGGCGGCTACGGCGGCGGACGGTACTAACAAGTCTACGGTGTCCGACGCCCGAGCTCGGAGGGCGGTCTCCGCAGCCTTTTGGGGCCCGCGTCCAGCTCGGGCTGGAAACTCTCGGACTCTGCTGCAAGGCTCCCGATCTCGGTAGCGAATCCGCGAGCTCTGCTGCGGAACTCGCGAGCTCCGGACCCGAGCTCGCGAGCCACCACCAAAATTCGCGAGCTCGCAACGGGAGATCGGGATCTTGCACCAGGGCTCGCGGTCTTTGCGGCAGGGCTCGCGATTTTCGCAACAAAATCCGCGAGCTCCGGAGTCGAGCTCGCAAGGGGCTGGCTGGGATCCGCTCGAGCTTGGCAGGGGTGATATTCTCGGGGCACGGCAAGCGCCTTGGGAATAGCATTCGGTGAGTTACGTCGGCTCGAGCATTGGGAGCATCCGCATCGAGTCCCGGCTCGGCGTGGGCGGGATGGGCGAGGTCTATCTCGGCTATGACCCGCGGCTGGAACGGCGGGTGGCGGTCAAGACGATCCGGCCCGAGAAGCGGCTGAGTCCGCGGCTGAAGGCGCGGTTCCTGCGCGAGGCGCGGCTGCTGTCGAAGCTCGGCCATCCATCGATCTGTCAGGTCTATGACCTGATCGAGACGCCTGCGGCGGATTTCCTGATCCTGGAGTACGTCCAGGGGACGACGCTGCGGAAGCTGGCCGAGCGGGAGGAGATCCCCTTCGAGCGCAAGCTCCGGCTCGGCGAGAAGATCGCCACGGCGCTCGCCGCCGCCCATCGCGAGAAGATCGTCCACCGCGACCTCAAGGCGGATAACATCATGGTCACCCCGGAGGATGGGGTGAAGGTGCTCGACTTCGGGATCGCCCGCTCGGTCTCGGAGCCGGGACTGCGCCTGGAGCCGCCGCCTCCCCTGCCGGACTTCGAGCCGGACGGCGAGAACGACACGCACGAGTTGAGGCCGGCCGGGATGTGGAACGAGGCGGCCGCGCCAGAGGTCGAGGATGCGACGCGGCTGACCCGCCTGGGCACGGTGGTGGGCACACTCCAGGCCATGAGCCCGGAGCAGGCGTCGCAAGGGGAGGTCACGGAGGCGAGCGACCTCTATTCCTTCGGCATCCTTCTCCAGGAGCTTTTCACGGGCGAGTCCCCCTACGAGGGGATGGGAGAGGCCGAGCTGCTGTGGCAGGTGACGCGGGCGCGGACGCGGCCGGTCGAGGGGCTCGATCCCGACCTCACCCGGCTGATCCAGGACCTCGAAAACCTGGACCCGCGGCGCCGGCCCACGGCCGAGGCGGCGGCGGAGCGGCTGCGCTGGATCCTGGACAAGCCCCAGAGATTGCGCCGCCGACGCCTGTGGGTCGCCGCGGTGACGGGGGCTTTCGCCTTCCTGCTGATCGTGCTGGCGGTGGTCTCCTGGCTGGCGGTGCGGGCGGAGAGGGCGCGGCGGGAGGCGAACCAGCGGCGCAAGCAGGCGGAATCGCTGATCGGCTTCATGCTGGGCGATCTGCACCAGAGGCTGGAGGCGGTCAATCGCCTGGATGCTCTCGACGCGGCGGGCGACCGCGCCCTCGCCTACTTCGACAAGCTGCCGGAGAGCCAGCTCTCCGACGACGAGCTGGCCTACCGCATTGACGCCATCGTGCAGATCGGCGAGGTGCGCCACACCCAGGGGCGGCTGCCGGCCGCGATGGCGGCGTTCCGCCGGGCCCAGGCGCTGGGCCGCGGCCTGGTGGCCCGGGACCCGTCCAACGAGAGATGGCAGGAGGGGTACGTGGAGACCTACTCCTGGATCGGCCAGATCCTGCTGGATCAGGGCAAGCTGGACGAGGCGCTGCCCGTGTGGCGGGAAAGCCTGCGGCTGACCGAGGCGCAGGTCCGGCTCCACCCCGGCAGTAAGAAGTGGCAGCAGCGGCTCGCCGTGGAGAATCACAATTTGGGCACCCTTCTGGAGTCTCGCGGCGACCTGGCCGGTGCCCTGCGGGCCTACCGCGACAGCCTGGCGCTGGAGAGGAAGCTGGCCGCGACCGATCGCAGGAACGTCGAGCTCCAGTCGGAGATCGCGGGGACCCTCGCGTTCGTCAGCAACTGCCTGGAGCGCCAGGGGGACCTCGCTGGCGCTCTGGCCGAGCGGCGGGACTATCTCGCGATTCAGGAACGCCTGGCGGAGACGGAGCCCGGCAACCCCGCCCGCCGGTTCGATGCGGCGGTGGCGCGCGGCTTCATCGCCAATCTCCTGGTGACGCTGGGGAAGAGGGAGGACGCGCGGAGCCTCTATGGGAGTGGCCTCGAGACCCTGGAGGCGCTCGCCTCGCAGGACCCGGAGAACACGGTCTGGCAGCGCTGGCTGGCGGCCTTCCACTCCGCCTCCGGCGCGCTGGCGGTCGCGGATGGAAATCCCGCGTCGGCCCTTGAGCCGCTGGGGAAGGCGCGCCGGATCCTCGAAGCGCTGGTGGCGAAGGATTCCACGAATTCCGATTGGCGCCTCCAGCTCGGGGTTTGCCACAGCCGCACAGCCGCCGCGCTCGAACGGTTGGACTCCGGCCGGGCGCGGACGGAGGCGCGGGTCGCCCTGGACGTCCTGGCGCCGCTCCTCAGGGGCCAGCCGGACGAGCCGACCCGGGGGCTCATCGCCGACGCGGAGGTCACCCGCGGGCGGATCGAAGCTGCCCTCGGCGCCGGGGACGAGGCGCGGGCGGCCTGGGAACGGGCGCTGGCGATCCTCGCGCCCTGCGCCCGCCCGCTCATCCACTGGAAGGTCCTCGTCCCCTGGACGCAGGCGCTCCTCGGGCTCGACCGCATCGACGAAGCGCGTCCGGCCGTCGAGCAGCTCGCGAAGATGGGCTACCGGAGCGGCGATCTCGCGAAGCTGTGCCGGGCGAAGGGGCTGGCGGCGGCGGGGAGCTTTGAAAGCTCTCTTTCCAAGTTTGGAGCGCTTTGAAAGGAATGGGTCGATTTCTTTCCAAGCTCCTGGAGCTTTGAAAGAATCAGGGCGATTTCTTTCCAAGCTCTTGGAGGAGCCGCCTGTGAATCCCGCCGACTTCCATGCTCCCAGCGCCGAACGAGTGTTCCAGGCCCCTGGCGGGTACGCGGCCTTCATTCCCGCGCCGCTTCCTCCCGAGCTGACGTACGACGGGGCGCTGGTCCTCGCGCTCTCCCGGGCCGACGCGGCTCTGAGCGAGCTCTCCGGGCTCGGCCGCCAGCTCCCCAATCCCCATCTGCTGATCGCCCCCTATATGAGGCGGGAGGCTGTGCTCTCCTCCCGGATCGAGGGAACCCGGACCAGTCTCTCAGACCTTCTGCTGGATGAGGTGGAGACTGAGCGGACTCAGGACGCTGATATCCAGGAGGTGAGGAACTACGTCGACGCTCTGGAGTATGGCCTGGAGCGTCTGCGGGAGCTTCCTCTCTCCTTGCGCCTCGTCCGCGAGCTGCACGAGCGATTGATGCGTGGCGTGCGGGGCGACAAGGCGACGCCCGGAGAGTTCCGCCGGTCCCAGAACTGGATCGGCCCGGCGAACAGCACGCCGGCAACGGCTCCCTACGTGCCGCCGCCCCATCCTGAGATGATCGAGGCGCTTGGCAACTGGGAGGAGTTTTTGCATGAGCGCGACCGTTTCCCCGACCTCATCCAGTGCGCGCTGATGCACGAGCAGTTCGAGGCGATCCACCCTTTCCTGGACGGCAACGGCCGGAGCGTCTGGGGCGCAAGCCCAATTCTTTGAAGCTCCTGGACGAGCTGTTCGTGAATCCCTACGTCACGACCTCTCGTGCCGTCCGGGTGCTCGGAGTCTCCGCGCCCACCGCCCGGCATGCGATCTCTCTCCTCCAAGCGGAAGGGGTGCTCGGCGAAATGACCGGCAGGAGCTGGGGGCGGATCTATCTGGCGCGTCCGATCCTTCAGGCGATCGAAGCTCGGGCCTGACGGCGAGGGTCTTCTCCTCGGCTCGCTGGAAGGTGTCGAGCGCCATGCCGATCACCTCGTCGCCGGCGAGCTTGATGGAACCGAGGTGATCGGCTCCGGGCACCAGGTAATAGTGGCCTCCGGCCAGCCTGGCGAGTTCGCGCGTGTCCTCGGGACGGATTCCGCGATCGCGCTCGCCGCTGACGTAGGTCACGGCGCCGAGGGATGTCGCGGCAGCGTGCCGTCGGACCTCCAGGAAGCGATAGGCGGCTGGCAGACAGACGCGATACAACAGATAGTCGGGCCGGCCCAGGGGGGCCATGCGCCACGACCACTCCATGAGGTGGGGGGAGACGTCCTCGAAAAACGCGCCGGTCACCCCCTTCGTCCGGCTGAGGACGGGGTGGGCCCAGTAGCCGCCGGCGCTGACACCCCAGACGTGGAGAGGGAGGTCGCCGGCGCGCTGGTGCAGGAATTCGAGCGCCGCCTCCACGTCGCGGTCGAAGAAGAACTGGGGCGGACCGCTGTCGCCGAAGCCTCCGAAGTCGAAGGTCAGGGCATGATAGCCGGCGGCGCGGAGGGCCTGGATGCGACCCCGCAGGTGGAAGTAGGCCCTCCCCCAGACCAGCCACGGATGGAGCAGAAGAACGGCGCCGCGGGGACGGCCCTCCGCCGGAAACCAGGTCGCCGCGAGCGTGCCGTGCCCGTGGCGCCGCGGCACGGCGAGGTTCTCGAACGGTGCCAGCCGTTCCGGAAGCTCCGGCTGGGGCACCTTGCTCAGTCGCGGAGAAAGCGCCAGGAAATAGGCCATCGCGATTCGTTCCAGCCAGGGTCCGGGCCGGGGTGGTACTGAGCTCTGCGCCATGACACCCCCTTCTCTCACACGATATTAGTCGTGGCGGCGGGGCTCGGCGTTACAGCCGGCGCCCCGCAATCGTCATATCACAACGCAGGAGCAATCCCATCGATCACAAGCCTGGAGAGGAAACAGTCAGTGATCAAAGAAGGATGGGAGAAAAGAGAGTAATCATCCGTGCCTTCGCTTTTTCGGCCGAGGGGGCTCCGCTGGGGCATGTCACCGTGTAAGATTCCCCGGCATGCTCCATAATCCGATGGGCTCCACCCCTGCCCCCTCTGCGGCGGCTCGGTTGCAGGTCATGCGCCGTTCCCGCGGCGACCTGTACGAGCTCGGCGAGCCGTCCTCCGATGCGCGCTTGTGGAACGAGGACCTGGCCCCCACCCGTGTCGAGCAGCGGACCTGGACCACGTACAACATGGCCTCGCTGTGGGTCGGCCTGTCGGTCTGCATTCCCACCTACATGCTGGCAGCCGGGTTGGTCGAGGGTGGGATGAGCTGGTGGCAGGCCATGATCACCATCCTGCTCGGGAATCTCATCGTGCTGGTACCCATGGTCCTCATCGCCCACTCGGGGACCCGCTTCGGAATTCCCTTTCCGGTCCTCGCCCGCGCGTCGTTCGGCACGCGGGGCGCCAACGTGCCGGCGATCCTCCGCGGCCTGGTGGCCTGCGGCTGGTTCGGCATCCAGACCTGGATCGGCGGCCAGGCGATCCACACCATGCTGAAGACGGCGTTTCCGGCCTGGGAGCGGGTGCCGGGCGGGACCTGGATCGCCTTCTTCGCTTTCTGGTCGTGGAACATGTACATCGTGGTACGAGGCAGCAACGCCATCAAGCGGCTGGAGGCCTGGGCCGCGCCGTTCCTGATCGTGGCCGGTTTCGCCCTGCTCGGCTGGGCCGCCCTGCGGGCGAAGGGCTTCGGACCGATCCTGGCGCAGCCGAGCAGGTTCAGGACGACGGGCGCCTTCCTGGCGTTCTTCGTCCCGTCTCTCACCGCCATGGTGGGCTTCTGGGCGACGCTCGCTCTCAACATCCCCGACCTGTCGCGCTACGCCAAGGACCAGAAGGCCCAGATCCGCGGTCAGATGCTCGGTCTGCCGACGACCATGACCCTCTACTCCTTCATCGGCGTGGCGGTGACCTCGGCCTCGGTCCTCATCTTCGGCCAGACGATCTGGGATCCGGTGGTCCTCCTTTCGCGGTTGGGAAATCCGTTCGTCATCCTGATTTCACTCTTCGCCCTGCTGGTCGCGACGATCACCACCAACGTCGCCGCCAACGTGGTGGGGCCGGCCAATGATTTCGCCAACCTGTGGCCGTCGCGTATCACCTTCGCCATCGGCGGCGTGCTCACGGGAATTCTGGGGATTGTCATCATGCCGTGGCGGCTGCTCTCCGACTACGGCACCTACATCTTCGGCTGGCTGGTGGGCTACTCGAGCTTCCTGGGTCCCATCGCCGGCATCTTCATCGCGGATTACTGGCTCATCCGCAAGGCACGCCTGTCGCTGGCGGACCTTTACATGTCGGACGGTATCTACGGCCGCTGGAACTGGAAAGCGCTGGTGTCGCTGATCGCGGGGGTCACTGCGGCGCTGATTGGCCTGGTCGTGCCGGGGCTGCGCGTCCTTTATGACTATGCCTGGTTCGTGGGCTTCGCCGTGGCGTTCGTGCTGTACTGGGCGCTGATGCGAGGGACGCCGGTGGTGGATCTGAGCGGAGTGCCGAAGCGGGATTTCACCTCGCCCTCGCCTCCTCGGCGATCTCCCACAGCCGGCTCGGTTTGAGGGGGATCTCCAGGATCTCCAGGCCGGGGATGGCGAGGGCGTTCTCGACGGCCTGGACGAAGAGGGCGCCGACGGGGATCGCTCCCGCTTCGCCCGCGCCCTTCGTGCCGAGGGCGTTGAGGGGCGAGGCGGTCTCCTCGTGGCCGACCTCGACCCGCGGCACGTCGAGGGCGGTGGGGAGGAGGAAGTCCATGAAGGAGCCGTTGAGGAGCTGGCCGTTGTCGTCATAGACGAGCTGCTCGTAGAACGAGTTGCCGATCCCCTGCGCCACGCCGCCGTGCACCTGGCCGTCGACGATCAGCGGATTGATGACGACGCCGCAGTCGTGGACCACCACGTACTTCAGGACCTTCACCTGCATCGTCTCGGGGTCCACCTCCACGATGCAGGCGTGGCAGCCGCTGGCGGTGGCGCCGCGGTGGGGGCCGAAGTAGCGGGTGGCCTCCAAGCCCGGCTCGGTGCCCGGCTTGACGGCGCCGCGCATGGGGTTGGCGAGGGTGGCGAGCTCGCCGAGGGAGATCGATTTCCCAGGTTCATCGACGACCCGGGCCAAGCCCGCCGCCAGCTCGATCCTGTCCTCGGCCACGCCCAGGCGCTCGGCCGCCAGCCGGATCGCCTTTTCGCGCACGCTCTTCGCCGCTTCGTGGGTGGCGTTGCCGGCCACCACGGCGCCGCGGCTGGCGAAGGTGCCCGTGCCCCAGTGGAACTGGTCGGAGTCGCCGGTGACCACGTCGACGTCGTCCACCTCGACCCCGAGCTGCTGGGCCGCGACCTGCGCTAGGACCGTGTAGTGCCCCTGTCCCTGGGTGCCGACGCCGGTCACGACGTTCACCTTGCCGCTCGCCTGGACCTGCACCCGCGCTCCCTCGAAGGGACCGATCCCCGTGCCTTCCACATAGGCGACGAGGCCGATCCCCACCGCCTTGCCCGCGGCCCGCAGGCGCGGCTGCTCGTCGCGGAGGAACCCGTCCCAGCCGATCATGGCGAGCGTCTTGTCGAGCACCGGCGCATAGTTGCCGCTGTCGTAGTAGAGGGGGGCGAAATCCTGGTAGATGATCACGTGGTCGTGCGGGAACTCGTCCGGCCGCAGGAAGTTGCGCCGGCGCAGCTCGATGCCGTCGATCCCCAGCTCGCGGGCGGCGAGGTCCATCAGCCGCTCGATGACGAACACGCCGTGCTGGCGGCCGGCGCCACGATAGGGGGTGACGATGGTCTTGTTGGTGAAGACGGCGCGGAACTCGCTGGCGTAGGCGGGCACCCGGTAGGGTCCCATCAGCGTGCACTGGCTGTTGAGCGGCACGGTGAGGCCGTAGGGGTCGTAGGCGCCGGTGTCGTGCAGGAACGAGTCCTTGACGCCGAGGATGCGGCCGTCGCGGGTGAGGGCGATCTCCGCTTCGTGGATCTGACCGCGCTCCTGGGTGGTGGCGACGAAGTTCTCGGCGCGGTCCTCGATCCACTTGATGGGCCGCTGGAGCTGCAGGGCGAGCCAGGGGATGAGGACCTCTTCGGGATAGAACATCATGATCTTGGGGCCGAAGCCGCCGCCGATGAACGGCGCCACCAGCCGCACCTGGTGCTCGGAGAGGCCGAGCATGGCCGCGAGGCCGTTGCGCACGGGAATGGGGGCCTGGGTGGTGTCCCAGATCGTCAGCCGCTGGGCGCGGGGGTCCCACTGGGCGACGACGCCGCGGTTCTCGATGGCCGCCGAGGCACCGCGGTCGTAGGAGAAGCGGCGGCGGACCACGACGTCCGCCTGTGCCTTCGCCGCCTCGTAGTCCCCCTTCTTCTGCGGCACGTATGCGGCCAGATTCGAGCCGACGTCCTCGTGGACGAGCGAGGCTCCGGGCGCGAGCGCCTTTTCCATATCCACCACGGCCGGCAACGGCTCGTAGTCGACCTCGATATCCGCGAGGGCGTCCTCGGCGACGTAGCGGGAGACGGCTACGATCACGGCGATGGGCTCGCCGAGGTGGCGCACCTTGTCCTTGGCGAGCGGCACCTGGGTCCGCTGGTGGAAGACCATGCCTTCGACGGGCGGCGGCGGGACGAGGAGGGGACCGGGCTGCCAGTACGTTCCGAGGTCCTCGGCCGTATACACAGCGAACACGCCCTCGCGCCGCCGACTTCGCGAGGTGTCGATGCCACGGATGCGCGCGTGAGCGTGGGGACTGCGCAGGAAGGCGACGTGTGCCATGCCGGGCAGCTCGAGGTCGTCCACGAACAGCGCCCGCCCGGTGAGGAGACGGGGGTCTTCGTTGCGCTTGGTGCGTTGGCCGATAGGCTGTGCCGTCATCGCCCTTCTCCCAAGGAGATTGAGATGCACAAGACAGTTGGCGAAATGAGCCCCGAAGAGCTGAAGGAGATGCTTGGCGAACTGATCGAGGCCAAGCTCATAGAGATCCTGGGAGACCCTGATGAGCTGCTCAGCCTAAGGGAACCCTTACGCGAGCGCCTTGAGCTCCAACGATCTGCGATTGTTCGTGGCGAGCGCGGCGAATCCTTTGACGACGTGGCGCTGCGGCTCGGCCTCGGTTGATCAATATACCTGAAGCGCCTCACCTCTCCTCCACGAACGCCACGATCCTCGCGAACGCCGCCTCGCCGCCGCGGAAGCGGAAGGGGAAGCAACCGAGCCAGACGCGCTGGTTCAGCACCTCGTCGATCTGGCCGCCCACGTTCTCGGCGTGGAAGACACCGTGCGGGAAGAGCTTGACGTGCATGCACTGATAGTCCTTCGGCCAGGGGAACGCCTCGTCGAGCGGCATGCCGATCACCGCCTCGACCTCGGGGATGAGATCGGGCCGCGCCTTGCGTACGTTGGTGTTGAACGGGTGGTCGGCGGCGATGCAGTCGACCGCCAGCCAGCGAATGCCGCGATCGAGCACCCACTCCACGAAGCGGCTCTGCGGGCCGGGGTGCTTCAGGAAACAGCGCGGCAGGTCCGCCTTCTCCTGGTTGTGGACCTTGTACCAGTCCTCGTTGTAGAAGTGGTGGTAGCCCGTGTGGATGACCAGGATGTCGCCGCGCTCGATCTTGATGCCGGTCTTCGCCTCCCACTGCTCGAAGTGCTCCGGCCCATAGATCTGGTAGTCGCCGACACCGAACTGCGCGAGGTCCACGATGCAGGCCGGGCCCACCAGCTTGTCGAGCGGGATGCCGGAGATGTCCGGTCCCGGATCGTAGAAGTGGATGGGCGAGTCGAGGTGGGTCGCGATGTGGTTGGTCGTCGAGAGGAACTGCGCGTTGACCCCCTCGAAGGCGAGCCGCTTCACCCACTTGACGGTCGGACCCTCGTAGAACGCGAACGAGGGGGAATCGGCGCTGAAGTTCTGTGACAGGTCGAGGACCTTCACTTTGCTCATGTCATAGGGGACGTACATGGCTCTCCTCTATTTTGATTCAAGTAAATCCAACTCGGCCTTGACTTTCTCCCAAGGTATGAGCTCTCCCCGCTCAGCCTCCCTCAAGCTCGTCCTTAAGGCCGTCAAGAAATCGTTATCCAGTAAGATTTCGAGCGTTTCCTCTAGGGATGCGTATTGTTCCAAAGCGTCGCTTCGATCCATCGCCTTCACTCCAAATATCGCTCCGCAAACGCCACCAGCGCCGCTTCGAAGATCTCCATCGGCGGGCGTACCAGCCCGGCGCCCACCTGGCCGACGCCGGCTTGGCGGTGGGCGATGCCGGTGTTGACGCGCGGCGTGATCCCGAGCTCCACGACCTTGCGGAGGTCGATCCCCACCGGCGTGCCGCGGAAACCGAGGGCGGGGATGGTGAACTGGCTGTGCTCGGCGGCGGTGATCTCGTACATCTCCAGTGTGGCGTGAACGGCGTCCTGGGGCGTGCCGCCGATGAAGGTGACGATCGCCGGCGCCGCCGCCATGGCGAAGGCGCCGATGCCGGCGGTCTCGGTGATGGTGCTGTCGCCGATGTCCGGATTGGCGTCCGCGGCGGTGAAGCCGGGGAAGTAGAGGCCGTCCGGCACTTGGGCAGGAGCGGTGAACCAGCGGTCGCCCAGGCCGCTGACGCGGATGCCGAAGTCGGTGCCATTGCGCGCCATGGTGCTGACGATCGTGCTCCCCTCGACGCCGTGGGTGGCGTCCGCCATGGCCTTGCAGGCGGCCATCACCGGGTTGAGCACCGAGAGCGGGTTGTCGCCCAGGAACTTGAGGACCTCGGACTGAGCGTCCGCGCCGGACTTGCCGTGGGCGATGTGGGGCGCCAGGAGCTTCAAGAAGAGGAGCGAGCCCGCCTTGTTGCGGTTGTGCCCCTCGTCGCCCATGTGCAGCGCCTCGGCGAGGAGGGCGCGCAGGTCGATGCCGCCGGCGAGGGCCAGCGCCTCGGCGAGCACGGAGGCCAGGACATCGTTCATCCAGCGCAGCTTCGCCAGCACCTCATCGCTGAAGGCGCCGTAGCGCAGCACCTTGCCGTACCCCTCGTTGAGGTTCGAGAAGGTGCGATGGCCGTGGACGGCGTCCTCGACCACGTAGACGCGCATGGAGGAGGAGATGACCCCCGCCATGGGGCCGACCGCGGCATGGTGGTGGCAGGGCTCGAGGCGGACCTCGCCCCGTTCGACGAGGGCGACGGCCTCGGCCTCGCTGCGGGCGCGCCCTTCGAAGAGCAGGGCGCCGATCACCGCTCCCCGCAGCGGTCCCGAGGCGCGCTCCCAGGCGATGGGCGGGCCGGCGTGGAGCAGGAGGTCGTCGTGCAGGCCAGGAATCACGTCCCGCGCCCGAGCGATGCCCGTGAGCATGGGCCGCGCGGAGGTCATGCGCTCGACGGCGGTGCGGTTGGCCTTGTCGATATCCATCAGAGGGTCTTCATTCGCGCCAGAATTCCCGCGAGCTTCTCGTTGCCTCCGGCGGGGGGCTTCCACTCCACCTGCACGGCTCGGGCTCCCTGGGCGAGGAGGCTATCGTAGAACGACTCCAGGCCGAGGTTGACGGCGGCGAGAGGGGATTGGAGGGCGTCGAGGGAGACCGCCAGGGCGGGTCGAGCCCCCTCCCGGCCGTCCAGACCCGCCCCTACCCTAGGCCAGACGGCTTCGACGGCTTCGGAGACGGTGCGGTGGACGTGCGCTCCGGCGCGGCGGAGGGTGGCGATCTGCTCGGCGAGGTTCTGGGGGTCTTCGTCCGTGCCCACGACGATGGCGATGACGTCCAGACTCCCGCCGCGGTCGGCGATTATGCGCTCGATCACCGGAGCCAGCTCGCCCGCGGGATCGGCGTGGGCGCCGTGGCCCAGCACCACGTCGAGGAGGATCACTCCGACTTGCGGATCGGCCGCCTCCTGGCGCAGCCGGCGCAGGCGCAGGTCCTGATCGATCATCGGGTGGAGACGCCCGACCGTGAATTCGTCATCTCCGAGATCGAGGATGGTGTTTCCCTCGCCGGGCAGGAACGTCCGGAGTGCAAGTCGCGCTTCGTAGGCCAGGGTGCCCCCGGCGAAGAGGCCGCGGACGAAGCCTGCCATAGGCGCTACCTTAGCCTCAGAGCGCCCCCACCCAAGACCCTCATCACCCCGGCCCTCTTCTCCCGCCCCCTCGCCACCCCCCTCACCGGGAGAAGAGGGAGACCAGCAGGACCGCTCCAACCGGGTTCCCCTCTCCCGGGGTGGGGGGTGGGAGTGGGCGGGAGAGGGGACAGGGGTGAGGGCCCTCGGGCGGGGGAGGCCCGCCGCCAGCTCGGCCGCTTCGGTCAGGCTGGCGGCGAAGCGGATCGATCCCAGCCGTCGCAGCGGGGGAACGAGACCGAGGAAATTCACCACCACCGGCTTGCCCGTCGCTCGTGCGGCGGACAGAAGGTGGGCGGCGACCTCGGGCGCGGGGGGCTTCGAGATGAGGACGATCACCCGTGTCTCAGGGTCGCGTCCGAGAAGATCGAGGGCTTGGCCCGCCGTGATCCCGCCGACCTCGGCGGAGAGGTCACGGCCGCCGGTGCCGATCGCCTGCGAGATCCCGGCTCCCAGCTGATGAAGATGGCTGGTGACCGCCTGGAGCCCGGTGCCGGAGGCGCCGATCAGCCCGATGTTTCCCCTCCGCACCCGGTTCGCGAAGCCGAGCCCGGTGCCGCCGACGATCGCCGTGCCGCAGTCCGGGCCCATCACCAGCAGCCCCTTCGCGAGTGCCTTGCGCTTGAGGGCGACCTCCTGCTCGATCGGCACGTTGTCGCTGTAGAGGAAGACGTTGCGGCCGTGATCGAGGGCCTCGTCGGCCACTCCGGCGGCGTACCGGCCAGGCACCGAAACCAGCACCCAGCGTGCCTCGGGGAGGAGCTTCAAGGCGGAGGCGAGGCTGCGTGGCCGGAACTCCTGCTCGCCGCCGCCCCGGCGCACCTGGAGAAGCGAATCCACCCGCGCCAGGGCCTCGCCCGCTGCCGAGTCGCTCTCCGCCTTGACGGCGATCAGCAGGTCGTGGGGGCCGGCATTGATTTCCTCGCTCGGGGTCAGGCCGCTCGCGGCGAGGATCTCGCGGTTGGCGGGCGTCGCCATCACCACTCCGGCATCGAGCACTCCCGGCAGGGTGGACAGAGCGCGCTGGAGCTGCATCAGGACGACCGAGTCGTAGTAGGCGCCGAGGCGGACGGCGACGCGGACGGTGGAATCTGCGCTCATGCGTGTAGCGCGTCCTCCAGATTGGCCGCCCACGCCAGCAACGCCTCGTCGGCCCACCAGCGGGCGGCGACCTGGAGTCCCAAGGGGAGGCCGGCCGCGTTGCGCCCCGCGGGCAGGCAGACGGCGGGCATTCCGGCCTGCGACGCGGGGACGTTCATCACCGGATCGCCCGTGCTGTCGAGCCCCCGCGGCGCGGTGCCGAGGGCGGGCGGGGAGATCCAGAGGTCGAGCTGGTGAGCGTCCATCAGGGAGGTCAGCACATCTCGCAGCTCCTCCCGGCCGTCGAGGTCCCGCGCCAGCTCGTCGTCCGTCACGGTCTGGCCGCGGCGGATCAGCTCGGCGGTCTCGGGAGCGTAGAGGTCGCCGAAGCGGGCGAACCAGTCGCGGTGCACCCGCGCGGCCTCGGCAGCGGTGATCCGGAAGTGGCGCTCCACGATCTCCCCGAAGTCGGGGAGCGCGGAGACGTGCTCGACCTCGAAGCCGGCGTCGATCAGCCGGTGGCAGACCTGGCGGAAGTGGACCAGCCCCTCGCCCGAAGCGCGCTCCAGGTAGGGGCCCTCCGGGACGCCAAGCCGGGGCTTTCTCCCAGGCTTCACGCTGCGCCAGTCGCGGCAGAGCACGGCGGCGGTCCGCTCCGCGCCGGCCACGTCGGGAGTGAAGAAGCCCACGTGATCGAGGGACGGAGCGAGGGGGATGACGCCTTCGCGGGAGATCCGCTCGTAGCTGGGCTTGAAGCCGACCACGCCGCAGAAGGCGGCGGGGCGGAGGAGCGAGCCGATCGTCTGGGTGCCGAGGGCCAGCGGACAGAGGCCGGCGCCGACCGCGGCGGCCGAGCCGCTGCTCGATCCCCCCGGCGTGTGCTCCGGGTTCCAGGGATTGCGGGTGGGACCGGGCGCGAAGAAGGCGAACTCGGTGGAGACCGTCTTGCCCAGGATCAGGGCGCCGGCTTCGCGGAGGACAGCCACGCTGGCCGCCTCGGGGCCGCGCAGGGTCTCCGGCGGCAATCGGCTCCCGCCACGGGTTGGAAAGCCGTCGACGTGGAAGACGTCCTTCACTCCCACCGGGACGCCGAAGAGGGGAGGCCGGCGCTTGGGATCGGGCCAGCGGGATTGGAGAGCCTCCGCCTCCCGGCGCAGCCGCTCGAAGCGCCCCTCCTCGGGGAGGAAGGCGCGCACCTCGGGCTCGCGCTCGGCGAAGCACGCCGCGAGATCGCTCATCCGTCGGATTCCCGGCGCCGCTCGGCGGCGAGCTTCACCGCGTCCACGATGTGCTGGTAGCCGGTGCAGCGGCAGAGGTTGCCGGAGATGGCGTGGCGGATCTCCTCCTCGCTGGGATCGGCGTTCTCCTCCAGGAAGGGGAGCAGGGTCATGAGGAACCCCGGCGTGCAGAAGCCGCACTGCAGGCCGTGGCTCTCCCAGAACGCCTGCTGCAATGGATGGAGCTGATCGGGGTTCGGGGACAGCGCCTCGACGGTGGTGACCGCGTGGCCGTCCGCCTGCACGGCGAGCAGGATGCAGGAGCGGACGGGCTCGCCGTCGAAGAGCACCGTGCAGGCGCCGCAGACGCCGTGCTCGCAGCCGACGTGGGTGCCGGTGAGGCCCAGGTCGTGGCGCAGGAAGTCCGAGAGCAGCAGGCGCGGCTCGACCTCGCGCTCGTACGCCTGGCCGTTGACGGTGACGGAGACCTTGTAGAGCCCGCTCATGCTGCCCTCCCCTTCGTCCGCTCGGCCCGCTCGGCGGCCTTGCGCAGGGCGCGGCCGGTGAGCACGCGCGCCAGATGGCGCTTGAATTCAGCCGTCGCGTGGACGTCGCCGAACGGCTCCATCTCGTCGCGCGACGCCTTGTCCGCCGCGGCCGTGATCGCCTGCGGCGAGATCTCCTGCCCGGCCAGCAGCCGCGCCGCCTCCCGCGCCACGATGGGCCGGTCGCCAGCGCTCAGGTAGACCAGCCGCGCCTCGCGGCAGCGGCCGGCGTCGTCGAGCGTCACCAGGGCGGCGATGCCGACCTGGGCGTAGTCGCCGTGCCGGCGGGCGATCTCCAGGAAGGCCCAGCCGGTGCGCGCGGGGAGGGGTGGGATCGCCACCTCGACCAGGATCTCGTCCGGCTCGAGCAGGGTGGTGAACAGGCCGCGGAAGAAATCGGCAGCGTCCACCCAGCGCTCGCCGCCGGCCTTGCGCAGCCGGAAGCGGGCGCGCAGGGCCACGGCGATGGCCGGCAGCTCGGCGGCTGGATCGGCGTGCGCCAGACTCCCGCCGAGCGTCCCCCGGTTACGGATCTGGGGGTGGGCGATGAAGGGCATCGTCTCGTGGAGCAGCGGCGCGACCTCGGCTACAGACAAGTCCCGCTCCAGCCGGCGCTGACGCGTCAGAGCGCCGATCCTCAAGCCCCCGTCGTCGCCGCGGCGGATGAAGTCGAGCTCCGCCAGCTTGTTGATGTCGACGAGCAGGGCCGGCTCCGCGAGGCGGAAGTTCATCACCGGGATCAGGCTCTGGCCCCCGGCCAGGACCTTGGCCTCGCCGATATCGCCGACACGATGGGCGAGGATATCCAGCGCGGCGTCCAGCGACGCGGGTGCCTGGTACTCGAACGGGGCGGGCTTCATGCGTTGTGCCTCTTGAGATCTCGGCCATTCGAACGTGGGGATTATATCTCTTCGCGTCAGGACTTGGGTCGTCCTCCAGCATTGTTGCTCCAGATGTGGCAGAGAGCGGCGTCGAGTGGCCGTCCCGCAGATCTGTTGACGGATATTGCCACGCTCCTCCAGTGTCTGTAAGACGCTACCGCACCGCTCTCCTTGATACGAGGAAAATCCCAGGCGCTCGTGGCGGTGTCATCCAACACCTACGGAGTTGTCATAGACTATTAGAGATTTCGACCTTGTCTCGCGAGTGTAGAGAATGCAGAACTCTGTTTCCCTAATCGAGCTGGAAGATGCTTGGCGGGCTCATCCGCTAGGTCGGAACCGAGGCGCTGGCGGGAGGCGGGCTCTCACAGGCTTCTCATACCAGCTCGCGCTCAGCCTTGACCTATTCCTCGCCACCGCCCTGAACGGCTCCCCTCGGACGGAGATGATCTTCGACTCGCTTGGCGATCTGACGAGCTTCGAGGGAAGGGCTCCTTACCTGATTCAGGTAAAAGCCACTCTCAGAAAGGAGCGGGCCCCCGAGGTCGCGCGCGAGGCTTTGGCCGTCGACGCATTCTTAGCCGAGCGGTACCCGGTCTTGCGGGAGGCATTTCGGTTCGGCGTCTGGTGCCGGCATCGGGAAGGGACAGTCGAGCCCCGCGAGTTGGCCGCGCGCGACTTGGGGCTGAGTGGCGCCGAAGCGGATCGGTGGGAGGAGCTACGGTGCCGCGTTCTTCCTGTCGAGATCCGGCCCGATCCGTACCTAGGCATCGTCCTCCGGCTCTTTCCCCTTGCGGAGGACCCGTTTGGTCTGGCCGAGGCCCTGCGCGGGTCCCTGCTCCGCCTGCTAGGAGAGGACACGGCGTCTGATCAGATCGCCCTCGAACTCCTCCGACTGGTGAGTGATGCCAGGCGGCCGCACGAGGCTTCGACTCCTGGGAGGCTGTTGCAGCCAGAGGATTTCCTCGCTGCCGGTACGGCGAGTACTCAGATCCTGCTCGGTGATCGGCCCCGACTCGAAGATTTGGCTGACGGCTGCTTCATGCCGCGAGGCGGGCACGTTCAGAGAGTTCTAGAAGTCCTCGCTCCGCTCTTGAGTGGCTTAGGAGAGGACGCTTCCAAACGGGCGCTGCCAGTCGTCTGGCTCGACGGAACGTCGGGTAGCGGCAAAAGCGTGCTCCTGCTCCAGGTTCTGGAGCGCTTGGTCCGCGAGTGGGATGTCTCCGTCCATCTCCTGCCTCCCTCGTCACAGCGCCTTCCAGAAGCCCTAGCATTCTGGCGCCGGGCGGGTCTGAAAGGGCTCATCGCGGTGGATGATGTCTATGCCCCGGAGAATCGACAGAGGGAGGTCTGGGGCCGGGTCCAGGAACTGAGCTTCGAAGAGAATTGGCTTGCGCCGCCGATAATACTGACCTGTGGCCCCTCGGATTACCGGAGTGCCTTTGAAGCGGAGGTCCGGCGCGGTGGCGGGCTTAAGTTGATCTCGGTGCCGCTGACCGAACTCGAAGGGGATGAGCGCTCCGACTACGCTGCCTGGTACGCGGAGCGGACGGGAATTGCTGTTCGCGCTATCAGTGAGGGCAATTTCGCCACCGTCTCCTTTCTATATGGCCTTCAGCGGGATGGGAAACCCGGGGACCTAGGACAGTTCGCGCAGCGCCTCGGTGACCGACTGGAGAATCTTGGCGTGTTTGACGAGGTGCTGACTGTAATAGTGGGAACATCGCTCGGCTTCCCGTTGCCGGCTAGTCTGTTTTCAGGCAAAGAGGATGCCCGTGGAGCGCTGCTCCAGGAGGATCTGTTGCGGGTTCAGTCTGCGGAAGAGGGACTGCAGACAATCACCTTTCTCCACCCCAAGCTGGCGAGGAGGATCTTCGATCATCTTGTCCCCAGGGAGTCGGAATATCGCCGAGTAGACTACCTAGTTCGCTGCTTTCAGGCTGTCAGATCCGAGCGTGTCCGGGCGCAAGCCGTCTTACACCTTCCCGAGCACCCCAACATCTCAGTTCGAGAGCGACGGCTGTTTTTAGAGAGGATTTGGGAAGCCCTGGCCGAGCGGGAGCCACCGGACTTGGAACTCGGCCTGATCCGATCTTGGCACATAGTGGCGCACTCCGTGGCTCCGGATCTGGCCGGTCGCGTTCTAGAGCAGGTTGTAACTTGGCTATCATCGCCAAAAAATGAGGAGATAGGTACAGGTGTATTGTGGGAGATTGCCTGGGACGCCGCACTGCCTACACCGTCGAAGCACCTTGTGCAGCAGGGCCGGGAATGGCTGCTGAGAAACCCGGATCTCGGACCTTGGAACCACATTTGGCAGCGACTCTGGAAGCATAGCGAGCAGGACGATGAGATGGCTACGATAGCAGAGTTCTGGCTAGAACTCGAACCGTCGCATCCTGGGTGGAGCTACGTGTTTCAAGCACTGGTCTACTCTGGTCGAAAGGGACCGGAGTTGGCTCAGATTGGTTTGGAGGGACTCAGACACAGCCCGGTCACCATGGCAGACCCTTACATTTGGATTAAGGTGCTGAATCTAGGGCCGCCTCTGGAAGACTTCCTCAAAACGATGGTGATGCGGTACTGTCGATGCAGAATAGAAAAATTAAGCAAAAAATTTGCCGATTTCATCGAGGCGCTCTGTGAGGCCGAGGAGAACCTCGCCTTTTTGGTGGAAGCCCTGGAAGAGAAGAACTCACAAGATCTCCCGAGTTGGAGCCGATGTTGGCAAGGTCTCGTAACAGCCTTCACTCCATCCGTTCCTTGGAAATTGTGGGCTGCCGGACGGAACTGGCTATCAGGCCGCGAGGGTTGTGCCGAGTGGAACTATGTCTGGCAGCGTCTTCTGGAGACAGCTGCTTCGGAAGCAGAGAAGGAAGAGCTTCGAGCTTTGGGGCGGAGTTGGCTGTCTGGCCGCGAGGATCGTGCCGAGTGGAACTATATCTGGCAGCGTCTTCTGGAGATAGCCTCTTCGGAAGAGGAGAAGAAAGAGCTTCGAGAGCTTGGGAGAAGCTGGTTGCTTGGCCGTGAGGATCGTGCCGAGTGGACATTCGTATGGAGGCAGCTGTTTTCGAAGGAAGAGGAGGAGAGCAAAGAACTTCGAGGTTTTGGGCGAAGTTGGTTGTCGGGTCATGAGGATCGTGCCGATTGGAACTATGTCTGGCGACGCCTTCTGGAGACAGCTGCTTCGGAAGCGGAGAAGGAAGAACTTCGAGGTTTGGGGCGGAGTTGGCTGTCTAGCCGTGAAGATCGTGCCGATTGGAATTATGTGTGGAAGCCCCTTCTGGAGTTGACCGCTTCGGGAGAGGAGAGGGAAAAGCTTCGAGAGTTGGGCCGCAGTTGGTTGCCCGGCCGTGAGGATCGTGCCGCGTGGACGCATGTCTGGGAGCACCTTCTGAAGTTTGCCGCTTCGGAAGAGGAGGTGGAAGAACTTCGAAGTTTGGGGCGGAGTTGGCTGTCTGGCCGTGAGGATCGTGCCGATTGGAGCTATGTCTGGGAGCACCTTCTTAAGTCGGCGAAGACAAAGGAGCCCGGGGACCTCTATAACGTTGGACTTAATTGGTTGGAGGGGCACGAGAAGCGAACAGAGTGGAACTTTGTATGGCGATTTCTCGCACAATACTACCCTACCGATCCCCGTCTGATAAATATCGCTCGGGTATGGCTCAGCGAGGAACGGCCGCAGGCTGAGGCATCGCCAGTCCGTTCTCTCTTCTCCAGAGTATCTGTTTACCGGCCTACTCCGCAGGTAGTGGGAGCCTCTGGTAGGCCGGAGCGCTCAGTAGGGGCGGCCTCGGGCTTTCGCGGGTAACGGCTTGGAG